>SDGW01001126.1_pt1 | contig 11172 bp, 5 predicted proteins | sample 2873831 | NCBI WGS metagenome assembly SDGW01 (sample SAMN08132700, study PRJNA421101) | hypersaline lake metagenome | isolation source: celular fraction 0.22 microns magnesium sulfate-rich crust from ephemeral... | place: Spain: Penahueca Lagoon, Toledo | collected 2011-07
AGGAGGAACTCGACTGGATTCACCCGCATTACCGCTGGGTGCTCGACCTCGAGGGCGACCACGACAAATGGGTGTACCAGATGTGAACCGTTAGCGGGGTGGGCCCACGTCGCGTGCTGACTTCACCGACTCTTTGGGAACCAGACTCTCCTTCAGGCCTTTCGGCACATCTGGGAATTCAACAAATCAAGCCTCCCAATGATTATGGTATATTGAACTGTTCTTATAAAGTCTATAGCCTCTTCAAGTTGGCATAAACCGAACACTTTAGTTATTCCTGTCAGATTTACGTTTTAGAAATGGTACTGACAAACCAACCCGAAAAGCCGGTTATTCGATGTTACAATAAGCCAGGTATCCCGACAGCTGTACAGGCCCGGCTCACTGCTGAAGGACTGTTTGTTGCTGATTACGAGTCTGGCTGGTCACTAAGCAGCGAACAAGTATCTGACAAAGACCACCGCCCTGCTGCTGGAAACGCGTTCAACAGGATTATCGATATTAGCCATGTTGGTGGCTACGGACTCATCAGAACTCCAAACGACGATGACAAAATCATAACAGTAGGGGAATGGCGGCCAAACTGTGCTACGTTTCGTAAAATTGGAGACGTGAAACTCAAAGGTGTGCAAATGGCCCGATATGGCCTCGTGACTCCGGAAGATTCCCATTACGAAGAACTCGATGCTATCTATACAGGCGGTAGCTCTACGGTTGATATGGCTAAAAAGAATGAATCTGAGATACACGCAGCGATTGAAACCCTAGAAAAACAAGGCCGTCTCCGAGGTCCTACTCAATAATTTGGTGGGACAATCGGACCAATTATTCAGAAGTAGCCCTTTGACCGGGTGCACAACCTGACAGATACAGGCATTGGGTGCATTTTTCTGAACTGGGTTGAGCGGGGAAGTTCCTTTTTGAGAACTCTTGATTCCATGCCCGTGAATCTGCCTTGATTCGATGTACTAGTGTGTCTATCTCGGATTTCGATATTGACCGACGGATGATCTCGCCAGTACTCGTAAACACCGATTGGGCTCGAATCTGATCCAACTCGGGCTCAAACTCGGTCCACGCCCAGAGCGCATACACATTGAGTTGGAGAGTGTGGTTCTCAAAAACGTCGGGAGATTTCGTTTTCCAATCCGTGATGACGAACGTCCCATCTTCTGCTCTCGTACAGAGGTCTGCTTTCACCCAGACCGTATTCGATCCCACCGTAAACGATGTCGTCTCTTCATGGCTGATATATCGATGCGAGCCAAACCGTGGCCAGAGTAGTCGGAAGAACCGTTGCAGATGCTCCCTGACCGCCGATGTGACGGATTCCAGCTCCTCATCAGGCACCTCGTGGCCGTCATCTCGATAAGCCGATGAGAGCTCCTCGGTTGCCGCTGCTTGCGCTCCATGCAAACTGGGCTCATTCCCGCTTCGCCACTCCTCAATCTCCGAGGCGATTCCGTAATGTACAGCCTGTCCGATTATCGACCCGGTTGATTGGCTGCCGACCCGTACTGGGTGAGTGGCCCCCTCACCCCCTGACATTGCCAACTGCCGATGGTAGAGTGCCCGAGGACAGGTATCATAGAGGCGGGCGTTGGTATACGACCAGTCGATGCGTTTGTCCTCGGACCGGGCCATCTAGGATTCCAACTCTGCGATGATTGAGACTGCCACTTCTGGCAGCCGGTGTGTCAATTCATGGTCGGAGAAGTCCTGATCGAGCCCTGTTCCCTCGAGCCGACGGTCTCGAAGGCAGGACCGAACTCCGAAATTGAGTGTCGCGCCATCCATCCGAACCTGGAACTTGTCAATATCGCTCTGTTGCTGGAGTTCGATATCGGAATCCTGGAGGACGAGAGACTGCTCAAGTCGCGTAATGAGCGCCGAAATTTTCGTCTCCGTGAGGGTGGGGATGGTCCCATTCTCAGCATAGTCGAGTAGCGCCAGACCCTGATGCCGGTTCAGGAGGTTGTGCATGTGACGGTTTTGGTACCGCCGAAGACAGTCGTGACAGGCAGATTCACACTCACAGTCCGCCAGAGTCGTCCGTGCCTCATCAAGCACGTTGCCGAACTCTTCCCAGACTTTTGAGGAGAACCCTGCCCCTCCAGGCGTGGTGTCGAACAGGAATAGCTCGAGGACGCCATGAGCATCTAAATCATCGATATGGGCTGCAGACCGGGTTCGGAAGCCGCCCTCCAGTTCGTCGTCTTCGATACCGAGTGCCTCGCCAGCTCCCATGACGAGTGCTTCCGCAAGGGACTGGGCGGCTGACTCAAACCAGTCTTCTTCCGGAGTGAACTGCATCGGCCCCGTCAGCGGGATGCGGAAGACCGTGAGATCGCTCGGGAACACGTGGGTAAAGCTCGTGTTGACCGTTGAGCCGTCGCACTGCGGGGTATACTCTTCGAGGTTCATCCGCCGAACATCCTTGGGATACGGACGGTTGTGGGACCCATCAAGCGATCCCCCGGTTCCAACGGCGCCACACTTCGTGCAGACGTCGAAGCCCTCATCGTCTGGCCCCATGTTCGCAACGAGCAACTGTTCGTCATTGAGCCGGCCGACAGTCGATGGCCCGACGGGCTTTGTCTGCTCCATCTCGTCGCTGCCGTCTGAGCCTTCGGAGGTCGGCGTGAGCGGGTACTTCGGCCGAGTCGCATAGACCCGTTCCTCGTTATAGCTCGAGCCCTCTTCGGGGCGCCCATATTGGTCTACTTCGGGCGCGAACGCCGGTGGGGAGAACATTTGGACTGACTTGAGTTCGTCTTCACCACAGACCGAGCAACTGTGGTCCTGTTCAGCCATGTTCTCGTCCTGGTTGTCGTAGACTGTCTCACATCGGTCACACCAGTTGAGCCAGTTGAGTTCATCCCACTCAACGCCAGTCGCCCGGTCGTTCTGATCGCCAGGGAATTTGAAGAAGACGCCGTATGACTCGTAGGTTTTCTTGTCCACGACGATCTCCCGACCGGGGACATACGTTGAGAGTGCCTGCTTCAGGTCTCGGGACATCTCGTACTTCGTCTTTGGCTGATCGGAGTTCGCATCCGCACCGCGGACGACGAAGTCACACACGTCGATTGGGAACGAGAACGTCGGGAGGAGGGCGTCGTCGAGGAGCACCGACAGGAGGTCCTCATCTTGCTCCGTGCCGCCATCGTCCTCGCTCGTGGGCGTCCAGTCCGTTCGATTCTTAAGGTGGGTTAGTTCCTCGATCAGTTGGTGGCTCGCGTCCGTGACGAACTCCGACCGCCAATCACCGCTTCGGTTGGCCCCTAATTCATCCGGAAGCAGGTTCCCGATTGCGGCCGCTTCCGAACTGTTAGGGGTCTGTATCTCTGTCTCGACCCATTCCCTGAATGCCTCAAACGAGTGTTTCCCAGATTGTCCGAAGAATTCCGTCCCCGTGCCCAGCGATTCGAAGACGCCGGCGCCGGGTTCGATCGTCGTCGACCCGAAGAAGCGTGCAAGGAGCGAGGCATTCACGTGCCTCTCAGCAATCTTCTCGTTTCCTGCATAGATGATTGGTTCCGACCCTTCGGACGTGATCATGTCTGCAGGCTCGTTGAAGTAACGCGACTCGTGGGGTGAGTTATCTGCAAACGTAAGGATCGTCGAGAGCCCGGCTCCGCGTCGGCCAGCTCGGCCGGCACGCTGTTCGTAGTTCTCCGGACCTGGGGGCACCGTTCGCATGGCGACGCCAGTCAGACTTCCAATGTCGATACCGACCTCCATCGTCGTCGTACAACTCAGGACGTCGATGGGCTGCTCGCTCTTGTCTCCGACCAGGATGTCCTGAAAGAGCAATTCATAGACCTCGGATCGTGAGAGCGCCTCTGAGCTGTCCTTGGCTGTGAGTTGTGCAGAGTGCTCTTCCGATCGGAGCGTGAAGGGATCTCGGCCTTCGGTAACCACTCGCCGGGCCGGTGTTCGGAGGTGATTTTTCCGCGCCTGGAGGTGGATATCGGAGTCATCGACCGCTTCCAGTTCACCGTTACAGTCTTCATGCGGACAGGCGCCAGCAAGCGACGCTGGCGTGAACCGGTAGCAGCCCATGCACCGGTACCAGTCTTGGTCAATTCGGAGTTCGATACGCGTCCCATCTGGATTGACCATATACTTCATGTGGCCGGTCGGCTCGAAGAGCATCGGCTCCTGCAGGAAGCTGTTTTTCAGCTGTTGCCACTGCTCGTCCGAAATCTTCCCGCCGACGATCTCCCGTAGGTAGTCTGGAATGATCTCATCATACTCTAGCCCCGAATTTTCGTCGGTGTAACTCCCGAATCCATGCGAGAGTGAGTTGTTCCGTTGGAACGGGGAGATCGATTCATCAAACGCCCGCTCTTGGCAGGCATGGTCAATGATCTCGATGAGGACCGACTCCAGCAACTCTTCATCGACGTCTGGCACTGCGGCTTGGAGTCGTTCGAACACCTGTTCTGTCGGGCGGAGATAGCCGATCAGCGACGCCGAGATAGAGAAATACTCATGCCCCAGCGTCCGGAGCAACATTGTGTCGAATTGGCGTGGCCGCCCGGAAATCTCCTGTCTGGCCGCCGCATCCATCGGAATATCCTGGATGGACTGAATATGTGGATATCGCTCAACGATCTTCTCGAGGTTGTCGAGGATCTCCTGGAATTTGGTTCGCGAACCTGGATACTGGACCCCGGTCTGGGTAATCCGCTCGTCGCTATCGTCGAAGAACACGACTGTGTGCTCCTTGCAGTAAACGGCAAATTCTGCAAAGAACTGGTCCATCGTCAGGTCGTCCCCACTCCTGTGGACGATATCCGCGATAACCTCTCGGAACGAGTCTAATTCGACGTTTGACTGCAGGTCTCGAGCAAGACGAGCTGCCTTTTGTCGACCGTCAGAGAAGCATAGTACTTTCTTGCCCTTGTTGGGCAGGTCATCCTTCTCATCGTCTTCAGGCTGAATCTCGAACATCGACCGGACGATGTTTGCAAAGGGCTCCTCGCCTTTTGTCTCGAGATCTTGGATTTTCGTGGTGCCATTGTACCACTTTTCCTGGATTCCACAGACCGGACATTGGCTCCAACTCCAAGGTGCGTCCTCGCTTGGTCGCTCTTCCGTCGGGATCCAGACATCGATGTACTCCTCCGTCGCAGACTGATCGACAAAACGCTCCTCCAGTAGGTGGCCCGATTTGAGCGACAGTTTCCGAGAGGGTGTCGTGTCGGCAAGCGAACGACCGTTCTGGTTCGAAGACCCGATGTCGGATCGGGGTTCCTCGACGAGAAGATGGACCTCATCAAGATCATCAGATGTCCCGGCGTCAGACCAGAGGAAGGTCCGGCCACTCTCCTCACCTGTCCGTTGGTAGGCCTTGAGGTAGGCTGCCCCGCAAGTTCGGTGGCTCAGCAACTCGAAGACCCGACTCCCACATGTATCGCATGTCGACTGGGGGCTTGTGTAGAACCTGCCCAGGAGGTCTCCGCCGTCGGTCGCTCGACGACCTGAACAATCTGGATTGATACAGGCGTACTGTTTTGGAAGCCCCTTGAGGAACATGTGAAGCCGCGTTGGCAACAGTGCCTGGCCTTCCCTTCGTTTCGCCTCCGTACACAAATACAGCAGATTGCCGGTTGCTTCCTCTGCTAACTCTGTCTCGATCTCCGGGAAGAGTTCTGGGGCTAAATCTGAGAGCGGGAGTGGCTCTTCCTCTAGATAATCGTGCGCAAGTGCGAATAGTGAGTCCTCTTTCAGTTGCGTCGCGAGATACTTCCTCAGTTCTTCTCCCGATGACCCCGTATATGCTTCCCAGCCTCGTTCTGCAGCGAGGTTCCGAACTTTGGACTCGGTCAGATCGTAGCTAATCCGGGACAGGATTTCAGCTGTCCGCTTGTCACTCGGCTCGCCCCCGTCGTAGCTTTCCTGTTCCCCTTTGATGACGGCGAACTCCTCAGGATTTCCCGTCGTCAATTGGGCTGCGAACTCAGGCGCTGCCTCATCGATGTTCTCGCCCATCGTCGCACTCGTGAGAATAAACCGAACCCGCTCACGAGAGATGCCCAATTTCTGGAGGAGACGGCTGAGGAGAAGCCCCACTTCCGCTCCCTGTGCCCCTCGGTACAGGTGTGCCTCGTCAAGGACTATGTTGAGTTCGTTTTCCTCATCTGCCTCGAGCCATTCTTTCGTCTCTTCGAAGAACGGTTGCTCGATCGGCCTGAGTAGCATATACTCGAGCATAGAGTAGTTCGTGATCAGTAGATCGGGGATGCCTCCATACTTGTTCGGGGAATGCATCTCTTGTCGAGTGAAGAGTTCCGTGTCCCCGCGCTGGGTTCTGAAGTGCGTGTCTTTCGCGTTGCCGAAGCTTCTGAACCCTTCCAGATCTTTTGCCGGGATACGCCCTTTCTCCTTAAGACGGTTGTACAGATCTGGCTTGTTGCTTTTCAGGTCGAGGTATCTGTCGATAATTGGCTTCAGCCGTTGGTCGTTCTTGTCTGTGTCATATTCGCCATGGTACGGCGTTCGGCTGGTGTACATCCCGAACTGAACACGCCGTCCCATGTATTCCTCAATCGTATTTGACCCGTCACGGTCGCCAAACAGCAGCCGCATCCGTGCGAGCTGGTCAGCGACAAGCGCGTTCATCGGGTACAGAACAAGCGTCCGAATCCCTCGGTGATCTGTTGAGTTCCCCCGTTGGGCTTCTCTTGCCAATTGGCCCAGGATAGAATAGAGGAAGATCTCCGTCTTTCCTGACCCTGTGCCCGTCGAAACGATTAGGTCTTTGTCATCGTTGAAAAACGCCTGAAGGGCATCGGCTTGGTGTTTATACGGCGGGTCGAAAATGTCGAGCCCGTCTGCTTCGAGATCCTTGAGGATGTCAGCGACGGGGTCGGGCAATCCGAGGTCCCGAATCTTCTTCCCAGGCACATAGGAGGGAGTCGCCTCGACCCACGGCTCAGTCGAGGTCTCCCCCTGATTCATCAACTCACGCCGCTCCTTCAACAGACGTGGATGGTGGAGGTGGTAACTTGATTCGAGATACTCTTGCAGATCCTGTTCGACTTGCTCGGAAACTTGTTTTATGGATTTCATTAGTCGGTTTTGTCGACGATGGTCACCGGTAGTGATTCGAATGTTTCAACGACTGACTCCACGGCCGATGGGTCAAGCAACCAGTGGAGGTTCCCTTGACGATAGCCACGCCATCTCGCGCCAATAGCAGTGAGCCAGCGCATCTGCGATTTTGTCGGCGAGAAATCACACTTCAAGTGGATCCCGTCTCGGGCCTTTGTGAACTCAACCCGCCGGGAGACCCCGATTTCCGAATCAATTATCAGACATATTTGTTTGTAATATTGAATGGGGACGGGGACCATCTTGGCAGTCTCTTCTGCGTCATCGGTTACTTGGAGGTAGTACTCATTCGCGCTAAACTCGATTGGCCGCTGCCAGAGGCTCACAATGCGGCTATCGGGTAGTTGCACCTCTACGGGGGTATCATCCCAATCGAAGCCATAGCCGGTCGAGCCCGAATACGCAGTCCAAGTTTCGTCACCTTCCCACTCTTGGAGGTCTCGGGCGGAAATGAATTCCTGCAGATAGGATAGATCGTACTCTGGTTGGGCATCGGTCCCGGTGTAAGAGCCAACCGTTTGCAGCGTTATGCCAGTCTCCTCTATCTCTTTTTGAGTGGTATTTTTTAGCACCCTGGAGAGGCCGCGGATTTCGACCTCGAACCCTCGGTTGCGGAACGATTGTGTCGGTTGCCCGGAAACCAACACGGCCTCATCGTCACGCGTCAGGACGGCGCGGGTCGGCCCGGCTGCGTAGTATCCGTTCGACAGCTCCAAGACGTCGCCGAGGAATGTCAGCGTCGGGCCTTGACCTTCTTTAAGGGTGTTAATGAACCATTGCTCATCCTCTTCTTCATCTGGATCCCCGAGTATTGTTGCGAGTTTGTGCACTACCCAGTGGCGAATGCCACTGATGTGTGCCCGAGGGAAGTCCTCAGTACTTTCCTCGGCTTTGTCGGCGAGTGCGAGTCGGAATGCCTCCCCGATGAGGGCTGATTTGAGCAAGTCATCGTCCTCTGGAAGCCGCTCGGCAGGTACACCGATGAAATCGGAGGTGAATTTCGGGAGTGGGTCCGTGCCATAGCCGGATTCGCGAAGCCACTGCATCCGAGCCCAGTGCCCGGGGTTGTCGATTCGACTGACTTCATCATGCAATTCGAGAATTTCTCCGACTGCGTAGAGGCCATCGAATCCTTCCAGTTCGATGTCAACCTTCTGCCCCAAGTTTGCCTCGCAGTCGGGGAGTTTGACGGGAATATTCTTCACGTAGACGACGGGCGTTCCATCGACGAATTCGGATACAGCCGATGAGTATTCCTCTCCAATCTCGATTGGTAGTTCATGCGTTTGCTTCGTTAAGATCTTGAATTGCTGATCGTAGTGTTTCGGCTTGACCGATTCAGTAAGGACCTTCGCGTAAGTATCGGAATAGCCCTCGATCTGAACTAAATCATCTATATCTGCGTTGATTGGGCCGAGACAAATCTCATACTCTCCCAGGCTCGCGTACGCAATATCGCCCTCATACCTCTCAACTCGCGCGTAGGTTACTTCTCCAGTACTGGGAAGCCCATCCGATAGCAGCAGATCGAGGATTTGGTCGAGATAATCCTCGTATTCGTTGTTGATCGCATCCTCGGTGAGACAGATGGCATAATTCAACTGCATTCCATCCACTTCCCGCTGGCCGAGGTATTTGAGTTGGATGTGCGTCCCCTCCTCGCAAGTCAATGGACCGACGGACACCGTCGTGTTGTTGACTTTTACGCTGCCAGTACCTGTTCTCGTAAGGTTGACCTTGGCGGAGAAGAGATCGCCAACTTCCAGACTCATGCGTTGCCCCCGGAGTTGACTTCCGAGAAGTTCAGTTCGACAGTTCCGATTCCTTCAAATTCGATTGAGACGCTCGAACACCCTTGCTGTACCCAGTGGCCCAGATTGGGCAAGAAAGATTCAAGATCGGTCGTTGTGCGTACCAGTGGTGAGTTCCCCTCGTATGTGGATGGGAATTCACCGGCGATCTCGAGATTCAGTCCCTCTGGCCCTGTGTAGGTTACTGTTCCCTGTAATGTCTGAGGCTGGAAATCCTTGGGGAATGTGTATTTCGACTCTTCATCAAGAGGAGCAAGCTGTCTGCTGTCTTCACCTTGGCTGATTTTCAGTCCGACCCCCTCCATTCTCGTCTTAGGAACTGCCTTTTTGGGGTCTTCCTCCGCATGCAAGTGCACGAGCCGGTGTCGGCTGGAGTTCCGCTGGTGGACACTGATTCGCTTAGAACCCTGCGCTGGCAGCTTTGACTTGAAGTAGCGGGGGTTTCCCGGTCCAGTCGAGTCTAACTCGACAGTTTCCCCATAGCGTTTCGGAATAGAGACGATCTCAAATATCGGATCCTGTTCCGAGGCTGGGACAACTCCCACGAAAATCGTGTCTCTGGGCTTGGAACTGATTGGTGCATCAGAGGTCGGATGTGCGTGTGCAGGAAGAACGACATCCGCATCGAACCCATACTCGTCTGTTGTCAGGCCTGTACTATATTCTTCCAGGAGGGCCTCGGTTTCTGGACGAGCTGGAAAGGCGAGAACTGTCCAATCGGCTAGCGAATATGTTCCCACGATGTCTGGAAGTTCAATGTCTACTGCATCCGCAAGGACATAGACCCATTCCCCGTGCTTGATTTGTCGACTTTCCTGAAACCGCCTAGCACGAGTTTGGTCGCCGATGAACAAATCTCCACTCGATGGACCGTCTGCAGTCCATTCACCCAATATATTCTCTAATCTCGCAGGTCCGGAAACTGCAAGCCTGTAGTTCTCCGAACCAGGATCCAACTCGAAGGTCACTTCTGGCTCTGACGGGTGGAAACTTCGCCCGACGGGTGATCGTTCTACCCCTGAAGCGGAGACTTCGATATCAGAAAGGAGTGGATCAATATCTACCCCTGGCGGGATAGTCGACCAGTCCACTGAGGGAAGTACGCCGAATAAACGAAGCCGCCCACCTGGTTCTTCGCCCAAGTAGACCCGGATTTTCTGGTTCTCCTCCCCTTTCTCAATATCCGATGTACGCAGTTCTTCCACCATTTCCTCGACGTCCGCCTGAGAGGAGAGACTGCAGTCGGTTTCGTCGAGAACGCCAGATTTGTGTGCGAAGTACTGTCGTTGATCTCCCTTGCGTGGGTTAACAATCTCCTTGCACTCTGGGCAACGGTAATAATTAGCTTTGAACCGCTCGGCTTCATCGATTGGAACTTCGTTCCCGTGATGATCCAGTGCAAACGGGATGGATAAAGACGTCATAGAGATTGGTCCATGTTAGTACTTGACTGAGACAACACCACACCGAATCTGATTGGTGGCACTCAATAAAAAGGTGTCTCAAATAACCAATTAGGGAAACATATCACATCTGATAAATCGGTTCTTCGTACTTTGCCGCTTCTTCGGCTCCAAACAATAATCGAATCCAAACTCACCGAGTAAACTCACCGTGTAATGGGGCGGTTCAATAGAACCAGTCACTCTGATGACTACTTATCTTGGCAGAGCCTTCCCGTGTCAACGGGCCAAAGTGCACACTAACCTGGCGCATACAGTCGGCCCAACAACTATGCGTTACCTTTTTGCGGGTCAGCTGGATAGAGTAGGTTGTTACTGGTCTTTACGATGCCTGATGAGATAGATTCAATCATTGACTTTCAACCGTCTAACCTCTCTCCTCGGTATAGCGACAGGCTCGACGATTTAACTGATGAACTCGTCGAGTATCCCAAACCGCTGAATAGAGAAGTGGTGATCAAGGAGGAGATCATCAGGATCGAAAACGAACTGGATGATGAGGAACCTGACCCCGACGCCATCAGATATCTTGCCGTACTTGAAGTTCTACTTGACCTAATCGAGATCGATTGGGGAATTCAGAAGAAGGATGAAACTCGGGTAGTCCGGCCTGACATGGAGAAATACCGTCAAGATGCTGAAAAATATAAAGAGCGAGAACGGAAGATTCTCGATAAGGAACGGAGTGTCCAGTTCCAGGAAGATAGCGTCAAATCGTTCATTCGGGAAATGGAAGAACGGTCCCCAGGGGTGGGGGACCTCGTCACCGATAACGA
>SDGW01001128.1_pt1 | contig 11170 bp, 10 predicted proteins | sample 2873831 | NCBI WGS metagenome assembly SDGW01 (sample SAMN08132700, study PRJNA421101) | hypersaline lake metagenome | isolation source: celular fraction 0.22 microns magnesium sulfate-rich crust from ephemeral... | place: Spain: Penahueca Lagoon, Toledo | collected 2011-07
TGCGACTATCGAGTAGCTTTGCACGAGCATCAAGCTCAATAGAGTTCTGAGAAAATTTACTTGTCTTCGGAATCAGCTGGTCGGCGGTACGTGACAGTCCCGTTCTCGTGGTCACGTCGCTTGATCCGACCGTCGGCAACGAGGTCGGAGAGTCGATTCCGAATCGTGTTATGGGCTGGTTCGTAGTCGTCTTCGAACGCTACGCGGAGGTCTGCGGCGACGTAGCAACGCCCCGGAACCATCTCCTCGTAGACTTCATCAAGCGTCGGTGGTTCGCGGGGCCGGGTCACGTTCCGACGTGCCGGGTCCGGCATTTTATAGTTGCTTATCCACGCACGAACCATAGTATTTGCGCGTACACGCAAGAACTAAGGTACTTGCGTGCGTGGTCAAGAACATGGCAGGAACTGCCAGCCGTACGTTGAGAGGTCGAAAAACGATTCCAGTTTGGCTGAAATGGGTGCGTGACGGAAACGATGAAGTCCCCCAGATTTCGGTCTCCGAAGACCACCCCCAGCGGTCCACCATCCTCGAACACTTCGACGCTGAAACAGTCCAAGAACTCGCAGACGAACTGACGAACCGACGAATCGACACACGCCGACTCGGAATTCTCGTCGGTGGAGACAACGGTGAGTTCCACAGCGAGGCGGACCTACTCGCCCTCGTGGAAGACATGGACGACGATCTCGCCGAGAACATGGTCGAGGAAGTCGGTGACATCCCGACTATCTGCGAACAGCGACGACGGGATGGTGACGTGTTCCTCGGTGAACTCAAGAACGATCTGGAAGTAGAGGGCGCAGACTGGGCCGACGACCTCGGTGAATTCATCGGAACGTTCGGTGAGTGGGACAGTCTCGAAAAGCGCATGAAGAACGCGAACATCTGGGTCGAACCCAACAATGTGACCGCGGAGGGCCACTAACCATGCCAGAAACTACTAGCGAAACCGACGCGCAATCGCTTCCAGTCATTCTTGTCTGGCAATTCGCTGACGAAAGTACCGTCCCCACAATCCGTCCGAACGACGAACAGACGACCGAGGCCGTCCTCGGTGCGTTCGACGCTGATTCGGTCCAAGACATCGTGGACACGCTCCTCCCGCGAGAAGACGCAGTAAACCGTCTCCAACTCGGGATCGCTACGAAGCAGGACGGCGAAATCTCGTTCCAGACGCTCGAAGACCGGCTGACCGAAGTCGAAGGCATCGACCGCGACATCGCCGAAGGCATCGTCCGCGAGTCCTGCCTCGACATCCCCACGCTCTGCAAGGAGATCAGGACCGACGACTTCCATTTCCTCTACAGCGAGGCTAGCTGGTGGGACGACGCACCAACCGCCGAAGGCGGAATGGAACGCCGACTCAAGGACGCCGGAATCTGGGAGGAACCAGAAGACGCCGTCGCCGGGGAGGCTACAGCATGAGTACGGACTCTAGCTCGCCCGAAGCAAGTGGAGAGCAAGACTATCTCGACCAACTCCCGGACGATAATCCGTTCTCGGAGGTCGTCCGCGAACGCCGGGAAGCTGGCAAATCATTCGACGACCTCTTTTGGGAAGTCGAAGAGGTCCAAAGCGTCCTTGACGACGCCGCAATGGATGAGAAGACTGTCGAACAGCCCGTCTACGAGGTGAAAGTCGTCGTTCCCGACGAGTCATCTACGTCTGGCGAAAGCTATGCGACCGAGCGAGTCGAGGGGCCAGATATCGACACTCCGGAGGACGCAAAGGACGAGGCCGAGGACTATCCACACGTCATCCGGGCGGAGAACGCTGAACAGGTTGATACTGCGGAAATAGCCGAATAATTCTCAACGACGCGGTTTACTTTCACTTCGGTACACTGACTCTTAAATCCGAGAGCGGTTAGAACTAGATTTACCGCGTGCCGCCCGAGAACCCGCCAACCGAGGAGTGCGTACCACCGGGTAGCGGCGGCTACACCGCCTCGGACCTTCTTCCCGAGTTAGCGCGGGCGCACGCAGAACAACGCGCTCCCGAGGCAGACGATGTAGAGGACCTCGTAGTCTCGCTCCCACTCCCCGACCTCGGACAGGCGGACGCCTACCCACGCTGGCACTCGTCCTACCCCCAAGAGAGCATCGCCCGGGCGCTCCTGCTGAAGCACGTCTACGGCCTCTCGTCGGACGCGGCGCTCCGCCGACGACTCCGAGGAGACCCGTTCTTGCTCGGGAAACTCGGATTCGACCGAGTGCCGAACCAATCGACGGTCTGGCGAGCCCGCGAACGGCGCTTCGCGGACGATCTCCTCGCGGCGCTCCGTGAGGCCGCGCGGGAGCTGGCCGAAGTCGCTCGGGACCACGGCCTCGACGCGCCCGGCCCTGTCGAACAGGCCGACGACCCGGACGATGGGGACGCGGACCACCGGGACGGCCGCCTCGGAAAGCCGTCGCCCGTCGTCGGCGAGGCCGACCGCGTAGCGGAAGCAACCCGGCGGGAGGTGTTCCCGGCGCTGGAACTCGACAGGGCGGTGAACGCGACGATTCCCGAGAGCGCGTTCTGGTCGTTGCAGACCTACCTCGGGTTGCGCGAGGACTTGCACGCGAACGCGGGGGCGGAACTGTTTGCACGCGAAGCCAGCGACGTGACGCCGCTCGGCCACAACCACCGCGACCAACTCCGCGAGCAGTCCATCGACGACTACCGCGCAATGCTCTCCGAGGCCGTGGCGAACGTCGTGACGGAGGCGAAGCGGGAGGGCGTGCTGGACCGGAAGGTCACGGTGGCTATCGACATCACGACCTCCACGCCGTTCTACGGCGACCGCGACGGACGGGAGAACGTCGTTCTCGGAACGAAAGAGCAGAACGACGATTACGCCTACCACTGGGCAACGATACAGGTGGTCGATAGCGAGTGCCCTATCGTCCTCGATGCCCGGCCGGTCGAGCGCGGTGACTCTCGAGCCGAGATCGTCGCCGACCTCTTGGACTCCGCACTCCAGCACGTCGCCATCGACCTCGTGCTTGCGGACCGCGAGTTTGACGGCGACGAGGTAAAGAGCGCATGTGAGGTCCGGAACCTTCGATACCTCACGCCGAAGCGCAAGCACTCGTCGGAGAGAGCGACCGAGAAGCGGCTGTCCCGTGCGGACCGCGAGGTCCACGTCGAACTCCAGCAGACCGTGCAGGGACCGGACCGGAAGACGATCTACCTCCGACGTGGGACCGAAGACACCGGCAACGCCGGGGTAGAGGTCACGGAGTACCAGCGCGAGTACCGACAGACGCTATGGAGCGAACTGGAAGACGAAGTAGGGCTGGACCTCGGAACCGACGAGAAAGAGGAAGCCGCCCTGCATCATCTCGGAACCGACCTCCTCGGCGACGAGGGTACCGAGGAAGGCGACGACGTGGACCGCTACATCGTCTTCGAGACCAACACCGACCTGCCGAACGACAGCGACGAAGACGAGTTACGCCGCGCCGTGCGGCGGCTCACTCGGCGATATCGGGAGCGGTGGACTATCGAGAACGGTTACAAATCGCTCAAGAGCTTCATCGTCCCAACGACGAGTAAATCCCACGCCCTCCGGTACTTCAACTTCGTCTTCGCGTGTCTCTTGTTCAACGTGTGGAAGCTCGTGGACCTCTTGCTCCGCCAGTTGTTCGGCGTTGAGGACGGTCCGATACTCCCCGCGTCGCAAGTCCTGGCGGCGGTGAGACGCGCTACAGGTATCGGTTGACGTAGCCCCGAAAGGCCGACCGAGGACGCCAATCGGGTAGCCGCAGGACTCGTCGCACACCGGAGTTCCGCTGTTTCTCTCCCCCAAGAGACTGCTAATCCGAACCTCACGAGAACGAAATCGGCGAGAATCGACGCGAGAGCCTTCGAGGAGGCGTGTCGAGCCGTCCAAAGTCTCATCGTCTGGGCCTACCAGACGTTGCGACTATAGCTGAGTTATGCACGAGGTGCAACCCTCGTTGACGAAAGCTAAACTCTACTTGCCGGTGGTCTCTCGGGGAATTGTCCACCAGACGTAGCCGCCCTGTCCGCCGGGTTGGAGGCCGCGAATCTGCACGTCTTCGTCTTCGGCGGCGCGTTTCAGTCGCTCGCGCATTCCTTCGTTGCCCATCGGAAACTCGTCGGCGACCTCTTCGGTCTCGCAGATCGGGCGCTCGGGAGTTGTGAGTCGTTCGACAGTCTCGACTAGCTCGTCGTCGCCTACCCTCGGCGGTCGTCCCATACTCTCTCGGTCGGTGTTCGCGTCCATCGTTCTTTCGATGCGTCGATACAACCCCCGCCCGGATTATTCTTTCGATGCATCGAAATAACTAAGTATCATGGCCTATGACAGTAGAATGGAGCAAGAACGATGTCAAAAGCAGCCGAAGATACGACACACTTCGAGGTCACGTACCGCTGTCTCGACTGTAACGAAACGTGGGATGCCGAGACCGACCGCCAAGCTTCGCTTAGTGTCGCGTCCGAATGCCCGCTTTGCGGTACAGAAGACGCGGTGATGATGCAGGAGAACCGCACGCAGACGAAGGCCGTGGACATGGATGTCCTCAGCGACGAGGAATACCGTTTCGTCATTGACCACTGCGTTGGCGAAGAGTTCGTCTGGGAAGAGCGAGACCGCATCTTTGAGGCGGCCGACTTTGACCCGGACGCCACGGAGACCGTCGAGGGTGTCGAGATGGAGTTCACCCGAATCAAAATGAAGTACCTTGACGGCGGTTCCGCAGGAAGCCAGTCAATCGATGACTTCTGGACGAACGTCAAGGCCGGGAATTACAAGAAAATCTACGGCTTTGACGAGCGTGTCCGTGCGTCGCAGTTCTACGTAATCCGGGTTGTGAATGCTCCCGAATCGGCGAACGCTGAGGAAGGAGATATCGAATTTTCACTGACTGATGCACATCGTGCTGAAGGCAGTACCATGACGTCTTCCACGCCGACTCCGGGCTCGCAGAAAAAATGGGAGGTCGTTGCCGGGCCGTTCGACTGCCCCCGGATGCCTCATGTCCTCGCGCTCGAACGGTGGATCGGTGAAACGAAACCGGAACAGGTCACCGACTATGTCCCGGATGAGTTCTTCTACGAAAACACCATCGAAGGCGTCTGGCGAAGCGACGTCGCTCTCGACTAACTTGGTGCATCTTCTCTGAAGACAATAGTTACAGCAACCGAACCATGGAGAACAATATTAGCTCCCAGAGCAGTTAATTCTACTTTCACTCCGGTACGCTGGCTCTTAAATCCGAGAGTGCATAGAACTAGATTTACCGCGTGCCGTCTGAGACCCCGCCAATCGAGGACTGCTTACCACTGGGTAGCGACGGCTACACCGCCTCGGACGTACTTCCAGCGTTGGCGCGCACCCACGCGGAACAGCGCGCTCCCGACGTGGAACAGGTCGAGGACCTCGTGGTCTCGCTCCCGCTCCCCTCGCTGGAGGACATGGACCGCTACCCGGCGTGGCACGCCAGCTACTCCCGAGAGAGCATCGTCCGGGCGCTGTTGCTCAAGCACGTCCTCGGTCTCTCGTCGGACGCGGCGCTCCGGCGGGAACTCCGTTCGGACCCGTATCTCCTCGGGCGTCTCGGGTTCAACGACGTGCCAGACCAAAGCACGTTCTGGAGGGCGCGGAATCGTCGATTCGATGCAGAACCCCTCGGGGCGCTCCGCGAGGCTGCACGGGAGCTGGCCGACATGGCCCGCGACCACGGCCTCGATGCTCCCGGCCCGGTCGAGGACGACGACCGCGACGAAGACGGCCACCGCGACGGCCGACTCGGAGAACCGTCGCCGGTCGTCTCGGAAGCCGACCGGGTGGCCGAAGCCACTCGGAGAGAAGTCTTCCCGGCGCTGGAGTTGGACCGTGCGGTCAACGCGACGATACCGGAATCGGCGTTCTGGTCGCTCCAGACCTACCTCGGGCTTCGAGAAGACTTGCACGCGAACGCGGGTGCAGAACTCTACGCCCGCGAAGCCAGCGACGTGACGCCGCTCGGCCACAACCACCGTGGCCAGCTACGGGAGCAGTCCATTGAGGAGTACCGCGAGATGCTCTCGGCGGCCGTCGAGAACGTCGTGACCGAGGCGAAACGAGAGGGCGTCTTGGACCGGAAGGTCTCGGTCGCCATCGACATTACGACCAGCACGCCGTTCTACGGCGACCACGACGGACGGCAGGACGTGGTTCTCGGGACCAAGGAGCAGAACGACCACTACGCCTACCACTGGGCCACGATTCAGGTAGTCGATAGCGAGTGCCCTATCGTGTTGGATGCGCGGCCGGTCGAGCGCGGCGACTCCCGCGCCGAAATCGTCGCCGACCTTCTCGACTCCGCGCTGGAACACGTCGCCATCGACCTCGTTCTCGCGGATAGGGAGTTCGACGGCGACGAGGTAAAGGCCGCGTGCGAAGCGCGAGGCCTGCGGTATCTGACGCCGAAGCGCAAGCACACGAGCGAGCGCGCGACCGAGAAGCGGTTGTCGCGGGCCGATCGCGAGGTCCACGCCGAAGTCCAGCAAACCGTCCGCGGTCCCGACCGCAAGACGCTCTACCTCCGGCGCGAGAACGCGGACAACGGAAGCGTCGGCGTCGAAGCGACCGAGTACGAACGCGAGTACCGCCAGAAGCTATGGAGCGAACTGGAAGACGAGACCGGACTCGACTTCGGGACCGACGAGAAAGAGGAAGCCGCGCTCCACCACCTCGGAACGGACATCCTCGGCGACGAGAACGGCGACGAGAGCGACGATGTGGACCGCTACGTGGTCTTCGAGACCAACGCGAGCCTACCGGTCGAAGGCGGCGAGGACGAGCTACGTCGCGCCGTCCAGCGTCTCACGAGACAGTACCAGAAACGGTGGACCATCGAGAACGGCTACAAATCGCTCAAGTCGTTCGTAGTCCCGACGACGAGCAAATCCCACGCCCTCCGGTACTTCAACTTCCTGTTCGCCTGCCTACTGTTCAACGTCTGGAAACTGGTAGACCTCTTGCTCCGACGCCTCTTCGGCGTCGAGGACGGCCCGGTACTACCCGCTTCGCAGGTCCTTGCCGCAGTGAGACGGGCCACGGGTATCGGCTGACGTAGCTCCGAGACGCCGACCGTAACCGCCATCTCGGTAGCCGCAGGACCCGTCGCACACCGGAGTTCTAGTGCTTTCCTCCGGTCACGAACTGCTTTTCGACCAGCCCCAAGAACGAAATCGGTCGAAAATCGACGCGAGAGACTTCGAAGAAACGGTCTGACTCGTCCAAAGCCTCATCGTCTGGCCTACGGGTTTGTATATCGGATATTGGTTTATTTCCGGTAAGGTGGGTCTGCAGGCTCTACTTTGCCCGCACTTTGTGAGTAGGCAGGGACAAGCTGTTCCGAGAGATTCCACGCCCGGCCCCAGCCGATTTCGCTCATCCTACTGTCGCTCTGGCCAACGAACAAGCCGCCGACATCAAGATCCAACGTCTCCGGGTTCCGATAACAGAGCAGGTCGTCGCTCGGTCCGGTGACTCCGAGAACGCCCACAGCCGTCGCGGGGCCATCAGCATCCTCAAGGATTTCGACAGCTCGACCAACAGTCTCGTTCGGAACCGCAAGATACAGTTGTGTGAGACCTCCCGACTCGATATAATTCTCAAGTTGAGTCGTCACAGCAGGCGTCACATCCCCTTTCGCTTCAATGCCGACAATGTGACCGGCCTGCTCCGGCCCCTTGCGATAGATCTGATGCGAAGTCGGCAATCCAGTGTACCCCACGACGTCGAGACGTAACGGCGTCTTCCCTCTCCGGTTCGGGACCACGCCTTCCCGGACTGCAACGGGGAACGCCTCCCAACAGGCGTGCGCAACCTCCGGTTCCCGATTCTCAGAGATAGAGAGCGGGTCCGCTGGCGCGTCCGGAAGCAACTGGCCGTGGTCAAGTATCTCGGTTGAGCGTGTTGCGTCGCACAGCGGTCGGTCGTTGGGGAGTTGTGGTTTCAGGTGGCTGACCGTCGAAGGCGGAAGCAATGCAGACTGAATGTAGCCCGGGTAGTCGACAATTTCTACAGTACTGAGACCCGGATCTGCGTCGAGAACAACGTCAGTCGTCATGAAGGCGTCCTTGAGAGGTTGTGGGTTCTGGGTAGCGATGAAGATACGGTCAAGTTGCCCTGTCTCGGCGTACTTAGCAACTTGCTCCGAGAGGTCTCGGAACTCGGATTTGCTAAGTTCGTCGTTATCCGTTTCCTCTGGATCGGGTGTTGTGTATCCACCGTAGGCGCTAAAGTTCAGGAGCCGCCATCGGTTTTTCACCTCAATTCCCCACTGTTCGCCGTTCGGCGTTTCGACTACGAGGTCGATCTGGCCATCGGTAAGCGAGACTTCACCATAAACGTCGAATCCTCGACGGAGGAATTCTTTCCAGAGGGTTTCCCGCATCGTCGGTTCTGTGATATATGCCATTATCACAGGATGAACAGGAACCATTAAATAATAATGGATGTAAGATTTGAATATGTCTGATAATACTCAGAATGGAAGTCAAGAATACACCTCTGGAGAAGTCCACTCACTTATCTTCGGTAGCGAATTGACGGACAGATCTACCTTCTTGAAGAAAAGAGAACACACGAGCGCCTCCAAAGGTAGATAACAAATTCACGTCTCGGCGAAGTATTCTTCCGGAACGTCTAACTGGAGCTCAGCGCCGTGGTCAAGGTCTACGTCATCGGAGAGAACGCGAAGAAGCGTCACACCATCGCCAGCATCAATTGCTTGTACTGGAACCGATCCAGTCGGGTCCGTTGGATTTGAACTCCCAGAGTCGACTAACGACTCCGAGTCAGACATTGTCGCTGATGTAGACCGATCTCGAGCAAGGGATGATTGACCAAATCGGTCTTCAAGCCGGTCGAACATTACTCCCTCCTCGACGAGAGCAGGTTGTTTCAGACGACTAACAGACGGCAGAGTAGAGTCTTTACCCGAGAACGTTTCTTGCCAGTTTGACTTAATAGATCGAACGGCATGGTCCGGGAGCCAATCCGGAGAATTCCAAGAACCATCTTCGTAGAGGGTGTTTCCAGAGTTAGATCCAGTTTCTGCATAGACGAAGCGCTCGCTATACCGTCCGCGGAATTCGTGGATTGAACTCGAAGGTCCGTGTCCAGCAACGACGAACTTCGGGTTGAAGGAAGTGACCAGCTCGTCGATTTCTGAGAGAGAAGATGGATGATTAATGACCTCGAACGAATGAATCGTACAGCCTGCATCTTGAATAGGAGAGAGTAATCCACCGAGAAGTTGAACGACGGTTGCTTCAGGGTCGTCTCTAACCTCTTCGAAGAGTCGGCCACTGGACCCTTCATGAGGTACTTCTGGACCGGCTATCGTAACCGTCTCCCGGTTGAGGAATCGGTCAGTCGAATCGAAAACGGGGACAGTGTCAATATTTGGCACCTCGTAGCCGAGATTCTCGTACAGTTTCGCAGGGAGGCCCGCCAGCCGGACTGGAAGCGAGATATTGAGACGGTTGATGAGATGTCCGAGAAGGTATGCATAGTGGACTGCGGTAAGAGACCGAGCCGTAACGAGGACCGAAGACCCCTGCATAGCACGTTTCAGGATAGTTTCAATCGAATCGTTTAGCTCAGTTTCGTAGCTGCTTGCGGTTGAGACTGTCGCAAAGACCACATCAATATCAACGGGGAGTTCCGTCGGGAAACCCGGATAGCCCGCGACTGGACGAGTTGTGAAATCTCCGGTGAAAAGGAGATTTCTTTCGACTCCATCAGTGAACTTGACTATGAATCCTGTAGCACCGGGCGTGTGACCGGCGGGGACTGGAGCGATTTCAACCTCAGAGATAACGGTTGTCCATCCTTCAACAGGTGTGAGGGCGTCAAGAGCGTCATCTGGACTTGAGATCTCTCCATTTTTCGCGCTCTCCGGCAGGACTTCCCTGAGGATCTTTGCGGTAGCTGGCGACGTATAGATCGGAGCGCCATCGCGGAGTGACTCCGAGAGCGATGCGTAGTGGTCAATGTGGGCGTGTGTGAGCAAAACGCCCGCCAGATACTCGTCATTATTGAGGGCGGCATCTACATCTACTCCCGCCCCCGAATCGATGAGTAAGCAGGGGGTGGGGTCGGCGAGTCCTTTAAACCGGAGTAGATATGTTCCGCCACCTTCTGTGGGATTAAGTTCTTGATACTGTACACCGATTTCTGAATTAAATTCTATCATATTTACTGGTGTCTCCTGTAGTTCTTGTTTGTTATGGTTACTACTCTTTTGAGAACAGTTCTTCGAGGTCGTCGCGCATCTCGTCGCGCCGACGTCGACGGCGCTCGCCTTCGGAGAGATAATTCTCCAACACGACCGAAGCGTCGTCGCTTCCCTGCTCCTCGGCGACCGCCGCGACGCGGTTGGCGACGCGTTCGACCGCTCGTGTGTACGTCGTGTACCAGAAGCGGCGGCCGTACTTCGGCGTCGGTGTCTCACCGTCTACTGTTACGTTGGCACTTCGAGCGAGGTCTTTGAACCGGCGTTTTACTGTCTCAACCGTGATGTGGTCTGCGGCGGCTGATTTCGAAGGGAGCAGATATCCACCCCAGTCGTCGCGGTCGGCGAGCGCGTCAAGCCGCTCGCGAAGAGTATTGAGACCGGCGAGCATCGACACTGTTCCCGGCCCGTTCTTGCGTTCGCCGTCGCCGAACTTGATGTAGGGGTCGTCGCTCGCGTCGAGCGAGTCGGGGAGCTGATGTACGTGAAGCGATGCGACTTCGCTCGGTCGCAGGCCCCACCCGCAGACGCCGACGACGATGAAACGGTCTACGAGCGTCTCCGAATTCTCGTAGAGCGTCTGTACCTGTTCCGCGTCGAGACTCGGATTGTCCCACTCGGGGGCCTCGTCCCACCCGAAGCGAGTTTCGAGGTCGTCCAACGGGTTGTATTTCGCCGTACCGAACGAGAACTGGTGTTTGTAGAACTGCCGGACTTCTTGGGCGTACTTCCGCTTCGCAGCGAGTGTCGTCAGCGCGTCGTCTCGACGACGGAGGACGTCGAAGGTGTCGGCAACGCGGTCCATCTCGTCGGCCGCCTGCGAGAGGTCATGGAGTGGCGAGAGGAGGTTGGTAGTGTCGTTGACCTGCTCGTAGGTCAGCAGGTACTGTCGGAGGATGGACCGTCTCGTCGAGACGGTAGAC
>SDGW01001129.1_pt1 | contig 11167 bp, 11 predicted proteins | sample 2873831 | NCBI WGS metagenome assembly SDGW01 (sample SAMN08132700, study PRJNA421101) | hypersaline lake metagenome | isolation source: celular fraction 0.22 microns magnesium sulfate-rich crust from ephemeral... | place: Spain: Penahueca Lagoon, Toledo | collected 2011-07
CTGGCCGAGGTGTTCGGGATCGACGCCGAGGTCAACAGCACCGACCGCGGGCCACGGGTGACACCGATTCGTGCCCGCCATGAGGAGACCGACAACAGCGATGGAGATTCAGGACCGCAGGTGGAGGCCGAGTAGTGGTCGACGCCGAAACCCACTCGGAGGAGCTCGAGACGGAACTCGATGCCTACCGGGACCGGGTCTCCCGGCCGCTCAGTCGGCTGTTTCGGCGCTACGGCGTCGACGAGTGGCGGTGGCTCGTCGTCGGCCTCGTGACGAGCGTGCTCACCTACGGCACCCTCCTCGTGACGCCGCTCGTCCTCGGGACGACCATCGACGCCGTCTTCACCGGCGAGAGTGCCTACCGCCTCCCACTGGTGCCGTCGGCGTGGCTCCCCACCGAGCCAACGGCCCAGTTCTGGCTGTCGACGACGATCATCGGCCTCGCCCTCGGCGGCGGCGCGATCCTCCAGTGGGTTCGCGGCGTCTCGATCAATTTTTTCGCTCATGGTGTGATGTACGCCATCCGGACCGACGCCTACGAGAAGATGCAGACGCTCGATATGACGTTCTTCGACAACAAGGAGACCGGCGAGATCATGTCTATCCTCAATAACGACACCTCGAATCTGGAGGTCTTTTTCGACAACGCACTCGGCGACAGCGTCCGGATCGGCGTCATCGTCGTCGGCATCACTGGTGTCCTTTTATATACAAACTGGCAGCTCGCGGTCGTCACGCTCGGCGTCGTGCCGCTGTTGGTCGGCTTCACGTGGTGGTTTATAAAGGTCATCGAGCCGCGCTACACCCGCTACCGGTCGACGGTCGGCGATTTGAATACCCGACTCGAAAACGGGCTGAGCGGAATTGAACTGATCAAGACGACGAGTACCGAGGCCTACGAAACCGACCGCGTTCGCGGCGTCTCGCGGGACGTTTTTGATGCGCAGATGGACGTGTTGAAGCTGAGCTACTTCTACCGGCCAGGGATGGAGCTGCTCACCGGTATCTCGCTGCTCGCCACGTTCGTCATCGGTGGCCTCTGGGTGTTTTCGGGGCCGCCGCTGTTCTTTTCGGGAACCCTGACCATCGGCAACTTCGTCGTGTTTATGCTCCTCACACAGCGGTTGACGGGGCCGATGGCCCAGCTGTCGAACATCGTCGACTGGTACGAGAACGCCCGCGCGTCGGGCAAACGGATCTGCGGGCTGATGGACGTGCCCATCCACATCGAGACTGCCGACGATCCGGTCGCGCTCGATTCGGTCGACGGGCGAGTCGAGTACGACGACGTGACCTTCGCCTACGAGGTGGATGAGCCAGTGCTCGACGGCGTCGACATCACGGCCGCACCCGGCGAGACGGTCGCCATCGTCGGCCCGACCGGAGCTGGCAAATCGACGATTGCCAAGCTTCTGCTGCGATTGTATGACACTACATATGGCACAGTTCGGGTCGACGGCCACGACGTGCGAGACCTCGATCTGTCGTCGCTCCGCTCGGCGATTGGCTACGTGAGCCAGGACACGTTCCTCTTCGATGGGACGGTCGCCGAGAACATTCGGTACGGGGAGTTCGACGCCTCCCGCGAGGACGTGATTGCGGCCGCAGAGGCTGCCGAAGCCCACGCATTCATCGAAGAACTGTCGGACGGCTACGACACCCGCGTCGGCGAACGGGGTGTCAAACTCTCGGGTGGCCAGCGCCAGCGGATCGCGCTGGCGCGGGTCGTTTTGCAGGACCCCGAAATATTGCTTCTGGACGAGGCGACCTCGGCAGTCGACACCCAAACCGAGTACCTCATCCAGCAGTCGCTGGACCGGCTGGCGGCCGACCGGACGACACTGGTGATCGCCCACCGCTTGTCGACGGTCAAAGACGCCGACGAGATCGTCGTGCTGGATGAGGGCCGGGTCGCCGAGCGCGGGAGCCACGAGGAGCTTCTGACCGAAGACGGGCTGTACGCCAACCTCTGGAGGGTTCAGGCTGGTGAGATCGACGACCTCCCCGATGAGTTGCTGGAGCGAGTCTCAGTCCCCTCTGTTGATGACTGAACTACAGTTTTGGCTCACCTAAAAACCGGAACTGTTTTACTATTTTAGGCTAGCCTAAAAATATGGCTACTGATGAGACGGTGCACGAGGCACCGACACGCAGGGATACGATCAAATACGGTAGTGCAGTCGTCGGTGGTGGCCTCTTGGCGGGCTGTACCGGCAGTGCCGATTCCGAACAGCAAACCGATGCAGAGTCGACCGGCGATATTTATACGGTCGAGATGGCACCGGTCGGCGAGATCACCTTCGAGTCGGTGCCCGAACGCTGGCTCGCTGGTTTCGGGATGGACGCCGACATCGGCGTCGCGCTCGGACAGGCTGACGGCCTCGTCGACATGCTGAGCTGGTCCGGGTACACTGGCTTTTACGACGAACTGCCCGGTGTCTCGATCGACACCGACGACTGGGGTTACCTAATCACCGATGAGGGGAACGTCGATAAGGAGCGGTTCTACGAGCTCGATCCCGACCTCATCACGGTCGATCCAAATCGGCTGTGGGACTTTGACCACGACGACATCGAAGAGGTCGCCGAAAACATCGCGCCGTTCCTCGGCAATGCGAGTCGGCGAAACCGCGGGGACGACTTCTACGAGGGGGCCTGGCCCGACGGTGAGCCCTACCCGTACTACAGCATCCGCGAACAGCTCGAAATCTACGGGCGGACGTTCCAGCAACAGGAACGCGCATCGGCGATGGCAGAACTTCACCGTGAGACGATCCAAAGCGTGCGGAGTCGACTGCCACCCGAATCCGAACGGCCATCGATTGGGCTGATCCATCCGACGTGGCCCGATCCACAGAACGGCGAGTTCGCCGTCTACAATCCGATCTCGAAGGTCGAGAAAACCTACGGTAAAAAACAGTACCGTGACCTCGGCGTCCAGGATGCGTTTGCGGGCGTCTACGACGGCGAATCGTCGATCAAAACCGACTACGAGGGGCTGCTGGACGCCGACCCCGACGCTTTCGTCTTCCACTTCGGCGTGGTCAATCAGGACGAGACGCAGTCGACTATCGAGGCAATGGGCCAAGATCCTCTCGGTAGCGACCTCTCAGCAGTCCAAAACGACCGCCTCTACATGGGTGGGACCGCATATCAAGGACCGATTATCAACCTCTTCCAGACTGAGATGCTCGCGAAGCAACTCTATCCCGAAGAATTCGGCGAGTGGCGTGGACTGGGCGAGACACCCGAAGACGAACAGCTGTTCGACCGACAGGAAGTTGCGGACATCATCAACGGAGACTTTTAAATGACTAATACATCCACGGACGATGGACTGACACGCAGAGACACGGTCAAATACGGTGGCACAGTCGTTGGCGGTGGCCTGCTCGCTGGCTGTACCGGCAGTGGGGAGTCCACAACCGAGTCAGCAGAGACAGACGATTCGGAGTCGACAGACGACGACTCTTACTCGGTGACGATGGCCCCGATGGGCGAGGTGACGTTCGACTCGGTTCCCGAAACCGTCTCTATTTTCGATGGTGTGTGGGCCGACCACCTCGTCGCGCTCGGCCAGCAGGATCGAATTGTTTCGCTTGGTCGACCGGACGGCTACTACACGGGCTACTACGAGCAGCTCCCCGGCGTGAGTTTCGACACGAGCGAGCTGACGCCGTTGTGGAGCGACGGGCTCTCCAAGGAGCTGTTTTACGAACTCGATGCCGACGTTCACCATCTCGACCCCTGCCGGTGGACCTCCTTCGACTCTGGCTGGAGCCTTGAAGACTTCGACGAGGTCAGCGAGAACGTCGCTCCGTTCTTCTGTAACCGGTTCAGCCGCGCTCACGCCGAGCCGCCGGAAGGCGAGTGCCGCGAGAACTACGAGTACTACAGCACCTGGGAGCTTGCGGCCAAATTCAGTCAGGTGTACCAGGTCGAAAACCGCGGCGAGGCGCTTCGGGAGGTCCGCGACGAGATGGTCGACACCATCCAGGACCAGCTCCCAGCCGAGGAAGACCGCCCGACGGTCGCGCTGGTCGTCTACAACGCAGACAGCAAAACGTTCGGCACCTACGAGATCAACGGCCCCGGCTTCGCCAAAGCCCACTACCGCCCGCTCGAACCTGTGGGAGCGTTTGCGGAGTCGGACAAAACCTATGCCAACGACTACAGCGACGTCGACCTCGAAGAGATGGTCGAGGTCGACCCCGACGTGATCATCCACCACTGGGATATCGAACCTTCCGACCGCTACGAGGCGATGTTGGCACTCGAAGACGACCCTGTCGGACAGGAACTCTCGGCGATTAAAAACGACCGCGTCTACGTCGGCGGCACGCCGATGCAGGGACCGATCTTCAACCTCTTCCAGCTCGAAACCGCGGCCCAGCAGATCTACCCCGACGTTTTCGGCGAGTTCCAGGGCGTTCGAGAGACACCCGAGGCGAACGAACTGTTCGATCGACAGCGCGTCGCCGATATCATCAACGGGGAGTTCTGACCAGGGCCGACGACGCTGCCTCACCCGACCAATCGATACACCCACCCCGCTCTCACCCATGATCGGCACGACACTCTCCGACATCCGCACCCACATCGAGTCGCTCGCCAGCCCAGAGGGGGCCTACTACCTCGTCTGTGGTCGCACCGGTGACCGGCCGGTCCCCGCAGACGGGCTTGCTTTCGACTGTCGACCGACCGCCCGGGCGGCGGCGACCGCAACCGAGCAGTACCGCACGGCGCTCCGTCGGTACGACCCACAGCTTCCCTGTTACGACATCATCGTCTGCCAGCGGGCCGCGGCCGTCCGGTCGACCAAGGACCAGCCGTGTCGACTCTCCGCAGAGCGTTCGACCGTCGACTTCTGTCACACCGTCGCCGGTGTCGTCTTCGAGACTATTGCGGACGCTCCCCACGCGAACCTCCAGCGTGCGATCATGGATCGCTATCTCTCGCTGGCCGAAACGATCGCCAACCCCGACGAACTCTGTCTCCGCCTCGTCGAGGCCATCGCCACCGAACTCGACGCGCGGCTCTCGCCCGCCGAGCAGGCCGAGGTCCTCCGGACGGCGGCCGGTCGGCTCTCGATGCCGACGACCACTCCGACTGCCGCCCCGCTGGAGGCCGCCCTCGATAGCCTCCAGTCGGTGTCGATACTCGACGGGTACAGCGTCGACTGCCAGTCGGTTCGCTGTGCGTCGACCCGCTGGGAGCTCACCCTCGAGGGCTACCCCCTCGGGAACGCCGAACACATCGTCACCCTGCCGCTGGTCGTCGAATGCTTCCGGCGGCTCTCTGCGGTCGACCTCCGCATCTCTGGCGTCGAGCGCACGGCCACCGCCCCGCCGTCGTGGCGGCTCACGCTCACAGCGACGGCTGTCGGATCGAGCGGTCCGCTGAGCGTCGTCGACGCGGGGGCAGCATGACCGGCCCGGAGCCGGTGGCCGAGCTCTCGCTTGAGGATGCCCGTCGGCTGGTCGGCGACGAGCGGGACCACATCGACGAGATGCTGGCGGCGTTCGACCGGTTTGCCGACGGCGTCCGCCGACTTCCGACCGAGTCTCCGTCCCCGTCGGCACGGTCGACGACGTTCGGAACCGGCCCGCCGGGGTCGATCTCGGCGGCCGTTGGCGGCCGGTCTGCCAGCGATGACACCACCCGCCGGGTTCGGTCGCTGTTCGCCGAGACGGTCTGCCCCTACAGCATCGAGGACGTCGACGAGCCCGAGCCCCTGCTGGTGACGATCCGCGAGGAACTCAGCCCAGAAATCGCCCTCGCCGTGGCCCCGTCGACCGACCGGGTGTTCACCACCGACCTCCAGGCGGCGATCTGCTCGGCGGTCGACCAGTCGCAGGCCGAACTCCGGGCCATGCGGCAGGGACTCGACACCGAGGCCGACTCGCTGCGGGCGGCCGACGACCTCCGCAGGGAGCTTGCCGATTGGATCGACGACCGCCCGCCGTGTTCCGAACTCGGGTTTGAGGCACTGAGTCGTCGACACGAGCGACTGGCCGACTTCCGCCAGCAGTGTGATGCCCTCGCCGCCGACCGCCAGTCGACGCTTCACGGGACGACGAACCACACGGCCACCGCGAGCCTCTCACACAGTACGCTCGTCGAATACCTCTATCAGCCGCTTCCAGTCGACTATCCAGTCCTCTCGGCGGTCGCCCACCTAACTGACTACTGTGAGTCCCGCCAGCGAACCGTTCGCCGCCATCTCACACAACGTGTATGACACCAACCACACCCTGCCGCTGCCAGTCGTCGACCACCTGCCGCCGGACGGTGGATCGATGAGCGACGCCGCACAGTATCTGTTGGTCGTCTACCAACTCGCCGGCCCGAGCGGCGAGCCGGTCGCCTCGGGACGGGTCGCCGACGAACTCGGCCGCTCGCCGTCGACTGCGACCGAGATGCTCCAGCGGCTCGCCGATCAAGGGCTGGTCGATTACGAGCCCTACAAGGGAACGCAGCTCACCGATGCGGGCCGCGAGCGGGCCGTCGAACTACAGGATTCGTATCTGGTGTTACGCCGCTTTTTCGACGATGTCCTCGATCTCGATGATCCAGACGCCGAGGCGTTCGAACTGGCGGGGTCGGTGAGCCCGCTGGTGACCGACCGGCTGGCCACGACTGTGCTTGGCATCGACTCCTCTGATGGAAGGTACCGCCCCGGCGAACGAACCCTCGAATGACTGAACCGCGACTGATTTCTTGTTCGCGGCCTAACGAGTCAACGTCCCATGCCAGATGCCGACACCCCAGCAGACGACGACCGCACAGTAATCCGTCAAGGCCGCAACTTCGAACAGGAGTATCGCCTCGATGCCAGCGAGGTCGGCGACTTTCTGGTCTCGCTGGGCGAACAGCTCCGCGACGGCGAGGAACTCACCATCGTCGACGACGAATGGGAGCTCCCCTTCGCTTTCGGCGAACCGATCGAGCTAGAAGTCGACTACGAGGGAATGGACGAGCCGGAACTCGAAATCGAGATCGAAATCCCCGGCCGCACCGACGCGACCGCGCCGCACGTCGAATAGGGAATCGACGAAATCGGGTTGCGCTGTCGCTTTTAGTTGGTCGCCGAGTCGAGGACGAGCGTGTCGTCTTCGAGGTAGTGTTCGATGTGGTGAGTGTGTTCTTCCAGCGTTTCGAGCTGCTCGCGGAGCATATGGCCTGTCGCATAGTCGCCGAGGTTCTCGGTGAGTTCGATATGCTGGCGGTAGCTCTCGATCATGTCGCCCATCATTTCGAGGTCGCTCGACAGCGAGGTCCGGATGTCGTAGACGTCCTCGTCTTCCGGTTCGACCGTGGCGTTTTCGGCCAGCGTGGTCATGCTCGCGTGCGGGACGCCACCGAGGGCCTGCAGGCGTTCGGCAATCTCGTCGGCGGCGGCCTCGACGTCCTCGTAGACCTCCTGGAGGAAGACGTGGATATCGCGGAACTCCGCGCCCTCGACGTTCCAGTGGTGTTTGTGGAGCTGGTGGTACAGCACGTAGGCGTCCGCGAGGTCGGTGTTCAGCGCGTCGACGATCTGTTCGGCCTTCTTCTGGTCGATTCTGAGCGCGTTTGCCTCGACGGTCCCGGCCTGCTGACTCGGCGTCTTCTGGGTACTCATTACATCTCTCGGTTGGGTCTACCACATCTTAATACTTTTCAACTTTTAAACAATTTTTCGTACTACCTAAATTCCGTTCGGTGATTTGGGATGTCGACACGACTGCCACGTGGGCCGTCAGGGTTCTTCCCTCGCTCGCGGCCCGTTCTGCACTACGCCGAGTCGTCGACCCGAACGACCTGCTTGCCGATGTTATCGCCCGAGAACAGCCCGAGGAAGGCGTCGGGAGCCTGCTCTAATCCGTCGACGATCGTCTCCCGATGGGTCAGCTCGCCGGAGGCGACCCACTTTCCGAGTTGTTCGCTGGCCTCGCCGAACCGCGTGACGAAGTCGCTGACCAGTAGTCCCTGTACCTTCGCTCGCGGGGCGATGATCTGTGGGAGCTTTCGTGGACCGGTCGGCATCGTCTCGGCGTTGTAGTGGGCGATCTGTCCGCAGACCGCCACGCGGGCGTCGAGGTTCAACTGCGGGAAGACCGCGTCCGTGATCGGGCCGCCGACGTTGTCGAAGTAGACGTCGACGCCATCCGGCGCGGCCTCGGCCAGTGCCGCGCCGTAGTCGTCGGTCGTTTTGTAGTTGATCGCGGCGTCGTACCCCAGATCCTCAGTCAGCCAGTCGGTTTTCTCGTCCGAGCCCGCGAAGCCGACCACGTGACAGCCGTTGAGCTTCGCAATTTGGCCGACGACTGAGCCGACCGCCCCGGCAGCACCTGAGACGACCACGGTGTCGCCGGGCTTGGGATCACCGACCTCCAGCAGGCCGAAGTAGGCCGTCCGGCCGGGCATCCCGAGGGTGCCCAAGTAGGCTGGCTGGTCGGCGACCGAGGGGTCGACGGGCGCGACCTCGCTCGCATCGAGCAGGCTGTACTCGCCCCAACGTCCCTCGCCGGTGACCAGATCGCCCTCGCTGTACTGGTCGCTAGCGCTGTCGACGACTTCGCCGACGACACCGCCTTTCAAAACGTCGCCGACGTCCCACGGTTCGGCGTAGGATTCGCCCTCGTTCATCCGACCCCGCATGTAGGGGTCGACCGAGAGGTAGGTCACTCGGACGAGGAGTTCGCCCGGCGCTGGGTCGGGAATCTCCGTTTCTTCGAGGTCGAAACAGTCAGCATCCGGTTCACCCTGCGGTCGCTCGGCGAGATGCCACTCGCGGGTTGTGTCTTGCACAGATCGGCTACGTGCGTCCGACCAAAGACGCTTGGGACCGAGAAACCGACAGACACAAGACATGTCGCTGCTGGGCGGCCACAGCGTACTTTTCGTTCGCACCCGAACCGTTGGCTGATGTCCTACACCAAGGTCGACACCGACGAGGTCGAACCGGTCGCCGACGGACTCCACATGCTGCGCGAACCGCTGGAGTGTGAGCAGCTCGGCGTCTCGCTGCTGTCCTGTGAGCCGGGCTGGGAGGGAAAATCGCACGACCACACGGACAGAGATCAAGAGGAAGTGTACGTCCTCGTCGAGGGGGCGGCCGTCATCACCGTCGACGACGAGAAGGTCCCGATGGAGGCGGGCGACGCCCTGCGGATCGACCCCGAGAGCACGCGTCAGATCCACAACGGCGACGAGGAGAGCCTGTTCGTCCTCGCTGGCGCGCCTTAAGTATCGGAAAAGAACCGCCCGTGGAAGCCGAACGGCTCGGCGTGGGGAAGCCACGCCCGCGCCTCAACGGCGAGCGTTTCGGCATCGAACACTAACAGGGCGGTTTGCTCGCGGTCGACGTCCAGCGCCGTCGCCACCACCACGCCGTCGTCTTCTGCTTCGCCGCCGGGTCGCTGGACCGGGATCGGCTCCTCGACGTACACCGACTCCTCCCACCACTGTTGGGCCGTCCCACGCTCGCAGTCGACTTTCACCAGTCCGTTTTGCCCCTCCCGATGGGTGGCCTGCCCGTAGGCAAACCGGTGGGGTCGGCCGATTACCCCACGCGCCACGCGCGGCAGCTCCATCCCGCCGTCGTAGATCCGCGAGCGGTCGACTGTTTCGGCCGCTGGGTCGATCCGGTACCGCATGAGTCGACCGTCGGGCACGTCGGGGAACCCCTCGCCGTCGAGTTCCGTCATCGACATCGCGCCGACGATCTCGGGGTCCGGGAACTCGATGAGGTCCAAGACGATCTCGTCGCCGGTGTCACCCTCGGCATCGTCCCGGTCGACGTACGCGTTGATATGGTGGAAACAGAAGGTGGCCTCGAACTCCGGCTCGGCGACGAGGTCGCCCGTCTCGCGGTCGACGATCAAAATTCGCGTCTCTCGGTCGGGCTGCCAGTCGAGCAGATCGATCGCCCCCTGTGAGAGAGGGTCGAGCGCCCGCAGCACCGACAACACGAGCGGCGACTCCACGAGGAGCACGTGGTCGGCGGTCACGCTACAATCGTGGATATACGCCGGGCCGCGGGCGTCGATGGAGGCGATCCGCTCGCGGCGTCGACTACCTTTTAAAAGCCGATAGACGTGGTACTGCGGCCGGAGTCCGAACTCCGTGGTAAAGCCGATCAGTTCGTCGTGGTGGGGATCGTCGACGAGATGGGCCGCGGTGATGTGTTCCGGGAGCCCGTCTTTAAAAGTAAACTCGCCGCACGTAGCGAGCGTCTCGGGATCGAAGGCGATCCGGCGCGGGGCCTCGGTGAGCGCGACGAACTCACCGTCGAGGCGCGCGACGTGGACGTTGGCGTTGTCGGTCGGCTCCGGCAGCCCAAGCGAGGTGAGGGTGTCGACGAGCCGCCGCCAGCCGCGAGTGTCGGTGCCGAACTGCCCCGTCAGCCGGCCGGCCCGCGCGTCGGCGTACGCATCGCTCCGGAGAAACCGGTTCGAATAGCGAAGCTCGCCGGCGTCGAAGGCATACCGGCGGAGCATCGCCAGCCCGTCGAACCAGTGGTTGACCCGCCGGTTGCCAGCCTCGAACAGCGCGGGGCCGTTGCGAATGAGGGTTCCCGAAAGCCACTCCGGGATCGAGCCCTCAATCTCCGGCTGGTGGTCGTCGTACTCCGTCGACAGCGAGCGGAAGCCGGGGCCGACCGAATCGGTCACAGCCGACTGTTCGGGCGGGTCGGTGATCAATGCTGTGTGGCTCTACTGCTCCGCCGATCGCGGTTTCGACACCGCCGGGGCCCGGCTCGTGAGACTCAGATGTTGAGCCCCTCCTCGTCGACCCGTTCGAGCGAGACCGTCATGAGATTGCCCTCCGCATCAGTGATCTCGAACTCATCGGAGATCTGGTAGATCGCCCCCTCTTCGATCTGTGCGTCCTCTGCCGGATAGATCGTGAACTGGTCGTTCGTGTTGAGATACTGCGCGTGGCGCGTGTTGTACTCCGCGAAGATATCCGTATCCTGCACTTGCTGTTCGGGGGACCAGTCGACGACCCCGCTCGTAATTCGGAGGAGTGCCCCGGCGTCGAACGTGTCGGTCGCTACCAGTGCCTGCCCACCGCCGTCGAGGAGTTCGTAATCGCCGTCGAAGATCGGGTCGGCCTCGGTGGCCGAATCGAACTCGACCTCCATCAGCTCCCCGTTCTCCTCGAACAGCGAGAAGCTGTC
>SDGW01001130.1_pt1 | contig 11154 bp, 9 predicted proteins | sample 2873831 | NCBI WGS metagenome assembly SDGW01 (sample SAMN08132700, study PRJNA421101) | hypersaline lake metagenome | isolation source: celular fraction 0.22 microns magnesium sulfate-rich crust from ephemeral... | place: Spain: Penahueca Lagoon, Toledo | collected 2011-07
CTCCCCCACCTTCACCCCGTTTCACCGGAAACCTGGTGTGTGTGTCCGGTGGGAAAACCTCAAGTCATTTCACCGGAAACGTGGTGTCCAAGGGATGAGTGACGCCGACGACCTTTTCATTCGGGAGGATCCGATCTTCGTGAACAAGGAGCTGCTCGAGATCAGCCACCTCCCGGAGGAGGGTCGGATCGTCGGTCGGGACACCGAGATCAAGGAGCTCGCGAACGCGGTCAACCCGGCCATCTTCGGGCAGAGCCCGAGCAACGTCCTCATCTACGGGAAGACCGGGACGGGGAAGTCGCTGTGCGCCAAGCACGTCTCGCGGCGGCTGGTCGACACCGCCGAGCAGGAGGCCGTCACCGCGGACTTCGCGTACGTCGACTGCGCGCAGGACACCACCGAGACCCAGACCGTCCAGACGATCGCCCGGACGCTCAACGACGAGTCCGAGACGGGGATCAACGTCCCCGACAAGGGCATCGCGACGGCCACCTACTACAAGCGCCTCTGGAACATCCTCGACCAGCTCTACGACGTCGTGTTGATCATCCTCGACGAGATCGACAAGCTGGACAACGACGACATCCTCATGCAGCTGTCCCGCGCCGGCGAGGCCGGGAAGATCTCCTCCTGCAAGATCGGCGTCATCGGGATCAGCAACAAGATCAAGTACAAGGAGCGGATGGACGAGCGCGTCAAGTCCAGCCTCTGCGAGCGGGAGTTCGTCTTCCCGCCCTACGACGGCACACAACTGACGGCCATCATGGAGGCCCGCAAGGACGCCTTCCGGGATGGGGTGCTGGAGGACGGCGTCGTTCCCAAGTCGGCCGCGCTGGCGGCCCGCGAGCACGGCGACGCGCGCAAGGCGATCGACATCCTCCGGTACGCCGGCGAGATCGCGCAGTCGAAGGGCGTCGACACGGTCCGCGAGCAGTTCGTCATCGACGCGCGTGAGCGGGCGGAGACGGACCGCTTCCGCGAACTCATTCGGGGCTCGACGCCCCACTCGCGGTACGTCCTCCAGGCGCTGACGGTCCTCTCGCTGAACGCCGACGACCCCGACGGCTTCCGCACGACCAAGATCTACGACGTCTACCAAGAGATCTGCCGCCAGGAGGGCTCCAGCGAGCTCTCCCTGCGCCGGGTGCGGGACCTCCTCAAGGAACACGCCTTCCTCGACATCATCGAGCAGACACGCCACAGCGGCGGCAGCGCCGAGGGCAGCTACACGAACCACCAGCTGCTGGAGGATCCGGAGGTCGTCCGCGACGTCCTCGCCGAGACCATCGACGGCTAACGGAGTGGTGGACCATCGACGGCTGACAGAGTGAGAGACTATCGACGGCTGACAGGGCGACGACTGCCGCCCCGCTCGACAGCCGTCCCGTTTCACCGGAAATCCGGTGTGTCTCGCGACGCCGGCGACCGATCCGATGCGCTCCGCTCGCAGCCACCGGCTTTTTCCCGGAGAGGCACCGTGACCGCGGGCATGGGAGCCATCGACCGACTCAGGGGGAGTTTCGTGGCCGGGCTGATCCTCGTGACCCCGCTCGTCGTGACAGTGTACGTCGTCCAGATACTCGTCAACTGGTCGCTCGCGGTCCTGAACCCGATCGTCGAGGGGACCCGACTCGCGGCCTACACGCCCGACGTGGCGGGGCTGCCGCAGGCGCTCGCGGCCGTCCTGATCGTCGCGACGATCACGGCGCTGGGGGTCGTCGCGCAGTACAGCGTCGGCAGGCGGCTGTTCGGAAACGCGGGGCGGATCGTGAACGTCGTTCCGCTGATCAACACTGTCTACTCCTCGGTCCGACAGGTTGCGAACTCGCTGGTCGACCGGAACGACGCCTACGAGAGCGTCGTCCTCGTCGAGTATCCCCGCGAAGGGATCTACGCCGTCGGACTCGTCACCGGCGAGAGCCCGGAGCCCGTCGAGGAGATCGCCGGAGAACGAGCCTACAACGTGTACCTGCCAAATAGCCCGAACCCGACCGGCGGCCGCCTCGCGCTGGTGCCCGAGGACCGCCTCCACGAGACGGACATGAGCGTCCGGCGCGGGATGCGGCTCCTCGTGACCACCGGTACGAGCGAGCGCAACGGCGGCGTGGCCGGGCTTCCGGACGACCCGATCAGCGACCGCGACGACGCGCCCGCCCGGCTGGACTGACGGCGTTTTCTTCTCATCTTCGATTAGCGGGCGTTCGCCTCTTCTACTCGGCCGGGTACTGGTCTATCTTCTATAATTTTACGCTCCGCAAAGTATAATATTACTCAGATGTAACTGTGGACTGGGGCGTGGCGCGACGAGGACACGTGTACGGGTGGTCTGGGGAGACAGCCGAGCGGCTGACCTGCTGGGTCGAAGACGCGGATCCGCGGTACCGGGAGCCGACGCTGGCGCTGTGGACGCTCGCCGTGGCCGTCTACGTGGTGGGGGACACCGGCCTGACGGGGTCGTCCTCGAACTGGGCGGGTACGAGGCGCACCCCGTCGCCCGCGCTCTCCTCTCGTGGTTCGGGTACGCCGGACTGGTGGTCCAGAAGGCGGTGGTGCTGGTCCTGCTGTTGTTCTGCTGGCGGTACTACCCGGCCGTCGGCGTCGACTCGCCGGACCCGTGGCGGCTGGTCGTCCCGGCGATCCCCTTCCTGCGGGGGATCCAGCTGACGGCTCTCCACGTCTCGAACGTCGTCGCGCTCCTCTAGGTCGCGGCGCCGTCCGCCGGCGACGGAAAGCCTATGGTCGCCACCCTCGAACGCCGACGCGTATCCGTCGCGGGGGCCGTGTGGTCCCCGCCACTTCTCACCATGAGCTACGAGGTCCGCATCATCGGCGGCGGCGAGGTCGGAAAGCGCATCGCGGACAGGCTCGAGTACAGGGGCGACAACATTGTCATCGTCGAGGTGGACGCGGACCGCGCGAGCGCGCTGGAGTCGGCGGGCCACCGCGTCCACTGCGGCGACGGGACGGACACGGACACGCTCGACGAAGTCGGGATGGATCGGGCCGACGTCGTGGTCGTCGCGACGGGCAACGACGACACGAACCTCCTGGCGACCCAGCTCGTCAGGAACCGCTTCTCGCCCGAGAAGGTCATCGCGCGGGTCAACCGTCCGGAGAACGCCGACCCGTTCGAGGACCTGGGCATCAGGACCGTCTCCCGGTCCGACGCGACGGCGCAGATCATGGACCTGTACATCGAGTCGCCCGCGCTCACCCGGTGGATGGAGGCCGTCGGCCACCGCGGCGAGGTCCAGGAGGTCGCGGTCGAGAACCCCCGCCACGTCGGTTCGACCATCCGCGAACTGGAGGCTGATCTTCCCGATCAGGTGTTGCTGGTCATGGTCGGCGGTGAGACCGACGCCCACCTACCCGATCTCGACGAGGTCGTCGAGGCGGGCGACCACGTGACGCTGATGGGCGAGCGCGGCGCCGTCCTCGACGCGATGGCGGACCTCACGGACGCCTCGGCGACGACCGGGGACGTCGGCGAGCCGACCCAGGAGACGGGGTGACCCCCGCCACGCGGCGAGCGGCGCACCGGATTTCTGGTGAAATTAGCGGGACGGCCGCCGCTGTACCGCCGACGCAGATTCCATCGCTGACACGTCCCGTCGGCCGAGTCGGATGGGTTTTTTGCCTCACCTGCCCGTGGAGACACACGTGACTGGGACACTCGATCACACGATGATCCGGGTCTCCGACCTGGACGAGTCGCTGGACTGGTATCAGACCCACCTCGAGTACGAGGAGAAGGACCGCTACGAGGGCGACGGCTTTACCATCGTCTACCTCGGCCCCGAGGACATGCACGAGGACGGCGCGATGCTGGAGCTCACCCACAACGAGGGCGAGGACGTCGAGGTCGGCGACGCGTGGGGCCACGTCGCCGTCCGCGTCGAGGACGTCGAGGAGGCGTACTACGAGCTGATGGACGGTGGCGTCGAGGACTACCGCCCGCCGGAGGAGAACCCCGGCTACGCCTTCGTGAAGGACCCCGACGGCCACGAGATCGAAATCGTCGAGCGCGAGGTCGGCGCCCGCTGGAGCCTCGATCACACCATGATCCGCGTCGAGGACGCCGACGAGGCGCTGGGCTTCTGGACGCGGAAGTTCGAGTACGTCGAGACCGGCCGCTGGGAGGCCGACACGTTCGCGAACTACTTCGTCGAGCCCGAGGACGCCCCGGAGGAGGCCATGAGCGTCGAGCTCACCTACAACTACGACGGCCGCACCTACGAGATGGGCGACGCCTGGGGCCACCTCTGCGTCCGCGTCGACGACCTGCAGGACGACTGGGAGCAGCTCATGGTCCGCGAGGCGGAGGACTACCGCGACCCAGAGAGCAACGACAACATGTACGCGTTCACCCGGGATCCGGACGGCCACGAGATCGAACTCATCGAGCGGGACCTCGAGGCCGACTCGCTGTTCCCGTTCTGAGATCGGGCGACGAGGCCGTCCGCGTCGACGCCGCAGCGGTGTGAGAGAGCCACCAAGACGTGAACGAACGCGTGGACCTTCCGGAGAAGTGACGGTCGGGTACGGACCGCACCGGCGGCGATCGCCTATCTGATGCGGTCCAGCGGGACAGCGGCCGACCGGTCCGCCGTCACCCACTCCGTCACCGACCTCGGAGTCGACGGGGCGAAGATGGTCAGCTCCGACGGGTCCTCTGGGTCGTCGTAGGCGCACTCCAGCTCGAACTCCGGGGCCGACGACAGGTCACCGGCCGCGGGCTCGTCGGCGGCGCTCATCTCGCACCCTCCGCCCGAGCGACACCGCTGTCAGTCGCGTCACCGTCGACTGGACCGTGGTCACGGGACCGCACGGACGCGCTACTGGCGCGTGAATCGGTTCCCGTCCGTTCCCTCGCTGCGGTCATACGCAGTGCATGGGAAACCCCTCAAAATATTTTTGGATATATTGGAATTCTGAGCTGATAGAAATGAATACATATTCAACTCACTCGCTAACAATGTGGGATAGATTGCAACAGGGGCGAGAACGTTCGGTGGATGTCCATAACTGATTGCTACCTCAGAGGCCGATAGTCAGTCCGAACTCTACACTGCAAAAATTAATCACAGATGAATGAATAGTATAGGCAACTCTCGCGCAACGCCGGATATGACGGGATCGGTAGCGTCCACGGCGAAGCGGGGCATTGACGCCCCGCGTGGGGGAGTGCCCGCGGCCGACGGGCGCCGACGCGCGTCGGCGCCGACCGATCCGTCTGGGGGTGACGCGGGGTGATCGAGAACCATGACCGACGACCGTCTACCGACCGAGGGGAGATTGGACGACCGAACGCCGCGCGCGACCGGTGCGGCGGTCTCGCGACGCGACGTGCTCAGGGCGGCCGGCGCGGGCGTCGCGGCCGCCGGCCTGGGAGCCGGGACCGTGGGCTCGGCCAGCGCCGAGGACCGCGGCATCTCGACGCCGTGGCTCGAGGTCGAGGGCAACAAGGTGCTGGACCCGCAGGGCAACGAGGTGATCCTGCGGGGGGTCAACGTCCCGGACCCGAAGCGGATGGACCACACGGTCCCGGTGCGGGGGAAGAACTGGGACCACGTGATCGACCTGGCGACGGACCCGGACCGGGACTGGTACGCGAACGTGATCCGGATCCCGGTCCACCCGGGCGACATCGCCGAGCTGCCGCCCGTGCCGGTCGCAGACGTCGACGTCCACGAGCCCGTCTCGTTCACCGAGGACGAGCCGGTGGACTACTGCGGGACCTACCTCGACCCGGTCGTCGAGTTCTGTCGCGAGCGGAACGTCTACTGCATCGTCGACTACCACCGTCACTGGGCGACGGCGATCTGAAGTGGCACGACGACGCCCTCGACGAGGAGGTCAGGCTGTTCTGGAACACGGTGGCGCCGCGCTACGCCGAGGACCCCCACGTCATCTTCGAGGTGTACAACGAGCCGACGCTGCCGGCGATGTACGTCAACGACTGGTACACGCCCAAGTACGCCGGCGTCTGGCGCCGCTGGAAGAAGACGGCCCAGCCGTGGGTGGACATTATCCGCGAGCACGCGCCGCGGAATCTGATCGTCGTCGGGTCGCCGGGCTGGAGCGCGATGCCGGAGGGCGCACAGATCGAGGAGTTCGACGGCGGCAACCTCATGTACGCCTACCACATCTACGGCGGCCACGGCCTCTCCTCGGACGAGGGGTTCGACAGTCGGGAGACCGAGGAGGGGACCAACTCCGTCTGGGAGGACGTCCCCCTGTTCATGACGGAGTTCGGCTGGGGGCCCGGACAGGAGCGGTGGATCAGCGGCACCACCGACGGGTTCGGCAGCGCGGTCACCGAGTGGGCCGACGAACGGCCCATTCACTGGACCGCCTGGTGCTTCGACGTCACGTGGCTCCCCTCGATGTGGGACCGCTCGTTCGTCGACGACGGTACCGACGACGCCGTCGGCGACCCCTACTCGGAGTCCGTTCCGGAGCTGTGTCCGGATCCGCCCTGCGAGTGGGACCTGCTGGGCCGGGACGTCGGCAGCTACGACGAGTACGCCGGCGAGTACATCCGGGAGACGCTCGAGAAGCGCCGCGACGACGACCTGCCGCAGGTCGACTACGGCGAATCGCCCGCGGCCCCGTCGGACGTGGCCCTCGAGGCGGTGAACGCCGCCAGCGCCGAGCTGTCGTGGAGCGCCGCCGGAGCGGACGGCGCGGCCGTCTCCAGCTACGTCGTGACCGTCGACGACACCGACTGGGTGGAGACGACGGAGACGACCGCGACCGTCGAGGGTCTTGTCGCCGGCGCGGACCACGAACTGGGCGTCCGCGCCGGCGACGAGTACGGGACCACCTCGGAGGCGACGACCGTCACGGCCACCACCGAGGCCGCGAGCGGCGACCGGCCGAGCCCGCCGGCGGCGCTCGGCCTCGCCGACCGGACGCACCGTTCGGTGACCCTCTCGTGGGAGGCCCCCGACCGGGCCGGTGACGTCGCCAGCTACGCCGTGTCCGTCTACGGCGAGACGGTCGCTCGCCTCCCGTCGTCGACGACTGAGTACCGGATCGACGGCCTCGATCTCGACGCCGAACTGTCGGTGGGCGTCCGGGCGGTCGACAGCGGGGGCCTCCCGCCCGAGCCCGCCGCGGCTTCCGTCCGACCGCGGCCGGCGCACGCTACCGAGGCGGACGACGTCCTCGTCAACGACTACGAGGGCGAGGAACCGCTCCGGGAGAACTCGCTGGGCGGCTGGGTCGGCGGCGGCCTGCCGACGGGCGTCGAGGACGACGTCCTGCAGATCGAGTGGGACGGCATCACCTACCACGGGACGACCGTCGACGCCGACGCGAGCGACGCGCCGCTCCTGAAAGTGCAGGCCCGCGGCGAGGACGGCTTCGAGCTGAGCATGCTCGCGCTCACCGTCGAGAGCGGCGACGGCGACGTGCCGGTCGGCGACGTCACCGACGACCGGATCGGTACCGACTGGAGCGTCGTTACCATCGACCTGCGGGATCTGGACGCCGACCTGTCGGCGCCCGGTTAGCTCCAGTTCGACTCCGTGTGGGGCACCGCCGGCGCCTTCGAGGTCGACGAGATCTAGCTGACGGGCGAGGACGATCCCGCTGAGGGGATCGACGTCGGTGAGAGTGGCGGGGAGAGCGGCGACGGCGACAGTGACGACGGCAGTGAGGACAGTGGGGACGGCGAGAACGATAGCGACGGCGGCGACGGCGAAGACGGTAGCGACGGCGAGGACGAGTCCGGCAGCGGGCCCGACGACGGCCCCGATCCGATCGACGGGGCACAGCCGACCGACCCCGACGGTGACGGTCTGTACGAGGACCTCAACGGCAACGAGGAGGTCGACTACGACGACGTGGTGACGTACTTCGAGAACATGGACCAGCCGGCGATGACCGACAGCGCGCAGTACTACGACTACAACGGCAACGGCGACGTCGACTTCGCAAATCTGGTCGCCCTCTTCGAGAGCATCTAGAGGGCGCTCCACGTGCGCGCCGCGGGTTCTGAGCGCCGCCGTTCCGGTGACCAAAGGCCCTTCTGCCGGGTGGTCCTACGCCGGGGCATGGCGGACACCAACCGCGTCTTCCTGCTGGGCGAGCGCCCAGAAGGCACGCCCGACCGCGACGTCTTCGAACTGGACGAGCGCGACGTTCCCGAGCCGGGTCCCGGCGAGGCCCTCGTCCGGACGCTGTATCTCTCGGTCGACCCGTACATGCGCGGCCGGATGAGCGCCGCCGAGTCCTACGCCGAGCCGTGGGGCGTCGGCGAGCCCCTGCGGGCGGGCGTCGTCGGCGAGGTGGTCGAGTCGAACGGCGCCGGCTTCGAGCCCGGCGACGTCGTGACTGGTCGGCTCCAGTGGGCGGACTACGCCACGGCACCCGGGACGGAGCTCCGCGAGGTCGACCCCGACCACGGCCCGATTTCGACGGCGCTGGGCGTCCTCGGGATGCCCGGCCGGACCGCGTACTTCGGCACGCGCGAGGTGGCCGAGCCGAAGCCGGGCGACACGTTCGTCGTGACGGGAGCGGCCGGGGCCGTGGGCTCGGTCGCCGGCCAGATCGCGAAGCTGTCGGGCGCCCGCGTCGTCGGCTTCGCCGGCTCCGACGAGAAGGTCGAGTTCGTTGAGGACGACCTCGGCTTCGACGCCTGTATCAACTACAACGAAACCGACGACTACCGCGCGGCGCTGTCCGAGGCGGCGCCGGACGGCGTCGACGCCTACTTCGACAACGTCGGCGGCCCGATCACCGACGCCGTCTTCGAACTGCTGAACGTCGACGCCCGCGTGGCCGTCTGCGGCCAGATATCGCTGTACAACGCGACGGAGACGCCGACGGGCCCGCGCAAGCTGCCGCGCCTGATCGCCACTCGCGCTCGCGTGGAGGGGTTCCTCGTCAGAGACTTCGAGCCCCGCGCCGAGGCCGCCACCGAGCAACTCAGCGAGTGGATCCAGTCGGGTGCGATCGACTATCGCGAGACCGTCACCGAGGGCCTGGAGTCGGCGCCCGACGCCTTCCTGGGGCTGTTCGAGGGCGAGAACATCGGGAAGCAGCTGGTGAAGGTGGCCGACCGCGAGGAGTGACGGCGACGGCTGTCACCGACCGACGGCCGTCACGGCCAGACAGCCGGCTACTCCAGCGTCTCCAGTAGCTCGTCGATCCGGCGGATCCCCTCGCGGATCGCGTCGGTGTCGGTGGCGTAGGAGAGCCGGAGGTAGTCGCTCGCGCCCCCGCCGAAGTCGACGCCCGGCGTCACGGCGACGCCGGCCTCCTCGAGGAACAGGTCGGCGACGTCCAGCGCGTCGCCGGGGAGGTCGGAGACGTCCGCCAGCAGGTAGTAGGCGCCCTCGGGCTCGTAGCCGAGATCCAGCCCCCAGTCGGCGACGGCGTCGAGCAGGAGGTCCCGGCGCTCGCGGTACGTCGCTCGGATGTCGTCGAGCCGGTCGCCCTCGCTCTCCAGGGCGGCGACGCCGGCGTCCTGGACGAAGTTCGGCGCGCAGATCAGCAGGTTCTGGGCGAGGCGGTTGACGGCGTCGACGTACGCCGGCGGGACGACCAGCCAGCCCAGCCGCCAGCCGGTCATCCCGAACCGCTTCGAGAAGCCGTTCAGGACGAACGCGTCGTCCGTGTACTCCAGTGCGGAGTGCTCGGCGGCGTCGTAGGCCAGCCCGTGGTAGATCTCGTCGGAGACGACGGTCGCCCCCTCGCGCTCGGCGGCGGTGACGAGCGATTCCAGGGTATCGTCCGACAGCACCGCGCCGGTGGGGTTGGCCGGGGAGTTCAGCAGCAGGGCCCGCGTGTCCTCGCCCATGTTGGCCTCGACGACGTCCGGTCGCGGCTTGAATCCCCGCTCGGCCGACAGCGGCACCGTCGCGACGTCACCGCCGACGGTCCGGACGAAGTTCGGGTAACAGGCGTAGTGGGGGTCGGTCAGCAGCACCTCGTCGCCGGGGTCGACCAGCGCCGCCATCGCCAGCAGCAGGCCCGGCGAGGATCCGGGCGTGACGACGATCCGCTCGGGGTCGACCGCGACGCCGTACTCGCGCTCGTAGAACGCGCTGATCGCCCGCCGGAGCGCCGGCTTCCCGCGGGCGCTGGTGTAGTCGGTGTTCCCCGAGCGGAGTCCCTCCACCGCAGCGTCGAAGGCCGCCGCCGGCGGATCGAAGTCCGGTTCGCCCACCTCCAGGTGGACGGCGTCGTCGATCTCGTTGGCCCGCTCGAGGACGTCCATCGCGATGAACGGCTCGACCTGCTGTGCGCGGTGGGAGACGTCCGTCGGTCCTCGTTCGTGTCCGTCGTCGCTTTCTCCATCCGGACGGCGGCTCGTCATGGTCGTCTCTGTGGTGTGCGTCGCCTTAGGCTAATCGAGAGGAGAGGATGCTGTTCGAATGCGAAAACGGGCGAACCGCACTCTCACAGTCCTCAATTGATGTAGCGGTCGAATCTCGGCACCATCCTGCGAGTGTTATCCTACACACCACCCTGCAAGTGTTCCTACGACACTGTCTTTCGGGCGTTGATATTGCGGTTTTGCGATTACCGCGCTAACAGCGGAACCGGTGGGGTTGAGCACATTTAAATAAACCCGTTCAGCGGAAACAGCGGAACTAACGGTCACGTCTTTATGGTAGCTATAGAAGTCCACGATTTTGCTATTTGCTGGCGCTCTATTCCCAGATAACACACCGATAGAGGAGTGTCTGGGATAACGACCGATCGATCTCCTCAACGTACTTTTGCACGAGTGCGGGCAACTCCACTACTTCCGCTGTTAGCGGGAAACGAACGGTGCCATCCCGTGAGAGGTGGAGGTGATACACCCATGAGATGACGGTCATTCTAACCGTGGCTTCCAGTATTGCCAGTAAGTGCTTCGTTTAAGTTCTACACACCACCATTGCCAGTTACGGATACAGAACAGACAGCTACCGGTGAAATACATCTAATTCAGTCTATAATTTATTCACTGTTATCAAATGAAAACATCTAATAGTATAGTTTTCTCCACTACGGTTACTTTTACGTCTATGGATATATAAAAGTTATAACTACATAAGGATGATATTATATCCATCTCTAGTTGTTGGGTTTACTGGCAATAGTGGTGTGTCTGTGTTTTATAAGAGAACCGTAAACTGGCAATACTGGTTACTATGG
>SDGW01001131.1_pt1 | contig 11147 bp, 12 predicted proteins | sample 2873831 | NCBI WGS metagenome assembly SDGW01 (sample SAMN08132700, study PRJNA421101) | hypersaline lake metagenome | isolation source: celular fraction 0.22 microns magnesium sulfate-rich crust from ephemeral... | place: Spain: Penahueca Lagoon, Toledo | collected 2011-07
TCGACGCCACGGCGGCCTGCGAGAACTCCGGTATCGACCTCCTCAGCGACGAGATGACACACGCTCCGGCGGTGGCGCGACTCGCCGACGAGGGGTACGAACTGCTCACTATCGGGTGAGTCCCGCTCCTGTGCCGTAGGCGGCGGGAGCGTCGGCCGATGAATGTGGTAATAACTTGCTTTATCAGCCTGCTGCCTACCGTCAGTATGGGCCCCGCCATGACCTGCCCCGACTGCGGGGCGCAGGTAGTCACCGCCGACGACCTGGTGGTCGGCCGTCGTGTCCATCGACTCACGGTCAGCGACGCCCGCGTCGTCCTCGACCGCGCGAACACCGTTACGCTCTGGCACTGCGCGAACTGCGACCTCGTCATCGGTGTCAGCTAGCTCACTCGCCGCCGAAGGAATCGGAGTTCTCCGCCGCGCGCGCGACGTTGACTGCCGCGACGTTCTCGGCCACGTCGTGGACGCGAATCACGTCGGCGCCACGCTCGGTGGCGATGGTCGTCCCCGCTATCGTCGCCTCCAGACAGTCGCCGGGCTGCTCGCCGACGAACCCGAACAGCGACTTGTGGGAGTGGCCGACCAGTATCGGACAGCCAAGCGCCCGGAACTCGCCGAGGCGGTCGAGCAGTTCGAAGCTCTCGGCGGGCGATTTCCCGAAGCCGATGCCGGGGTCGACGAGAATCTGCTCGCGGTCCAGTCCCGCCTTCTCGGCCAGCAACACGCGCTCGGTCAGTTCGTCGATGACGTCTTCGACCACGTCGTCGTAGTGGATGTCGCTGTCGGGGTCGACGGGCGTGTTGATGGAGTGCATCACGACGACGGGGACGTCGTACTCCGCAGCCACGAGGCGCATCTCGGGGTCTTCCAGTCCCGACACGTCGTTGAGGATGTCCGCACCGGCGTCGAGGGCCGCGCGGGCCACCTCGGCTTTCCGGGTGTCGACGGAGATGGCCACGTCGACGTCGGAAAGCGCCTCGACGACCGGGACGACGCGGTCGATCTCCTCTGTGACCGGCACCGGGTCGGCACCCGGTCTGGTCGACTCGCCGCCGATATCGAGGATGTCGGCGCCGTCGGCGACCATCTGTTCGGCGCGGGCCACCGCGTCCTCGATTGCGTTGTACTCCCCGCCGTCGTGGAAGGAATCCGGTGTGATGTTCAGGATGCCCATCACCGCGGTGCCGTCGCTCCAGGGGTAGTCGCTCGCGGACGCGGGCTGCTGAATGTCGAGTGCCTCGCGGAGTTCCTCGGAGAACGTCGAGAGGCCGTAGGGCTGGCCGTCGAGCTTGTCCGCGAGGCGCTTGAACTGGGCCATCGTCCCCATCAGCACGCAGTCGACCCGTTCCTCGTCCTGGTCGTTCAGTCCCGAGACGGCACACTCCCCGCCCAGTGACAGCAGTTCTTCCTTGAGATACTGGGCCTGTCGAGGCTGGACGCGTGTCCGGAGGACCCGATGGACGGCCTTCCCGCGCATCCGCCACGCGCCGGCTTTCGTGACGTGGGCGGCCTCGATGGTGGCTTTGGCCTCTGGAATCGAATCGACGGCTTTCGGGACCATCGACCGCGACCAGCGGGTGCGGGCCTCGCGGACCGCGTAGAGCGACCCCGTCACGAGGACGGCGTCGTCCGGCCCGGCGGCGTCGAGGGCGATTCCCAGCGCCCCGGCCACGTCCGACCGGGTCTCGACCTCGGCGTCGGTCGCTCCGCGGAGCGCTTCGGCCAGCACGTCGGGCGCCTCCGCGCGGTCAACGTTAGGTCGGCAGGCGACGGCGTGGTCGGCCGCTGTGAGTTCGGCCGCGATGGCCGCGTGGTCCTTGTCGACCATCGCGCCCAGGACGACGTGGAGGTCGTCGTACTCGAAGCCGGCAAGCGTCTCCATCGTCCGTTCGAGCCCGCCCGGGTTGTGGGCGCCGTCGAGGACGACCAGCGGCGACTCGCCCATCACCTCGAACCGGCCCGGCCAGTGGGCGTTTCGCAGGCCGCGTTCGATGTCCGCCCGTGAGATGTTGGTCCCGACGATATCGGCGACCTGCCCGACGAGCGTCGCGGCGATGCCCGCGTTGTGGGCCTGGTGCTCGCCGAGCAGCGGGAGGTGGGTGTCGACGGCCCAGTCGCGCCCCTCGATGTCGACGGCGGCCTCCAGCCCCTCGCGTCCGCCGTAGCGTACCCGCACGTCGGGGTCGCCGTCGCTCCCGTCACCGACGGTGATGACGTCGCCGGCCTGCTCGCGGACTGCGGCCAGTGCCTCGCCCGTCGCGCCGGTCACCAGCGGTCGGTCGGCGGGCGCGACGTGGGCCTTGTCCGTCGCTATCTCCTCGACCGTATCGCCGAGGATGTGGGTGTGTTCCAGCGTGACGCTCGTCACGGCGCTGGCGACCGGGGAAACGACGCTGGTAGCGTCGTACTTCCCGCCGATACCCACTTCCAGGACGGCGACGTCGACGTCCTGGCGGTCGAACTCCCAGAAGGCGAAGGCGGTCAGCGTCTCGAAGAAGGTGGGCGACTCCCCGGCCGCGCCCTCGTCCGTGATGTACTCGCGAGCCGTCTCGACGAACTCGACGACGGCGGCCTCGGGCACCTTGCGGCCGTTGACCCTGATTCGCTCGCGGACGTCGTCCAGATGCGGTGAGGTGTAGAGGCCGACGTCGAGGCCGGCCTCCCGGAGCGCCCGCTCGACCATCCGGGCCGTCGACCCCTTGCCGTTGGAGCCGGCTATCTGCACACAGCTGGGTCCTTCCTGTGGGTCGCCCAGCGACGACAGCAGCGCCCGCGTGGCGTCGGTGCCGGCCCGGGAGTCGAACCGGCGCAACTCGAAGAGGAAGTTCGCGGCCTCGTGGAACTCCATGCCCGGAGTTCCGTAGCCGTCCGCTTTAGGCTGTCGGACCTACCTGTTGGCTGTTTCTCGGTGACCTGCTGAAAAACGACGCCGTCGGTCCGTATTACGTCTCCTCGCCGGACTGCAGCCACTTGACGACCGCCCCGCTCACCGCCAGGAAGGCGACGCCCAGCAGCGGCGCGGCGTCGACCGACTCGGTCGGGCGCGGTTCGTCGTCGGTTTCGGGCTCCGTGGAATCGGGCGCTTCGGTGGTCTCGCGCTCGCTCGGCGGCGCCGTCTCTCTTGGCTCCCACTCCACGTCCGACCGGTCGCCTTCGGTTCGGCCCCGCGGTTCCGGCGCTGGCTCGTCCCGTTCGTCCGGCGTCACTATCGACGGTGTGGGCTCCGTTTCGGACGTCGACTCGGTCCCGGACGTCGAGAGCTCGGTTTCGCCCGTCGACGGCGTCGGCCCGCCACTGTCCAGCCCCGTCGCCGGCGGCGGCGTTTCGGACTCGCCGTCGCCACCTTTGCGCCGGCGATACACCCAGATGCCGACGGTCGCGACGCCGAGCATGACCATCGAGACGCCCAGCCCCAACAGCCCGTAGGTCTTGACGACCGATTTCCCGTCCCCGTCGCCGATATCGGTGTCCGGTACCGGGACCTTCTCGCGGAGCTCGCCTTCGTCGTCGTTTTCCGTCCAGCCTGCCGGCGCCGCTGTCTCGTCAGTCGTTGCTGGCGCTTCGTCGGCCTCGCGCTCGCCCCCGACCGCGATACCCGGCACCTTGCCGAGGGCGCGCGCGAGCCGTGGCGAGTCGACGTCGGCCCGGTACAGCGTGAACTTGCTCATAACTACGATGTGGTGCGGGCGAGATAAAAACCCGCAGGCTAGCCGTTCACCGCTCCAGCTCTTTCTCGCGCTCGCGGTCCCGCTCGACTTCTGCCGGCGGCACACGGCGCTCCTCCTCGTCGAGCAGGTCGGCAAGGGCCGCCTCGAACTGGTGTTCCGAGAGCTCGCCGTCGACGTACCGCTGCGTGAGTCGGGCCCGCCGGTCCTCGAGTGTCGGCTCGAACCGCTCGGCCAGCCCGAGCCGTCGGAGCGGCGGGACGGCGGCTTCCAGCCCGTGGAGGACGTTCGCGACGCGCTGATTCCGCGGCAGAGACGGGAGAGTGGCGCGGCTGGCGAGCGTCGAGAGGAGGGCGGCGCCAGACACCAGCGTCAGTCCACCGAGCAGCAGGGTACCGAGGAGGAAGGCGCCAACGGTCAGGACCAGTGACCCGCCGGTCACCAGTACGGAGACGGTGGCGAGGACGCCGACGATGGCGACGCCGGCAGTCGAGAGCCCCGACAGCACTGTGGCTGCGAACAGTACCCAGTGACGGTTGTCGGCGAGAACGCTCACAGCCGACCTAGTAGATATCACCGCAAATGACTTTTGACCTCACTCTCACTCCTCCCGCTTGGGAACGTAGGCCCGGTCGTCCCCGGCGACGCCGCCCAGCAGCCACTCCCGCGCGGAGAGCTGTTGCACCTCGCTCACTCGGGCAGTCGCGACGCGGCGCTCGGTCGTCTGGAAGTAGTTGACGACGGTCACCAGCAGGACCCCGCCGATAGAGTTGCCAAGCAGGACCGGGACGACGAACTCCCAGACGCCGACCGCGAGCGCGAGGTCGCCCTCGAAGAGGAGATACAGCATCTCAGTCCAGGAGACGACGACGTGATAGAGGTTGCCGATAGGGATGGCGAGGAAGGCGATGTAGACCATCGTGATACGTGCGATACCGTCCCGGAGCGAGTAGTCCACCCAGACGACGCCGGCGACGATGAGCCCGGCGACCATCGCCTTCGTGAACAGGGTCCACCACGCTGTCTCGATGGCCTCCTCGGCGAACCCCGCCGCCGCGGTCGCCGACGCCGAAGACAGCACGCCCGTCGCGGAGAGGGCCAGCGCACCTAGCGCGCCGCCGGCGAAGTTGCCCAGCAACACCAGCAGCCAGATGCGCCCCAGCGTTGGCAGGCTGGCGATGCGTTCGAGGACGAGTGTCACCGGCGGCAGCGTGTTCTCGGTGTACAGTTCGTAGTCACCCAGGATGATGAAGATGAATCCCAGTGGGTACAGCAAGGCGCTGGTGACCGGGGCCCCGTCCGTTTTCGCCGTCAACGACGCGTAGAGGAGGAACGTGACCGTGATGGCGAAACCGGCAGCGAGACCGCCGGCGACCAGCTTCCGGGGGCGAGCCGTTATCTCGTCGTCGGCCGCCACGACGATGCGCTGGAATATCTCGTTCGAGGAGAAGCGGTCCCGAATGGTGTGCCCGCCGGTCGGCGCGCCGCTCTCCGAACGGTCGCTGGTCGTCTGGCGGCGCTCCTGGCGGCCGGAGTCTCCCATGCAAAATGGTTCGAGTACTGATATGATGGGTCTTTCGCCGACCCACGGTGCGGGCAGTTGTCCCGTCGGCCGGCCCGAACGTGCGTCGTGGTCGGCAGCGTCAGCCCACCGTCTCGGCCGGTGCTTCGACGGCGGTCGCTGGCTCCTGCGTCCGGCCGTGCATGGCCATCGAGACGCCGGTAACCAGCAGGTCCACGCCGAAGAGGACGCCGACGGCCCACAGCGCGGTGGCCGGGAAGCCGACCAGCAACATCCCCGCGAGAAGCAGCGAGATAGCGCCGCTGAGGCCGGGCCAGAGCCGGCTTCCCGCGCCGGTGACCGCCCAGCCGAGCTGGACGATGCCTTCGACCGCGAAGAAGGCGACGACCAGGATAGTCAGCGTCGTCAGCCCGAGTATCGGGTTCGCCAGTATCGAGATACCGACGAGACCGTAGGCGACACCGAGGACGACCTGCCAGACGACGTTCAGCGCCGTGCCGGCAGAGAACGCTGCCGCGACGTGGATGAGCGCCCCCACGACCAGCGCCGCGCCGAGCAGTATCGACAGTGCGAGCCCGGTGATGAAGGGGGCAGCCAGCGCGAGGAGCCCGAGTACCGCGAGCAGGACGCCACCGACGACGCCACCTTGCTGTAGCTGTGCTTGCATCGAATCGGTAGAAGATGAGTCTGTTGCCATTGTAATGTCTCCCCGAGAGAATGGCGCTACAAGCTCAAGAACACATTTTCCATCTGATATTTAAGCGTTACCGTGTACCATCCAGTGTGTGACTCGAACCCGTACGACTCCGCTCCGGATAGCCCCGCTCGGGTCCCCCGCGACCGGTTAGTTACCGCGTTCAATTTTAGCCGCGTAGAAGGCTAAGATGCCGCCGGCGATGGCGATGCCCCCGCCGAGGACGGCGTTGTTGCTCATCATCCACACGCCGACGCTGACGAAGAGGAGTCCCCCGAGCACCCACCCAATACCGCTACGGAAAAGTTCCTCCCAGAGCACCTCAAGTATGCTATCCAGCATCGCTCCCGGATTTACTACCGGAATATAAAATCCTATCGGAAGCGGTGTGGAATCATATCGGTCGTGCTGTGGTTCCGGAAACACCGATAAGCTCGCTGGCTCACGGTGTCACCGTTCGCCTTTCGCGGGTCTGACTTCGTTCGACCCGCGCATCGCTCGTCTATCGAGCTTCAGACACTCCTTTCAGTCGTGTCTGAAAGACCGCTGGCCGGTCATGACCATCGTCATGTCGTGTTCGTCGGCGGCCTCGATGACGCTCTCGTCGTTTTTCGACCCGCCGGGCTGGATGACGGCCTCGATGCCCGCTTTCGCGGCCTCCTCGATGCCGTCCGGGAACGGGAAGAACGCGTCGGAGGCCATCACGGCGCCCTCGGCGTCCTTGCCCTCGGCGTGTTCGTCGGCTTTCATCGCCGCGAGTCGGACGGCGTCGACGCGGGAGACCTGCCCCATGCCGATGCCGACCGTCTCGGTCCCTTTCGCGAAGAGGATGCCGTTCGACTTGACGTGTTTGAGGGTGTGCCAGGCAAAGAGCATCGACTCGATTTGCTCGTTGGTGGGCTGGCGCTCGGTGACGACCTCCAGGTCCTCTGGGGTGAGATGCTGGGTGTCCCGTTCCTGGACCAGCCGTCCCCCTACCAGGGGCTTCTCGGTGAGCGTGTCTGTCACCTCGAAGTTGTCGTTGACCTCCAACACCCGTAGGTTCTCCTTCTCGAAGAGCACGTCGAGCGCGGCGTCGGTGTAGCCCGGCGCGACGACGACCTCCTTGAACGAGTCGATTATCTGCTCGGCGGTGGCGGTGTCACACTCCCGATTCAGGGCGACGATACCGCCGAAGGCGCTCATCGGGTCCGTCGAGAGCGCCTTGCCGTAGGCCTCGGCCACGGAGTCGCCGGTCGCACAGCCGGCGGGGTTGGTGTGTTTGATGACGGCGGCCGCGGGCTCGTCGAACTCCTTGATGAGATTCAAGGCCCCGTCGGCGTCGTTATAGTTGTTGTACGAGAGGGCCTTCGCGCCCTCGTTGAGCTGGTCGGCGTGGACGACGCTGGCCTCAGACACCGTCGAGTCGGCGTACAGCGCGGCGTCCTGGTGGGGGTTCTCCCCGTAGCGCAGGTCTGCGGCGCGGTCGTCAGAGACCAGTCGGCGCGCCGGGAACGCCCCGCCACCGTCGCCCTCGACGTCGACGGTGCCGGACTCCCAGTCGATACTGATGCGGTCCTGTGCGAACCATTTGACGACTCTGGGGTAGGCCGTGAACTCGCCCTCGTAGAGGACACGCTCTTTGAGGTCGTCCGTGTCGTCGTCCTCGAAGACCGGGATGGGCTCCTGGGTGACGATGGGACCGCCGTCGACCGTCTCGTCGACGACGTGGACGGTGCAGCCGGTGACTTTGACGCCCGCTTCCAGGACCTGCTCGTGGGTGTCCATTCCCGGGAAGTTCGGGAGCAAGGAGGGGTGGACGTTCAGGGTCGTGGGCGTGCCCTCGATGAACGTCTCGCTCAGGATGCGCATGTAGCCGTCGAGCGTCACCAGGTCGAAGTCGTAGTCGTCGAGCGCGTCGAGGACCCGCTTCTCGTGGGCCTCGCGAGACTCGTCGTCACCGCGCTCGACGACCTCGGTCGGGATGCCACGCTCTGCGGCCGCCTCCAGGACGGGCGCGTCCGCGTCGTTCGTCAGGACGACGGCGAACTCCGCGCCGCCCGGCGCGCGGTCGGCGATGTTCAGAAGGTTCCGGCCACGGTTGCTGGCCATACCGGCGAGTTTCATACCTCCATCCGGGCGGTCGGCGCGCAAAGTAGTTGCGAAACTCGCGCTAGCAAGAACGGGGTGTCTCGTCCACGGCACTTCCACCACTGCTGAAAAGACGCACTTTTACGACCTGAAAGCCCCGGCCATGTCGACTCGGGGGGCTCGCTGTCGTCCGAGAGAGCGCAGCTCTCTCGTGATCACGAAAGGCGCTATGCGCCTTTCGAACGACGCGCCTTGCCTCCCGCTGGTCGGCATCGGTGCTTACGTCGCCCGCCTTCGTCGACATGGCCGCCCCTTTCAGTCCCACCCACGCCGGTTGGCCAGTGAGCTACGAGGTACCAGTCCGATAGCGGCGTCTACGAGAACCACACCAGTTGTTCCTCGTGCGGTGGCCCTTTGTAGCGGGGCGACCACTCGCCGGTATGTCGAAGCTTCGCTGCCAGTGGGCCGGGCTGGTCGCCGCCGTCGGAGGGCTCGTGTGGCTCGCGTGGGTCGTCGCGGCCGGTCTGGTCGGTCGCGAGCGCACGGCCGTCTGGCTCGGTGTCGCACTGTCGACGCTGGCCGTCGTCGTCGGGCACTACGCCGTCGAGAGCTTCTACGGGGCCCGCATGAAACGCCCTGGCACCGCCGGCGCCTGGCTCGGGGCACTCGGCGGCGTGGTCTTCGCCGTCGGACAGCTCGTCCGCGTGGCGAGTGGCGGCGGTGGGGACGTACTCATCGGTATCGGCGTGCTCGTCCTGGTGACTGGCTCCCTGCTGGTCAGCGTCGGGCTGGTCCGAACTCGCATCCAGCCGCCGTGGCTGGGCGCCTTGCTGTTCGTCGGGACCGTGACGTTCCTCGGGTTCAACGAGATATCCACCTGGACCGCCCTCGGGTACGGGCTCGCCTGGCTCGCCCTGGGACAGGACCTCTACCGGTACGACCCGCCGGACGGCCGCTTCGGTGACGCGGAGGGTGACTACGGCTGGCTGTCCTGAGTGCACACCGGCCTGGGATTTATTGTAATTCCGACGCATAGGGCGGCATGAGCACTCGAAGCTCGATTCTGGTCCACGTCTCCACCGACGATATCGGCGACTGGCAGATGGCGCTGCGGAACCTCGCCAACCTCGTCAACGACGACTCTGTCGAGACGCCGCCCGAACTGATGGAGGTCGTCGTCAACGGCCCCGGTGTCCGGTTCCTGCTCGAGAGCAGCCCGGAGGCCGCGAAGGTGACCCGGATGGCGGAGGCGGGGGTCGAAATCACCGCCTGCGCGAACTCGCTTGACCGCTTCGACCACGCCGCCCAGGAACTCGCGACGGGCGTGACGACCGTTCGCTCCGGCGTCGCCGAGGTCGTGCGGGTCCAGCAGCGGGGCGACACCTATCTGAAGCTGCCGTAGCAAGTCGACACGCTTTTTCGCATCTCCGGTAACCTTCCGGTATGACCGACAGAGGGCCACTCGCCGCCGTCTCGCCGCTGGACGGCCGCTACGCCCGCTACACCGAGCCGCTCGTCCCGTACGCCAGCGAGCGGGCGCTCATGCGCGCCCGCGTCGAAGTCGAGGTGGAGTATCTCCTCGCGCTGGCCGACCTCGACGCCACGCCCCTGACTATCGACGCGGACCAGCGCGCCGCGCTCCGAGACCTGTACGAGGCGTTCGACGACGAGGACGCAGGCGTCGTCAAGCAACTGGAGACGGAGGGATACGGCGAGTATTCGGCGACGAACCACGACGTCAAAGCCATCGAGTACTTCATTCGGCTGGGGATGCCCGACGGGCTCGACGCCGACCACTGGATTCACTTCGGGCTCACGAGCGAGGACGTGAACAACCTCGCCCACCGGCTGCTTGTCAAGCCCGCCGCCGAGGACGTGCTGGTGCCCGAACTCCGCGAGATTCGGGACACGCTCGTCGAGATGGCCCACGAGTACGGCGACGTGTCGATGCTCGCCCGCACCCACGGCCAGCCCGCAACGCCGACGACCTTCGGCAAGGAGATGGCCGTCTACGCCTCCCGGCTCGGGCAGGCCATCGCCCGCATCGAGCGTGCGGCTGCGGCCCTCTCGGGGAAACTCGCCGGTGCGTCGGGCACCTACGCGGCCCACCACGCCGCCTACCCCGACGTGGACTGGCCGGCCTTTGCCGAGTCGTTCGTCGATTCGCTGGGGCTGGACCACGAGCCGCTGACGACGCAGGTCAACCCCTGTGACGACCTCGAAGTCCTCTTCGACGCGGTGCGGGGGGCGAACAACGTCCTGCTGGATATGGACCGGGATATGTGGCTGTACGTCTCGGACCGCTATCTGGGCCAGCGGACCGTCGAGGGCGAGACCGGCTCCTCGACGATGCCCCACAAGGTCAATCCGATAGACTTCGAGAACAGCGAGGGGAACCTCTCGAAGGCCAATTCGGACCTGATTTTCCTGGGCGATTACGTCACCAACTCCCGGCTCCAGCGTGACCTCTCGGACTCGACGGTCAAGCGCAACATCGGCTCGGCTTTCGCCTACTCGCTTATCGCCTACGGCAAGTGCCAGAACGGGCTGGCCAAGGTCGTTCCCAACGAGCAGGTGATGGCCGAGGAACTGGAGAACACCCCCGAGATAATCGGCGAGGCGGTCCAGACCATCCTCCGGCGGGAGGGCCACGACGACGCCTACGAGCAGGTGAAGAAAGCCACCCGTGGCAAGGACGTGACCATCGAGGACTTCCGGGAGATGATTGCAGAACTGGACGTCAGTGAGGACGTGCGCGCGGAGCTGACGGCGCTGACGCCCGCGGGCTACACCGGGCTCGCGGCCGAACTGGCCGAGGGCGTCGACGCGTCGTCGCGGTAGCTACGTCGCAAGCGGGTCGAGCACGACGTCACCGCTGCTGCTGACAGTCACCAGGTAGTCCTTGTACTCGAAGGCGAGCCGTCCCCTGGTGTCCCGGAAGAGCCGCTCCATGGCTTCCATGTCGACCGCCTCGAACAGCGGCGGCTCGACGGCGGTCGGGTCGATACCTTCTGCGCGGGCGACTGCCGAGACGACTTCCTGTGTGAGCGTACCCCCATCCGTCATGGTCGTTAATTATTATAGAACGTGCGAGGCGAAAACCCACGGCTTTAGCCGTGGGATGAAGCCGACGACTGGGAACCAAACCACGCGACGGGAGCCGGCTGACTCCCCGATATTTAAGAAAAATCGGG
>SDGW01001132.1_pt1 | contig 11146 bp, 8 predicted proteins | sample 2873831 | NCBI WGS metagenome assembly SDGW01 (sample SAMN08132700, study PRJNA421101) | hypersaline lake metagenome | isolation source: celular fraction 0.22 microns magnesium sulfate-rich crust from ephemeral... | place: Spain: Penahueca Lagoon, Toledo | collected 2011-07
AGTCGATCCGGTCTGACCTGCGCGACGTCGAAGACCGACTGGACGACGCCCGCGACCGGAAATCCGACGCCACGGACCAAGTCCGGGAGATCGAAACGGACATCGAGAAGCTCGAAACCGAGCGCGAGGACATCGACGACCGGGTCGAACGCCTCGAAACCGAACTCGAAGAGATCGAAGAAGAACGCGAGGCGGTCTCCGACCGGATGGACGACCTCGAAGGCGAAATTGCGGAGCAGACCGAGCAGATCGAAGCTATCGAGGGCGACATCGACGAGCTCGAAACGGAGATCGAGGACTCCGAGATTCCGCGCCTCACCAGCGAGGCCGACGAGATTCGCGAGGAGATCGACGAACTCGAAGATCAGCTCGACGACTTCGACGCGGACCTGAACGAACTCCAGCTCGAAAAGCAGTACGCCGAGGAGGCCATCGAGGAGCTCCACGACGACATCGAGCAGGCACAGAACCGCAAGGCCGAGCAGGAAGAGAAGATCGCGGACTTAGAGGAAAAGGTCGCAGAGCAGGAGGACCTGCTCGAAGCGAAAGAGGAAGCCGTCGCGGACCTCGAAGACGAACTCGCAGACCTCAAAGACGAACGGAGCGACCTCCAGGCCGAACTCAAGGAGGCCAAAGAGGTGCGCGACGAGCAAGAACGCAAGGTCACAGCCGTCGAGGAGGAACTCGACGACCTCCGTGAGGAGCGCGACCGTCTCGAATGGGAGGTCGACGAACTCGAAAGCGAGGTCGGCGACTACGACCCCGAGGACGTGCCAGACCACGACGAGGTCGAACGCGAGATCGACCGGCTCGAAACGGAGATGGAGAAGCTCGAACCGGTCAACATGCTCGCGATCGAGGAGTACGACCGCGTCGCAGACGACCTCGAAGATCTAGAGGACAAGAAGGCGACGCTGGTCGAGGAGGCCGACGGCATTCGCGACCGCATCGAGTCCTACGAGGCCAAGAAGAAGGCCACGTTCATGGACGCCTACAACGCCATCAACGAGCAGTTCGAGGACATCTTCGAGCGGCTCTCGAACGGCTCCGGTACGCTGCACCTCGAAGACGAGGAGGATCCCTTCGAGGGCGGCCTGACGATGAAGGCCCAGCCCAAGGACAAGCCGATCCAGCGGTTGGCGGCGATGTCCGGCGGCGAGAAGTCGCTGACGGCGCTGGCGTTCATCTTCGCCATCCAGCGGTACAATCCCGCGCCGTTCTACGCGCTGGACGAGGTCGACGCGTTCCTCGACGCGAAGAACGCCGAACTGGTGGGCGAGATGGTGGACGAACTCGCGGGCGACGCGCAGTTCGTCGTCGTCTCCCACCGCTCGGCGCTGCTTGACCGTTCGGAACGAGCGATCGGTGTGACCATGCAGGACAACAACATCTCCGCCGTGACCGGTATCGATCTGAGTTCAGGCGACGCCGACGAGGAGGTGCCAGCTGATGACTAGCGAGGACGACCGCAGGGAGTCCTCGGAACAGTCGAGCGGGGAGGAGCGAAGCGACGACCCGCGAGACGACGACATCCCACTCAATATCTCGGGGCACGAAGACCGGGAGCGCCCGGACGGCGCGAAGTCGATGCTCGGGTCCGGCGGCAGTGACGAATCTGCCGACGAAGCCGACGCGAAGTCGAACGCCGACGACGAAGAAGACGTCCAGGAAGTCGAGTACCGCAACCACTACGGACCCGAACTCCCCGGCGAGGGAGACGACGACGAGGTCCAGCCCGTCGAGGTGCTGGTCCAGCTCGCCAAGGACGGCGAGATCGAGCCGTGGGACATTGACATCGTGACGGTCACGGACAAGTTCCTCGACCGGCTCGACGAAGCGGACCTCCGGACCTCGGGGCGGGCGCTGTTCTACGCGTCGGTGCTCCTGCGGATGAAAAGCGACGCGATGCTCTCGGAGGACGACGACGAAGAGCCCGAGCCGGAGCCGTGGGAAGCCGCGGCGATGGGCGAGGAGACGCCGATCGATCCGGAGGCCGACCCGTTCGCGACGCTGGAACAGGAGATGGACCGACGGCTCGAACGCAAGCGCGCTCGCGGAATGCCCCAGACCCTGGACGAACTCGTCCGGGACCTCCGGGACGCCGAACGAGACTCCTGGTGGAAAGAGTCCCGCGAGTACGACACCAGCGGCTCGCCGGGCGGCTACCAGCGCGGCACGCAGGAGATGAACTACCGGAGCGGCGACGACTTCCGGATGGACGACGAGCCGACCGAGGCCGACGTGACTGACACGGCCCACGGCGAGGACATCGACGCGGTCATCGACGACGTGTACGGCGCGTGTCTCGAGCGCTGGGACACCGGCCGCGAAGAGGTGCTGTTCACCGAAATCGTCGACGCGGGCGGCTCGCGCGTCGAGACGTTCCTCGGCCTCCTCTTTCTCGCCCACCGCGGTCAGGTGCGGCTCCAGCAGGACGACCTGTTCGGCGACCTCTGGGTGCAGGACCCCAACGCACAGATCGGCTCCGAAGAAGTCGTCGCGGACTGACGTTCTCGCGGCCACCAGTTAGGCGCTCGTCATCTCACCCGCTCAAGAGTGGGTGGTTAACCACGTCGAGTGCAAAGGAGCCGATGGGATGACAGCCAACAGCATCGGCCCGTTCGGTTGGTTCTCGGCCGCGGGTTTCGTCATCCTGAGTCTGTTGTACGTCGTCGACGTGCAGGGGATAGCAGCGTGGCCAGTGTCCGCAACAGTCACCGGCGCGGTCGCCGTCCTGGCAGGTCTCGGTGCAGTCCTGCTGTGGATTGGCAACGATCCGACCGTGTCGCAACCCCAAAGAGCGACCTGAACAGCCCGACGAGGCGACTCCATTTTTCACCGGAACGCTGGCATCACGCCCAGCCACTGGCCACGCCCACCAGCGAAAGAGCTAAGCTCTCTCACGACGTGTGTTAACACTAGCCATGACGCCGGCCAAACTTCAGGAACGCATGTCCGAGATGGAGGGGCGGGTCGACACCGAGCAGATCGTCGACGCCCTGCTGTACGTCCGCGACGACGGTCGTCGCTGACTCGACTTTTTTGTGGAGTGGAGCGTGCCCGATCAGTCACAGCCAAGAAATTATTACAGAGTTGTGTGTTGCTGCCTACGCATGCCGCCCACAGAATGCAACAGACGTACCCTCCTCCAGGCAGTCGCGAGTACCGGCCTGCTGACGGTTGCGGGCTGTTCCAGCAGTGACGACGCGTCGACCAGCACCAGCCCGTCGAACGACGACACAACCGCGACGGCGGTCACGGACGCGATGACAGACGATTCGACACCCGACGAATCCACGGGAGAACCGGACGTCGCGGCACTCACGCAGAAAGCCACGGCAGTAGTGACCGACTGGTCGAACGGCGACTACGAGGCGATGCGCGAGCCGTTCACCCAGCGAATGCGCGAGGCGGTCACCACCGAGGAGTTCGAAGAGATCTGGAGCGAACTGACCGCAACGAAGGGCCCCTTCGTATCGATATCGGACACCCGATACACGACCAGCCAGGGGTACGACGTCATCGTCGTCACCGCCCGCTTCGCGGAAGGGCAACAGCAGTTCACCGTCACTTTCGACGACCAGCAGCGGGTTGCAGGGCTTCGCGCCGTCCCGTCGACGGGGTCCTACAGCCCGCCGCAATACGCCGACAAATCGGCGTTCACCGAGCAGGATCGGACGATTCAAGCGACAGAGAGCTGCTCGCTGGGCGCGACGCTGACGCTCCCTGAGGGCGACGAGTCCGTCCCGGGCGTCGTCCTCGTCCACGGGTCCGGGCCGCACGACCGCGACGAGACCATCGGACCGAACAAGGTGTTCAGAGACCTCGCGTGGGGCTTGGCCAGCAACGGCGTCGCAGTCCTGCGGTACGACAAACGGACGAGCGCGTGTGAGGTCAGTCCGACCGAAGCGACGATGGATCGCGTCATCACCGAGGACGCGCTGGCCGCCGTCGACGTGCTCCGAGCCGAGGAGCGAGTCGCCGACGGCGACGTGGTCGTGGCCGGCCACAGCCTCGGAGCGATGGTCGCGCCCCGCATCGCTGCGCGTGACGGGAACCTCGCTGGCATCGCGATGCTCGCGGCCCCGGCGCGGTCGCTGCCAGCCCTACTCGACGACCAGAACGAGTACGTCGCGAACCTCGACGGGACGGTGACCGAGGCCGAGCAGTCGTTCCTCGACGAGATCCACGCGAAAACCGACCGCATCCGTAACCTCGACATCGGTCCCAACGAAACGCTCTTCGGCAAGGGTCGCGCCTGGTGGCAGAGCCTGCAGGAGTACGACCAGATTGCAACCGCCAAAGACCTCTCCCTGCCGATGTACGTCCTGCAGGGCAATCGGGATTACCAGGTCGATCCCGAGGAAGACTATGGACGCTGGCAGGAGGCGCTCGATGGGCAATCGAACGTCAGCTTCGAACAGTACGATGCCCTCGACCACCTGTTCATGTCCGGCGAAGGGAAATCACGCCCCGAGGATTACTTCGAGCCCAACAGCGTCGCAGAGAGAGTCGTGACTGACCTGGCAACGTGGACTCAGGACATCGTTCCCGAGTAACAGCGCAGAAAGAATACCGCCCCTCCGGTGTTCCCCGGGACCAGAGGGCCAGTCTGTTACACCGACGAACGGCAGGGCCACACGAGACCGGCAGCCACCTGTGGCTATTTGATGGCTAGTATATCGAGACGACCGAGATTACCAGTCGACAGTCACATCGACGCGCTGCCCATCGGTTTCGGCGTCGACGTCAGTGTCACTGGTCGAGTCTGTCGATGTTTCACTATCCGTGCTCCCATCGGTACTCCCGCCCACATCAACGGACGTGTCATCATCGTCGACCGAAACCCCGTCGTCGCCCACGTCAACGGACGTGTCGTCATCGTCGACCGAAACTCCGTCGTCGCCCACGTCAACGGACGTGTCGTCATCGTCATCGACCGACACACCGCCGTCGTTCACGTCAACGAACGTGTCGTCACCGACATCGATATCGAGACCATCAGCATTCAGATCGACCGAAACGTCGTCACCGACATCGATGTCGAGGCCGTCTTCGTCGATGGAAACGGTCGTTTCGTCGGCTTCGACCGACAGACCGGCGGCGGCACCGAGCGGCATGCGAGCCGCCGCTGCAGCCGTCTCGACAGTTGGCGTGTCCCTGGAGTCGCCGCGAATGGCGCTGAGGAGTGCTGTTTGTCCGTCCTCGGGTGAGATGCCAGTAACAGTGACACGAGTCGTCTCGAAAGAGTCGTCGGCAGCAGAGAGCAACCGCTGATCCGAACCGATATTGCCCCGGACGACCGAGACATCGCCGACGGCAGCGGTAGCCGCGGCGAACTCCGTGTCGGTCTCGGACAGGCGCTCGCGCTCGCCGGTCCGTGTCTCGACCAGTTCTCGGACCCGGTCGACACCGGTCTTCAGGTCTACCACGAGGGAGCCCTCGGCGACGGCAATCGCGTCGCCCTCGTCCCTGACAAGGTCAAAAGGGACAGGCTCAGTCCGCTCGTAAATCGTATACTCACCAACGCTTTCGACCGACTCGAAGCCGTCGCCAAGGCGATTGATAGCCGCGTCCGGTCCGAAGCTCCCGTCGAGGACGAGGCTACTGTCGAGTTGGAGGGCCGACGTGACATCGGCATCGAAGAAGGTTCCATCCTCAGGTGCACCGACAGCGTCGGCCGCGATTACTGCGTCTGGGGAGAGCGGGACCGAAAGTGCTCCCAGTAGTGGAGAGGCCGCGGCGACCGGCGTCTCCGCAGACAGTTCGATGTCGGTGCTTTCGGATGCGGCCGCGGCGGCGGCTTCGGCATCGACATGCACGTAGGAACTGGTACCATCGTCGGGAATCCACTTGGTGTACGCCGGCGGTGTGGAGGTGGCCTTCTCGGCTTCCGAGGAACTGGATGCCTTCTCGGTTCGAGTGGCAGTAGAGCTGTTTCCATCGGCCATCGCGTCTACCGGGTTGAGGCAGCCTGCTGTCGGAACGAGCGCGGCAAGCGAAACGCCGCCAGCGAGTTTCAGTACATCTCGTCTGTTGGATGGGGACTTCGTCACAGTCTAAATTGCACACAGTCTCCGTATGAAAGTACGCAAACGGAAGGCGGTTCGACCGTCGTTCATTTAAAAGGTAGCCGGACGAATGCGGTTATTTATTCAGGAGCGAAATAACGATTCTGGCCAGTATCTCGTGAGAGAAAAAGATGATGCTGGCCAGCTTCGAGACAGCATTCGAGTCGCGGAGAGGAGAGTGGGTCGGTCCTTTGCCTGAAGCGGCTGTAGTCATGGGGCTCGAACAAATGCCGACGGTAGCTTAATCCGGTGCCTCTCCGAACCGGGAGGTATGGACACGCGACAGACGTTTCTGGTCGACGCGTTCACCGACGAGCCGCTGTCGGGGAATCCAGCCGGCGTGGTCCCCGAGGCCGACGACTTGGACGACGAGCAGATGCAGGCGATCGCCTCCGAACTGGGCGCGAGCGAGACCGTCTTCCTGCGCACCTCGGACGAGGCTGACCGCCGACTCCGCTATTTCACGCCGACGAACGAAGTCGACCTCTGCGGGCACGCGACAGTCGCCAGCCACGCGTGGCTGGTCGAGCGCGACCACATCGACGCCGGCGAGCACACGTTCGAGACGAACACGGGCATCCTGGACGTCGAGATCGAAGATGACGGGACGGTCTGGATGACCCAGAATCAGCCAGAGATTCGGCGCGTCGACGTCGAGTACCAGACGGTTGCGGACGCGCTCGGCGTGGACGTCGCGGCGCTGGAAGACGTCGGTGCGGACCTCCCCCTCGCCGTGAGTTCCACGGGGCTGCCCTTCCTGATGGTGCCGGTGAACTTCCTCGAACACGTCTCGAACATGGACCCGCAGCTGGGCGCTATCGAGGACCTGAGCCGCGAGGTCGACGCGGCGGGCGTCTACGCGTTCACCTTCGACGCGCTCGACGCCGACTCGACGCTCCACGGGCGCATGTTCGCCCCGAAGGAAGGCGTGCCCGAAGACCCGGTGACGGGGACAGCCAGCGGTGCCGCGGGCGCGTACGTCCGGGAGTACGACGCCTTCGATTCGGTCCCCGAGGAGATGGTGTTCGAGCAGGGACACTTCGTCGACCGGCCGGGCAGGGTTCACGTCCGGGTCGGCGCCGAGATCGAAGTCGGTGGGCGCGCGGTGACCGCGCTCGACGGCAACCTGGTCGTGCCCGAGAGCGACGAGGACGACATCATCGAAGCCTGAGATGTGTTCGGCCCGAGAAGCGCCTGCCGGGCGTCTGGTATCAGGACGGCTATCGACGGCGGATGCCAGGTAATGCGCGTATAACAATCCACCAGCCTGCTGTTGGTTTTCACATGGGAGTACGCACCCACAATTCAGGCGGGGCCACGCGGTTTGGTCCGCGTCGTGTCGGCAAACGCTGCACGATTGCCACGGTTCGGAACCCTTTTTATCAGGGTTCTGCACCCTACACGTGAGGACATGGCTGTACTCTGGCTGGACGAAATCGGGGCAGACGACCTCGAATCAGTTGGCGGGAAGGCGGCCTCGTTAGGGGAACTTACGGCCGCAGGCCTGCCGGTTCCCCCGGGGTTCGTCGTAACAGCGGGGACCTACCGACGATTCATCGAGGACACGGGTATCGACCAGGAGTTGTTCGAGGCTGTCGACGTCGACGCCGATGACTCCAAGGCGCTCGCCGAGGCCGAAGCGCGCGCGCAGGAACTCATTCTCGAGACGGAGATGCCAGAGGATCTCAAAGAGGAGATCCTCGCATCCTACGAGGAAGTCGGCGACGAGGCGTTCGTTGCCGTGCGTTCCTCCGCGACTGCCGAGGACCTGCCCGACGCATCGTTCGCGGGACAGCAGGAGACGTTCCTGAACGTCACCGGTGACGACCTGCTCGACCGCGTGAAACGCTGCTGGGCCTCCCTGTTCACCCAGCGGGCGACCTACTACCGACAACAGCAGGGGTTCGACCACGACGTCGTCGACATCGCCGTGGTCGTCCAGCAGATGGTCGCCGCCGAGAAATCCGGCGTCATGTTCACCAGTCACCCCTCGACCGGTGAACCCAAGATCATCATCGAGGCCGCCTGGGGCCTCGGCGAGGGCGTCGTCTCCGGCTCCGTGACCCCCGACAACTACGTCATCGACCGCGCGAGCGGCGAGGTAACCGACGTCGAGGTCGCGGACAAGAAGACGATGTACGACAAGGACCCCGAAACCGGGGAAACCGAGGAGATCGAGGTCCCCGAGGACAAGCGCACCGAGCGTGTCCTCTCGGAGGCCGAGATCGACCGGCTCTGTGAACTTGGCGAGGAAGTCGAGGACCACTACGACACGCCCCAGGACGTCGAGTGGGCGATCTTCGAGGGCGACGTCTACATGCTCCAGTCCCGGCCGATCACGACCATCGCCGACAGCGACGGCGAGGCCGCGACCGCCGACGGCAGCGGTGCCGCACAGGCGGCCAAGGCCGGCGAGGAGGGCGACGTTCTCCTCTCCGGACTGGGCGCGAGTCCGGGCATCGCCTCCGGTGCCGTCCGCATCGTGGACAAGCTCGACCAGCTCGACAAGGTCGGCGAAGGCGACATCATCGTCACCGAGATGACCACGCCGGACATGGTGCCAGCGATGAAACGCGCCGCCGGCATCGTCACGAGCGAAGGTGGGATGACCTCCCACGCCGCCATCGTGGCCCGCGAATTGGGCGCGCCCGCCGTCGTCGGGACGGGCGGGGCGACCGAGACGCTCTCCGACGATCAGATGGTCACGCTCGACGGCGACAAGGGAACCATCCGCGAAGGCGTCGAGACGGCAGAGGAGACGGAACCCATCGAAGAAGCGCGACCGAAGACGCCGGTCAAACCGATGACCGCGACGGAGGTCAAGGTCAACGTCTCCATCCCGGAGGCCGCGGAGCGCGCGGCCGCGACGGGTGCCGACGGGGTCGGACTGCTCCGCATCGAGCACATGATCCTCTCGACGAACAAGACGCCCGAGCGCTACATCGAGGATCACGGCGAGGAGGCCTACGTCCAGGAGATCATCGACGGCGTCCGAAACGTCGCTGACGAGTTCTACCCGCGCCCGGTGCGCGTACGGACGCTGGACGCGCCGACCGACGAGTTCCGCCAGCTGGAAGGCGGCGAGGACGAGCCACACGAACACAACCCCATGCTGGGGTACCGTGGCATCCGCCGCAGCCTCGACCGGCCGGAACTGTTCAAACACGAACTCGAGGCGTTCCGCCAGCTGTGGGACATGGGCTACGACAACGTCGAGCTCATGCTGCCGCTGGTCAACGACGTCGAAGACGTCACGCGCGCGAAGGCCCTGATGAAAGAGGTCGGCATCGAACCCGAGAAGCGCCGCTGGGGCGTCATGATCGAGACCCCCGCCGCCGCGCTTGGAGTCGAGAAGATGGCCCAGACCGGCATCGACTTCGCCTCCTTCGGGACGAACGATCTCACCCAGTACACGCTCGCAGTCGATCGCAACAACGAGAACGTCGCCGGTCGCTTCGACGAACTCCATCCGGGCGTGCTCGAACTCATCAGCCAGACCATCCAGACCTGCCGCGAGTACGACGTCGACACGTCGATCTGCGGGCAGGCCGGCTCGAAGCCGCAGATGGTCAACCACCTGGTCAACGAAGGTGCGACGTCCATCTCGGCGAACATCGACGCCGTCCGTGATGTCCAGCACGAGGTCAAGCGCATCGAACAGAAGCTCATCCTCGATTCGGTGCGCTGATTCGGACGATTTCGTCCGTCGAACTCACGTCAATCTTTTTTGGCCGGTACGGAGAAGCCAGCGAGTAATGCCGCCCGGGGAGCATCCGACGATTCTCATCGTCGAGGACGAGGAGAACGTCGCCGAATCGTATCAGCTCTATCTCGACTCGGACTACGAGATTTTGCTGGCTTCGAACGCTGGTGAGGCACTGGTCGCGCTCGATTCGCACGTCGACGTCGTGTTGCTCGACCGTCGCATGCCCGGGATGTCAGGCGACGAGGTGCTCGAACACATCCAGGACATGGAGCACGACTGTCGGGTCGTCATGGTGACCGCAATCGATCCGACGGAAGAGATCGTCGACATGCCCTTCGACGACTATCTGACGAAACCCGTCTCGCAGGACGAACTCGCCGACACCGTCGACCAGCTGCTCGTCCTGAACCGGTACGAGGAGCTCCTCTCGGAGTACAATTCGGTCGTCAAGACGTACGCGACGCTCAAAGCACAGCTCAGCCAACACGATCTCGCAGAGACCGAGCAGGTAACCGACCTCGAACAGCGCAAAGCAGCGCTTCGCGACCAGCTCAACGCGGTCATCGACGACCTCGACGAGGAAATGGCGGCCGTGTTCCGCGAGGCGCACCACGCCGGCTGACGGCGACTGTCACCGTCGCGCGGACGGGTACTGTGTCATCAATACACGTGGCGAACGCAACCGATAAGCCACTGTGGCACATGCTGTCTGACATATGCAGCGGGTCGAACCGCAGGATTTCAGTCGGGTTCTTTCTTCGATGTGCACCAGGCCACACCCCAGGGCACGCGAGGCCGCAGAGCGGTTCCTGGCGACGAATCCTGGTGACCCCGGCACGTACGAAACCGTCTCCGAGTTGGAGACGGAGGCCGTCGAGATGTTGGGGACGATCACTGGCCTCCCGAACGCGGAGGGGTACGTCGCCAGCGGGGGGACCGAAGCGAACATTCAGGCGGTCCGGATCGCACGCAACCGGGCCGACACCGACCGGCCGAACATGGTCGCTCCCGAGAGCGCCCACTTCAGTTTCAACAAGGCGGCCGACCTGCTCAACGTGGAACTGCGGACGGCACCGACAGACACCGACCACCGCGCCGACATGGCTGCGATGACGGAACTCGTCGACGACGACACCGTCGTCGTCATCGGCGTCGCCGGCACGACCGAGTACGGCCGCGTCGATCCGATTCCCGCGATCGCCGACCTCGCGCGGGACAACGACGCTCTCTGTCACGTCGACGCCGCCTGGGGCGGGTTCGTCCTGCCGTTCACGGACAAGCGGTGGCACTTCGGTCACGCCGACGTCGACACCATCACCATCGACCCGCACAAGATGGGGCAGGCCGCTGTCCCGGCGGGGGGCTTGCT
>SDGW01001416.1_pt1 | contig 11140 bp, 2 predicted proteins | sample 2873831 | NCBI WGS metagenome assembly SDGW01 (sample SAMN08132700, study PRJNA421101) | hypersaline lake metagenome | isolation source: celular fraction 0.22 microns magnesium sulfate-rich crust from ephemeral... | place: Spain: Penahueca Lagoon, Toledo | collected 2011-07
GCGGGAAGTGCGTCAGCGTCTCGGTGCCCGACTCGGTGATAGCGACGGTGTCCGAGTGGCGGTAGCCGCACTCGTCGGTGTAGAGTCCGGGCTCGATCGTGTACACCTGCCCGGGCGCCATCACGGCGTCGTCGCCGTCGTAGCGCTCTCCCCAGCCGCGGTCGATGTACGGCGGCTCGTGGGCGCCGAGTCCGATGTTGTGACCGACGTGGTGTCGCGCGAGGTCGGTCACGCCCTGCTCCTCGAAGTACTCCCAGACGACCTCGTCGACCTCGGCCACCGGGACGCCCGGCCCGAGCGCGTCGATCGCGAGCGTCTGCGCCTCCAGCATGAGCTCGAAGTAGTGCGCCTGCTCGTCGGTGTAGTCGCCGACGAACATCGTCCGCTCCAGCTCGGAGCGGTAGCCGTCGACGTTCGCGGTCGCGCCCGTGACGAGGACGTCGCCCTCGGAGAGCCGCTCGTTCGGGGTATGGCCGTGCGGGAGCGTGGTCTCGCGCCCGGAGATGTAGCCGGCGTGGACGGGGCCGTCGCCCCGGGTTCGGACGCTGTACGTGTCGCCCAGCGCGTCCAACATCGCCCGCGAGGCCTCCGTCGACGCGCGCTGGGAGACGGTCGCCGGGTGCGTGCCGGGCTCGGTGAAGTCGGCGAGGTAACGATGTCCGAGGTTCGCCCACTTGGCCGACTCGCGGAGCAGGTCGACCTCGGCGTCCGACTTCTCCCAGCGCATGCGGTCGACCCACGACTGCGTCTCGACGTCGACGAACTCGGAGAGCGCGGGGCCGTCGTACCCCATCACGCCGGGAGCGCCGTCGGCGTCGGTCGCCGCGCGGTCGACGTCGAGCCCGTCGAGCATCTCGACGGCGACGCGGACCGGGTCGCCGCCGGGGTAGTCGAAGTAGTCGTGGACCGCGTCGATCCGGGGGTTCGGCTCGACGCGCTCGACCTCCAGCCGGGGGACCGCGATCTCGACCCGATCGGCCGTCACCGCGAGGACGACGGGGCGCTCGGTCTGGATGTGGTGGAAGCCGGTGAGGTACTCGATCGCGGTCGCGCCGAACCACGTCGCGGCGTCGGCGTCGGTGGCGGCGAGCCGGTCGCGGACCGCCGCGAGCCGGTCCTCGAACGCGGCGTCGGGGAGTCGTGTCGCCACTCACGATCCGCGAACGGGCGGATAAGCGGTCGGGTAGCGGAACGGGCCTCGGTCGAAAAAACGGGCGCGCCGGGCCGATCAGTTCTCGCGGCGGGCGAACGCGAGGTTGCCGGAGACGTTCTTGATGTACGCCTTAACGGTCTCGCCCTCCTGCGCGCCGGGGACGAAGACGGTGTACTCGCCGCGCTCGGCGACGCCGTCGCCCTTGCGACCGGTGCCGACGATCTCGAGCTCGTACGTCTTGCCCGACTCGATGGCCTCCTCCTGACGCTGCGTGTTCGAAGTGTTCTGCTTCGCGACCGGGCGGAACGCCCCGCAGGCCTCACACCGGAGCATCGGCGTGCGGTTCTCGGTCTCAAGCCGGGTGTCGGGGAGGCCGCACTCCGAGCAGGTGACGAACGACTCGATGTACGAGTCGATCGCGGCCTGGAAGTCGCGTTCGCGGAAGTTCCCGCTGTAGCGGGCGCGGCCGTCCTCGTACTGGCCGGCGGTGCCGAGCTCCTGCTGGATCTTCGAGTGGACGTGCTCGGGGTCGCGGCTCAGGGCGTCGGCGATCGCCGAGAGGTTCGTCAGTCGGGTGAACGCGCCGTCCTTCTGCGTCTCCGGGTCGGGCACCGACAGCCGCTCGTCGGAGCCGCCCAGATCCGGTACCTCCTCCATCGCGCGGTCGAGGCTCGATTCGTAGTCCATGCTCGACGGAAGGCGGGGCCGACGGAAATCGCTTCCGGGTTCGCTCGGCCGGAACGCGGAGGATTCGGAAGCGATCGTTCGAGTCGGTCATTGTGTCACCGTATCGATCGATACGTTCGCAGTTTGTGCGGTTAGGTATACGGCGCGATATAGCCTTAACACGGCGTTAACTGCCGATATGGCCGGGAGCAGAGGTCGCCGGTCAGATCGGATGCCGTCGACTCCGGCCCGCTCCCGACGCGTTTGGTTTGGGAGGTCGCTCCCATCTGTATTTCGACCGTTTTCCTTCGAGGACGTCAAGTCGCCGAGGGAGACCGGACCCGACGCCATCGCCGGTCGAGTCGACGGCGTCGGCCTCGACACCGCCTGACAGTGGCAGGCGGAGGCGGACCGATTCCTACCCTCGCGTTCGGGATTCCGATCAACCGCAGGTCATCGTTCGTTCGAGGCGCACGGCCACGCGGTCTCCGGATCCGTCGGACAGACAGAGGAGTGTCGGTTCCAGCAAACACCCCATCGGATCGGCAACGGCTTCGTCGAAGATGCCCGTGAGAATGGATGTCCGGTGATTACGTTCGAAAGCTCAACTGATATCCGAGAGCGCACTGGTGCGTCGTGGGGACACACGTTGCAGTTCAACCGCCCGTACGAGTACGTGAGTACAAGGCCGGCAGAGGCGAGATCGCAGTTGAGCAAGCTACTCCGGATATCACAGGTCGACGGTGTTCACTGCGGGGTCACGCACCTGAACGACCGCAGGGAGGAGTCGGTTGAGTGCCTGAACTGTGAGCACGAGACACACGCCGACTACGACGCCGCGAACAACATCGGTATGCGGTATCTCCGTCGGAACAAAATTGGAGGCGATGGAGCCCGACTCGCAGGCGTGCGCTTGAACAGCGGGACCTTGAACGCGAGCGGAGAGTTTGAGCCTCCTGCCGAGAATTCGGATAGAGCGGGAGTTCACGCCGAAGGCCCACCGTTTTAGCCGTAGGATAGCTGGACACTCCAGACAGCCCTCCATCTACCGAACACGACCGCTCGAATCGAATTGTCTTGGCCTTCCACTTCCTGATATTCGACATGAACCGTACTTTCAGCGGCCGGATACCCGATTTAATAAGACATTACCGTGGCATACCATGGCTTCAGGTTTGTCCTGAACGCGTGTCATTCACAGTTCATTAATAAACTATCTTAATAGAACTATTTCCTGGCCCTGTTCTGCCGGTCTCAGATCGGAACGACACACGGTCCGATCGTTAAGTTAGATGTAATCTATATGATCTCGTTGTGGGCGTATTATCGTATTCATAACAATAATTGGTTGTTTTCATACTATGTTTGATGCTCCTCAGGCGGAAGCAGCCTGTCCCCGTACGCGCGGCGTCTTGTGATGCGCGTACATATCCGGAGGCAAATCGGCGGAGGACGCACAGTGACGAAACGATTCTGTCGGGATCGGAGGCGAGATCACAGTGAGCGCATCCGCAACCACGCGGTTCTTCGCCGTCGCGTTCTCCGTGCTGATGTTGGTCTCGGCCACGGGGGCCGGGGTGATCGGAAGCGTCGGCGTCGCAGAAGCAGAGACGGACGGAGACGCCATCTATCAGGCGAACGCCGGTGGCAGTTTCACCACCGGTGAAGAGAGTTGGAGTACACTGAGTGATTATCAGGTCGCCGGAGAAGACGAGACATCATCGCACGGACAACCGAGCTCGATAGATAGTTCGGTACCCAGCGGGACCCCCAACCAGATATGGGAGACCGAACGCTGGGACCCCTCCGGTGGCGAGGAGATGCAGTACGAGTTCTCGGTGCCACAGGGGGAGCAGGTCGAGGTCCGACTGTACTTCTACGACGGGTATGCGGGAACCAGCGAACCCGGTGACCGGGTCTTCGACATCAGCGTCGAGGACCAGACGGTCGAGAACTTCGACATCATTGAGGAGTATGGTGACGACACGGGCGCGATGAAGTCGTTCACCGTCACGAGCGACGGGACGATCGACGTAGACTTCGCGCACGTCACCGAGAACCCCCAGATCAACGCGATCGAGATCGTCTCGACGGAGCCGGCGCCGGGCGAGCTGACCGCCACGCCGTCCTCGGTGGACTACGGCGATGTCGTCGAGGGCGACACTGCGACGGAACAGGTCACGCTCACCAATCGAGGCGAGACCGGCGACCAGACCATCTCGGTCGACAACGTTGACATCACGGGCGCGAACGCCACCGAGTTCTCGCAGGACTTCTCGGGGAGCACGACGCTCTCGCCAGGCGAATCCACGACGGTGAGCGTCACCTTCGCCCCGACGAGCACTGGGAGTAAGAGCGCCTCGCTGGACGTGACCCATAACGCGACGAATACGACGTCGCCGCTGTCGGTCGGTCTCAGCGGGAACGGCCAGAGCACGGCGACGGTCGGGTTCGGTGCGAAAGACACCGTCACCTCGCAGGTGAGCAGCCCGACGTCGATAGAGTTCGGCCCCGACGGCCGTCTCTACGTGTCCCAGCGCTTCGGCGCGATTAAGGTATTCAACGTCACCCGAACCGGCGAGGACAGTTACGACGCGACGCTGGAAGAGACGATTTCGACCGTGCAGACGCTCCCCAACCACGACGACGCGGGGAACTACCAATCCGACGTCGATAGCCGACAGGTGACCGGGCTGACTGTCACGGGGACGGCCGATCAACCGGTCGTCTACGTCACCTCCAGCGACCCACGCGTCGGCGGTGGCGGCAGTGGGGACGAGACCGGACTCGACACGAACTCCGGTGTCGTGTCGCGACTCACCCAGCAGAGCGACGGGAGCTGGGAGCACGACATGATTGTGCGCGGACTCCCGCGCTCGGAGGAGAACCACGCCACCAACGGTCTCCAGTACTACACGGAGAACGGCAGCGAGTACCTCCTGCTGGCCGAAGGCGGCCACACCAATCAGGGAGCTCCGTCGAACAACTTCGCGTACACCCCCGAGTACGCGCTCTCGGCGGCCATCCTGCAGGTCAACCTCACCAAGATAAACAATCAGTACACGGAGAAGGCCGCGGCCAACACCGATGCCGAGTATCTGTATGACCTGCCGACGCTGAACGGGACGTCAACCCCGTTCGGCGGGCAAGACGGCGAAAACATGGCGAAACTCGTTGAAGGTGACGGGGTCAGCGTCTACTCGTCGGGGTATCGGAACCCCTACGATGTCGAGCGGACCGTCGACGGACAGGTCTACACCGTCGACAACGGGCCGAACGGTGGCTGGGGCGGAGTCCCAGTCGGTGAGGGGAGCGACCCGGTCTGCACCAACGAACCCAACGAGGCCGGGGACGAGAGCAACGGCGACAACCTCCACTACGTCACCGAGGGATTCTACGGCGGGCACCCGAACCCGACGCGAGCGAACCCCGACGGTGCTGGACTCTGGGAGGAGACCACCAACGACCCACAGCAGATCGGGAGCACCGCCGGCGCAGTCTACGACGGGTACAACGGCTCCGCCGAGTGTGACTACCGACCATCTGCCGAGGGCGACGGTGCGCTCTGGGAGAACGGTGCCTCGACCAACGGAATAGACGAGTACACCGCGTCGAACTTCGACGGCAAGATGCAGGGCGACCTGCTCACGGCCGCGTTCGACGGTAACGTCTACCGGATTCAGCTGACGTCGGACGGCACCGACGTCTCGACCGAACCGAACGCGCAGTTCTCGCCGGGCAACACCCCGCTCGACGTGGACGCCGTCGGTGACGACGGCCCCTTCCCGGGGACCGTCTTCGTCGCGGAGTTCGGCGGTCAAATCAGCGTCTACGAACCGAACGACTACGACACGGACGGCGGTGACGACGGAACGACCTGTTCCGGCGCCGACGACCCGTCACTGGACGAAGACGGTGACGGCTACGACAACGCGGACGAACTGGACGCCGGGAGCGACCCGTGCTCGGCCAGTTCGACGCCGCCGGACTACGACGACGACGGCACCTCGAACGTCAACGATCCCGACGACGACAACGACGGTATCGACGACGTGAACGACGAGTTCGCCGTCGACCCGGACAACGGGCTCACGACGACGCTGCCGGTTGAGCGCAGCTTCGTTCGGGCCTCGGTCAGCGACAGTCTGGAGGGCGTCGGGTTCACGGGTCTGATGATTCCCGAAGACGGGAGTACGGACTATCAGGACCTCTACGTCCCCGATGAAACGGTCTTCGGCGGCGCGAACCCGGCCCTGACCGTCGAAGCGGTCAAGTCCGGTGAAGCGACGCAGAACGACCAGCAACACGCCTACCAGTTCGGCGTCAATCCGCCCGACGAGGAGTTCGTCGTCGACACGACGGTGACCGGATTCACCGACGACCCGGACCAGTACGAATCGGCCGGCATCTTCGTCGGGACCGGCGACCAGGACAACTACCGGAAGCTGACGGTCAACGGCTTCGGTGGCGGCACCAGCGGTGAGTACGGCGTCCAGCTGTTCGGCGAGACCGCCGGGGAGAACAACGGCGTCGCGAACCCCAACGTCTCGGACGAGTTCGCCGGCTCCGGGACGACCACGCGACTCGAACTCGTGGTCGACCCGACGACGGACCCCGCGCCGGACAACGGCGTCGACGAGGTCAACGTCACCGGCTACTACACTATCGACGACGGCCAGCGGACGCCGGTCGGCAGCACGGCCATGCCCGCCGAGTGGCTCAACACGTCCGATGGCAACGGTCTCGCAGTGGGGGTCATCTCGACTTCCTACCAGGGCGACGAGCAATTCTCCGTCACCTGGAACGACCTGAACGTCACGACGACTGCAGACGACGGCACTAACTCGGCTCCGAACGCCGATGCTGGGGAGGACCTGACGGTCGAAGAGAACTCGACGGTCACCCTCGACGCGACCGGGTCGAGCGACCCAGACGGCGACCAGATCGGCTACTCGTGGACGCAGCTCGCCGGTCCGGACGTCCAGTTCGACGTTCAGGACACCGCGACGCCCTCGTTCACCGCGCCTGCGGTCGACGGGGAGACGACTCTCACCTTCGAGGTGAATGTCTCCGACGGGGAGGCGTCCGACACCGACGTGGTCAACGTGACCGTGCAGGACGCCGCGACCGAAGACGTCGTCTTCGCGGCCAACGCGGGCGGTGCGAACTACACCGCGAGTGACGGCACCGAGTACATCAACGGTTCGCAGACGAGCGCGTTCACCGGCGGGACCGAATACTCGGTCAGCAACGAGATATCGAACACGGACGACGACCCGCTGTACCAGACCGAACTGTACGGCGGCGGGTCCGACGACGGTGCGCCGGACGCGCCGAACGTCTCCGCGCCCGTCGAGAACGGCACCTACGAGGTCACGCTGAAGTTCGCCGAGCTGTACCAGAGCTCGAGCGATTCGCGCGTCTTCGACGTGTACGTCGAGGGCGAGCAGAAACTGAACGACTACGACATCTACGCGGAGGCCGGCCAGTTCAACGCGACCGATAAGACCTACACGGTCGAGGTCACCGACGGCGAACTGAACGTCGGCTTCGTCGCGGAGACCGACAACGCGAAGATCGGCGCCGTGAAAGTCGTCCGCACCGGCGACGTGACGCCCGCGTCCACGAGCGCGGACGTGACGGTCACCGAAGACAGCGGCATCGATTCGAGCACCTACTCCGGTGGCTCCTTCAGCGTCACGAACACCGGCGAGGAAAGCCTCTCGTCGGTCCAGATCGACCTGAGCGAGAGCGCCATCCCCGACGCGGTGTTCGACCCCAACGGGACCGCCGGTGACGCGACCGCGAAGGGCGTCGTCATCGACAGCGAGTCCGGCGACGGCGTCGGCGTGGTCACGACGGACAGCAGCACGGTGTTCAGCCAGCCGCACAACGGCGTCGACGACGCGGAAGGCTACGACGTGCTGACGCTGGAGTTCACCGACTTCGAGGCCGGCGAGACGGTGACCTTCTCGACGGACATCGATCCGACGACGATCAAGGGCGCCTCCACGACCGGCGGCGCCGGGTCGGTCTCGGGCCTCGAACTCTCGGGCTCCGCGGTCACCGTGTCGTCGAGTAGCGCCACGGTCTCGAACGACCTGTACACCGACGGCTCCGCCGGCGGGTCACAGGCCAGCGTGAGCGCCGACTCCTCAGCCGCACCCACGCTCGGCGTGGAAGGCGTCACGCTCGGCGCGACCGACTTCCCGGCCCACGAGGCCGCGACGGTCGGCGACCAACAGCAGAGCCTCACGCTGAGCGGGCCCGCGGGCGCGACCGTGAACCTGCTCAGTATCGAGGCGAGCGAACCGCCGACCGACGGCTACGACGTGGACGCCTACGAGGCCGACAACGCCGAAACCGTCAGTAACCAGACGGTCACCCTCGACTCGAACGGGCAGGCGACTGTCCAGGTGACGCTCGACGAGACGAACCTGAACTACTACCAGGCCGCCGTGCAGGACGGCCCCGGTTCGAGCGGGGCCGTCTCGCAGACGGTGGCGCTGGAGTACGAATCTACCCCGGTCTCCGGCAACACCAGCGCCGACGTGGCGGTCACGCCCGACAGCGGTATCGAGACGAGCACCTACGGGAGCGGCTCCTACCAAGTCACTAACACCGGCGAGACGGACATCACAACGCTCCGGGTGGACCTGAACGAAACGGTCCTCCCGGATATGGTGTTCGATCCGTTCAACACCGCCGGCGACGACGTCGGCAAGGAGTTCACGCTCGACGGCGGCGACGTCACCGTCGACAACGTCGAGTACGCGAACTTCCACAACGGGGAGAACAACAGCGCTGGCTACGACAGTCTGATCGTCACGCTCTCGGGCTTCGAACCGAGCGAGACGATGTCGTTCTCCATCGACAACGACCCGACTAGCATCAGTAGCACCGAACTCGGATCGCAGGCAGCCGGTCCGGTCTCCGGGCTCGAACTCGTCGGCGGGACCGTCAGCGTGGGCGACGGCGCGACCGCCGACCACGAGGCGACGCTGGTCGGCGACGGCAGCCCCGGCGGATCGGAAGCGACGGTGCTGAACGACACCGACGAGACCAAGCCGACCATCGGCGTCGACGGCGTCTCGCTGACCGCGATATCGCTGTCCGACCGGCACACCGCCGCGACGGTCACCGACGAGAACCAGACGGTCACCGTCTCCGGTGCGCCCGCCGACAGCGAGGTGACGCTCCTCCGCATCGAGGGCGAACTCAACCTCTCGAACGTCCCCGATCCCTACGATATCGAGGACTACGAGGCCAACAAAGCGGTCGACGTCCAGTACTACTCGGCGACGACCGACGACACCGGCGCGGCGACCGTCGACGTCACCCTGACGAACTCCACCGCCGAGGGCGGCCTGAACTACTTCGTCGCCGCCGTCGAGGAGCCGGACGGCGACACCGGCCCCACCTCCGACTACGCGGTGCTGAAGCTCTCGGAGGAGCCCGAGAACACCGCGCCGACGGTCGACTCGATCACCGACAAAGGCGTCACCGAAGGCGAGTCGCTGACCGTCGACGTGCCGGCGTCCGACGCGGACGGCGACGCGCTCGACCTCTCGGTCAGCGGACCGTCGTTCGTCACCGCCGACGACCAGAACGGCACGATCACCCTCGCGCCCGGTGACGACGCGGTCGGCACGTACGGCGTGACCGTCACGGCCGACGACGGGAACGCGACCGCGAGCGAGTCGTTCGCGGTGTACGTCGACGAACCCGATCAAGACGGAACGGTCGTCGAGGCGGTCAACGCCGGCGGCGGCAACTACACCGCCAGCGACGGCACGGCCTACGCGGCCAGTTCGAACTTCACCGGTGATCCCAGCGCGTTCAACACTGGCGACGCCGGAACCCCGTCCGACCCCGATATCGGTGGTACCGAGGACGACACGCTGTACCAGACCGAACTGTACGACACGGACTTCGGCTACGCCGTGCCCGTCGAGAACGGCACCTACGAGGTGACGCTCCAGTTCGCGGAGATCTACCAGGGCGTCTCCTCGAACGACAACGTGGACTCCGACGGACCGACCGACGGGACGAACGAGAACGACCGATTGTTCAACGCGACCGTCGAGGGCCAGGAGGTCCTGACGGAGTACGACATCTACTCCGAGGTCGGCCCGCTGAACGCGACCGACAAGACGTACACCGTCGAGGTCACCGACGGGGAGCTGAACGTCGACTTCAGCGCCGTCAACGACAACGCGAAGATCAGCGCGATCAAGGTCGAGCAGGTCGGCGCAGACCAGATCGACACGCCCATCGGCGACTTCGAGGACCCGCCGACCGACCCCGACGGCGACGGCCTCTACGAGGACGTCAACGGCGACGGGTCGGTGAACGTCGGCGACGCGCAGGCGATCTTCAGCAACGCCGACGATCCGGTCGTCCAGAACAACACCGCGGCGTTCGACTACAACGGCGACGGCGGCGTGAACGTCGGCGACGCACAGGCACTGTTCGCTAACGGCGTAGAGGCCGGCGACAGCGACGAAGACGGGACGGAGGCCTGATCAGCCGCCGCTCCGCGCTTCGGCCCGGTGCCACTCCAGAGGTGCGGCACCCACGCGGGCCGGGCGCTCCCGGACAGACCACGCACCAACCGACGCACGATCTGAACGACCCACGACACACAGACGACAGAAACCGATGAAACTCACAACACCGACACAACGGAAGGCGCTGACCCTGTTCGTAGTCGTCGCCGTCGCCCTCTCGGCGACCGCCGGCTTCGCGGGCGCAGCGACGACGACTGACCTGACAGTATCGACTACCGACGACACGATTGAACCCGGCGAGACGACGACCGTCGAAATCGCGGTCGCAAACGCCGACGGCGGCGTCGGCGCCGCGGAGCTCGGCGTCGAACTGAGCGACCCCGGAGTCGGGACGATAACCGACGTGACGATTCCGAACGCGCCCGGTAGCACCGACAACAACATCACCGGCGGCGGCGCGGCGGCGGACATCAAGTACGCCTTCGCCGACAGCTCGGACACCGGTTCGGTCACCATCGTCGAGGTGACCGTTCAGGCCGCGTCGGCCGGCACGACGGACATCAACATCGTCGAGAACAGCCAGACCGGCAACCTCGTCGTCTTCGACGAGAGCGGGGCCGGCTACACGCTCGGCGAAATCGGCAGCCCGACGCTGACGGTCAACACGCCGCCGAACGCGGACGCGGGCCCGGATCAGACCGTCGACGAGAACGCGACGGTAGAGCTCGACGCGACCGCGTCGAACGACCCGGACGGCGACTCGCTGAGCTACTCGTGGACCCAGACTGGCGGTCCGGACGTCACGCTGAGT
>SDGW01001134.1_pt1 | contig 11127 bp, 12 predicted proteins | sample 2873831 | NCBI WGS metagenome assembly SDGW01 (sample SAMN08132700, study PRJNA421101) | hypersaline lake metagenome | isolation source: celular fraction 0.22 microns magnesium sulfate-rich crust from ephemeral... | place: Spain: Penahueca Lagoon, Toledo | collected 2011-07
CGCGACGCCAGCAGTTCGTCGGCGGCGACGGCCCGCTCGGGGTCGACGTCGAACGCGGCGGCGATCTCGCCGCGGTCCGGTTCGCCGGCGTCGGTCCGGCGGGCGGCGAGTCGAACCGCGCCGAGGACGGCGGCGGTCCGATCGTACGCCAGCGTCGCCAGTTCGCCGGCGTGGTCGAACGCCGCGCGGGCGACCGCGGCGGCGGACTCCACCTCGAGTCGGCGGACGGCGCAGTCGATCGACGGTGCGGCTTCGGCCTCGAGGTGGCGCTGACCCATATTCGAACCGTCGGCCGGACGGGTATTATCAACTATCCTGAAAGTGTTGTGGCTATCGTTACTATCGCGAGTGTCGAGACTGTTGCTACGAAATAGGTATCGCCTCGGTGGGACCGATCGCGAGCGGCCGAGCCGGCGGTGACACCGACCGAACCGATGCCCCTGCCCGATCCGCCACGTTCAAGCCGGTTCCCTTCGAGAGTCGACTCATGACGCGAGCTGTCTGGGTAAAAGCCGACGACGCCGTCGGCGACTGGGACGACCGTCGGGCGCGGATCACCGCCGCGCTCGAGGCGGGTGCAGACTGGGTACTGGTCGACGAGGACGACGTGGAGCGCGTCCGCGAACTCGGCGAGATCAACGTCGCGGCGTTTCGGACCGACGGGGACGTGACCCTGGTCGACGACATCGACGACGCCGAAGCCGACGACGGCGACGAGGAGGACTCGCCCGCATCGCAGGCGGACGCGATCGTCGTCGGCAAGAACGGCGAGGGCGACGCGACGATCGACCTGCCCGAGGACTTCTCGGGCTCGGCCGATCTCTCGACGCTGCGCCGGGGCGGCGACTTCCAGCGGGGCGCGTACGTCCGCATCCTCGGCAAGGAGTACGAACGGTTCGCCGAGACTGCCGCCGAGGAGGCCGACCACACCATCGTCGTCGGCGAGGACTGGACGATCATCCCCCTCGAGAACCTGATCGCCCGCATCGGCGAGGAGACGAACCTGATCGCGGGGGTCACAAGCGCCGAGGAGGCCAAGACGGCGTTCGAGACCCTCGAGATCGGTTCCGACGCCGTCCTGCTGGACTCGGACGACCCCGACGAGATTCGCGAGACCGTCGAGGTCCGCGACGAGGCCGCGCGCGAGTCCCTCGACCTGACCTCCGCCGAGGTCCTCGAGGTCGAACGCGCCGGCAGCGCGGACCGGGTCTGCATCGACACCGGCAGCCTGCTCGAACACGACGAGGGGATGCTCGTCGGCTCGATGAGCCGCGGGCTGGTCTTCGTCCACGCCGAAACCGCCGAGTCGCCCTACGTCGCCTCGCGGCCGTTCCGGGTCAACGCCGGCGCGGTCCACGCCTACGTCCGCACGCCCGACGGCGGGACGAAGTACCTCTCGGAGCTGCAAAGCGGCGACGAGGTCCAGGTCGTCGACACCGACGGCAACACCCGGGAGGCAATCGTCGGTCGAGTCAAGATCGAGCAGCGGCCGATGTTCCGAATCGCCCTAGAGACCGCCGAGGGCGACCGCGTCGAGACTCTGCTCCAGAACGCCGAGACGATCAAAGTCGCCGCCGACGAGGGCCGCAAGGCGGTGACCGACCTCGAGGCCGGCGACGAGATCCTGCTGTACTGCGAGGACACGGCCCGCCACTTCGGCGAGGCCGTCGAGGAGAGCATCATCGAAAAGTAGCGACCGTTCTCAGACGTCGTTCGTCTCGACCTCGGAATCGACCGGCTCGAGCCGCGTCGTACACCAGTGGCAGAACTCGAGGTCCTCGTCGACCTCCTTGCCGCACTCGGGACAGGTCGGTCCGTCGCCGCCGGTATCGCTGCCGGGCGGGAACCCGAGCGCGCGAAAGGTGGCGTCGACCGCGGCAAAGAGGCCGATGAACGAGAGCAGGAACTGGGTCATCGCGTCGGTCTCCTCGGCCATGATGTCGGCGTACGCGTTGACGTCGGCGACGCTGGTCATCGGCCCGGCGGCGGTGAGCTGTTCGATCGGCAGGAAGACCGCGCTCGCCGAGAGGAAGAGGCCGGCGAAGACGGCGGCGCGAAGCCAGTCTCGGATGACGAGGTGGCCCGCGCCCGGCAGGAGTATCGAGAGGCCGGCCGCGAGAATCGCACGGAACCATGTCATTGTGTGTTGGGGTCGTAGGGGAGGCCGACCCTTAACATTCCGATTTCGATTGTTTTTGGACAGGACAACGACGACCGACCGTCTCGTGGACCAAAGGGCTACTCGTCGCAGGTGACAGTCGCGTCGACGGTCGTTTCGATCGTCGCCACACCCGTCGTGGCCGTGATATCGACCGGGATGGTCTCGCTCGTCGCCTCGCCACAGTGAACGTCCGTGAGTTCGATCGTCGCGTTCTCACCGGGTTCGATTGGACCGTCGGGCGGCCGAGTCGTCGCGTCCGGTAGCCGAGCAGTCGGCGAACCGGCGGTCGTCGCCCGTTCGATCGTGAGGTCGGCGGTGGCGCGGTTCGTCACCTCGATCCCCGTGCCGTTCCCCGCGTCGGCGAACGCGACCGCTTGCTCCGACTCGTCGTCGGCTATCGCAACCTCGACTGACCGTTCCACCGCGGCCGAACTGAAACCGCCGCTCGAGACGACGAGCGAGACGAGCGCGAGGCCGACCATCACGACCCCGAGTCTCGAGGTCATCGCGGCGGGTCACCCCGTCCGATCCGGTTTCGACGCGCGTAGCTCGTGTGCACGACTGCGGTGACGCCGAACATCGCGACGAAAATCCCCGCGAGTACCGTCCCGCCGAGGTCGATAAACGGGAAGATCGCGTGCTGGGCGAACACGGTGAGTGCCAGCCCGACGACGGCCAACCCGAGGTAGACGTGACTCCACGGGATGTCCCGTGCGGGGACATACTCGAGGTACATCTGGAGTTCCTCGGCTTCGTCGGTCAGTTCGACCACACCGCGGGACTGATCGTACTCGATCGCCCCGATGTCCGCGAGTTTCGGCAAGTGTGACTGCCGGAGCGCGGTGTAGACCCGTTTGCGTTTCTTCCAAGGCAACTTGTCGGCCGGGACGTCGTACTCCCAGGCCGAAATCGAATCGACGAGCGTTCGCAGATCGACCCGCTCCGCCTCGGTTCTCTTGAGATAGTGGAGGACCCACCGTCGCCGCCGGTTGCTGAGCATCGTGAATATCTCGTCGCGTGTCAGTTCGTCCGTTCTCGAGTCGTCCGTCGGAGAGAGATCCATCAACCCTTCATCCCCCGATCGGGTCAGTCGTCGACTCGTGTGTTAATTAATTGGAAACTATCAGGATCGAACTCGTCGACGGAACTGGGACCGACTCATCTCGGTCATCTGCGATTCGGGTCCGGTATCATTCGACCATATATAAACGAAATGAAATGTGTTCCCGAGCGGTATGGGATTGATAAGATCGGAAGAAGAGCGGCACAATACTCCGTTTTCCGACTGCAGGCCTCGCCAGCAGTGGCGGAAACCGGCCTATAGCAAAACCGAACAGTCCCGTACGCCGGAACGACGCGGGCGCCGCCGCTTGGCGAGACGCCGGCGCGTCAGACCGGATCATGACACGCACGGGAGCGAGTGAAACGGCGGTCTTGCGACGAGCGGCGGCGATCGGTATCGTCGTCCTCGTCGGACTGCTCGTGGTCGGACATGTACTGGGCGTTCCGATCGGCCTCGGGTACGTCGAGACCGGGAGCATGGAGCCGACGATCGACGCCGGCGACGGCTTCGTCGCCGTTCCGGCCGCCGCCGCCGGTCCCGTCGAGGAAGGCGACGTGGTCGTCTACGACGCGCGGGAGATCGAGGGCGGCGGACTGACGACGCATCGGGTGGTCGAAGAGACCGACCACGGCTACGTGACCCGCGGCGACGCGAACCCGTTCACCGATCAGGACAGCGGCGAACCCCACGTCACCGACGGCCAGATCGCCGCGAAGGCCCTGCAGGTCAACGGCGAGGTCGTGACGATCCCACACCTCGGGACGGCCGCGATGGCCGTCCAGAGCGGGCTCGAGTCGACCCAGTGGTGGCTCGCGTCGGCGTTTGGAGTCCGAGCGCTGGCCGGAAGCCAGGGCCTCTCGTACCTCTTGCTCGGTTTCGGGCTGGCCGTGATCGTCGTCTCGGCGGTGTTCGACGACCGCGGGACGCCCGATCACGACCGATCGCGGTCGCGCACGCGAACCGACGCGTTCGACGCGCGGCGGCTCGTCGTCGGGATGGGCGCGCTCGTCTTCGTGGTCGCGCTGGCGACCATGGTCGCGATGTCGGGTTCGGTCGAGATCGGACTCGTGAGCGCGGAGTTCGACTCGGAGCGACCCGACGTGGTCCCCGCCGGCGAGACGAAAACGCACGCGACGGAGCTGCGAAACGGCGGCGTGATACCGGTCGTCAGCATCACGGAGCCGGCCAGCAACGGAATCGACGTCGACGACGACCCACGGCTGCTGACCCGGGGCAAGTCCGTCGACGCAACCGTCGCGCTGACCGCGCCGCCCGAAACCGGCTACTATCTGCGTTCGTACACGGACCACCGCTACTTCGCGGTGCTTCCGCCGCCGCTGATCGCTCACCTGCACGCGGTCCACCCCTGGGTAGCGATGACCAGCGTGGCGACCGTCCTCACCGGACTGGTGGTCTCGCCGTTCGCGCTGCTGGCGGGCACCGGCACGATCAGGACCCGCTCGCGGCGGCGTTCGGACTCGACAGGGGGATTTTTGAGGTGACAGCTATGGATGCGAAAGGTACGACTCGAGGGGGGTATCGTCGATGAACAACGATCGATTGCTCGTGCGCGCACGCGCCGCGCTCGACGAGTGGTACGTCGTCGCCGTCGTCGCGCTGCTCGCGCTGGCGCTGATCGGCGGCTGGGGCACGTACGCGGCCGTCGCCGGCCCGGCCGAGGAGACGAGCCGACAGCCGGCCGAGACGTGGTCGGCGACCGGGAGCTTCGACCACGGCGCGGAGGTGCAGCAGGAGAACGAAGTCTACCCGGTCGGAACGCAACTCTCCGACCGGGCGGTCTACTTTACGGAAATCACGCCCGAACTCGCGGGGAACTTCACCTACCGATACGACGCCGACGCCGGCGACGTGACCGCCGACGTCGAACTCGAGCGGGTGATCAGATCCGCCGACGACGAGCAGGAGTACTGGGAAACCAACGAGACGATCACGGAGACGTCGGCCGAGGGTCTCGAGCCAGGCGAGGCGGCGACGGCCGACTTCGCGGTGGACGTTCCCGCGACGGTCAACGAGAGCGAGCGCGTCGAGGAGAGCCTCGGTGGCTCGCCGGGATCGGTCGAGACGACCGTCGTCGCGACCGTGCGAATAGAGGGGACAGTCGATGGCGAGCGCGTCGAGCGAACCGAGCGGTACGATCTGGGGATCGCACCCGACGGCTCCACGTACAGCGTCGACGAGCCGAGCGCGGATCGGGGGACGCAGGATCGACCCGGTGCGCCCGCGAGCGCGGACTCGGCCGGGTTCGTCGGGCCGTTCGGCTCTCTCCTCTTGCTATTCGCGTCGGTCTGCGGCCTCGGCGCACTGGTGATCGCGCGGGCCAACGGCACGCTCGCGCCGTCCGAGGGCGAGCTCGAGCGACTCCGCGCGCAGTACGAGCGCGAGGAGTTCGACGACTGGATCTCACGAGGCTCGCTGCCCGACGACGTTCGCGAGCGGTCGCAGATCGAGGTGTCGACGCTCGAGGATCTGGTGGATGTGGCGATCGATTGTGACCGGCGCGTCATCGAAGACGAGTCGGCCGATGAGTACTACGTGGTTGATGGGGAATCGCTGTACGTGTACGAGCCGAAGGAGTTCGAGAAGAGCGAGTCCCAGGGTGAGAGCCCGTTCGAGGGGGAAGAGTTCACCGTCGAACCCGTGACTGACGGCAGCGAGAGCGGAGACGAGGAGTGACCCATCGGTAGGTCTGAAAGCCGGCCGCTTCGGTCCTCAAACTTTCGCGTTGCCTCGAGTGCGTTCGATCGTTGCGGAGCGTCCACGGAATTGTGGCCCGCCATTCTCTGGCCACGGCCGTTCGTGTCGTCCATTTCAAGCCGTTCGTTATTGTTGATCGTGGTGGGTCGACCAGCAGTGTACGTATGGTCGGGAAACAGTTTCTCAAGTTAGTCACTCATCTGTAGCGGGTGTGCGACAGCGCGCCAAGACTAGACTCGAACGGTTCTCCCGGAGGTCATATCGGTGAGCCACGCATCGAACCGGATCGTCGATGATGCCAGTTCACAGCGTGACGGTCTCGCTGCCGAAAACGTCACGACGCGATTATAGTCTTACTACCGCTGGTTAGATGATCCCAAACCCTCCCCGCTCTGAATAAACAATCGTTTTCCCAGCTCTGCAGACGGTCTGTGTCGAGACGACTGGCGTTGGCTGCAGTCACCGCTGGCGGTGTATACAAAACAGGGTGTCTCCCGTCACCCTGAATCGACGCGTCGAACTCGAGGTGGTCGACGACCGGTTGGCCGACGCGAGCTCGAGGGAGACGCGACAGGTGACAGAACCATGGAACGACGCAAGTTCATGATCGGTGCAGGCAGTACAGCTATTGGACTGAGTGCGCTCGTGGGGTCGGGCGCGTTTACGACTATGAATTCAGGCAGACGAACGACCGAAGTGCGCGTCCCGGACGATTCGAAAGCCTACGTTGGTCTCGCCCCGAAAAGCGATTACGCGAAACTGAACGATGACGGCAAGCTTGAGCTGTTCTTCAATGAGGAGCAGGGCGTCATTGCAGGAGACGGCGGTCTGAACCCGGGTTCGACGTACAACTTTGAGAGTGTCTTTGAAATTCGAGCACAGCACACGCAGGGGGATACGTATTTTTACATTGAACAGTCCGGGTTTGATGTCGATATTGAATTGACTGCTGGTGAAGACACGGGCAATAAGAGCAAGGGAGATACACTAATGGACTCAGATAATCTAACTAAACTCTATCAACCAGATTCCGTTGATGTTGACATTACGATTGATGCAACAGATAAAGAAAACCAGAATGCGGGTGGTGAAATCATCGTTCATGCTGCATCCGGTGGAAACAAAGACCGATTGTAGCCTAACGAAGTTAGCCAAATTTGGAGCCTCTATCTCTAAAATATTGCAATGATTGCTATATTATTTTTTATTTAGTCGTTCAGGAGTACTATCAAGAGCTCATAGACAACATTTCAATAATTTCTAAAACGACATAATGGGTGGCGTTCCTTTACTTCCAGCATCTACATTATATTATATATTTATTATCAATACATTATATACTTAACATATCTAATATCTTCGAAAGGTCTTCTAGATCATACTGCCCCGGCGCAGTCGCCTCTGCTGGATCCACAGGCGCATACCCGATTTTCGACCCGTATACCGGAGCCACCGCACGCGTGTGACTCCCCACTTTCCCCATCGCCATCGTCGCGACGGTATCGCCGTGCGAAGTCAACTGCTCGGTCGCCGACAGCAGCGCGAGCGTATCGGCCTTCGACTCCGCCGTCACCGCCAGCTTCGCCACGTCGGCGTACTTGCCCGCCTCGGTCAGCGTCCGCACGAGTTCTTTCCGTGGCGGTGTCCCCTCGAAATCGTGGGCCGAGGCGACGATCGAGACGCCGCGCTCGCGAGCCGTCTCGAGCACCGCCTCGGCTTCCCCATCCAAAATCGACTCGAGTTCGACATCAATAGCTTCGACGGCCTCGAACGCGGTCGCCTCGGCCAGCGCCTCGAGTCGGGCCTCATCACTTGCCTCCCCGCCCTCCCAGTCGGCGCGGTTCGTCGCGAGGATCGGTAACTCGCCGTCGTAGGCCTCGAGCGCGGCCAGCGACTCGTCGGCCAGATCCATTCGAAATTCGATCGCGTCGGCGTGCTCGCGGGCCGCGGGTTCGTCCGAGAGATCAGCCGTCGACGCTGCGAGCACGAACGAGTCGAAGCGCAGTTCCATTGCTACCCAGTGGGAGCGAGAGCGACAAAAACGGTATCGGTTCGACGAGTGCCGCAGTTACGCCAGCCCGATCGTCTCCTCGGCCTCGAGGAGTTCGTGGTAGCGGTTCCGGATCGTGACCTCGGAGATATCGGCGACGTCGGAGACGGCGGCCTGCGTGGTCTTCTCGTTGGTCAGGAGCGCGGCGGCGTAGACCGCGGCCGCGGCGAGCCCGACCGGCGACTTGCCGCTGTGGACGCCCTTCTCCTTGGCGTTCTGGAGCAGCGAGCGCGCGCGGTGCTCGGCCTCGTCGGAGAGTTCGAGTCCGGAGGCGAAGCGAGGGACGTAGCTCTCGGGATCGGCCGGCTGGACCTCGAGGCCGAGTTCCCGAACCACGTAGCGGTAGGTGCGCGCGATCTCGTTTTTCTCGACGCGGGAGACGTCGGCGATCTCGTCTAAGCTCCGGGGGACGCCGGCCTGACGCGCGGCGGCGTAGACGCAGGCCGTCGAGACGCCCTCGATCGAGCGCCCGGGCAGCAGGTCCTCGTCGAGCGCGCGGCGGTAGATGACCGACGCCGTCTCGCGGACGTTCGTCGGGAGGCCGAGCGCGGAGGCCATCCGGTCGATCTCGCCCAGCGCCTGCTTGAGGTTGCGCTCCTTGGAGTCGCGGGTACGGAAGCGCTCGTTCCACTTGCGCAGGCGCTGCATCTTCTCGCGCTGTCGGGAGCCAAGCGAGTTTCCGTAGGCGTCCTTGTTGCGCCAGTCGATGTTCGTCGAGAGCCCCTTGTCGTGCATCGTGTTCGTCGTGGGCGCGCCCACGCGGGACTTCTCGTTCTTCTCGGCGGCGTCGAACGCGCGCCACTCGGGGCCGCGATCGACGGAGTCCTCCTCGACGACGAGCCCGCAGTCCTCACAGACCGTTTCGCCGTGTTCGTCGTCGACGACGAGGTTACCGGCACACTCCGGACAGACGAGGTCCTCCGCTTCGGTTTCGCTTTCGGTTTCCGTTTCGTTCGTTTCGGGTTCGCTACGTCGTACTCTCGTGTTCGATGGTGCGTTAGTCATATCGCGAATGCTCCCGGCCGAACAAAAGCCCGGACGGAGTCGTTACCTCCCACGTTCAGAGACTCGAGGGTTAAGGGTTTCGAAATCTAGACCCCACGTCCCGCGAAAACGGATAATTCGGGTGAACGAGCATTACAGATAGAAAGATTAAAGAAAAGAACTCGAGCGGAAACGCAGCCCCCATATCGACCCCGTTCGAACGGTCGGTATGGAGATCGCAGTCGGGAGCACGAACCCGGTCAAGATCGACGCGGTCGAGCGGGCGCTCGAGCGATACGGGCCGACGGTCCGGTCGGTCGGCGTCGACTCCGGCGTGAGCGAACAGCCCCGATCGATCGAAGAGACGGTCACGGGCGCCGAAAACCGCGCCCGACGGGCGCTCGCGGCGACCGACGCCGACTACGGGGTCGGCCTCGAGGGCGGGATCGCGCGACTCGAGGGAGCGCCGGGACTCTCGCTGATCATGTGGGGCGCGGCCACCGACGGCACCCGGCTCGAGCGCGGCGGCGGCCCGACGATCCGGCTTCCGGACGACGTCGCGGCGCGGCTCGAGGACGGCCGGGAGCTGGGACCGGTGATGGACGACCTGCTCGACACCGAGGGGCTCGCCGAAGGGGCGGGCGCGGTCGGCGTCTTCACGGATCGACTCACCGACCGGACGGCGGCGCTCGGGCAGGCGGTTGCATGTTCGTTTGGCCCCTTCCTAACAGGTTATTACGACACGGACTCGTGACCGTCATCGGGGCCGAATCGCCGTTTTCATCGATCCACGGCGGCCGATTCCGGCGACCGGAAACCGACACGTACAGATGATAGTCGTCGGTTCGTATATATTAACTTCGCGTACCAACGAAAGCTTTCGGCGGCGGTATACGTCGATTACCGGTCGAAAAAACCGCACGACGGCGTCGGGTTAACCGCACGTACCAAACCCCCTAAGGGAGTTCCTGCCATCCGATCGTGTATGAGCACTGCAATGGCCCCCGACCTCACGAGCAAACAACAGCGGATCCTGGAGTACCTTCGGAACAACGCGGCGACGAAGACCTACTTCAAATCCCGGCTGATCGGCAAGGAGCTCGGCATGACGGCCAAGGAGGTCGGCTCGAACATCACCGCCATTCAGGAGGGCGACTACGACGTCGAGATCGAGAAGTGGGGGTACTCCTCGAGTACCACCTGGAAGGTCGACGTCTAACGCCGGCGAACGCAGGGCTCGATTTTGTGCGGTTTATCGATCGGTTCACGAGCCACGCGGCCGCCGAACCCTCTTCTGTCCCCCGCCCGTAGCGACGCGACGAATGACGACGCCGGTACTGTTCGACATGGACGGGATCGTTCTCGAGGGACCGCGGACCGACCCGCAGGTGTACGCTGACGCCGCCGACGCGGCGCTTTCCGACCTCGAGGTCGACCCGTCGCCGGCACAGCGCCGGGACTTCAGGCGACACGACGCCGAGCGGATCGGGACACACTGCGAAGATTTGGGAATCGATCCGGATCGCTTCTGGGAACTGAAAGAACGCTACGCCTCGCGGGGCACCCACGACCGGCTCCGGTCGGGTGAGCGAGGGATCTACGACGACGTCGAGACGATCCGCGACCTCGCCGACCGGGCGACGGTGGGACTCGTGACCAACAATCGCCACGAGACCGCCGCGTTCGTCGCCGACTACGTCGGGATCGACTTCGACGTCGTCCGCGGGCGGGACCCCACCGTCGAGGGCTACGAGCGGCGCAAACCGGATCCCTACTACATCGAAGACGCGCTGTCCGACCTCGGCGTCGCCGAGGGGGTCTACGTCGGCGACTCCCGAAAGGACGTCACCGCGGGACGGGCGGCGGGGCTCGAGACGGTCTACGTGCGACGCGATCACAACCGCGACCGCGAACGGCCGCCGAACGCGACCCGCGAACTCGAGGGACTGACGGAGCTGCCGGGGATCCTCGAGTCGCTATAACGGTAGGGGAGTGCGGTTTCTTTATCCGAGGTAAAACGGGAGATCGTATTCGTGACAGAGAAGACAGTTGCTGGAGCGGGTAGCGACAGCTATGGGATCTGTCAAAATCCGTCTGCCGAATACAGAGGGCGCACTTCTCGTACAGTACGGAGAGCGTCGCCCTCACGACTGC
>SDGW01001135.1_pt1 | contig 11123 bp, 7 predicted proteins | sample 2873831 | NCBI WGS metagenome assembly SDGW01 (sample SAMN08132700, study PRJNA421101) | hypersaline lake metagenome | isolation source: celular fraction 0.22 microns magnesium sulfate-rich crust from ephemeral... | place: Spain: Penahueca Lagoon, Toledo | collected 2011-07
GGACCTGCAGGAACCGGGCGTCGTCGCCGTCGAGGCGGGCGAAGTCGTGGGCCGGGTCGTACCGCGGAACGGGGTTCCGGCTCGTCGCGGGGTCCTGCTCGAACTGGCCGTCCTCGACGAGGTAGAGTCGGGTCAGCGTGCGCGAGAGGTCGGTGATCGCACTGTTGGCGATCTCGGCGTCGATCTCGCCGGCTTCCGCCCGCTCACGGAACGCCTCGATCTCGTCACGGAGCGCACGGAGCTCCGCGAGCGTCGGCTCGAAGTCGAACTGGTCGCCCGCGGCGTCGTCGTACTCCTCGACGTGGTCGATCAGCCGCTCAGCGTAGCGCGTGTGGTCGAACGGCAGCAGCGCCGCGTTCAGCACGCGCAGGATGCTGACCGCGTAGATGCGGATGTCCCGCAGGAGTTCGTCCTTCCCGGCCTTGTCGAGCGTATCCGTCGAGACGTGCCAGGCGTCGGAGTTGCCGCCGCAACCCCCGACCGGGTGGTAGCCGCGCTCCTCGCGGATCTCCTTCGGGATGTTCGAGCCGAGCATGAAGAAGCCGGTCACGCCGATGTTGTCGAAGGAGTAGTCGCCGGCTCGCGGCGGGAACTGCTCCGCGGAGGGGATGCCGGCCACGTCGTCGATGGCGTCGGTGACGAGGCCGTGGGCCTCGGGCGTCCAACAGGACATGTCGGTGTACTCCGCGGAGTCCTTCGCGCCGGGGCTGTCCATGTTGACCTGGGCGACACAGCGCTCGGCGATCTCCAGGGCGTGCTCGTCGGTGTACCACGTCGAGCCGGCGTACCGCCCGGTCGAGTGTGCGGGCCACCAGCAGATCCGGACGTCGCGCTGCAGGTCGTCGCTGTGGGCCTCGAGGACGCGGGCGAGTTCCAGCATCCCGGCGTCGCCGGTGGCGTTGTCTGTGATCCCCACGTACCAGGAGTCGTAGTGGCCGTGGAGCAGCAGGAAGTCGTCGTTCTCGGGGTCGGCGGCGCCGCCCTCGATCCGTGCCTCGACGATGGGGCACGCCATCCAGTCGGTCGTGAGGTCGGTCGAGAGCTCGAGCTCCAGCCCCTCGTCGCTCTCGGCCCAGTCGCGCAGGATCTCGCCGTCGTGTTTGGTGACGTTCGCGATCGGCACGTCCGGGATGCGCTCCTTCTCGTCGTACGGCGGCGCGCCGCCCCAGACGGGCGTGGCGATGCCGTCGTGTGGCTCCCGGCGGTGTTCGTGGATCGCGATCACGCCGCCGGCACCCTTCTCCTCCAGCACGGTGGTGGCGCCGATGGAGAAGCTGCCGCCGTCGACCAGCGCGATCCGTCCCTCGAGGTCGTCGAGTTCGGCGAACGGCTCGCGCGGGCCCGCCTCGCCGTCGTCGACGAGGTCGCTGCTCGCGGTGCCGACGTACTCGACCTCGCCCTGCACCGTCGTCGACGCCGAGAAGCCGACGGTTTTGACGATCCCCGGCTCGAACGTCTTGTTGAGCGTCCTGATGGTCGCGTCGTGGGGCTGGCTGATGTACAGTTCGGGGTCGTAGCGGTTGTAGTCGACTCCGTTGGCCGCGAGTCGGTCGGTCAGGTACTCGGCGGCGGCCTGTTCGTCCTCGGAGCCGGAGAGCCGGTTCAGCTCCGAGAACTCCTCGAGGAGGCTCCAGGGCTCCTCGATCGAGATCTCGTCGACGACCCGTTGCTCCACGTCGCTCAGCGCGCTCCTGTCTGTGACTGTCTCACTCATACGGAGTTGTGTTGCGAACCGAACTATTTGAATACTCGTATGGGGGTAACTGACACGGCCCGAGCGCCGGAACGCTTAATTGGGTCGTTCGCAGTGGTTGTGGCATGATAACGAGTGTCGATGTCGTGAGTCGCGAGATCCCGTACGCCGACGCGTTCCCCACATCGTACGACGACCAGAGCCCAACCCAGCACGTGTTCGTCCGGATCAGCACCGCCGACGCGACGGGGTACGGTGAGGGGTCGGCGCTGAAGTGGTTCACCGGCGACACCGCCGCGACGATGGCGGCGATCGTCCGCTCGGAGTTCGTCCCGGCGATCGAGGGGAAAGCCGTCGACGAGGCGCTGGGTGACTGCCGGGCGCTCGCGAACCGGCTCCCGGGCAACCCCGGCGCGAGCGCGGCGGTCGAGATGGCGCTGCTCGACCTCCGGGCGAAGCAGCTGGGGGTGCCCGTCCGGACGCTGCTCGGGCAGGCCCGCCGAGAGTCGATCCCGCTGGCGTTCGCCTCCGGCGCGCTCCCGCCGGAGACGGTGGCGTCGAACGCCGTCGACGCCTTCGACGCCGGGTTCCGGACGTTCAAAATCAAGGTGACGCCCGACCTCGCGACCTCGGTCGCGCGGATCAACGCGGTCACGCGGGAGCTGGCCGAGCGCGCCGACCCCGACGAGGTGTTCGTGCGCGCCGACGCCAACACGGGCTGGGAGTCCTACGAGCGGGCCACGAGCGCGATCGACCGGATCGAGCGCCAGGCGTACGTGGAGTACTACGAACAGCCCGTCGCCGCCGACGCCGTCGGCGACCTGCGCGCGCTGCGGACCGGCCGCGGGGTGCCGGTGTTCGCCGACGAGGCGGTCCACGGCGTCGACGAGGTGCGCGAACTTACCCGCGAGCCGGCGGCCGTGTCGGGTGTGTGTGCGAAACTCGCGAAGGCGGGCTCGTTGCTCGAGATCGTCCGGATGGGCGAGCTCGCGGCCGACTCAGGCCTCCCGGTGACGCTGATCAGCGCGTTCGAGACATCCCTCGGCGTCGCGGCGAACCTCCACGTCGCGTCGGTGCTGCCGTCGCTCTCCTCGGCGGCGGAGCTGGGCGCGAACCTGATCGCGGAGGACCCGGTGGACCGCTCGATCGAGCGGGCGGCCGACACGCCGGTGCCGGACGGACCGGGCCTCGGCGTCGAACTCGACGACGCCCTGTTCGACTGAAAACGAGTTCGGGAGCGTCAGTTGGGCAGTTCGTCCCGCAGCCGCCGGAGTTCGAACACCGCGTCGTTCTGTGCGCGCTGGAGCTCGACTTGGAGGAACCGGTACTCGTCGTCGCTCTCGTCGTACACCTCGAACAGCGACGTGTTCTCGAAGCGCGGGTACGGCGGCCGGTTGTAGGCGGGGTCCTGCTCGAACTGCCCGTCGCTGACGAAGTTGAGCCGGGTCAGCGTCCGCGAGAGCGTCTTGATCGTCTCGTTCGCGGTCTCGGGGTCGATCTCGCCGGCCTCGACGGCGTCGTAGAATGCGTCGACGGCGTCGCCGAGGTCGTCGAGCGCGTCGAGTGTCGGCCCGAAGTCGAACGCCTCCCCCGCGAGGTCGTCGTAGTCGGTGACGATCGAGCGGTGGCGCTCGACGTTGCGCGCGTGGTCGTGGGGGAGCACGTCCGCGCGGAGCAGCCGGGAGACCAGCACCGCGTACATCTCGATGTCACGGACGAGTTCGGGCTTGCCGGCCTTGTCGATCGTGTCGGTGCTGAGGTGCCAGGCGTCGGCGTTGCCGCCGCAGCCGCCGACGGTGTGCCAGCGCATCGTCTCCCGCACGTCGGCGGGGATGTTCGAGGAGAGCGTGAACGCGCCCGAGAGTCCGAGGTTGTTGAACGAGTAGTCGCCCGCGCGGCGGGGCCGGTTCTCGCTGTAGGGCGCACCGGTGGCGTCCTCGATCGCCCCGGCGACGACGCCGTGCATCTCCGGCATCCAGCAGGCCATGTCGACGTACTCCGTCGAGCCCTTCGCGCCCGGGCTGTCCATGTCGACGTGGGCGACGCAGTCCTCGACGAGATCCATCGCGAACTCGTCGGCGTACCAGGTCGAACCGGCGTAGCGACCCGTCGAGTGGCCGGGCCACCAGCACACGCGGAGATCGCGCTGGAGATCGTCGCTGTGTGCGTCGAACACGCGGGCGAGTTCCAGCAGGCCGGCGTCGCCCGTCGCGTTGTCGGCGATGCCGACCGCCCAGGAGTCGTAGTGGCCGTGGAGGAGGACGAAGTCGTCGTCATCGGGGTCGGCGTCGCCGGCCTCGATCCGCGCCTCGACGATGGGGCAGGCCATCCAGTCGGTCGTCGTGTCCGTCTCCAGGGTGACTTCGTGGTACTCGTCCGCGTCGGCGTACGACCGCAGTTCGTCGCCGTCGGGCCGGGTGACGTTCGCGATCGGGAGGTCGGGGATCCGCTCCTTCTCGTCGTAGGGGGGCGCGCCACCCCAGACGGAGGTGGCGATCCCGTCGTGCGGTTCGCGCTCGTTCTCGTGGATCGCGATCACGCCGGCGGCGCCTTTCTCCTCGAGCACCCGGGTCGCCCGGATCGAGAGGCTCCCGGCCGCGGTGAGCGCGATCTTCCCGGAGAGGTCGCCCACGTCGGCGTAGGGTCGCGTGACGTTCACCGCGTGGTATTGGCTCCCGTCGTCGGCGCCCACGTCGCTCTGCTCGGCCTCGCCGACGTAGACGAGCTCGCCGGTCACCGCCCGCGCCGCCGAGAACGCGACGGTTTTCACCGGCCCCGGCTCGAAGACGCCGTCGTCGACGGTGATCGACGCGCTGTGGGGCTGACTGATGTAGAGCTCCGGGTCGTAGCGCTCGTAGTCGACGCCGAACTCGTCGAGGCGGCCGGTGAGGTACTCGGCCGCGCGGCGCTCGTCCTCGGTGCCCGAGACGCGCTCGAGATCGGCGAACTCCTCGAGGAGGGCCCAGGGTTCGTCGATCGACACCGCGTCGGTGAGCCGTGATTCGTACTGGTCCAGCGACTTCTCGCCGGTGCGCTGCTGAGACATCGTGTTGGTAAGTCAAGTCACACCACAAAAAGCTGTCGTGGGGCGCACTCCACGCCGCGGCGGGGGTCAGGGCGTCACGACGACCTTGCCGAACACCTCGCGGTTCTCGATCGCACGGTGGCCCTCGGCGACGCGGTCGAGCGGCAGCACGCGGTCGATCACCGGGGCCACCTCCCCGCGGGCGATCAGCCGGCCCGCGGCGCGGAAGTCCCGACGGTTCCCCATCGGCGTCCCGAGGATGCGCCGGTGGCGCTGGTACACCGAGCGGATGTCGATGTCGGGGTCGGGGCCGGAGGTGGCGCCGCAGATCACCATGCGCCCGCCGGTCGCGAGGCTGTCGATCGACCGCTGCCACGTCGCCTCGCCGACGTGGTCGGCGACGAGGTCGACGCCGCGGCCGTCGGTGAGGTCCACGACCCGCTCGTCGAACGGCTCCCGGGTGTAGTCGATCACGTCCTCGGCCCACTCGGCCGCCTGCTCGGCTTTCCAGTCGGCCGAGGTCGTCGCGTACACCTCGGCGCCGATCCGGTCGGCCAGCTGGAGCGCGGCGTGGCCGACGCCGCCGCTGGCGCCGAGGATCAGCGCCGACTCGCTCGGCTGCAGCCCCCCGCCGCTCACGAGCATCCGCCACGCCGTGGTGAACGAGGAGGGCCACGCGGCCGCCGTCTCCATGTCGACGCCCGCGGGCACGGCTTCGAGGTTGTCGGCGGGCACCGCGACGTACTCCGCCAGCCCGCCGGGGAAGTCGCTCCCGAACTTCCGGTCGTGGGGGCACATGGTCTGCTCGCCGCGCTCGCAGAACTCACACTCCCCGCAGCTCACGTGGTGGTAGACGTTGACGCGGTCGCCCGGCGTCCAGTCGTCGACGCCGTCGCCCACCGCGTCGACGACGCCCGCCATCTCCGTGCCCGGGCGTTTCGGGAACTCGTCCTCGATCTCGGGGTGGCCCGTCCGGGCGAACACGTCCGCGTGCTGGAGCGCACACGCCACGACCGCGAGCTTGACCTCCCCCGGCCCGGGCTCGGGCCGCGGTACGTCGCGGATCTCCAGTACGTCCTCCGCCGCACCACTGTCGACGATGTGGACTGCTCGCATATCCCGTCCGTCGGCGCCCACCATCATATCTCTATGCGCCCCTCCGGGATTAGTTCGGACCGGTTCGCGGCTGACTGTACTGTCTGGTATGTGACCGCAACCCAAGGTACTATATACCATGACATGTAGGTCCAAACGTCAGCCCATGACCGACCAGCCACCCGACAACCCGTTACAGAGGCGCAACTTCCTGAAGAAGACCGGTGCGGTGGGAGCGACGGTGACGCTCGCATCGTTCGCCGGCTGTGCAGGCGACGGCGGCGGCGGCGACGACACCGACACCGAGACCGTCGCCGGCGGCGACGACGACACCGTCCAGATGGAGGGGTTCCAGGTGCCCTCGGAGAACGTCGTCCCCCAGAGCGAACTGGACGAGGCGCAGGCGATCCCCGAGCTCACCCTGATCGTCAACCCGCCGGACGCACAGCCCAACGACCACGAGACCTCGCTGTACGTGACCGAGGAGATCGCCAAACTCGGCCTCGACACCACCGTCGATACGATGACGTGGCCCTCCCAGTCCTCGACGGTCTGGGACGGCACCGACTGGGACATGACGTTCTGGCAGATGGTCGGGCGTCCGTCCCGGCTCGACCCTGACGAGTTCTCGGTCCAGATGGGCCACTCCAGCTTCCAGAACGGGTACAACTACTACTTCTGGGAGGACGACGAGTACGACGAGAAGGTGATGGCCCAGCGCAAGGAGCGAGACAAGGACGCACGTCAGCAGCTCATTCACGACTGTCAGAAGATCTTCCACAATCAGGGACCGAGCACGTTCCTGATGTACCCGGACAAGACGATCCCGTGGAACAGCGACCGCTGGGAAGGGGTCGTCGAACTCAACGGGATGGGCGCGTCGAACATGCTCACGTACTCGCGCATGGAACCAACGGGGGACAAGAAGGAGCTGAACATCGCCTACGACCAGCAGCTCCAGGCACTCAACCCATTCGACCAGTCCGGTGAGATCGACATGATTCAGCACCGGATGATCTGGGATCGCTTGGTCTGGCCCGACGAGTCTGCCCAGCCCCAGCCCCGTTTCGCAAAGGAGCTTAACTGGAAGGATGACACTACTCTGGAGGTGCCCATCAAGGAGGGCCACACGTTCCACGACGGCGTGGAAGTCACCGCCGAGGACGTGAAGTACAGCTACAACATCCACCGGGACTACTCGACGTACTTCTCGGGGCCGGTCAAACCGGTCGACGAGATCACGGTCGTCGACGACTACACCGTCGAGTTCAGCTTCAACTACCACTACGCGCCGTTCCCGATGGCGGCGATGGGCCGGATCGCCATCATTCCCAAGCACAAGTGGTCGGACATCATCGAGAACAAGATGGACGTCGAAAACCCGATGCTCTACCAGGAGGACGAGCCACTCGGCTCGGGCCCGATGGAGTTCGTCCACTGGAAGTCCTCCGAGGAGGTCCGTCTGGAGCGCTACGACGACCACTTCGACCCGATCGCCTACGAGGCGCGGAACTCCCGCATCATCCCCAGCGTCCAGACGATGCTCACGCAGCTGGAGAACGGCACGCTGGACATGCTGGCCAACTACCGTGGCGACAAGAACGTGCTCAAGGACCGCGTGGAGGCCAACGACAGCCTGTCGATGGCGGCCACGACGACGGTCGGGTTCAAGCAGATCTCCTACAACTGTGACCGACCGCCGTTCCACATCGCCGCCTTCCGTCGCGCGATGAGCCACCGCTTCGACAAGGACACCATCGTCAACGAGATCTACGACGGCTGGGGATCCAAGGCGCCGAACTCGCTGGTCTCCTCGGCGTTGAACTTCTGGCACAACGACGACCTTGAGGAGTACGAATTCAGTCTGCAGGCCGCTGCAAACGAGCTCATCGACGCCGGCTTCATGTGGGACGAGAGCGACGGGATGCTCTACATGCCCGCCGACAACACCGAGGTCGGCAACTAACCCCCTCCATTCCGCTCTATTATGGGACTGAAAGAATTCGTCACCAGGCGCATCATTCAGATCGTCGTCCTCTACTTCGCGATAGCGACGATGCTGTTTTTCCTGTTCCGCGCCGCGCCGGGCGATCCACTCGCAGCGTACATCGGAACGGGGTTCACAGAGGAGCAAGCGGCCCAGATCCGCGCAACGTTCGGTCTCGACCAGCCGATCCACGTCCAGTACTGGAAGTACATGACGAACCTCGTCACCTTCAACTTCGGGCTCTCCTACATCACCGGCGAGCCGGTCTGGGGGATCATCAAGGACCGCATCTGGAACACGCTCGTCCTGATGGGGACGTCGGTCATCCTTGCGTACCTGATCGGCGTGCCGTTCGGCGCCTACCTCGCGTGGAACCGCGGCACCAAGCGCGAGCGTCTGGGCGTCGTGTTCGCGCTGATCTCCCGAAGCGCGCCGGTGTTCTGGACCGGCCTCCTCGGGATCTGGCTGTTCTCGTTCAAACTCGGCTGGCTCCCGGCGGGGTCGATGTCCCAGCCCGGGGTCACCTACTCCAGCAAGCTGGCGCAGTTCACCAGCCCCGACTTCCTGCGACACCTGATCCTCCCGGCGCTGGTTCAGGCGTTCTACTTCTACAGCTTGCCCGCGCTACTGATGCGCAACAGCATGCTCGAAGTGATGAACGAGGACTTCGTCGACTTCGCCGAACTCAAGGGGATCAGCGACTTCGCCGTGATGCTCAAACACGCAGCGCGGAACGCGCTGCTCCCCATCGTGACGGCCTTCGCCGTCGCCGCGGGGTTCGCGGTCGGCGGGAGCGTCGTCCTCGAAACCGTGTTCGCGTGGCCGGGACTGGGCCGGGAGATGGTCCGGGCCGTCATCGCGAACGACTACCCGGTGGCACAGGCGACGTTCCTGATCCTCGCCGGACTGGTACTGATCGCAAACTTCCTCGCGGACCTTGCCTACGGGTATCTCGACCCGAGGATTACGTATGACTGAGGTGTCCACAGATGAGTGACTCAGACACGAACGCACTCGAATCGGAGTTCTCGAGCTGGTCGGAGCGCCAGCTCGCGGCGTGGCGACGACGCGTCGCCTTCCTCAAACAGGAGCCGATGGGGCTGGCAGGTATCTTCATCCTGTCCGGTATCACGCTGGTCGCTATCTTCGCACCGGTGATCGCACCGTACGATCCGAGAGAGGCGAACTACGGGAACTCGCTCCAGCCACCGGGGCCGGAGCATTTCCTGGGGACCGACGCCGCCGGTCGCGACATCTTCAGCCAGCTCGTCTTCGGCGCCCGCCCGGCGCTCCAGATCGGGCTGCTCAGCGCGATCAGCGTCGCGTTCATCGGCATGAACGTCGGCCTCATCGCCGGCTACTACGGCGGCTACGTCGACGACGTCCTGATGCGGTTGGTCGACTTCGCCTACGGCATCCCGTTCACACCGTTCATCATCGTGCTCGTCGCGCTCTGGGAACCATCGAAGTGGACGATCGTTGGCGCGATCGCCATCCTACTCTGGCGTCAGACCGCGCGTGTCGTGCGCTCCCACGTGTTAAACCTGAAAGAGAAGCCGTTCATCAAGAGCGCCCGAACCGTCGGCGCCAGCGACCGCCGGATCATCTACAAACATATCGCGCCGAACGTGTTACCGTTGGTGTTCCTCTACGGGAGCTTCGCCATCGCGTGGGCGATCCTCACCGAGGCGGCAATCAGCTACCTCGGCTTCGGTGACCCGACCGCGGTGACGTGGGGACAGATGCTTCAGTCGGCACAGCAGTCCCAGGCGCTCGCACGCGACGCTTGGTGGTGGTTCACTATGCCCGGGATGGCGATCATGCTGACGGTCATCTCGGCGTTCCTCATCGGTCGGGGGTACGAAGAGCAACTCAATCCTGAACTCCAAGAGCCATGACCTTACTCGAAGTCAACGACTTACACGTCACGTACAGGGGGACCCCCGACGTCGAGGCAGTTCGCGGCGTCTCCTTCACGGTCGAAGAGGGTGAGACACTCGGCATCGTCGGCGAGAGCGGGTGCGGCAAGACCACGCTCGCGCAGGCGATAATGGGCTCGCTCCCCGACAACGGCGAGATCACGGGCGGCGAGATCCTGTTCAAGGGCGAGGACATCACCCACCTCTCGAACAGCCAACGCCGCGAGATCCGCTGGGAGGAGATGTCGATGATCAGCCAGAGCGCGATGAACAGCCTCGACCCGGTCTACCGGGTCAAGGACCAGATCCGTGAGGCGATCCAGGAGCACCGGAACATGTCTGACCAGGAGTCCTACGAGCGTGCTCGTGAACTCATGGAACTGGTGGGGCTGGACGCGGACCGCGTGGAGGACTACCCCCACCAGCTGTCCGGCGGGATGCGCCAGCGGGTCATCATCGCCATGAGCCTCGCGCTGGACCCGGACTTCATCATCGCCGACGAGCCGACGACGGCGCTGGACGTCATCATTCAGGAACAGATCCTGTACCGGATCAAGGAGCTCCAGCAGGAGCTCGGGAACTCCATGATGATGGTCACACACGACATCAGCGTCGTCGCCGAGACCTGTGACAGCATGGTCGTCATGTACGGCGGGGAGCTGATGGAAGCCGGCAACGTCGACGAGATCTTCAACAACGCCCACCACCCGTACACGCTCGGACTGCAGAACGCGTTCCCGAGCGTCGAGGGGGAGAAACGGGACCTCACCAGCATTCCGGGCTCACCGCCCGACCTGACGGAGCCACTCGACGGCTGTCCGTTCGCGTCCCGCTGCCCGTTCGCGTCCGAAGTCTGTGGGGAGACACTCCCCACCAAGGAACCGGTAGAGAGACATCGGGTCCGCTGTCACGAACCCGTCCCCTTCGAACAGATCCGCGAAGAGTCAGGTAACGACGAGACATGGCAACGACAGAAACAAGCTTGAACTGGGACTACGACGGTCCCATCATGGAGGTAGAGGGGCTGGAGAAGCATTTCCCCCAGGATACGGGGATCATCAGCCAGCTGATCGGCGGGGAGACGAGCTACGTCAAGGCCGTCGACGGCGTCGATATGGCCATCGAGAGCGGCGAGACGATGGGGCTGGTCGGCGAGTCCGGCTGCGGGAAGTCGACGCTGGGCGAGGTGCTCATCGGGCTGCAGGAGCAGACTGGGGGCTCTATCAAGTTCCTCGGGACGGAGCTCGACTCCATGTCCTCCGAGCAGCGCAAGGAGTTCCGCCGGAACGTCCAGATGATCTTCCAGGACCCCTACGAGTCGCTGAACCCGCGGTTCTCCGTCGAGCAGTGGATCCGCGAGCCGCTCGAGGTCCACGACATCGACAACCAGGACGAGCGCATCTA
>SDGW01001137.1_pt1 | contig 11112 bp, 14 predicted proteins | sample 2873831 | NCBI WGS metagenome assembly SDGW01 (sample SAMN08132700, study PRJNA421101) | hypersaline lake metagenome | isolation source: celular fraction 0.22 microns magnesium sulfate-rich crust from ephemeral... | place: Spain: Penahueca Lagoon, Toledo | collected 2011-07
TCGAAGAACTTCTTCAGCGTCCACATCTCGCCTTCGAGAGTCGCCGGCGCGACCGTCGCGCTTCGCATCTCGTAGTACTCGTCGAGATCGAAGCCCTGGAACTGCTCGACGCGCTCGATTCCGATTCCTTCCGCCCACTCGACGAACAGTTTCAGTCGATACTTGAACGCCTTCACGCTCGAATCCGTCGCGTCGGACTGTCGGCGACGGAGATACCGCTCGACGGCTTTCCGGGGTTTCAGCTCACCGGGATCTCGTGACCGTCGCATCATCTCTCAATCCCCCGATTCACCGCCTCGAGCGGGTTAGTGCAGTTACAGTATCCGGTACTCTTACCGTGGTAGCGTCTCTCTCTGTGCATGGTCTCACTCATGTGGGACCGCGGACGAACCGCGCGCGCCGTTAGTTGGACCTGGGGGCGCGCGCGGCTGCTGTCCGTCGGCTGATTGTACTGTCGATAGCCAACTGCCTTAGTTGTCAGAGGGGGGTTTCCGATATTTCCGAAAAGAATTGGTTTTCGTGATAGACACGCTCTCGTGACAGTCGGGCAGCGCTTCAGCCAGTTTCCGATACTTCTGGAATCGGAAATCGACCCGATCGTGGGCCGTGGGCTATGGGCGACTCTATACGGTCGATCGGGGGCTTTATCCCCCGGAGCGTCGCGTAATTGCATGCTTCCGTAGCTTGATTACGGAAGCCAGGCGGGCCGGTGCCCCTAACACCAGGTCCGCATTTCTCTAGAGAACCCGACCGTGCAGCAGTGGGTCCGTCTGACCTCCGTTGATCATCTCCAAAACATCCTGATCACTTATAATTAACTATGCGTACTCTCATCTATAGATTAGATCTGAGTGAGTTATCGCTGATTGATCGGACGAACTTTCACTACGAAGTATGGACTAGTAATAAGATGCGACGGCCTCGGGTAGTTTGGATGACAAATGCTGATGATCGAATTTTAGAGTTTCTTGAGAATGAACCAAACCAATCAATTGTTGCGACACCACAAGTAATTGCAGAGAATATCGATTTTAATCGAGGGTATATAACTCAGCGTCTTCGGAAACTTCGAGATCATGATCTCGTTGAATACTATGACGAAGGAAGCGGTATCTACCAGATCTCAGATCGAGGCCATGCATATTTAACAGGTAACCTCACTGCAGATGATCTAGAATCAAATTAGGTTCTCCTTCATATTGAACGTCAATCTACCATCTCCTCTAAGAACTTCACCGTGAAAATGGCTTACGTTGCAGAACTACTCTATAGAGTCCTCACTGACGGGCGAGGCTGGAGGCCAATCTGGACGTGGAGCATTCATATACTGTTCCACATCTGGAGTGAGTTGCGTCTTTAGGGTAGCCTCTTGTAGAACTTGCTCAGCGCTAAGCAGGCCAGTCTCATCAAGCAAGTTGCGGCACTCATCTGTGAGACCATAGAATTTCCTTGGATTGTCACGTGTCTGCTCGTCCTCAGGGAGCGACACCTTCTCGACCATCCCTTTGTCAATCAAACGGCTGAGATGGTTTCGGATCGTGCTCTTACTAGTATCGGGCATAAAGTAGTCGAGCTCTTTGAGAGAAGGTAGTTGTTCAGGGTGCCCGAAGATATTTTGAAGGATCTCAAAGCGAGTCGTCTGGGTGACAAGGTTCAATAATTCGCGTCGCTGATCCGTACTGCTCTCTAACAGGGTATCTTGCTGACTATCCTTCTCGCTACTCGCAATCGGTCGTCGGGTTATCTTGTGGGTTGCCATTTTTCTTGCCGATGTTTCCATCGCCATTTCTTCCCATGCTCGGAGGCTGGGACGTCCTTCCATCCACCTTACAGAGGTTTTCACCACCGAGGTGAATGGACATTGTTTACTTTTTCCTCGCTATTGCTTCTAGGGGCCTGTAGTAGGTATTTGTGTGCCGTGTTGGTGAAACTACTAACTACGCGGGAGTCTACACCTGACTCGAGCTTCGGTTCCTATTTCTTTCGTCGGCCGGTCCATCAACGGTGATCGTGTTGCACACCATGTCTGATTTGGTCTAGAACGGAACAGGATATAAGTATTGCGGGCTAGGTAAATGTGGTCTGTACCACATTGGTCCAAACGTTTATATGCAGGGGAGTGTAATAGAATCTTGATGAACAATACACCGAGAGCGGCCGTGACTTCAGGGTTAACACCTACTCAACGGCAATCTGTATACCAGGTTGATAGAGAAGTCTCGAAGCTCTATACAAAGAACGATACTCTGATATTCGTTCTCGGAAGTTTTGAGGACGGGAAGAAACGTCGATTAGAGGAGTTCTGTGAACTTGCGAACAATCGACGGCAAAGCAACGCTGTGGCGAAACTAATGGATGAGTTCTTAGAAGACCAAGACCGAGAGCTCCAGAGCAATCTTAAGTTCAAGGTAATCGCCTGCCATGCTGATGCCATCGTGGGCATCGCTGAACACGATCGTGGCGGTTTTGTTTTCGAACAAGGAATACTCGTGGACAACCCGGTTCTGCTCGATAAAACCTATCTGCTTCGTCGAAACTATCCAGGTAAGAAAAACAAAAAGAAATACTGTTGGATGCAAACTGGTTTCTTCAGTGAACTTGAAAAGCGCAGTCAGATTTACGACTGGGGATTAGATACACCATTTCATACTAACGCAATAAATATTCTCCAAGATTTGAATATTTAGTCTTTAGTCTTTAGTATTTAGTCTTTAGTCTTTAGTCTGTGTTAAATTGTCGCCTCAAAAAATCTCTGTGATCGTTCATCCAGCGGTTGCACGTCAACAGAAGGTGATCCCCGATTTTGCACATCGAGTGCGAGCAGAGTTGTGTGAAATCGACCTCGAACTGGACCGCTCCTTGTGACGATCGTGCCGCCCACCGGCCCCGATCGGGTGCTGATTATACAGTCCGAGATGTGAATCACCGCAGATCATCGGAGTTCGAGAGGGTTGTGCAAGAGACGACTCTGGATACGCAGCCGCCACGTTATCAATACCGATAGCCAGAGAAAGTGACTAATCAAACCACTGTAATGAGAGAACGTAACCATGTCGCTGTCACAAGCGCAACAGGAGACACTTGCATCCTATCTCGCCGATGGGGAAACGGCGATTACGGCGTCTACCAGAGGTGCCGTCACGCACTTGCTAACAGACAGACGCTTTGTCACGTACCGTGAGGACGACGATAGGACGACCACTATCTCATCACAATTTTTAGACGGCTTGGGTGGCGTACGGATCCGAAAAGAGGAGGGTGACGATCTCGATACGGACAGCCTGGCGGTCGGGCTAATCGCGCTCTTTACTGGGCTCGCTTCCGTGGTGCTTCAAGGACAGATGCCGGACATGCTCTCTGGCCTGTTTCTCCTAATCGGTGTTGGAGGGATCGTCGGCAGTCTGATCGCCTTCCTACTCGCGTTTGATACCGACGAAGGGCATATTTCGGTTCAGCTACGATCGCCGGAGGGAGAAATCGTGGAGTCGGTACGGCTACACGAGACCTCTATGGAGTTTGCTGAAGCAATCTCGAAAGCAGCCAGTAACACTCACACACCGGACAAGGCGCACGTGAAAACGGTCTCAGCGTAACAGGCCAAATAGCGAACGGCCTTTCCTGCTATCGCCATTTACTCTCGATGGCAGTCCGATATCGAAGACCGATTACCGAGGTGTTCGCGACCGTCTGGATTGTCTCGGGGTCGAACTCTCCTCGAGCATCGTCGATGTTCTGCTCACTCTCGAGCAAATGAGTGAGAGCGGCGTCGATCACGACGGACATCGGCGGATCATCGTGCTCGTCTTCGGCGACGATCGCGCTCGCACGATCAAGTTTCCGCTGGCGTTCGTCGGTGAGTTTCAGACTGGTTCGCTTGGTCATGGTTTAAACGAAGGTATGCACGGGGGGTTGATTCGCGTCACTCGTAGGTGAGCGACTGATCGATCCTTTATCAATGGGGGTCGGGAGTACGGTACGATCGCGGTGGGGGTCGGCCAGATCGGGTCCAATTCTATGCACCTCGCGAGCCCATCGCCCACGGCAGGGTGCATACATCGAGGTCTCCGTATACATTCGCGGCGGACCCCATGGGGTCGGATCTGAAGACCCGGTTCCACAGTGCTGACTCACGTGTCGATCTCCTCGACGAGCTCGAGCGACCACTGACCGTCGTCGAGGTGGCGGATGTGGATGTGGTGTTCGCCGTCGATCTCGCCGTCCTCGTCAAGCAGCCCTTCGATGCGGAGGTCGTCTTTCGGGAGCGTGACACCGGCAGAGTTCTGGTCTAACTTCCGGAGTTTGTTCAGCGCCATACGAGGAGGCGGGCAACCCGCCTTGGTATAAGCTTTGCTGAACCTAGGTTTTGCTGACTTTTTCGGCGAGTAGGGACATCCGGCCATCCGTTGCACTATGGCAACGGTACTAGATCTCGCAATGGGAAGCGGTAGAGGCACAGAAAACGAGGTTGATCTCATCGACATCGCGGCGCTGATGTTGCTCCCGATCACGGGGGCGATGATTTTCGGCGTCTGGTCAATGCAGATTAACGTCTTCGGTGGCTACGACTTCACGCAGCCCATCTGGACCATCGCCAGCGCGGACATTTCCGCGGCGCTGCTGCTGACGACGTTCGCCTCTGGATGGATCATTACCACGAACGTGCTAAACGCCGACACAGAGCATGAGACGGAGGAATTCGCGGCTATCATCGTCGCTATTCTCGCGCCCATCGCCTACGTGTTCATCCCGGCGTTCGAGGCGCTGGTCAACTGGCACGACCTGATGCGGCTCGCGTTCACGCTGTACCTCGCGGGCGCAGCGACGTACGTCAGCTACACCGGATAACGGAGGTGAGAAGTATGAATACTGGACTTTTCGGCGGTTCGGTTGCACAGCTACGGGAACGGCTTTCGTCGCTCTCGATCTCAAAGACGACCTACGATACGCTCGCGGCGATCGGGGCGATCGTCCTGACGATGGGGGCGATGTGGGTCGGACTGGCGTTCGTGCAGGGGGTGCTATTCTGAATGGCCCGCCGGCCCATAGCCCACCGCGCGTTTACGGTCTTGCTCGCGGCGCTGGTGATCGGCTCGGTGATCGGCCCGGCAGTCGCGGCGGAACCGGCAGCGGCGCAGTCTTTCGAGGACAGAGTAGAAAACTGCAGCACAGAAATTCTCTCGAACGGGTTTCTGTGGGTCTATGACCAAGCCTGTTCGGCCGCTCAAGGCACCTTCGGCGGCGACGTAGATCCGGGCCTCGCTGCGACTGACAAGAAGATAGCGCTGTACGAGAAGGCCATGAGTCTCAAAGACCGGTGGGACTCGTACAGCACTGTGCAGGGCAACTATCTCGAGGACACCGAGACGATTGCCTCGCTCGAGGCCAAACACGCCATCGGCCAAGCGTACGAGAACGGTACTGGTGAGTCCCTCGCCACCGCAAAGGGACAATCGGCAATCGAGGACTACTACGCTACGAAGCAGATCAATTTGCTAGAGGAACTCAGCAGCCAACAGGCTCAGGCTGCGTACATGGGGAACGTCACTCAGAACGACTCTGAGATCCTGAAAACGTGGAACTACCCCGGCGTCTCCAAAGTCACCCACGCACAGGTGACGTATGAAGGGAACAACCATCTGACCGGCAACCTGACGAACAAAACGGTAACGCTCGTCAATGGGTCGTCCTACACGTATCAGGTCGCAGAGGCCAGCAACCGCGTAAAGTACGCCAACGGTGATAAACCGACGAAAGACGTACAGTGGTCGCTGGATATTACCCAATCGGTCGATTCCAACGGTTACAAGGTCTATTCCGGCTCGATCTACAGTCCGAGCGCGGATACGACCGCAGACTTCGACGTGTACGCTTCGGGACAGTACCGCGTCTCGAGCGTCGAAGGCTCGGACGCTTACACCGATACGGAATACTTCGAATTCCGTAACATCCGCCAACGCTGGACGGAGATCGAGAACCAGTCTACAACTGTTGTGGACAACTACGACGGCAATTTCACGGAGCAGGTATACACCGAACTCGATAACGGGAACATCAACGTCTCAGACCTCTACGGCGCTGAGGGCATGGCTCGCTACCTGTCCGGTGATTCGAACGTAACCGACGATCGGTTCCAACTGGCTACGTACAGCCTTCTCGGCATGGATCGGCCCGACAACCTCGGCACGTCGATGGTCATAGAGTACGACGCTGCGACGGGCCGAGAGATGGTCTATAACGACTCTAACAGCACTTACGAGGAACAACTCTCGTGGTCGAGTGGGACTGTCGAAGGGCTCCTTTTCTCTGAGGAGGTCCCGGCCGATGGGTTCCAAGTAAATGAGACGTACAACGCCAGCGAATTGAACGGGACTCAACTGGTATCGTCCGCGAAAACCGATGAGACGGTGAAATTCTACGAAGGGAATTTCACAATTAGGGAGATGTACGACTCCAACGGGGACGCTGTGGACTCCACAACGTGGGAAACGCGGCAGTACGACACGTACGACTCGTCGGAGTATATCGCGCTGCTCGAACAGGTGAAAGAGGACCGGGCAGAAATTGAGGCTGCGCTAGCGGAGAACAGTAACAGCGGGTCAGACGTGGCGCTCGGCGACCTGTTAGACGGCCTCAGCGGAGGAAACGGGATGATTGGGATGTTCGTCGTCGGCATCGTCGTGACGCTGTTCGTCGTCGGCAAACTGTCGAACTAAGACCCATGAAACGCTTTTTCGCAGTTCTGGCGGTACTGGTGTTGAGCCTTGGGCTTATGGGCAGTATGGGCGTGGCGGCTCAGGATACGACAGCGACCGACGCGGCCGCCGATCGAGCCGAGGGTCAGCTGGGGAACGCGACCGACGCAGACCCGGCGGCAGTCGATACGCTCGCGAACAACGAGACGATTCGATTCAGTGATGCGGCGCGGATTACTGGATGGGAATTCGAGAACGGCCGGGTGCGAGTGGCGATCGAGACGGAAATCACGACCACCGTCACTGTATCGGACGCGCTCGCGGGACTCGGCGAGAAGGGCGCGGTGACGGTCCCGAAGACGAGCCACGACCTCGAGAGGGGCGCTCACATCGTCACGCTGCCGGTCGAGACGGTGAAGGGGGGCTATGGGGCCTCAGTGACCGCGAACGGTGCAACGGTCCGTCTGTCTACGAAAATGGACGAGAGCAGCAGCGAGAACCCGTTCAACTACTTTGGCGGGGAGTCAGGGCTGTTCACCGGGATGGGGATGGCGGTCGTCATGTCCGGGTTAGCGGCGCTGTTCGTACTGAAAAAGGAAGATAAGGGAGTGATGAAAGCATGAGATTCGGCAACTGGAAGGACCGACTGACATACCTGTTCGCAGAGGCGCAGATACTCATACTCGGTGTACTGTTCAGTATCGGTGCGGCAATCGTCTTATTCCGCCCGGCGCTGCCGTCAGTGCCGCCGGTGGTCATCGGCGTATTCGCGGCGAGCCTGCTGTTCGGCCCGCCGCTGTTCGGTTTCTTCGTGTGGCTCGTGAAGAAGCTCAGGACGCGAAATATGGTCGCAGTACACCACATCAACGGCGTGACGGATACGCGAGAGAAGTACTACGTCGCTCCCGAAATCTGGAGCGAGAAGACTGTCGAAGGGCCGTCTCCGTACCGCTGTAACGATGAATCGGCGTTCGAGGTGAGAGAATTCGAGTATCTGAGCGACATCGACGAACTGCGCGTGCGCGGGTGTTACATGAGCCAGCTTGCCGACTCAAAACTCGTCACGGTCAGGGCTATGCTCGAGGACGTACACGGCGACCTCGTGGATGCCTTCCTCGAGTACAATCGCCTCCGAGGACGGATTTCGAAGATGGGACTCGAGATCCAGCGAGATGTAGTGAACGAGGAAGCCGAAGCCGACGAGCGCGGGCTGATGAACCCGCGAACGGCGGTGAAAGACCGCTTCGACGCGGCGAAGAAAGACGCTGAGAACGCCAGTGACGACGTGATCAAAGACGTAACCGCACACGTCGAGGAATACGCTGAGAATCACGGTATCGATACCGCCAGCGGCCCGCCAGCAACCACTGAGCAGGCCGCAACAGATGGAGGAACTGACCGATGAGCGACGAGCAAGACAACTACACGGTCGGCGGCTTTCGCGAATACCAGGACGATAACCACGAGCGCGACCCCGACGAAGTACTCCCTCATTCGGGGTTCGTTCGCGACGAACAGATCGATCGCCAACTCGCTGTCCGAGCGATCCACCACGATCCTGATCGCTGGGAGTCGAAGCCCGCCGCGGACTACCTCTCGGTGCAAAAGAACCGAGACATCCTCAAAGCCGAGGGTGGTCACACAGCACGCCAGGCCCTCGAGAACGGCGACACGGTCACACTCAAACACTACATCGGCGACCCGAGCCAACAGGCCGACCTCGCGGGCATCAAGGCCGTCACGCGCTTACAGGAGATCGTCGCCGGTCCCGCGCCAGTAATCGTCATTCTCGGCGAGATGGGGGCCGGCAAGTCGGATTTCGCTGGCCTCCTGGGACAGCTCCGCGAGCGGTGGGTCGACGGGGATCTCCTCGTCGGCTCGAACATTCGCACGCTCGACCGCAACGACGATTGGGTTCGCGACGACGGCGCCGTAGAGGACGGCTGGATTCCTCACTACCCCCTGCTCGAGGAATGGGTCGCTCAAGACGGCGATCCGGTCGAGAACGCCCAACGCCCAAAGCTATTCGTTGGCGACGAGTTCTCGAGCGCCGCAAGCGGCACGGGCGAGAACGGTCATCTCGTCCGGAAGCTGATGGGGCCGCTGGTATTCAAGATCCGCAAGTACGGTGGGGCGCTGATCTACATCGGCCACGACGAATCGTCGATTCACCCGATGCTCTGGCGCGTCGGCACGATCATCAAGAAGGTCAGCAAGAAGCGTGCGGTCGTTGCCGATCGCGTCTCCGGCGGGAAACTCGTCGACGTCGATCCCCGTCCCCTCGAGGGTATCCCACCGACCGACTGGTCGATGGCGACCGAGGAAGCCAGTGATTGGTCGTGGACCACGCCCGACGGCGAAGAGGTCGACGAGGACGCTCTCAAGAAAGACGACGTGAAGCAGGTGGCGATGTGGACGATCAAAACCTGCGTCGACGAGGGCATGACGCCGAATCAGGCGTCGACCTACGTCCCGTTCAGCAACACGACGGTCTACAACTGGTTGGAGGATTATAACGAGGGCGACCGCGAGAAGCGCGAGTGGGTTGAAAGCGTCGAGCAGGTGATCGCATGACGACGGCGGGATTCCAACGTTCAAACTTCCACCGACCCCCCTTTAGAACAGTTTTAGCCCACGGCCCACCGCGCGCTCTCCCTGACGGGAGCAGCGCGACCGATGGGCGCATAGCACGGGGCCGGCGGAGGAGTATATATATCGGCGCGCGACGCGCGTGGTGCGCGTGAACCGCTCGAAACGAGCGAACCACTTCGGGACGGCCGTCGAGAAACGGATGGCCGAGAAACGTCGGTTCGACCTCGAGCGGTCGAGCTGGCACGACGCGAGGTTTGGGAACGGGACGCCCGTCGAGATCAAGAGTACGATGCACGAGCACGCCGACGGCCAGCCCGGGAACTGGAAGGTCTACCGCGAGTATCACGAGAAACTCCGGCGGCACGACGGCTGGTACTGCTTCGTCGTCTACCGGCCACATGGGCGATCGGGATTGACGATCCTCCAGGACAGGATGGTCCGCTCGAGCGATCTCCCGCTGCTCCGATGGCACGGCGGCGGCAATCATCGAGGAACTCAACAAGCGAAAGTCTCGATCGATACTATCTTTTGACAGAATGGGGTGGATGGCCTCCGGATGGGGGAAGGGAAAGAGGAGCCGGAGGCAGTTTGTTGTTTTTGGATATTACTATTAATTGTTGTGGATAATTTCATCTGGCCAATACTGTTATACCGACATAATCCGAAGAGCGAGGTGGCGAGGAGCGAATTCCGTCGACTACCGACGGAATCTATCCGACTTCGCGACAGACGGACCCTCGCCACCCTGGGATCGTTCCGACGTGAAGCCAATAGCCATATTGTCTCACTCGGTCCCAGACTCATCCGATCATCAGATCACCTTCGGATGGGGGGGCTCAGACGCCGGCCCCCAGCCGGCGTTTCTCGAGAAGACAGACGAGAAGTGAATATTCGACCGTAATATCGTATTTCCTGACCATCAGAAGGTTTTGTAAAAACTGTTCATAGACAGTTGTCTGACGCACGTCATTAGAAGAACGTCTGGTTTTATATACAAACTCCTGGCAGCGGTGCGTGTGAGCATGAGCGAATCACTCAGTCTGAAAATCGTCGAGGAAATCGCCAAGCGGGAAGGGGTCCAACCGGAAGAGCTCAGCCCACCGATTCACTACGCGATCGACACGGACGCACTGGACTCGCTTTATCAATTAAGCGACGGTGAGCGGAATCCGTCCAAAGTCGAATTCGTCTACAAGGGCTATTCGATAACTGTCGAGAGTACAGGTGAAATAGAACTCGAGAAACAGACAGCAGCCGTGGATCTCGATAAAACGGCAGTGTGAACATCAATTTGTTCTGCCGTACTGAAACCCACAAGTAGTGGTGAATTTCGGCGTCTGTGCCAAATACAGGGTGTATATCGGACACGGGACTCCCACAACCTCAGCGTTACATACAGGTGAGCGATATAACACGGCAAGTTATGGCCTCTCCGATTCCTGTCAGAAACGGCATGCTAAATATAGAGGATGAGTTCAGCACGATAATTTCGTTTGCTTCACGCTCAATCTACTGAACCAGCCGTTCGGTAGGTCTAGATATTGGCCGATTTGAAACCCTCGAATCACCAGCAAAGCAATTTGAATCACCTTATTTCACGGGTACATTCCTGATTGTCTATCTGAACGACTATACCTGCGGTTCTCAATAGGCAGTACCGTAATGCCAGATAGATCTGAAAGTGAAATTGTTCATCGAGAGCTTGACACTGACGTCAATAACCCGTCAGTGCAGATTGTTGAGGCGATCATGGACTTTGAAGGAGTAGGTTCTACCGAGTTACCCACGATCTACGACTGTGTGGATGGAATGCTCAATGAACTCTTTT
>SDGW01001423.1_pt1 | contig 11111 bp, 11 predicted proteins | sample 2873831 | NCBI WGS metagenome assembly SDGW01 (sample SAMN08132700, study PRJNA421101) | hypersaline lake metagenome | isolation source: celular fraction 0.22 microns magnesium sulfate-rich crust from ephemeral... | place: Spain: Penahueca Lagoon, Toledo | collected 2011-07
ACGGCGTCGACGCCGAACCCCGAGAAGATCGGCACCGCGATCGCGCCCGCCTTCAGGCAGCCGTAGAGGATCGGGACGACCGCGGGCACCATCGGCATGTAGATGCCGACCGCGTCGCCCGTCTCGATTCCGCGGGCCTCCAGCGCGTTGGCGACCCTATTGGTCTCGGCGTCGAGCTCGCCGAACGTGATCTCCCGGACCTCGCCGCCCTCGCCCTCCCAGACCACAGCGACGTCCTCGCGCGCCTCGGCGTCGGCGGCGTGCCGATCGACCACGTTGTGGGCCGCGTTGATCCGCCCGCCGGGGTACCAGTCGGTGAACTGCGGCCCCTCGGAATCGTCCCTGACCGCGTCGTAGTCCTCGTAGAACTCGATCCCGAGGTAGTCGACGAGCTCGTCCCAGAACCAGTCGATCCCCGAGGCCGCTTCGCCCTCGACCGACCCGGTCGTCCGGGCGATCAGTTCGTCGTAGTCCTCGATGCCGTACCGTTGCATGAACTCGTAGACGTTCGTCGACTCGACGAACTCGCGGCCGGGCTCGTGGACGACCTCGTCGACGTCGCTGAGAGATGGCATGGCGTAGGTACGAGTTTTGCACGAACGATTAAGAAGTTTCGCGCGAGCGGTGAGTTCGGACGATCGTTCCCGCGACCGCGGGACGAACGACCACCCGTCTCGGTAACGTCTTTACCCGCGGAGCCCGTAGTATCTCGCATGTACGTCCGGGACGCGAAGAACCGCGAGGAGGTCTGGCTCTTGGATCACATCGAGGAGATGGGCCTCGACGCGACGGCGTTTCGGTCGCGCGATTACGTGATCGCGATCGACGAGCAGTCCGGGACGAAAGCCGGCTTCGGTCGGATCCGCATCCACAAGCTCGACGACGGCGAGGCCTGCGAGCTGACCAGCATCGGCGTCCTCGACGGCTGGCGCGAGCAGGGCGTCGGCGCCCACGTGATCGAGCGCCTGATCGAGCAGGCCCGCGACCAGGGGTTCGAGCGCGTGTACAGCCTCACCGACGAGCCGGGCTACCTCGCGCAGTTCGGCTTCCAGGGCGTCGCGGCCTCGGAACTCCCCGAGAAGCTCCAGGATCGACTCGACGCCAAGCGCGAGGCGTCCGCACCGGAGGCGACGCCGGTCGTCGTCGACGTCGACGAGTTCCAGATGCCCGACCGCCTGCGCGAGCGGTTCAAGCACGCCGCCGAGGAGATGCCCGAAACCGAACCCGACGAGAACGCCGAGGACTTCGGCATCGACTCCGAGACGGCGACCTACAAGTACGACACCGGTCGCTAGACGGTCGAGAGAGCGCAAAAATGCGATCGCGCGGCGGAGGGCCGTGGGTCAGCGGTCGTTTGTGCGTTCGGAATCAGCGACGTTCAGGTCGACAGCACGGCCGCGAGGACCGACGTGTTGTCGACGCCGGCGGTCGCTTCTTCTTTCTTCTCTTCGGCTCGGGTTCGGTTGCGGGAGTAGTTCCACGTCATACTAGATCGGAGGGGACGCGGGGTTAAGAATCAATTGTCGGGTTGACAAATTGGAGGATTGTTCACGACAGACGGTAGCGGGCCTATATGGGGAGTCGAGCGATGGTATAGGATGGTGTGAGCCATCCGATCGAGGAACGTGACAAGATCTAGTTGATAGTTGGGCCGAGATCTGTCGGAATACGATTCGGTATCCTCGGGAGAGGGATCGACCGACTCACCCGGCCTCGGGGTCCTCGCCGACGCCGTACTTGAACGCGATCCAGCCGATCACGCTGATGAAGAGGATCGGGGGTAGCATCACGAACACCCACAGCGGCTTGAGCCCCCACTGGAGGACGAGCGCGACGCTGGTCAGCCCGAGCACGAGAAAGGGGAGGATCGCCAGCGTGGCGCGCAGCCGGCTCGTTCCCGGCCCGTCCTCGCCGTCGTCGACATCGGGAATGGGGGCGTCCATTAGGAGAACGTCGGTCCGCCGGCGGCAAAAACGGACCGGTCGACGGCGTCCGGACGCCGCTGGGCGGTCGTGCGAAGCGGTCGGGGCCGCCGGGCCGACGCCGCCTGTCGCCAATCCTTAAGCCGGAACCCACCTTCGTGATAAACAATGTTCGATCCGGACGACCTGGAGGAGATCCGCTCCAAGAAGGCGGAGTGGGAGGACGAGCAGGTCGAACCCACGCTGGAGCGGTTCGGCGAGCGCCAGGAGCAGTTCACGACCGACACCGGGGGCCAGCCCGTCGACCGGCTGTACACGCCCGCCGACGTCGCCGACCAGGACTACGAGGAGGACCTCGGATTCCCCGGCGAAGAGCCCTACACCCGCGGCGTCTATCCGACGGGCTATCGCGGGCGCCTCTGGACGATGCGCCAGTACGCCGGGATGGGCACCGCCGAGGAGACCAACGAGCGCTTTCGCTACCTGCTCGATCAGGGCCAGACCGGCCTCTCGATGGCGTTCGACCTGCCGACCCAGATGGGGTACGACTCCGACGACCCGATGGCCCAGGGAGAGGTCGGCAAGTCCGGCGTCGCCATCGACTCGCTGCGGGACTTCGAGACGGTGTTCGACGGCATCGATCTCTCGGAGGTCTCGACGAGCATGACGATCAACGCGCCCGCCTCCGTGCTGCTGGCGATGTACATCGCGCTCGGGGACCAGCAGGGCGTCGATCGCGCGGAGCTCCGGGGAACCATCCAGAACGACGTGCTCAAGGAGTACGTCGCGCGCAACACCTACATCTACCCGCCCGAGCCGTCGATGCGGATCGTCACCGACGTGTTCGACTTTTGCGCCGCCGAGACGCCGAAGTTCAACACCATCTCGATCTCGGGCTACCACATCCGCGAGGCCGGCGCCACGGCCGCCCAGGAGATCGCGTTCACGCTCGCGAACGGCATCGAGTACGTCGAGGCGGCGCTCGACGCCGGGCTCGACGTCGACGAGTTCGCGCCGCAGCTGTCCTTTTTCTTCGCGTCGTACAACAACATCCTCGAAGAGGTCGCGAAGTTCCGCGCCGCGCGCCGGATGTGGGCCAAGATCATGGACGAGCGCTTCGACGCCGAGGATCCAAAATCGAAGCAGCTGAAGTTCCACACCCAGACCGCCGGCTCGACGCTGACCGCCCAGCAGATCGAGAACAACGTCGTTCGCGTGGCCTACCAGGCGCTGGCGGCGGTGCTCGGGGGCACCCAGAGTCTTCACACCAACGGGAAAGACGAGGCGCTCGCGCTCCCCACCGAGGAGTCGGTCAGGACGGCGCTGCGAACCCAGCAAATTCTGGCTCACGAATCGGGGGCGGCCGACACGATCGACCCGCTCGGCGGGAGCTACTACGTCGAGTCGCTCACCGACGATCTGGAGGAGGAAGCGTTCGACATCATCGACGAGGTCGACGAGCGAGGCGGCATGTTGCGGGCGATCGACCAGCAGTGGGTCCAGCGGGAGATCCAGGACGTCGCCTACGACCGCCAGCAGAACGTCGAGTCGGGCGACCGGATCATCGTCGGCGTCAACGAGTTCCAGATCGAGGAAGAGGAACAGGCGATGGACTTAGAGGAGGTCACCGAGGAAGACGAGCGCCGCCAGATCGACCGGCTCGAATCGGTCCGCGAGGAGCGCGACGACGAGGTCGTAGAGGAGCGGCTGGCGGCCGTCCGCGACGCCGCCCAGAGCGAGCAGAACCTGATGCCGCCGCTGATCGACGCCGTGAAAGCCTACGCGACGGTCGGCGAGATCTGCAACGTGCTGCGCGACGAGTTCGGCGAGTACAAGGGTGGCGGGGCGGTCTGAAGCGCGTGGTAAACGTTCAACTACCCGCCCGGTCACACTGCTAGCATGCACTTCGATCACGCCGGAATCGCGACGAACGATCTGGACGCCGCTGCGGAGCTATACGGCGAACTGCTGGACGCACCGATCGCCCACGAGGAGGAACTCGACGGGTTGCGGATCGCGTTTCTCGACCTCGGCGACGGCTTCTTCGAGCTGCTCGAACCGATCCGGCACGCGACCGTGGCTCGCTTTCTCGACAAGCACGGCCCCGGAGTTCACCATCTGGCGGTGGCGACCGACGACATCGAGGGCGCGCTGGAGACCGCGCGGGAGATGGAGATCGATCTGATCGACGAGGAGCCGCGCGAGGGCGCGTGGGACCACGACGTAGCGTTTCTGCATCCCAACGACACGGGCGGCGTGCTGATCGAGTTCGTCGAGCACTAGGCAGACGTGATTGTGTTCCGAACGCCTCGAAAGCTCTCAGCCCGCTCTCAGGAACTAATGCGGTGACGACTAACAGGAACGCCTCGAAAGCCCTCGGCCCGCTCGCGCTTTAATTCCGCCAGGACAGAACAAGGCCTCCTCCTCCCCAACCGGTTTCGCGCCTACGGAGGGGCGCGAGAGTCCTCGCGCGCGTTACTCGCACGCGCCGGATGGGCTGATCAGCCCTTGATGTTACACACCGGGAACGTCCGGGCAACCTTGTCGCCGATCCCCAGCGCGTCCGAGACCCGAACCACTTCGTCGACGTCCTTGTAGACGCCGGGGGCCTCTTCGGCGACGGTCGCGCCGCTCTGGGCCTTCACGTAGATCTGCTCCTGTTCTTCCAGGTCGTCCTGCACGTCGCCACCCCAGAACTCGTTTTTCGCCTGCGTTCGGGACATCAGCCGGCCGGCGCCGTGGGCCGTCGAGCCGAACGTCTCGGCCATCGAGTTCTCGCCACCCCGGAGGACGTAGCTGCCCGCGCCCATGCTGCCGGGGATGATGATCGGCTGGCCGACGTCGCGGTACGCCGCGGGCACCTCGGGGTGGCCGGCGGGGAACGCCCGCGTCGCGCCCTTCCGGTGGACGTACAGCGAGCGCTCTTCGCCGTCGACGTCGTGGGTCTCCTTCTTGGCGATGTTGTGGGCCACGTCGTACAGCAGCTGCATCTCCATCTGCTCCCACGTCCGGTCGAACACCTTCTCGAACACCCGGCGCGTGCGGTGCATAATGAGCTGCCGGTTCACCCAGGCGAAGTTGATCGCCGCGCACATCGCGCCGTAGTACTCCTCGGCCAGCTGCGAGCCGGCGGGCGCCGCGGCGAGTTCCTTGTCCGGTAGCTGGTCCAGCAGTCCCGAGTGGGTCTTCTCGATCTCGCGCAGGTAGTCGTTGCAGGTCTGGTGGCCCAGCCCCCTGCTCCCGCAGTGGATCAGCACGACGATCTGGTCCTCTTCGAGGTCGAACTCGTCGGCGACGTCCTCGCGGAACACGTCGGTGACGCGCTGGACTTCGAGAAAGTGGTTCCCGCTGCCGAGGCTCCCCAACTGATTCTTCCCGCGGTCCTTGGCCTTCTGGGAGATCGCCGAGGGGTCGGCGTCCGGACGCCGCCCCTCGTCCTCGCACGCACGGAGGTCGTCTTCGACGCCGTAGCCCTCCTCGACGGCCCACTCGACGCCGCGCTCCAGCACCGCCTCGACCGTGTCGATGCCGCTCTCGACGATGCCGCCGCCGCCGAGACCCGACGGAACGTTAGCAAACAGAGCGTCGACGAGCTCCTCCTCCTTGCCCTTCACGTCGTCGTACGTGAGGTTCGTCGTCATCATCCGGACGCCGCAGTTGATGTCGTAGCCGACCGCGCCCGGGGAGATACAGCCGTCTTCGGCGTCGAGCGCGCCGACGCCGCCGACCGGGAAGCCGTACCCCTGGTGGCCGTCGGGCATGCAGATGGCGTACTTCGTGATCCCGGGAAGGTGCGTCGCGTTCTTGAGCTGCTGGAGCGTCTTGTCCTCCGAGATTTCGTCCAGAAGCTGTTCGCTGGCGAGCACGCGCGCCGGCGCGCGCATGTCGCCCTCCTGGGGAATCTCCCAGACGAAGTCCCGCAGCTTGTGCAGGGTGATCCCGTCGGCGTCGTACGTGGTCATGCGTGTACGTCGGCGCGCGGCACCGGAATAGGTTACGAGTCGACGCGGAGGACCGGCCGCTACGGCGCGCTCCCCGAGCAGCGCGTCAGTCGCCCGTGGCGACGCCGTCTCCTTCCGTCACCCGTTCGTCCCTCGCGGGCTCGCGCAGCCGGTTGTCGATCGCAAGCGGCCCGCTCCCCGTGATCAGCAGCATCGACACCATGCCGTACAGCGTGACGTGGGCCAGCACCGGATCGTCCGGCAGGCCGAACAGCGTCAGCGTGAACATCAGGAACGCGACAGCGGCGCCGCCGCGCGTGAACACGCCGAGTAGCAGCGCGGCGCCGAGCGCGATCTCGGTCAGTCCGGCGCCGAGCACCCACAGCCCGGCGTCAACCGGGACGACAGCGGTGAGGTCGTACTTCTCGACGACCGCGAGTCCGGTTCCGGGCGCCAGCAGCTTCTCGACGACCCCCAGATACGCGAACGCGATCCCGAGGCCCGCGCGGACGACCGTCGCAGCGTAGCGCTCGTACGGTTCGATCGTCCGGTTGAACCAGTTCGCGAGGCGGTGGACCGGATCGAACCGACCGTAGATCGTTCCCGGCGTCCCGGCGATCTGGTTGAGCACGTGATCCGCGCTCGGCCGGCCGCTCCCGATCAGCACGATCGCGATAAAGCCCGGTACGTACTCGAAGGCCAGAAGCAGATCGGGGGCGAACGGCAGCGCGGCGAGGTACGCCAGCAGGCCCACTGCGGCGACGGCCCGCGTCGCGAGGCCGAACAGGAGCAGGAAGCCGACGGCGACCTGGAACACGCGCACCGACCACGTCACTTCGGGACTGAAGAAGTAGCCCGCGAAGCCCGCGCCCACCAGCGGCAGCCCGAGCGAGAGGCGGAGCATCCACGGCACGAGATCGTAGTAGCCCGCGAGCGTCTCCCGAAACACTTCGATGTCGTTCCGGGCCGGGCGAAATCGGAGGTACCCCGCCGCGACCAGCAGCGTCGTCGCGGCGCCGCCGCCGAGCAGCGCCGCGTTGACCGGATCCGAGAGCACGTCGACGGCGAACTCGACGGCGCCCGGCCCGCCCTCGTCGTCCGAGACGTACCGGACGTGGGCCGCCGCCGGCTGGACCAGCAGCCACAGCGCCGCGATCGTTGCCGCCGCTCGCCCCATCGCGCCCGCAGTACGCCGGTGCATGAGCGTCCGTTAGGACGCTAGAGTAATACCTTGACCGCTTCGAGACGCCCCGACGCGGGTCCAGCGTGCCGCAGACTGGTTCTCAAACGTCGAACACGACGTACGCGCGCCAGCCCTCGGCCGTTTCCCGGACTTCCATCTCGGAGTAGGTCACCGCCTTGATCTCGCGGGCCGACACCGACGAAAGCGGGACGCCGCGGGCAGAACCCTCCAGCTTGAATCGGTCATCGCGCTTGTCGATCTCGACGTCGTTGTCGACCGGCAGCACGCCGCGGACGTCGCGCTGGTAGATCAGCTCGTCGAGGTAGTCGAACAGGAGCGCCTCGCGGCTCTCGGCGTCGACGCGCACTTCGAAGCGCTCACCCTCCGCCGGGACGTCGTCGCACATCGCTGCCGCCAGCCCGTCGGCGACGGCCGCCGCGACGGCGTCGAACGAGCGGCCCTCGGCTTCGACGGCGACGTCGGCCGTGTGATCGCGCAACTCGTAGCTCACTGATCGATCGAACGGGGTTGGCGACCGTCAATCGGTCGGTTCGGCGCGGCGTCCGTGACACGAGCCCGCCGGTGTACTACCGAGCGAAGCGAGGTAGTGCTCGGCAATCGACCGGAGGGAGATTGCCGGTGTCTCGCGGAACGAAGTGACGCGAGGCTCGGCAGGCGAGCGGAGCGAGCCTGCCGGTGGAATTATATTCGCGTCCCGAATACGTACCGACAGTGAGCGTCAACGTCGAAACGAGCGTCGTCACCCCGGGCAGCGACGACCGCCTGGAGGACGCCTGGGACCTCAAGGAGGACATCCGCCGGTCCGAAGGGGTGCTCAAGCAGCGCCGGAGCTTCTTCGCCGACGCCTACCGGCGGTCGACGGTCCACCTGCTTGTCGACGCCGACGACGAGCTCGTGGGTTTCGCCGCAGTACGCCGCGACGGCTATATCCTGTTTCTCGCGGTCGCCCCCGAGTACCGCGGGGAGGGATTCGGCAAGCGCCTCGTCGCCACCGTCGCAGAGGAACACGATTCGGTCACCTGTCACGCGCGGGCGACGAACGACGAGGCGCTGCAGTTCTACGAGTCGCTCGGCTTCGAGATCAAGCGCCGGATCGACGCCTACTACGAGGACGGCGGCGACGCGTACTACCTGAAGCTCGGCGACGACGCGGGACTGGCGAGCAAGCTCAGCGACCTCGTCCGACGTCGATAGGACTGCGGCTCAGTTGCCGGCTGCGCGCTGTCGCCGGGCGTCTTCGAGTATCTCTACGACCGATTCGACGTCGTCGATCACGAACAGTTCCGCCTCTCCTCCGGTCGTCTCGACGCGAAGGCGCGTTCGCAGCCCGCCGCCGAACAGCGCGTCCAGTGGCCCGCCGAGCACGCCGCGGAGCGACCGTCGATTGGGCTCGGTCGTGACGGCGTCGATCGAGGTCAGGTCCAGGTCGACGTGCTTGCCTCGCAGCGAATTGTCGAACGAATGCGGGACGAAGCCGAGGCGACGGTCGGTGACAAACAGCTTCCCGCCGACCGCGCGGCGCCGGTTCTGGGTGTGGTTCGCGCGCGATTCGAACCGAAGTTGCTCGCCCTCCCGAAGCTCGAACTCGTCCTGGGTCGGTTCGCCCAGGAGTTTCATGAGCACGTCGAGCGCCGACATGATGAAATCGCGTCGCCCTACAGAGTTGAATTTATCGGATGGTTCTCCGGACGAACCGGTGGGAGATACTCGTCGCGCTGGAGGTTTCCGCGGTCGACACCGTTAGTACGGCGCGGCCGGTACGCCGACCGTGGACGAGACGATCGAGTGGCTGCGCGGCCGCCCCTACTACGACGGCCAGATCGCGGACCGACGCGTCGTCTCCGGGAGCGACGCCGACCTCGCGGCGCTCGACGTCGAGGACCGGCTGACCGACGCGCTGGCGGATCGGGGCATCGAGTCGGCGTATGCCCATCAGGCCGACGCGATCCGGAAGATTCGCGATGGTCGCAACGCCGTGCTGGCGACGCCGACCGCGAGCGGCAAGAGCCTCGCGTACACCGTCCCGGCGTTCGAGCGGGCGCTGGACCGCCGGGCGACGACGCTGTACGTCGCCCCCCAGGTCGCGCTGATCAACGACCAGGCCGAGACGCTGTCGGATCTGGCCCAGGACCTGGGGTTCGCCAGCGGCGTCACCGTAGACCGCTACACCGGTCGACTCTCGAAATCCGAGAAAGAGAGCGTCAGGGACCGCCAACCGACTGTTCTGCTGACGACGCCCGACATGCTCCACTACGGCATCCTGCCCCACGGCCACCGGCTGTGGGACTGGTTCTTCCAGCGCCTCGAAACCGTGGTGATCGACGAGGTCCACGAGTACCGCGGCGTGTTCGGCAGTCAGGTTCGGTCGTCGACGAGGACGCCTCGGCGTCCGGACCGACCCACTGGCTGCTGTGGAACCCCCCGGAGTACGAGCGTGAGGATCAGGGCTCGGGACGGCGGCGCTCCAGTCACGTCGAGGCCAAGCGCCTGTTCGTCGATCTGGTGAGCCGGGGCTACCAGACAGTCGTGTTCACGCGCGCCCGCCAAACAGCCGAGCGCTACGCCAGCGACAGCGCCGAGGAGCTCCGGGACCGCGGGTTCGCCGACGAGGCCAGCGGCGTCACCGCCTACCAGGCCGCGCTCAAGCGCGACCGGCGCGACGAGATCGAATCGGGCCTCCACGACGGGTCGATTCGGGGCGTCTGGAGCACCAACGCGCTCGAACTCGGCGTCGACATCGGCGGGCTCGACGCCGTGATCCTCGACGGCTACCCCGGGACGAAGATGGCGACCTGGCAGCAGGCCGGCCGCGCGGGCCGAGGCACCGATCCCAGTCTCGTCGCACTGGTCGCCGGCGAGGACCAGCTCGACCAGTACGTGATGCGCACGCCCGAGGAACTGTTCTCGGGGGATCCAGAGCACGCCGTCGCCAACCCCGAGAACGACCAGCTCGTCCCGCCCCACGTGCTGGCCGCGGCGCGCGAGAACTGGTTGTCGGCCGACGACGAGCGCCACTTCGGCGCCCAGTTTCCGGACGTCGTCGCCGATCTCGAGTCGGCGGGCGACCTGGAGCGGCGGACGACCAACAAGGGCGTGCGCTGGACGGCCGACACGCTCACCCCGGCGCGATCTACCACCACCAGGGTCAGCGCTACGAGGTGACCGAACTGGATCTCGATCGGGACCTCGCGGAGCTCTCGCCGACGTGGGCCGACTACCACACGCGCGTGCTCCACGACAAGGAGATCACCGTCGAGCGCGACATCGACGAGCGGCGGCTTCCGGATCGTGAGGACGTCACCGTCAAGTTCGCGGAGGTGACGATGCGCAAGCGGATCACCGGCTTCGAGCGCCGCGACGCCAAGCGCGGCGAGCCGATCGCCCGCGAGTCGCTGGATCTGCCCGAGACGACGCTCCGGACGCGCGCGCTGTACTTCACCCAGCCCGATCCGATGCAGGCGGATATTCGGGCAACTGCGGGGGAACTGGAAGACACGTTCGAGGGTGCGATCCACGCCGCCGAGCACGCGCTCATCTCGCTGTTCCCGCTGCAGGTGCTGTGTGACCGGCGCGACATCGGTGGCCTGTCGACGCCCCGGCATCCCCACACCGGCGAGAGTACGATCTTCGTCTACGACGGGTATCCCGGCGGCGTCGGGCTGACGCGCGAGGGGTACCAGCGCCTGCCGGAGATGCTCGGTCGGACCAGGGAACTGCTTGCAGAATGTCCCTGCGACGATGGCTGTCCGAGCTGCGTACAGTCGCCCCACTGCGGGAACGCCAACGACCCGCTCTCGAAGGGACTGGCGCTGGATCTGGTCGACCGGCTGCTGGATTCTCAGTAGATTGCGATCTTCCCTGGATCCTCTGTGATATCGGCACAGCGGTGAACAACACCACGAAAGCCCCCGCTCGCTCCGGTCGAGGGGCTTGCTGCGCGCTCCCTTCGGTCGCGTGCTTATTCCGGAAGACTCGCTCTGCTCGTCTTCCGACGTTCGCCTCACTTCGTTCGGCTCACCTGCGCCCGTCTTCCCGGAGCGAGCG
>SDGW01001308.1_pt1 | contig 11105 bp, 10 predicted proteins | sample 2873831 | NCBI WGS metagenome assembly SDGW01 (sample SAMN08132700, study PRJNA421101) | hypersaline lake metagenome | isolation source: celular fraction 0.22 microns magnesium sulfate-rich crust from ephemeral... | place: Spain: Penahueca Lagoon, Toledo | collected 2011-07
GTGTCACCGACGCCAGTCTCAGCGCGTCAGCAGTCGAGGTCGGCGAGGAGGCGATCATTACCGCCACTGTTGCAAACCGTGGGCAGGGCGACGCCGAGGAGACAGTTGAGTTGACTGTCGACGGCAAGACCGTCGACGATAGAACTGTCTCACTGTCGGGTGGCGAGACCACTGATATAGAATTCGGCTACATAGCTGAGGAGACCGGCGAGTACGGCTTTGCTGTGGGTGGAGCCGACGCTGACTCACTAACGGTCGTTGCTGGTGTCGACAGCGACGATGACGGCCAATCGTGGGGGTGGCTCGTGGCCGCTATCCTTGTGACGATTCTGGTGGTCGTCCTGCTATCGCGTCGACAAACGGAATAGTGGCCAACTCATTTGGAAATTAAAGAGTTACTGGCAGCTTGATCGAGTTCCGTATAACTCGATTACTACAGATAGAGGTTGATCTACTGATGATGAATTTGATTATGATCTATGTGATTCTGCCCCAGAGAATGCATTTGTTTCAGACAATATGGTGGTTAGTAATGTATGTTTAGGGAGCTCACTTCGGTACCGCGGCTGGCCGTTACAAATGAGATAACCAGGACGTTACTGTAGTCCCTACTGCTCGGTCGACTGGTCGTTATCGTGACCCGCCGATTCCACATCTAGATCAAACGACTGGGCCGCCGTCGACCGGGTAAATGAGGCGAAGCCGAACTCATCTGTGTTCCCGTCATCACCGTCGCGGTACTCGTACATCAGGTTCCCGTCGACGACAGCGTAGATGCCCTTGCTCGTGTCGTGAATCACTCGTTTCTCGGAGTCGATAGCGATGTCGACCAGGTCGACTAGCGCTTCGACTGGGACACGAGCGTATTTACCTGTCGTCGGGATGGTCCCCCGTGATATCCACTCGACATATCGAACGCGTTCGTACTGTTGACGGAACGCTTCGAAATCGTCGATTCGCCGCCCAGTGTACAACACGGCCCCTGCGAGACCGATCGCACCAAGCCCACCCAGACCGGTACCAAAATCTCGCGGAGAAACACGACCACGAGGGCCGAAGAGGCGGTCACATCCGCCAGCTGATCGCGGGCGAGCTGTTGGATGTCGAGTGTGACGGTGGTCCGCATGGGGCCATCGACCACTTCTCGACTGTCGATCGCCAACGTCTGTGAATCCCGCCAGAAGACCTCCCCGTTCCGTGTTGCTGACAGGTCGAGGACGATCTGCTGTGTAATCGAGACTGGCCGGTCGGTTGGCGTCGACGTGACGGCGATCAACTCCACCTCCGGGGTCGCAGTCCGGAGATAGACGGGCATATCGGTCAACGTTTCGCTCTGATTGTACAGTGACGTGTTTCCGGTGACGGTCGCTTCCGTCGACAGCGTCGTCTCGACGGTCATCGAATCGGTCTCGACGGCGACCTGCTGGGGTTCGGGCTCCGAGGCGACGCCAACTGCAGCAGTGGCGATTGCGAGAACGCCGACCAGAAGCAGTGCCGGAACGAGACGGTGCCAGTACTTCCCACAGAGGTATTTCGCTCGAAGCTGCAGATCGCTACTCATCCGTTTGGCCTCACAGCAGTGAACGGTTCGGTCATATCACTACAACGGCCATACGTGTCAAAAAGCGTATGCTAACCTCGTCGTGAGCAGGCGGATTACTCCGCAGTAAGTTGGTTAGGGATCACACCGTCGCGGTCGACCACGGTTCACCCACTGGCCTTACGATGTTTGGTAGACGGTCCCACTACCGTTGGCCGTATCGGTGACCACGATCCGCTCGCTTTGGATCTCGCCAGTGGTGTCGAACAATCGAACCGTGATCTCGAAGCCTTCCCCGATCCGTTGTCCGCCGGTTTCGAAGCTGATCGTGTCGGTCTGCGCGCTTGAACTTCTGATTTCGACACCGTCATTCCGGCCGATGTTTTCGAAGTCGACGCTGACCCGGTCGAACGATCCTGTCTCGTTCGCAATACTGTAGCTGACATCGTACTCCGCTTTCCCTCCCTTCGCGCTCGTCGTGCGATCGACGATCTCGATGGTTCCGAAGGCGAGCGTCGAGTCCGCACAGTCGCTGGTGTCGACTGTCGCCGAGCGAGTCGCCCGCCCGCTGAACTGCCCGTTTGCGGTTGCGGTGATCGTCATGCTCAGCTCGCTCGGTGGCGACGCGCAGCCAACGGTAGCCGTCGTCGTCACCGACTCACCGGGCGCGAGTGTTGCCTGACTGTTCGAGAGTGTGGCCGACGCGGAAACGTCGACAGTCAGTGTCCGGTTGAGCTGATTCGTCACGGTGACGAGCCGACCGTCAGTGCCTGCCTGAAGACTGTCGGCAACATCGATACCGAGGAAGCCGTCGGCGTCATCGGCGACCGGGGCAGTCGTTCCGCGGTCGACCGAGCCAGTCGTAAACGCCACCGAGGGTGCGCCCACGAGCCCGGAGAGAAGAAGCCCAACGGCGATGGCAACAACAGCGAACAGCGCCCAACTGCTGCTCCCGCTACCGGTTCTGGACCGCGAACGTGACCGTCGACCGACTTTCATCGTCGGCCTCCGAAGGTTCGTTCAAGCCGGCTACGGCTGCTCCGAAGCGGTGCCGTCGAGTCTACGAGCACCCCGTAGATGAGGTACAGTGGCAGGATGCCGACCAGTACCGTCGTGGCTGCTGCGACAAGCGGGTGGATCTCGTGGAGCAGTGTGATAATCTCGCCCGGAAGGACCGCCGGGTAGGGGTGCATCCGAATGCTTGTCGCGTGCGGTCCTGTGGTTTGCTGTGCCGGTATCCGGGTTTCGACCGTCCGAGTCGACGATTCGAACGGTGGCCACGGAAGCCAGCCCGTCGCTTCCGCCGGCGGTTGGCCGCCGACAGCCGTGCCCGACGCTGGCGTCGTGCGAACGATCTCCATCCCATCGGTCTCGGTCACAACGTGGGCCAACGGAGATTTTGTCATCCGGAGTGAGATCGATTCGGTTCCCGCCTTGCCGACTGTCAGCGTTGACGGCAGTGGGGTCGGCTGCTCGGTGACAGTGTAGACCTCGGTCTGCTCGACGGCACCCATCGAGACGAACACGACACCCCCAATGATCACCAACACCAGCACCGGGAGCACGATTTCCCGGCTTCTGAGGACGTTTTTTCGCGTTCGACGTCTGTCCGAGGCCGTACCGCTGGTCAGCAGATAGGCCGCCAGTGCGCCCACGACGAGATACCAGTAGCTCGTAATCGTTCCAAGCACGGTTCCGAGGTACGGGATGACAACCAGACTCCCCCCGACAGTCAGGAGTTTTCCCGACACGTCGGACGGCTGGACGAGCGGGTAGCCCGAAGCCTGATCGGTCGAGGGGTTACCGTCGCCTTTGGTGACGATCCCATCTGGGGTGACCTGCGTTGCCCGGTGGGTGACGTACGTCGCCCGCTCTTCGGAGTAGAACGTTATCACGTCACCCGGCTGAACAGTGTCGACCGGAACGAGAACGTACCCCTCGTTGGTATCGATCGTCGGCGACATACTGTCCGAGGCGACGTACGAAATCTGGAGAGGTGCGCTGGCTGGCACGGCAAGCGCTACTAAAACCAAGAGCCCGAGAGCGATGCCAGCTTTCTGTATCATTGGTGTATGGAAAGGGGGGAATGGAAGTGGTCAGCGCGGTTATTCAGTAGCTGCTTGCGAGTGGATTAGGCACCACCTTCGACAGTGTCATCGATGCTGAAGCCGAGTGTGCCCGAGAGGTCTGCGCTCGGACCGAGAAGGTCGGAGCTGTGACCCGTATCGACAGTGACGACCACGTAGTAGGCGGTGTTGGCCGGAGCGCTCCAGGATGCAGTCGTGCCCGAGGCGCTGATCGTATCGACGAGTGCGCCGCTGCCGTCGTAGACCTCGAACTTGAGGTTGTCCTCGGTGGTGGCATCAGAGGTGTTGGCTCTGTACTCGGTGTTGATCACGTGTGACTCGACATCGTTGTTCGTGATCATGAACGCCTGTGAGTTGGTCGGGTCGTCGGGATTGCCCAGTTCGAACAGGGCGTTGGTGTTTGCACCGCCTGCAGTGCCCGCTGTGAAGTCGATCCCGAGTTGGCCCTCGCCGTTCTGGAACACCAACTCGCCGGAGGTCCCGTCAGTAAGTCCGAGCAGACCGGACTCGTCAGCGACGACGTCCACGTTTGCTTGCCGGTCGACCTGTGCTGTGGTAAACGCACTCGTGCCGACCGAAACCCCTGCGACGAGGAGAACGCCTGCCACGAGCAGCGTCTTTGTAAGTTGTGACATTACGTTCTGTTCGAGACGGGTCACATGGATAAGTATATTCTAACTGATAAGTTAGTGAGCCGGTTACTGGCTGGTAAGTGCGAGTACTCAGGGCATATCTTCCGAGGATGATGCCTCCCACCGTGGTCGGATCCCGAGAATTGGTTCTCCCACTTACAGGGATAGTTCACAGTTCGAACAATCCAGTCGGATGGCTACCTGCCCAGCGCCCCCAGATGGTCGCTGATCGGAACCTGTCCATCAGGTCGACACTGCATTGGCGTCCGACAAACTTGGGGACAGAAGGGATTATCGAACGGACTTCCAGACATCGAGCTCTTTCTCCAGGCTCGTCACCATCTGATTACGCTTGACGTAGTCGGTGACGTCTTCCTGAAACCCGACGTAGTTCGTGAGACGCCCTGCCTCATCGTTGATCGGTGCGATTGTCAGTCGATTCCAGAACGGTGTGCCGTCTTGCCGATAGTTCCGGACGATTTCTGTAATCGGCTCCTCGTCTCGGATCGCCCTTCGGATCCTGTCGACTGTCGTCGGATCCGTGCTTGGCCCCTGCATGAATCGGCAGTTGCGCCCATGAATCGCTGATTTGGCGTACCCCGTTTGCTCACAGATCGTATCATTGACGTAGATGAGCGGGTTGTCCTCCTGATGGGGGTCACTGATCGTGATTCCGATCGGCGCGTTATCTATCGCCAGTGTCTTTCGCCGCAGTTCGGCGGTTCGACGGACTCGATCCGTAGCATCATGCGCGATGATGAGATGTTGGCCCGGGACGATGTTCGCGGTGGCGGCGTACTCGATGATCCGCTCTCCACCAGTTGCATCTAGAACCGTCACCGTATCCCGCACAGTACCCTCCGTTGTCAACGTCTCCCAGCGGGCCTCGAAGTCAACGCTGTCGGGGACGATCTCGGAGAGCGACCGGCCGCGAAGCTCCCTTTTGGGACGATCGTACAGCGTCGAGGCGGTTTCGTTTGCGTCCAGAACCAGAGCGTCGTCATCCGTGATCACCATTGCCTCGTTTGACTCTTCGAACGCGGCGAGGTACTGGTCACGGGCCCGCGTGAGTTCGGGCAGTTGTCTGTCGGTCGTGGTCGACTCGGCGACCGGGCCCTCGATATGTGGCACCGAGACTGTCATCCGGGTTCCATCCCCGGTTACTGTCGACTCGACACTGCCACCGTGGGTGGTGGCGATCCAGTGGACGAGCCAGAGGCCGAGGCCACTGCCGTGGACGAGCGGCGTTTCGGCCCCGTGTTCGAGCACCTCTCGTTCCTGTCGGGGGAGTCCGGGTCCGTCGTCGGTGACGTGAACGACGACATCGGTCGGCGTTCGGTCGACCTCGACGATCACCGTCGGGCTGTCCCCGCCGTGTTTGACCGCATTTTCGATCAGCTCCGTGAGCGCCTGCTCGAAACTCGGACGGACGGCCGTCGTGATGTCGACGGCGTCGACGGTGACGTCGGCTTCGAGAGTCGCTTCCTCAACCGTACTGGCGACACAGGCCGCAAGCGAGCCGATATCGGTTGGCTCTCGGGGGGCCGTCTGATCGATAACTGACTCCAAATCGCGGGCTTTGTCCCCTAACTCGATGAGTTGGTCGACGTTTTCGAGGATCCGCTCACTGTGGGTGTCGGACTCCAACTGGTCGGCCATGACTTGCGTGTGGCCCCGGATAACTGTCATATTATTCCGGAGGTTGTGCCGAAGTACCCGGTTGAGAACGGTCGTGAGGTTGGCCTGATTGCGGAGTTTCGTTTCTTTCCGCTCGCATTTGATTTCGTGTCCCAACACCCGTGCCAGGAGTTCGGCAAACAGCAACGGCGCGTCGTCGAACGGCTCGCTGCGGGGTTCTTCGGAAACGAAACAGACTGTGCCACGCTGTGTACCGTCGACGACGAGCGGCGTTCCGAGATAACAGTGACAGCCGAACGTCTGGTATCCCGGATCGTCGGTCAATCCCTGCTCCGGAATGTTGTGGAGAGCGACCTGTTGGTCAGCTTCGACCGTTCGTCGACAGTACGTCGTCGAGAGCTTCCGAGGGTTGTGCTCCGGGATGGTGCTGGGGGCGTCGGTACTCACGATCGGGTCCCACCAGTCGGTGTGCTCGTCGATCATCGCGAGATACCCGAAATCGGCCCCCAAGTATTCCGTCCCGAGATCGAGCGCTGCCGTTACCGTTTGCTGGAGGGGTGTCTCTCGGTGAACAATCTCGTCGAGTCGATTTCGTACCGTTTTGGCCGTGAATTGGGTATCGTGCATTGATATCGGTTGAATTACTGCGGATTGACGCGATTTTTCACCGGGGAGACCTCGTTGAACTCACAAAGAGTACAATGAGAACGAATGTGAGGATATTCTTTGGTCTCACACTGTTGCTCGTTCTTGTCTTTCAGATAGCAATTTTATTTAGCCAGTATATATACTTTAGCAAACATCTAAGTAACTAACAAGCTATGTTTGGAGTAAGTTTGGTGCTTTCTCCTAAGTAAGCAAAGAGATATATTCTCCAATAGAGCACTTGAATTGTGATTTGTATGATTGAAACAAGATATGATGGTGTTAGTGAATGTCATTAAATAAGAATTTAAAATCGTCGATCATACGTAGCAGCTACGGAGCGAAACTGTCCCTATCGTTGCTGGGTGTCGTTGGTATCGTTGTCGTGGCTGGGCTATTCGTGTATCTAGAAGCCGCTGGGTCACAGGGTGCTGAAAGCGGCGTCATTGGATCAAGCATTCTCGGGTTGATCTTGCTAACGGTGATCAGTCTCGCGCTGATTGGTGTTACTATTGGCAGTCAGACAATCATCTCACTGCGGCATCTGGCTGGCAAAGCTGATCAGATGGCCGACGGTAAACTCAACGTTGAGCTTGCAACAACACGTGACGATGAGATTGGACAACTCTACCGCTCGTTCGATTCGATGCGCCGGTCACTACATCAAGAGATTTCCGCTGTAAAAGAAGCCAAACAGAACGCCGAAGCCGCTACATCCGATGCCCAAGAGGCCCGCGACGAGATTGAACGGAGAGCGACCCGGATCGAACGGCAGGCCGAAAATTACGAAGCGGTGATGCGGCAGGTCGCCAACGGGGATTTGACCCAACGTGTCGACCCTCGCGGCGAAAGTGAGGCGATGAACCAAGTCGGCCTTGCGTTCAATGATATGCTCGAGGAGCTCGAAACTACTGTCGGTGAAGTCACGACATTTGCAGGTACTGTCGGTGAGGCCGCAAGCGGCGTCGATAAGCAAACCGATGAGCTCAAACGCACTAGCAGTAGCGCCTCGAAGGCTGTCGGAGATATCTCGGATGGCGCGCACAAACAGACGGAGAATCTACGAGGGGTAGCTGGCGAGATGGACGGTCTCTCTTCGGGTGCTGAAGAGGTCGCTGCAACCGTCGAGACGGTTGCCAAAACGACAAAAAACGCGACCGATGCTGGTACTGAAGGCGAGGCAGCCGCCGCCGACGCGCTTGATCAGATGGCCGCCGTCGAGGAGACGACCAACAAGACGATGGAAGAAATTGAAATACTCGATGAGGAAATGGCCGAAATTGGGGACATCACCGATATGATTGGCGAGATAGCCGAACAAACTAATCTGCTAGCGCTCAACGCCTCCATCGAAGCAGCCCGTGCCGGTCAGGAAGGTTCCGGATTCGCGGTTGTCGCTGAGGAGGTCAAATCGCTGGCCGAGGAAACCAAGGACGCCGCTGGCAAAATCGACGCGAAGATTCAGAGCATCGAAGAGCGAACCGGCGACGCCGTCGACGGTATGAACGAAACCACTGTTCGGATTAGTAAAGGTGTCAACACAGTCGAGGGAGCCATCGACGAACTCAACAACGTCATCGACTACGTCGAAGAGATCGACAGTTCGATGAGTGAAATAAACAAGACGACTGAAGATCAAGCCCGCGCTGCGGGTTTGGTCGTCAACATGATTGACAAGGTTGCAGAGATCAGCGAACAAACATCCAGTGCGGCCGACACCGTGACACACACGACAGACCAACAACTCAAGAGTCTCCAGACTGTTGGACGCGAGGCCACTGAACTCGGTACGCAGGCCGAAACGCTCCGGTCGTTACTTGAAGAGTTCGAAACGTCAATAACCGGTCGATCCAGCGTCTCATCCGTTGGCAACCAACTCACCCCCGGTAACGCACCCACGGGTAACTCAATGGCTACGACCGACGGTGGTAAAACTAATGACAACAGCGGTTCTGGGTACGGTGTTAGTAAATGATTTTGACAGTCCAACAGTGGGCGCTCGTTGGCGCGCTCGCGCTGGCAGCTGGGACGTTGCCGTCAGTTTACTATCTACAGAATAACCCAGAAAACAAACTCTATTACGGGATTCTGACTGCGATCACGAGCATTGCAGCTGCCTCATACACACTCACCGCGCTTGGAATCGGCACGATTCCAGTCAACGGTTCAATGTTCTATCTGCCGCGATACGTTGATTGGTTGTTGACGACGCCACTCCTTATCCTGTATCTGGCGCTGCTATGTAAACCGGACAAACAGATGTACGTGTTGCTGGTTGGGCTAGATGTCGCGCTCATCCTGTTTGGGGTAGCTGCGATCATCACCGAGGGCACATTGTCGTTGGCACTGTTCGGAACTGGCAGCGCGGCATATCTCGCTTTGGCGTATCTGCTTGTGGTCAAACTAGCGTCAAAAGCTGACTTCGAGACCGACCGGGTGGCGATCGTCTTCAGCAAACTTCGGAATGTAACGGTGGTATTGTGGACGATGTACCCTATTGTCTGGCTGCTTGCGCCAGTCGGCTCCGGCTTGCTGTTGCCCAGCACCGAGATGTTAGTAATCGTCTATCTCGACATCATCACAAAAGTAGGCTTCGCCATCCTTGCATTGATGGGTCGAGACGCACTCAACCCGTTGGCTGACGACTCGCTCGCTATGAATGTCGACGATGGCGATTTCTCGACAGCCGACTCTCCTATCGCAGACTGACTCCTAATTGACGCCCTTTCATTCCTGAAGAAATCCCCCGAAATCGAAGGTTTCTGGTGTACAAACGAAGCTAACGGTCTCGTTAACGCTGGAACCCCACGGCACCGCACCGCTGAATTGGGACATTAGGATTCACCTTCTCAAGCGTATGGTCGTTTAATATCTACACTATTATGAAACTCAGCAAATTGATGGGTGAGCTAGTCACTAACCCGAACGGAAGTAGGTCACTATTTTGAATGTTAGCGACAATATAAATACTTCCTATCGGAATCTCGATTATGAGATGTCTGACTAACGAGTGGTACAACGGTGCCGTCTGATGTCGCAAACAGCTACTCTCGGGCAGGACCACACCGAGTTGACAGTGCTGTTTGTAGGGTCTCCGACTGTCGACCTCGAGGCTGCGTGTGACTCCGCGTCTGTTCGCTCGGTCGACATCGAGGTCGTCACCGACGGTCGGGCAGCACTCCAGCGGCTGACAGCCGCCAGTGAGTCACCGAACGAGTATGCACGACCGGATCTCGTTTTGCTGCAGTGTGATTTCGAGTTACCCGATGGGATGACCATCCTCCACGCGATTAAATCCAGTCCACAACTTGACACAGTTCCGGTGATCGTCCTCGATTCCGATGACTGTGACGTCGAGATGGCCTACGAGGCTGGTGGCAACGCATACGTCAGGACTCCACACACCGCCGAAGAGTACGTCGACCTCATTGGCTCGATCGGGGAGTTCTGGTTCGAGTGGGCGCAGTACCCGGCAGAACCGTTATTTTCTGATAGATTATAATATAAGTATGTCTGATTCTCATGCACACGAGACGCCGTTGGTGCCGGACTCGCTTCTCGACAGTGTCTCGCTGCTCTCGAAGAAGTGGCATCCGGCTATCATCCGCTGTCTCTCGGGCGACGATGGGTTGGGCTTTAGCGACCTCGAACGCCGACTCGACGGCGTCTCGGCGAAGGTGTTGACCGACGCGCTCGCGGAACTCCAGGAGTACGAGATCATCGAGCGCCGGGAGATTAGCCAGAGCCCACTGCGGGTCAACTACACGCTGACCGAGCGGGGCGAAGAACTCGACGATGTGATCGAGTCCCTTGCCGACTGGGGCGAAAGTCATCTCGCCGAGCCCGAAACCGAGCAGGTCGTCCTCGTCGCTGACGACAACAAGCGCGTCAACACGATGCACACGGCGTGGCTGGAAGACGACTACTCGATCCGGACGGCCAGCGACGGCGAAGAGACGCTACGGAGCCTCGACAGCGATGTCGGCGTCGTTGTCCTGGACCGACGAATGCCGGGGCTTTCCGGCGACGAAGTCCTCGACTGGATCCGGTCCCAGCGGTACGATATCCGTGTCGTGGTCGTGACCTCGGAAGACGTCGACCTCGAACTCCTCGACATGGGGTTCGACGAGTACCTCACGAAACCCGTGCGCAAAACCGAATTCCGGGAGGTCGTTGCGGATCTCTTCGAGCGCCGTGAGTACGACGCGCAACTCCAGGAGTATCTCGCACTCCAGTCGAAACTCGGACTGTTGCGCGCGGAGTATCCCGACGACACACTCGCAACTCACAAGCTGTATCAACGCCTCCAAGACCGGCTCGACGAACTCGAACCGACCGACGAGGAGATCAAAGACATCGATGCCGAGAGGCTTGCACGCGTTCCGATCGGGAGTCCACAATGAGCATCGACTCGCAGTCCCATTCGCTGGACAACTACTCGCCCGAGAGCATCTTGGGCCGCGTCGACGAGGCGGTCTGTGGACTCAACGCTGACTGGCAGATCACGTTCGTCAATGATCAGGCGGCGACGATGCTGGATCGGCAACCCGATGAACTCCTCGG
>SDGW01001138.1_pt1 | contig 11102 bp, 16 predicted proteins | sample 2873831 | NCBI WGS metagenome assembly SDGW01 (sample SAMN08132700, study PRJNA421101) | hypersaline lake metagenome | isolation source: celular fraction 0.22 microns magnesium sulfate-rich crust from ephemeral... | place: Spain: Penahueca Lagoon, Toledo | collected 2011-07
GGGACCCCCTATCAAACCACCCACTCTCTTCGATTTCAGTACCCGAGACAGATGTCCAGCCAGCCACCGATAGAACTCGCGGTCGGCGCACCCTTACAGGTCCGCCGTGAGGACGGCGATGTTGTCGTCGGTATCCGCACCGCTGAGGGCTGGCGTGAATTGAAACGCTATTGACCATCCTGCGGCCGACTCGAACGCATGTCCAGATTATGGCAACCCGACACCCCCCATCGAACCGAGACCGTATCGCCCAGTGCAACCACGAGGTAGCGAAACGCGCCAATATGTCACTCCGTGCCTACAAGACGATCAAAGCCGTCGTGATGCTCGCCGCCGTCGCCACCGGCTTCTACGCCATCAGCGAGGGCGCGGACCCGATGACTACGTTCGCACTCGTCGCCCTGATAGTCTCCGGGCCCGACGCGTGGGAGACCCTCATCGGCGACCAACCCGACCAACAGGACGACGACACATGACGAGCGTCGAGCAACTCCTCGCGCTCGCCCAGTCCCCGCTCGGCAAAGCCCTCCTCAGCCTCGTCGCCGCGGTCTCCGGCACCGCCGTCCAGTACCGGCGGACTGGCCGCGTCCCTCTCGCGGGGCTTCCGTGGCGAGCGTTCCGGCGCGTCCTCTACGCCGTCCGCCGGCGCTGGTTCTCGGTCGAGCGCCCCGACCGCGACCCCACAGCCGTCGACGAACCCCTCGACGACGTCCGGAATGCGCTCGCGGAAGCCTCCTACAACCCCGGCTGGCCCCTCTCGTATCGGTACTACGGCGAGGACCTCAACGCGAGACGGTACGTCTACGACCCGACGCGGCCGCACCCCCACCGCCAGCTCCACATCCGCGGGTTTGAGACTGCCGACGGCACGGTGGAACTCATCGCGCACGAGGAACCAGCGCCCGAACACCACCCGCGAGCACATCTCAAGGAGATCGACATGCACGACGCAAGCGACTGGCTCGCCGACGTGTGGGACGCGAAGACCCTCGACCCACGTGGCTTCGACCGACACGGAGGTCAGACATGAACCGGCGCGGCTTCCTTCGCAACATCGCCCTTTCAACCGCCGGACTGACTGGCGCGTCCGGCTGGACCGACGCGACGACAGCTGGCTCGGAATGCCAGCACGATTGCCTCGCCGACGGCGAACCCTGTCCGAACTGCGACTACGTCGCTCCACTTCCGCCACCCACCACCCTCGGCGAGGACGTAAGCACGGAGGACACGATATCGCTCTCGTGGACGAACTCGCTCAAGGACGGCGAGCGCTACGGGTACCGCATTCGCCGCCACCTCCCAGACACGTAGCCGATGACGTACATCTATTCGTGCGACGGGTTCTGCCCCGGAGAGCCGACGAAGGGCCCGCCCGCGCTAACCGCGGAGTTCAGCGAGCAGTGGTACAAGACCAGCGAGTACGGCGACCACCTCCGAGACCACGGCTACGAACCCGGCGACCTCGTCACCCTGTGTGGCGAGTGCGCCCGCGAACTCCTCATCGACCACGGACACCACATCGAATGACCACCACCGCCGAACACCGCGACCGACACCGCGACCGCGTCCACGACGACCGCGCCGGCGACCACTGCCCCAGTTGTGGCCGACGGTTGGACATTGCCGACCGGGTGGACGTCCACCACAACGACGAAGACCCCTCGAACGGCCACCCGAGCAACCTCCGGAAACGCTGCAAGAACTGCCACCTCGGCGACGAGCACGACCGCGACATTGAGCCGAACCAACCCAGCCGGCCGCGGTCGGGCCCGCGCCGCCCACGCACCAGTCCCCGATAACCCACTCGTGACAGACCTCGCGTTCGACGACCACTCATGACAGACGACGATTTCGAAATCTCCGAGGAGCCGCCGCGCGACGAGCAAGGGCATCCCGTCCATCCGGAGCGCGGCCACCGGATTTGCGCGGCGACGAAGTCCGACCGGACGACGCCGACGCCGCATGGCCGCGAGCGCGACGACTACGACTACTGTCTGCAGCCCGCGGGCTGGGGCGAAGACCGCGATGTCGGGCCGTGCCGGAATCATCCGATTTCGGGCGAGCAGTGGGGCGAGTCGAATCCGAACTACCAGTCGGGCGCGTACTCGGAGTTCACGGACCTCCTCGGCGGGGATCTCTCGGAGCGCGAGCAGGCGGCGCTCGACGGTCTCGACCTCGACGAGGATGGCGACGATTTCGTCCGGGACGCCATCAAGGAGGCGTACATCAAGTACAAGCGGACGGGGGACCCGGCGTTTCTGCGGGAGGTCCGGCAGTGGACGAGCGAGTTCAACGTCGTCGAAAATGGCGACACGCTTGACGTGACCGTCGACGGCGAGCACGCAGTTGAACTGGATTCCGAGACTGCCGCTGCAGTCCGGGAGGCAACCCTCGATGAGTAAGACTGCCAGCACCGAGGAGGTCCAACTCTCGCCGACCCAGATTCGCGCGGCGTACAATCCGTTCGAGCATGGGTGCTGGTTGGACTTCGCGAACAAGCTCACGCAGGGCTACATGGCCGCTGAGCACGACGACTGGAGTCCGCTCGGCGACCACCACGGCCAGTGGCTCCGGCATCTCGCTGGCGAGGCCGACGTCGACGGCGACCTCGCGCTCCTCTGCCATCGTGACGGCCTCAAGACGACCATCATCACCGCGTTCGCTGTCGCCTGTCTCGAGTACCTCGATGGCTACCGCGTGATCTGGGCGATGAACACCCAAGAGCAAGCCTACGAGAAAGCCGATACGGAGCTAAACAAGTTCATCGACCGCAACCCGTGGCTGCTCAACCTCAACAAGCCCCGAGAGATCGACTCGAAGAAGAAAAAGGAGTTCGCGAACGGCTCGAGCCTGATGACGGGCTGGCTGAAAGGCGCCATCGAAGGTGCTCGCGCTCACCTGCTCATCCTCGACGACATCATCAAAGAACAGGGCGACGGCAGCACCCAAGGCGTGTTGAACTGGGTGGACGGCGTCGCCCAGCCGATGGTGAAAGACGACGGCCGCACCGTCCTCGTCGGGACGCGCAAGCGCCCGGACGACATCTACAACCACTACCGAGACTACGAGGGGTACGCGCTCCGCGAGTTCCCCGCGGTCCTCGACGTCTGGGACCGAGAGTACTCCGAGGACGACGACCACCAAGCACGCCGCCCCGACCCAGAATACTATACAGAAGTCGACTCGCCGTGGCGGGACGACGATTCGCTGCAACTGCTGTGGCCGGAGGCGCGCGGACCGGAGTGGCTTGCGGACAAGCGCGGGAAGATGGCCGACCACCTCTTCTGGCGCGAGTACACCCTCACTATCAGGGGTGCCAGCGGGAACCTCATCGAGGCCGACGACGTTAACCAGCGCGTCGAAGACGGCGGCTGTAGTATCCGGGGTGCATCCCCGCCCACGCAGTACCGCGCTGGCGCCGGCGAAGCAATCGTCGTCGCGCACGACCCTGCGCAGTCGCCGACCGGCGACGACGCCGCGTTCGTCGTCTTCCGCGCGAAAGCGGACGGGACGCGCACACTCCTCGACGCACGAGCGGACACGGGCTTACAGCCCAGCCAGATCAAAGCCCAGCTTGCGGAGTACGACCGGCGGTACGACCCGGCAGTCATCGTCATCGAGGACAACGGGATGCAGCAGTACGTCGTCAACGACGCGATCGAGTTCTCCCCGCAGTTAGCGTCGAAGGTCATGGGCGTGTCGACGAGCGGCCGGAAGCACTCGTGGGAGAACGGCATCCCGCGACTGCGAACGCTCGTCGAGCACGGCAGCATCCAGTTCTACCGCGGCCACCAGCCCAGCGAAGACTTCGTGCAGGCGGCGATGAGCCTCGAACTGCAGGACGGCAAGCTACAAGGTCATACGCCGGACCTGATTGCGGCGTGGTACATGGCCGAGCAAGGGATGCGGCGGCTCGCGTTCGACGGCGACAGTAGCGATGACAACTCCAGCGGAGTGTCCTACCTGTAACTATGAGTGACACAACCACAGACGGCGACGAGGAGCAACTCGCGGTAAGTGTTGAGGGTGTCGGCGGTGACGGCGTCCTCGCGAAAGTCGACTCTAGCACCCAGCTACCGGATCGCCGCATCCGCACTCGCGGCCACGGCATCCGCCCACCCTATAATCCGGACCGACTCGCAAGCTTTCTCGAACTGAACGAGACGCACGCCGCCGCCGTCCGCAAGAAAGCCCGGTACGAAGTCGGATTCGGATTCGACCTCGTCCCGGCCGACGGCGTCGACCCGGACGACGCCAGCGACCTTGAGTACGCCGTCGCCAACGAGTTCTGGCGTGGCTCCGACTCGCAGTGGCTTACCGGCCCCCAGCAGAATGCTGAACCGTCCACCCCCGAGGAGGTCAAGGAACTCGCCCGTCAAGACCACCACTCCATCGGCTGGGAGTGCCTCGAGGTCTTGACGAACGCGGAAGGGAAGCCAGTCGGCCTCGCGCATGTCCCGGCGAACACCATCCGCGTCCGGAAACCCCAGTCGCAGTTCGACCAACCCCGCCATCCCGAGGAGGGACGGTTCGTTGGGGGAGACATCGCGGAGTTCGCGAGCCGTGGCTACGTCCAAATCCGGGATGGCCGGCGGCGGTACTTTGGCCAGTTCGGTGACCGCTACCGCGGCCGTAAACCCTCCATCAAAGGCGGTGAAGACGACCCGACTGTTACGTACACAGACGACCCGGACGACGACCGCGAGCCGTTGTTCGTCGACCCCGAGTCTGGAGATATCGCCGTCGGGGACTCCTCGGAACTGGAGAACGGACCCGCAAACGAACTCATCTTCATTCGCAACCCCAGTCCGATCGAGCAGGACTACGGCATCCCGGACTGGGTGTCTGCGATCCGCACCATCTCGGCGGACGAAGCGGCGAAAGACTACAACCGCGACTTCTTCGACAACGACACCGTCCCCCGATTCGTCATCAAAGTCACCGGTGGCGAGTTGAAAGAAGAGTCGCGGCGTGACCTCCGGCAGATGCTCGACGGCCTTCGCGCTGAATCACATCGTGCACTCATCCTCGAGACCAAGAAGTTCAGCGACCAACTCGACGAGGATGTCGACATCGAACTGGAGCCCTTGGGACAAGGAATCAGTGAGGAGATGGATTTCCGTGAGTTCCGCGAGAAGAACGAACACGAGATTGCGAAGGTCCACGAGGTCCCGCCGATCAAGATCGGTGTCACTGACTCGGCGAATTACTCGAACTCCAGCCAGCAGGACAAGGACTTCGCGCTCGAGGTTATCCAGCCCGAGCAACACAAGTTCGCGCAACGGCTCTACGCGACGATTCACCAGACCGCGCTCGGCGTTGATGACTGGACGCTGGAGTACGAGTTGCGTGGCGCAGACCAGCCGGCCGAAGATGCGAAGGTCGCTCGCCGGAAGATTCAGGCGGTCCGCGGCGCCATTCCCGTGAATCGCGCGTTGGAGATGATCGGCGAGGACCCGCTGCCGGACGACCATCCAGTTGACGGGCGGACGTTGGTCGCGAATGTTGGTCGCGAGGAGTCCGGCGGCCAGCCGGGCACGGGTGGGGTCGAGCAGTCGCGGCCAGACTTCGCGCCCCCGCTTGAGAACAAGCAGGGTGAGCGCGACTGGATGGACGTGGAGGCGGACCTTGCGACGAAAGATATCGAGCAAACCCAGTTCGACTCTAGTAACCTCGACGAAGGCCTGTACGACCTCGAAGAACAGGAACTCTACCTCTCGTTCAAGCGCGAGGGTACGAACTCGCTGTACGCGTACGTGGACGTCCCCATCACGGAATGGATAGGGCTCGTGAACGCGTCGAGTCACGGCTCGTATCACTACAACAGCATCCGGCTGGAGTATCCGTACGTGGAGGTCACGAACTTCCACACGCGGCTCCCGCAGGGCCCGGCACCGGACGCCGAGGACGTTCCGGACGATATTCCGGCCGACATCTAACACGGAGATACCGATGACCGTGGGCGCGCCCGACGACCCACGCGAGGCATGACCGGGCACGCGACCCCCTTCTATGACTACGAACAGTGACAAACAGCGCGGCGCAAAGCGCGGCGTTCTCGATTCCGGTCGTGCCAAGCAACTCGACAAGACTCGGGACGCCAGCGCCGACAGCGCCGACGACGAACCAGACGATGCACAGACCGAGGACTGACTCATGCCGCCGGTGACGAAAGCCGGAAACACGGAGTTCCGGAAAGACGTCGCGTTCACCTCGAAGGACGCCGACGAGCAACTGGCAGCCGGTATCGTGATGGTGCCGGACAAAGCAGACCTCCAGAACGACTTCGCTCGCGAAGACACCATCCGAGAGTTCGCCACCCAGTTCGAGACGTTCGTCGAGGCTGGCGAGGCGGGCGGCGGCATCATGCACGCCGTCTTCCCCGACGACTGGATGGCCCTCGAGCGCAACGAGGTCCTCGACGCCAGCGAGGAGATCGGCGGGGAGACCGTCGAGGCGGGCGCGTGGGTGCAGGAGTGGCGCATCCAGAACGACGACCTCTGGGCGCTCATCGACGACGGCATCCTCGCCGGCTACTCGATCGGGGCGATTCAGGTCGACTGGAACGGCCCGTTCGAGCAGGACGAGGTCGACGACGTCGCCGTCCCCGACGACCTCAGCGAGGAGGCGCTCATCTGGGAGCTCACCGATGGCCTCATCCGCGAGGTATCCGCGGTGGACATCCCGGCCGTGCCGGACGCCCAGATTCTCGCAACGAAGGCCGACGCCCAGAAGCGACTCGGCGACTACCTCGGCGACCCGCAGGGCTTCCTCGCAGAGGCCCAAGAGCGCGGGCATAGTGAGGCTGAGGCCGAGCGACTCTGGGAGGTCCTGAACGACGCGGTCGGGACCGAGGGCGCTGGTGAGCCCGGCGAGAAAGGGTTCTTCCACCGACTCGGGAAGGCTGCCGCGGACGCCCTCTTCCCCAGCGATGAGGGCGGCCGTGTCGCGGAGACGCCGGACACGGACCCGCGGAAGACGGCGGGCGACGCGGACTCCTCGGCTTCGAACGACAAGAACGCTCCCGGCAGCGACACGCCGGACGACGATTCTTCAACGACAGACATGACCGAACCTACTGACGACGACGGCGGCGAGAATGAGAAGTCTCTCGCCGAGCAGAACGCTGAACAGATCGACGAACTCACGCAGGCAGTCGACGACCTCACGGCTGCGCTAACCGGCGACGAAGAGGAGAAGACTCGAGAGATCGAACTCGACGGCGAGACGGTCGAGGTCTCCGAAGAGGAACTCAAGGCCGCCCTCGGCGTCGAGACCGAGACAGACGGTGGCGATGTCGAGTCGCTGAAGTCCGACATTCAGGCGCTCGCCGACCGGGTCGACTCGATCGCCGAGCAGAGCGGCCGGACGGCGGGGAGTAACCAGATTCGGTCGGCTGCGACCGACGACGATGACGGCGAGAAGGGTAGTGGATTGGACGACATCGGCGCGGCGCTTTCCTGAGGTGACACAACTATGAGTACCAGCACTATCGACGCAGTCCGCAAGCAGAACGAACTTGCAGGCACCGCGGAGAAAGACATCGGGCTCGCGGAACTCGACGGCTTCCAGCTACCGGTCGACGTCACCGAAGAGTTCCTCGACCGGATGCAGAAGGGCGTCCAGATTCTCGGGATGTCCGACACGATGGTCCTCCCTCGGCTCGAGATGGAGGTCCCGCAGTTCGGTGTCCCCCGGCTCTCCGGGAATGCTCGCGACGAGGAGGGAACGCGAACCCAGAACTCCAGCGCGGAGTCGGGCACAGTCAAGTTCAACGCGACCGACAAGTCCTACTATATTCTCGTCGAGCCGAAGCGCGACGCCCTCAAGAACACCCACTATGGGCCCGACCAGTTCGGCGACTACATCGTCGACCAGTTCGTCGAACGGTACGGCAACGACCTCGGCCTCATGGGCATCCGCGCCGGCGCGTCCAGCGGCAACCTCCAGAGTCTCGGCGGCGCTGCGGAACTCGACAGCACGTGGACTGGCTGGATCGCGCGCGCCGAAGGCGACACGCAGTCTGTCGACGACCAAGGCGACAGCACCCGGATCGGTCTCGAAGACACGTCCACGTCGGAAGCAGGGTCGATGCCGTCGATCGCGAACACCGACGGCTCCGGCAACCCCCAGCCGCTCGACACGAGCCTGTTCAACGAGACCATCCAGACGCTCGACTCGCGGTACCGCAACGGCGACGGTGTCGACCCCATGCTGCTGGCGAGCCCGAATCAGGTGCAGTCGTACGCCATGTCGCTGACGGAGCGCGAAGACCCGCTCGGGTCTGCAGTGATCTTCGGCGACAGCGAGATCACGCCGTTCTCCTACGACCTCGTCGGGGTGAACGGCTGGCCGGACGAGTACCTGATGTTCACCGACCCCTCGAACCTCGCGTTCGGCCTCTACGAGGAGATGGAGCTCGACCAGACCACGGACACCGACACCACCTACGAGAACCGGCTGCACAGCCGGAACTGGCTGGAGGGCCAGTTCGACTTCCAGATCAAGGAGATGCAGGCCGGTGTGCTCGTGACCGACCTGCAGTCCCCGACCGCGTGAGGTAGCCCATGAATGGACCAACTACTAACGCAGAAATCCGGGACCGATACGAGCGCGACCTCGCGCTCGCGGACGGCGCCCGCCGGAACGTCACCACCGACGCCCCCGGCAACGGCGCGGACACCGTCGTCGCCGAAGATGCGGACGTCCACGTCGCGACCTGCGATGGGACGAACACGGTCGACCTCAGCACTGCGGCCGCAGAAGGTCGGGTCGTCACGGTCGTCCACGACGGCGGCGCTAACACGCCGACGCTTGCGTTCACGGACGCCGACTTCGTCGCGACTGGGCCGAGCAACATCACCACGCAGGGCGCAACGGCGACGGTCATGAACGTCGACGGCACTACCAGCGGGTGGGTCGTCATCGCCACGGGGAGTGCGTAACTGATGCCGGTCGTTGAGAAAACCCACGGGGGTCGCGTGTACTTCCGCGGCATCGACGAACGCGTCTCCGTTGGCGACCAATTGGACGTGGCGGACGAGTTCGCGGCCTACCTCCTCGAGAACCGTACCGACTTCCGTGTCGTAGACGAACCGGACGACGAGTACAGCGGCACCAACGATGCCAGCGGCGACGACGGGGCCGCGGAGCTGGATGGGTTCGACGCGTCCGCGTTCGTTGACCGCACGCCTATCGAGGATGTCGTCGAGGACATCCACGCGGGCGAGGCGGACGACCATCTCGATGCGGTCGCGGAGGCCGCTGACCGGGTCGGCGTCGAGGACGCTGTGGGTGAACGCCGCGCGGAACTCGAAGCGAAGGAGGACTGACCAGCCATGCCCGAGGGGTACTGCACGCTGGAAGATGTCCGTCGGGCGCTCCGCTCGGCGTCACTGCCGGGCGATATCTCGCAAGACTCCCAGATAGCGGTCGACGCAATCGTTTCGCAGACCGAACCGCTGGAGAAATCGCTGCACCGGCACTGGTACAGTCCGGACGGTATCAGTGAGGCCAGCGAGGTCTCGATTCCGACGGGGCCGAAGACGCGCGACGACGAGGAAGACATCTCTCGGCACGCGGCGATGGTGCACGGCGACAGCGAGGTCGAACGCCATCGGCATCGCCCGAACAGTGATGCCTTGCTGGAGTCCGGGCCGCGGTACGAGCGGCGGCGTAAGGACTACCGGTCTCCCAAGCGCGAGATTCGGCTGGCGTTCGGCGACCGCGACAACGAGGACGTACCGGCGTACACGCGCATCCGGCTGGCGCGTAAGGACGCCGCCGCGGTGAACACCCTGATGGTCGTCAACGATGCGGGCGGCTACGACGACTGGGCGTCCTCCTCGGAGTACTCGGGCGGTGTCGGCAACCAGCATCGCGGCGAGGACTACTGGGTCCGCATCAACAACGGCGGCGTCTCGGAGCTCTACCTCGACATCCACGCGATGGACGACGACATCGCGTCGCTGTCGAACGCCGTCTACATCGACTTCGACTACGGGCATGAGGGCATCCCGCGGAACGTCCGGCGCGCGGTCGCGTTCCGCGCTGGCGCGGACCTCGTCGAGGAAGCCGTGGTCGAGATTCCCCAGAACGCGACGGTGTATAACGTCGAGACGAAGGCCGAGGAGATGCGGGCGCAGGCAGATGAACTACTGGAGGTCTACCGGTGACTGATGGCCAGCGAGATGGAGTTGTCGGTGTCGTTCACGTTCGACGTGCGGGATGCGACGCCGGACGCGGTCGAGTTCGACCGGGAGGCCGCGGCCGAGTTGCTCGACGAGGTCGAGCATGCACTCGTCGGCCAGCAGAACAACCTCGTGTTTCAGGCGGTCGAGCACGCTCACGAGCAACTCGAAGCGTACGGAGGCGAGCATGAGTACCGTGTCGAGTCGGTCATCGAGTCGTTCGCGGGTGTCACGGTTGACCGCAACGCGTCGAGCATCAAGGTTACGTGGGGGTGGAGTCATCCGGCGGCGGAGTTCTTCGAGTTCGGGACGAGCGACCACACCATCGAGGGCGACCCAGTCTTGTCGTTCGTCTGGAGCGAGCCGCCAGCGTGGGTGCGCGAGGAGTTCGACCAAGCGCGTGGGTCGGGTGGCCAGTTTGCGTCGGGCTGGCGGGTGTTCCTCCCGGAGGTCGAGGTCTCCGGACTGCCGGAGGCGCGGTTCGCGCGGTCGTCACAACACTGGCTTCGGAGGCAAGTCCAAGCATGACGTGTGAACTGCCGGACTACTACGAGCAGGTCGGACTGGGGCTACTCCTCGGTGGATTCGCCGGTCTACTCCCAACGCCGGTTGGAGCACCGACTGCAGTCCTCGCCGGTCTGACGTTCGTGCTCCTTGGACGGTGGTTGCAGTGAGTAGTCCGGAAGTCCAGTGGACGCTCACCCAACTCGGGAGCGTGGTCGGCGCGATCACGACGCCGCTCCAGCGCATCGACCGGGACGAGAGCGAGTTCTTCGACGGGGTGATTCGGTCGCGGACTGCCGAACTCCGGAAGACGAACGCGGTCGGCGCATCGCTCGTTGACGTCACCAACGACCCAGTCGGAACGGAGTACGACCACAAGCGGGAGGCCGTGGTCGGCGTCCGCATCGA
>SDGW01001139.1_pt1 | contig 11100 bp, 10 predicted proteins | sample 2873831 | NCBI WGS metagenome assembly SDGW01 (sample SAMN08132700, study PRJNA421101) | hypersaline lake metagenome | isolation source: celular fraction 0.22 microns magnesium sulfate-rich crust from ephemeral... | place: Spain: Penahueca Lagoon, Toledo | collected 2011-07
GACGAGGAACTCCGCGGGGCTGGTGAAGTACTCGGCCATGAAGCCGTGCGCGCCGTCGATGCCGCGCTCGTGGTACTTCCCGCCGGGTGCCATGTCGGGCTCCCCGCGGTCGAAGTACTCGTTGGAGCCGTTGGGGCGGCGGCGGACCGTCGGCGCGACGACGTCGCCCGTCTCCAAGTCGGTGCCGTTCGGGTCTTCGACGACGCCGACGGCCTCGTGGCCGAGCACGAGGTGGTCCTCGCCGTCGGGGAAGCCGCCGTGGTCGCCTTCGATGACTTCGTGGTCGGTGCCGTCGACGCCGACGCGGAGCGTGCGCACGAGCGCTTCTCCCGGTCCGGGTTCGGGCTGCGGCAGGTCGACGACGCGCGGCGTCCGGTCGTCGCGAGTGACGGCGATTGCGTCCATGCGAATACGTCTCGGCCACACGGGCAAAATATTTATTGTCGACCGAGTAATTCCTCTGCGCGTGCGGCCGGCGTCCGTATCGCCGCGTGTCCACGGCCGGCCGCCACCTACACCTAAGCCCGTGCCGCGTCTCGTGCCGGTATGGAGCGGTACGACAGACTGTACACGCTGTACGACGAGTTCGACGCGGAGAGCCTCCGCGCGTACCAGGACCTCGTCGATCTCTTCCCGCCCGTCGACTCGCGGGTGGCCCTGGAGTACTGGGAGTCAGCCAGCGACGAGCTCGCCCAGCGGAAAGGCGACGTCCGCGGGGCGTTCGAGCACGGCGACACGTACGCCGAGCTAGCTGCTCGGGCGTCCCGTGAGCAGGCGTTCGCGGCGCTGGACCTCCACGCGAAGTACGACCGCGGCGTCAACGTGCTCGTCCTCGACGTCGACGAGACGCTGCGCTCGGCGGGCCACACGGACAACGAGATCCCCCGCGAGACGCTGCACCTGCTGACGGAGTTCCACGAGCAGGGGGTTCCGATCGTCATCTGCACGGGCCAGACCCTGGAGAACGTCAAGGGGTTCCTGATTCAGGGGCTCGGCAACGCGCTCGTCCACTCCGGGGACGTCTCCATCGTCTACGAGGCGGGCACGGGCGTGTTCACGCCCGGCCACGGCCCCGACACGAAACAGCTGCTCTACGACGGCCTCGACGAGGACGTCCGGTCGGTGTTCGACGAGGTGCGCGCCCGCGTGCTCTCGGACGCCCCCGAGGGCATCCGGCAGGGCTGTCACCTCCAGGGCAACGAGTTCAACGTCACGCTCAAGCCGAACTTCGAGACGGGCAGCGAGCGCGCGCGCGAGCTCATCGACGACGCGCTCCGGTACGAGCTCGAACTGCTCGCGGACTGCGTCGAAGGCGCGAGCGCCGACCACGTGCGCGCGTTCTACGCCGAACGGGACCCCGAAATCGCTGGCGTGGTCGAGGACGTCCCCGAGGACGTCGACGTCCCCGAGGAGGTGCGCGCGGTCCTCGACCGCGTCGACGTGGCGTACTACGAGGCCGACGCCGCCGAAATCGCGTCGCGCGAGCTGAACAAGGTGGTCGGCGTGCAAGCCGCGCTGGACGTGCTCGACGTCGAGGACCCGTTCGCGCTCGTGATGGGCGACAGCAAGAGCGACCTGCGCGTGATGGAGTGGGTCGAGGAAGAGAACGCGGGCATCGCGGCGGCGCCCGAGCACGCGTCGCCGCGCGTGCTCGAACACGCGTGGGACACCGACAACCTCGTCTTCGACGAGGGCGCCGCCGACGAGATTCTGCGGACCGCGTGGGCGCTGAACCGACTCGCAGAACAGTAGTCAGCTCGCGAGGCTGAAGCGGACGGTGTCGCCCTCGTGGAGCCGGCTGCCGGCGGTCAGCGGCTCGCCGTCCGTGGAGTCGCGGACGACGACCGTGTCGGTGCGGAGCCGCGACCCCTCGAGCACTCCCGAGCGCACCTGCGCGCCGAACTCGTCGGCGAGCGCGTCGATGACGTCGGCGACAGTGGCGTCGTCGTCGACGCCGACGCGGGCGCGGTGGGTACCCGTGCGGGCAGCGAGCGTTCCGGTGAGCTTCACCTCGACGTCCATGCTCCGCTGTAACAACCCCTGTGACTAAAAGTTTACTCACGTCCGGAAAAGAAGCCAGAGAAACCCCGGGGCTTATGCTCGCGGCGGGCGACTCCCCGCACGTGACAGACCACGCACCAGCCCCAGGTGCGGACGACCCGCTCGGCCTCCACGGGGTCGTCCCGCCGACTGTGACAGCGTTCCACGACGACGAGACGGTGGACGTCGAGCGGACCGCCGAGCACGCCCGCTTCGTCGTCGACCGCGGCGCCGACGGCGTGTTCCCGCTCGGGACGAACGGCGAATTCCCGCTGCTCACCGGCGACGAACGCCAGCGCGTCGTCGAGGCCGTCGTCGACGAGGTCGGCGGCGAGGTGCCCGTCATCGCGGGCGTCGGCGCGCCCAGCACCCGCCAGACCGTCGCCCACGCCGAACACGCCGAGTCGGCGGGCGTCGACGGCGTCGTCGTCGTCACGCCGTACTACTACCCGCTGGACGCGGCGGCCGCCGTCGAGCACTACGAGCGCGTCGCGGCCGCCGTCGACCTCCCGGTGTACGTCTACCACATCCCGTCGAAGACCGGCAACGAGCTCTCCCTGTCCACGCTGGAAGACCTCGCGGCCATCGACAACCTCGCGGGTCTCAAGGACTCCTCGAAGGACGTTCCGTGGCTCGGGCAGGCCATCGACGCCCACCCCGAGTGGACGTTCCTCGCGGGGTCGGACTCGCTGCTCGTGCCGGGACTGGACCTCGGCTGCACCGGGATGGTGTCCGCGGTCGCGAACGCGTTCCCGGACCTCGTCGTGGACCTCTACGAGGCCTACGACGACGGCGACGTCGGCCACGCGCGCAACCTCCAGAGCACGGTCTACGACGTCCGCACCGCGCTCAAGCAGGGGCCGTACATGTCCGGCGTCAAGACCGCACTCGAGCTGCGCGGGTTCGACGCCGGGCCGCTGCGGTCGCCGCTGCGCGGGATGGACGCCGAGCAGCGCGCCGACCTCGAAGCCGCGCTCGACGACCTCGGCCTCCTCGACACCATAGATTTACACCAGACCGAGTGAAAGTCCGATCATGGGCATCGACTACACCGACCTCCACGACCCGAACGCGGAGTACACGATGCGGGAGCTCTCCGCCGAGACGATGGGCGCGGACGGCGCACGTCCGGCGCCCCGCGACCTCGAAATCACGGACGTACAGACGACGATGGTCGACGGGAACTTCCCGTGGACGCTCGTCCGCGTGTACACGGACGCGGGCGTCGTCGGCACCGGCGAAGCCTACTGGGGCGCCGGCGTCCCAGAGCTCATCGAGCGGATGAAGCCGTTCGTGGTCGGGGAGAACCCCCTCGACATCGACCGCCTGTTCGAGCACCTCGTCCAGAAGATGAGCGGCGAGGGCTCCGTCGAGGGCGTCACCGTGACTGCAATCTCCGGCATCGAGGTCGCGCTCCACGACCTCGCCGGGAAGGTGCTGGGCGTTCCCGCCTACCAGCTGCTCGGCGGGAAGTACCGCGACGAAGTACGGGTCTACTGCGACTGCCACACCGAGGCGGAAGCCGACCCCGAGGCGTGCGCCGACGAGGCCGAGCGCGTCGTCGAGGAGCTCGGCTACGACGCGCTCAAGTTCGACCTCGACGTGCCCAGCGGGCTGGAGAAGGACCGCGCGAACCGCCACCTCCGTCCGGGCGAGATCCGCCACAAGGCCGAAATCGTCGAGCGAGTCACCGAGCGCGTGAAGGACCGCGCGGACGTCGCCTTCGACTGTCACTGGACGTTCTCCGGCGGGTCCGCGAAGCGCCTCGCGAGCGAACTCGAGGAGTACGACGTGTGGTGGCTCGAAGACCCCGTGCCCCCGGAGAACCTCGAAGTCCAGGAGGAGGTGACGAAGTCCACGACGACCCCCATCGCGGTCGGCGAGAACCGCTACCGCGTCACCGAGGAGCGCCGGCTCGTCGAGAATCAGGCCGTCGACATCGTCGCCCCGGACCTCCCGAAAGTCGGCGGCATGCGCGAGACGCGGAAGGTCGCGGACGTCGCGAACCAGTACTACGTCCCGGTCGCGATGCACAACGTCTCCAGTCCGGTGGCGACGATGGCGAGCGCGCACGTCGGCGCCGCCATCCCGAACTCGCTGGCCGTCGAGTACCACTCCTACGAGCTCGGCTGGTGGAGCGACTTAGTCGAGGAGGACGTCATCGAGGACGGCTACATCGAGATCCCCGAGGAGTCCGGCCTCGGCGTCACGCTCGACATGGACGCCGTCGAGGAGCACATGGTCGACGGCGAGACGCTGTTCGATGAAGCGTGAGCTTCATCGAGCACGCTGAGCTTCGCTCAGCGACGTTCGACCCGGCGTAGCCGGGTCGAGCACGCGGCGCACAGCGACGCGGCGTTCGACGAAGCGTGGCTTCTCGTGCAAGTGAGTCACAGCGCGAACGAAGTGAGCGACCGTCTCGCGACGTTCGACGAGGAGTGAAGCGACTCGTCGGCCCACGGTTTTCTGCGAGCGCCTACTCGGCGACGGTGACCGATTCGAGCCCGCGCTCCGTCAGTTCTTCCTCGATAGCCTCGACTCGCGGCGCGATGACGTCGGGCTCGTGGCTGTCGGTACCGACGGTCACGCCGACGCCGCGGTCGGCGAGCGTGTCGAGGAGTTCGGGCGCGGGGTGGAACTCGCCGTAGTCGTCGAGCAGCCGCCCGGCGTTGATTTCGGGGACGGTGCGGGAGCGCTCGAAAGCGTCCGCGACGCGCTCGTAGTGGTCGTCGGTCGCGAAGCCGCGGAGGTGGGGGTTGCGTTCGACGAGGTCCGGGTGGGCGGCGATCGCGAACAGCTCGGAGTCGACGAGCGCGACGAGTTTCTCGAAGTACCGGTCGACGAGCGCGCGGTGCTCCTCCTCGGACTTGTCTGCGAAGTGCGCCGCGAAGTGGACGTTCACGCCGTCGAGGTCGTGGACGCTCCCGACAGCGTAGTCGAAGCCGGTGTCGTCGAGGAACTCCCGGATTTCGCCCTCGTGGTCGGGGTGGTAGTCCATCTCGACGGCGTCGAACACCCGGACGTCGGCGCGTTCGCAGACGTCCTCGATGGCCTCTCGTCGGCGCTCGTAGGTGAGGTCGAGGTTGAACCCGAGCGCGCGCCGGTGGCGCCGGGCGTCCTCGCTGGGGAAGACGTTGCAGTGGTCGGCGATACCGACGCCGTCGAGGCCGGCGCTGGCGGCCGCATCGACCATCCGCCGGAGGAACGCCCCGTCCGAGTAGTTCGAGTGGACGTGGTAGTCGTGCACGGCCGTCTCTGCGTTCGCGGGCGTCACGTACCTTCCGGATGCGTGCGCCGGCGTGACACGACTACGGCCACCGCGCGGAGCCGGCCACAGTCACCGCGAGGTTCGATTTTAAGCCGAACCAGTGTATCACGTTATCGTATGGCACGGCGAGAGAGCGGTCGCGACGAGTCGGAGGGGGAACGGAGCCGCGAGTACAGCGTCGATTACCACCTCTCGGACGACAGCGAGAACATCCACAACGCGTGGGACAACTCCCTCGACCCCGTCCTCACCGTCGAAGCCGGGGACGTCGTGGAGTTCGAGTGCAGGGACGCCGTCGACGGACAGGTCGGCCCGGACACGACAGCCGAGGAGTTCGGACAGGTGAGCTTCGATCCCGTCCACCCGCTCACCGGGCCGGTGTACGTCGAGGGCGCCGAGCCCGGCGACGTCCTCGAAGTCGAACTGCTGGACTTCGAGCACAAGGGCTGGGGGTACACGGGGTTCATGCCCGGTGACATGGGCCTCGGACTGCTGCCGGACGACTTCGAGGAGCCGGGCTACCACGCGTGGGACCTCGACGACGACGTCGGCCACTTCGTGAACGACATCGAGGTGCCGCTGGACCCGTTCCCCGGGACGATAGGGAACGCGCCCGCGGAGGCCGGCGAGCACGACACGCTCCCGCCGCGGGACACCGGGGGCAACGTGGACGTGAAACACCTCACTGAGGGCTCGACGGTGTACCTCCCAGTGGAGTGCGAGGGCGCGCTGTTCTCGACGGGCGACTGCCACGCCGCGCAGGGCGACGGCGAGGTCTGTGTCACGGGCATCGAGGCGCCGATGTTCGTCACCGCGCGCTTCGACGTGCGGACGGATATGGACGTCGAGCAGCCCGAGTTCGAGTCCGACCACCCCTACACGGCGACCGGGAAGGACGAGCCGATGTACGGCACCACGGGCATCGCATCGGACCTGATGGAGGCGACAAAAAAGGCCGTCCGACACATGATAGCCCACCTCCACGAGGAGCGCGACCTCACGCGCGCCGAGGCGTACATCCTCTGCTCCGCAGCCGTCGACCTCAAGGTGAGTCAGGTCGTGGACGCGCCGAACTGGACGGTCACGGCGTACCTCCCGGAGAGCATCTTCCCGTAGGCGGCCCTACTCTCCGACTGTCCTGTCCCGGACGACGAGCACGGGGTCGACGGCGCCCTCGGCGACGCGCTCGGCGTCGTCGCCGAACAGCGCGGCGAACAGCGACGCGCCGCCCGCGCCCATCACGACTACGTCGAACTCCCCGGAGCGGGCGACGACGTCCCGAATCGGGGACTCGGAGGCGGCAGTCTCGGTGGTGATTCGGTCGGCGGCGAGCCCGCGGTCCCGGAGCGTCTCCCGGACGGTTTCGACGGCCGCCGCGGCGTCGAAGCCGTCGCTGCCGGCGACCCCCCAGAGCGCGACGGTGCCGTCGCCGTCCGCGAGCAGCGTCGCGACGAGGTCGGCGAGCCGGCCGGTGTCGACGGCGCCGCGGATCGGCACGAGGACGTCCCGGATCTCCCCGGACGGGTTCGGGAGCAGGACGGCGGTCGCGCCGACCTCCGCGGCGACGCGCTCGACGGTCTGGTCGCGGTCGTGCGTGAACGCGACCCGCGTCTCGACGTCCCGGCCCGCCGCGCGGAACGTCTCCGCGATGTCCTCGACGGCCGCCAGCGCGCGGTCCTCGAACTGCATGCTCGCCTGCTCGGTCGGCGTCTGCTCGGGGAGGACGTGGTAGCCGAGCACCACCACCTCCGAGGGAGCGAGGAACGCCGCCAGCGACTCCGAGAGCGACTCGCCTTCGAGCACTTCGACGGGCACGAGCACGCGCGGCGGCTCGCGCACGTCCAGCGGTTCGGGCGTCGAGTCGGCAGCGGGTTCGTCGTCCGTCATCAGAGGACCCCCTTGAGTTGCACGTCGCTGGCGTAGTACTTGTACCACCCGGCGGCCGCGACCATGATGGCGAGGCCGATTATCTGGGAGGCGCGCTGCATGAACCCGATGAGCGCGAAGCTCGCGACCGCGCCGACGCCCGCGACGAGCCAGTACGCGGGCACGCGGAAGTCGGGGTCGTACCACTCGGGTTCGTCCCGGCGCATCGCGATGAGCGCGACGCACATCAGCCCGTACATCACGAGGTGGAGGAACGACGCGACCTCCGCGAGCACCTCGACCTCGCCGAGCGCGACGAGCACGAGCACCGGCCCGCCGGCCATCGCGAGCGCGACGTGCGGCGTGCCGTACGTGAGGTTCAGCCGGCTCGCGTACTGGGGGACGAGCGCGTCCTTACTGATCGCGAACACCGCCCGCGACGTCGAGAGAATCGAGGCGTTCGCGCTGGAGACGGTAGCCAGCAGGCCGGCCACGAGGATGGCGAGCGCGCCCGCGTTCCCGAAGTACGCCCGCGCCACTTCCACGATGGCGGTCTCGCCGAAGCGCGACAGCGCCTCGCTGCCGAACGCGCTCGTCGCCACGAAGATGGTGGAGACGTAGAGGACGCCGACGATGACGACCGACCCGACCATCGCGAGCGGGAGGCTCCGCCCGGGGTCCTTGATGTCGCCCGCGACGGTGGCGACCTGCGCGAACCCGAGGTAGGAGGTGAACACGAGCGCGGCCGTCGTGAACATCGGCATCACGCCGCGCGGGAAGAACGTCTCGGGCGTGCTCGCGTTCCCGAACACGCCGACCGCGTCGAGGCCGCCGTAGCCGAGGAAGGCGACGAGAATCGTCAACAGCACGCCGACGACGTAGTTCTGGAGCTTCGCGGCGTTCTCCGTCCCGAAGAGGTTGAGCGCGGTGAGCGCCACGCCGAACACGAGCGCGAGCGGCACGACGACCGGAACACCGCCGACCGGGACGCCCGCCTCGGCGAGCAGCGCGGCGGCGTAGTTCCCGAAGCCGACGAGGTAGAACGCGGTCGCGAACACCAGCCCGAGCCAGATGCTGATGCCGACGACGGCGCCGGGGAGCGCGCCGAGCGCGCGCGAGATGAAGTAGTAGCCGCCGCCGGACTTCGGCATCGCCGTCGCCAGCTCGGACGCCGGCAGCGCGACCAGCAGCGCGACGACGGCGCCGATGGCGAACGACCCAGCTGCGGCGGGGCCGGCGCGTCCCGCGGCCAGCCCGGGGAACACGAAGATGCCCGCGCCGATCATCGTGCCGACGCCGATGGCCACGCCGCCCTTCAGGCCGATGGAGCGCTCCAGCTCCGAGCCTTCCTCGGTGACGGTGGTCTCGCCGTCCGTCGTCGGGGGTGCGACCTGCACGGGCGCCTCGCCCGACTCGTTCGTCCCCCCGGAACCCGGGGGCTGCGACGTTCCCATGCGGGAAATTCCTCCCGCAGCGAAGAATAAACTGGCGGCCCGGGGGGCTACTCGCCGAGTCGCGCGTCCGTGATTTCGATGTGGCCGCGGTCGCCGTTCCAGACGGTCTCGTACGCTAACTCGATGGGGCGGGACATGTGCGGGCCGTCGGTGACGAACGTCTCGAACTCGCCGCCCTCGCCGAGCACGTGGACGCCGTACTCGTCGTTCAGTTCGGCGAGTTCGTCGAGGGCGTCGCGGTCGAGCGTGCGCCCGAGCCACGACTCGTCGAGGCCGTACGCGGCGACCTGGAGAATCGCGATCTCGAAGCCGGCGTCCAGCATCGCCTCGCCGAGTTCGCGGGGGTCGCGCTGCCACAGCGGCGCGAACACCTCACAGCCCAGCCGGTCGGCCATCGCCTCGATGCGGGAGGTCTGGTACTCGCTCTCGACGGCGCCCGCGGTGACGCCCGCGAGCCCGCCGTCGAGGCCGCCCGAGAGCTCGCGGAGCGCGGCCTCCAGCGGTTCGAGCTCCGCGTCGCCCTGCGCGCCCGACTCCGTGGCGGCCGCCGCCTCGAAGTCGTCGGGCTCGACGTCCACGAGCGGGATGCCGATGCTCTCGGCCGCGAGGCTCGCGAGCCGGGTCGCGGGCACGTGGTACATGTACGAGTCGCCCTCCGGGTGGACGGTGACGAGCCGCGCGACGTCCAGCCCCTCTTCGAGCGCGCGGTACAGCGCCCACGAGGAGTCCTTCCCGCCGGAGAACAGGCTCACCCACTGGCCGTCGGTCATACGTCCGCTTGCGCGCGGCCGTTCATATACACTTCTCTACGGCTCGACGGGCTCCTCGACGTCGTCGACGTCGACGCCGCTGAACCGGGTCGCGACGTGGATCCCGACGACGCTGACGAGCACGCCCAGCACGACGAACACGGCGAGCCGTTCCTCGGGGGAGAGCGCGAAGCCCTCGACGGCGAGCGCGCCGACCTCCATCGCGGGCACCGAGAAGGCGTCGAGTTCGCCCGCCAGCTCCATGAAGTACCCCGAGAACCCGCGGACGACGAGCCCGACCGCGAGCACGCCGAACGGGAGGTTCAGGAACGACGTGCGGACGCCGTCGCCGCGGATGAGCTCGTCGAACAGCCGGCCGGCGCTGGCCGCGAGTCCGCCGAGGGTCACCCACGGCACGCTGTCGTACGTGAACGCCATCACGGTCACTAGCGGCGTGCGCTCGGCGGGTAGGTCCGAGACTGCGAGTGCGCCCGCGAACACGCCGATGGCGGCGAGCCCGCCGGCGACGACGTACGTCACGATGGACACCCGGCCGGAGTACAGCGCGTCCCGGGCCTGCGCGGAAACCTGCGCGAGGTACGCGTCGACGCTCAATCCCTTGTAGAGGACGAACAGTCCGATGACCGCGGTGATGGCGGCGGCAGCGACGGCGAGGCTCCCCGTCACCATCATCAGCGCGGGGAACACCAGGAGCACGATGCCCAGCGGCACGAGCACCGTCTGGCGGAGCTCCTCGTCGGCGAGGAACTGCTTCAGGAGGTAGTACGTGGACTCGAGGTCGCGTGCCTGCCGGACGACCACGCGGTCGACGGCGTCGACCTGCAGGCGGCTCTCCACGATGGGGACGACGCGCTCGTCCTCCGCGCTGTCGATGACCACGACCGCCGAGTCCGGGTCGTAGCGCTCGATGAGGTCGTCCAGCTGCTCGGCGAGCGAGCGGTCCGCGGAGACGCCGTCGCCGCTCCCGGAGACGGCCGCGACCACCGCGTCGTCGTCCTCGTCGCGGAGGTCGCGGGTGACGCGGAGCGCCTCCAGCAGGCAGTTCACCGCGGAGTCCTCGGGGTCCGCGATCCCCATCTCGACGACCAGCGACTGCACCGCTTCCCAGCCCGCGACCGGCGTCCGCAGGCCCGTCTGGCGGGGGATGTCGCCGGGCCGGTCCACGCAGACGACCAGCGTACGCATCTATCGTCCGGAGGGTCACGCCGCCACAGTAAAAACCCCGCGCTCGGGGCAGTGACGCCGCCCGTCCGCGGCGTCTCCACTCAGCGCGGGACGGCGCCGCGGCTACGCGCCGGGAAAATCGGAGAAATCGGCAGTAGACAGCTTAGAGGTGACCGGACTTCTGGAGCTTGCGGAGGTCCTCGGTGTCGAGGGTCTCGCCCTCCTTGAAGCGCTCGTAGATCTCCTCGGCCTCCTCGCGGGCCTCGGCCTGCTCCTGGGCGCGCTCGTCCTCGCGCTCCTCTTCTTCCTGCTTGTCGAGCTCGCGGAGGCGCTTCTGGACCTGCACGAACGCTTCGTGGTGGGCGTCGGCGGCTTCCTGCGCTTCCACGAACTTCTCGTGCATCTCGTCGGCCTCGTCGCGGATGTCGTCGGCCTCGCGGTAGGCCTCGATCATCTCGTTGTGGTGCTCCTGGGCCTTGTCCGCGAGCTCCGTCACCTTCTCGTGGTGCTCGGAGGCTTCCGCGCGGACCTCCTCGGC
>SDGW01001140.1_pt1 | contig 11100 bp, 12 predicted proteins | sample 2873831 | NCBI WGS metagenome assembly SDGW01 (sample SAMN08132700, study PRJNA421101) | hypersaline lake metagenome | isolation source: celular fraction 0.22 microns magnesium sulfate-rich crust from ephemeral... | place: Spain: Penahueca Lagoon, Toledo | collected 2011-07
TGCCGGAGTTCCTCGAAGAGATCAACAACGGGGCGGACGTCGTCAGCGGCGACCGGCTCTACCACGGCGCGGAGGCGATGCCCGGCTTCAACCGGTTCGGCAATCAGGCCTTCGCCGCGATCGCGAGCGTGCTGATGGGAACGCGCGTCCACGACACGACGACCGGCATGCGAGCCTACCGGAAGGAGGTTATCGAATCCATCGAGTGGACCGAAAACACCGGGCTCTCTGCGGAACTCCTCATTCGGCCACTGATGCGTGGCTACGAAATTCGAGAAGAACCGATCGCCTACCGCGAGCGGGCCGGCGAGACGAAACTCGACCCGATTCAGGGCGGCGCGGCGATTGCGAAGTCCATCGTCAAGGTCTGTCTGGAAGAGCGGTTTCGGTAGTCGGAAGAGCGGGTCGCTTTTATATTCGGTTCCGACGGCCGTTCGTGCGCGCCGCGTGAGCGACCGGTTGAAGTTTATAAATAGGCGGCCCCTGTCGGAGGGTATGAGCGACGCCCAACCAGTCGACGGCGAGGACGCCGACGCGCTCCAGCGACCACGGTTCCGCGGCTGTGTGTTCTGTTACAGCGGCGAGTGGGCGGTGTACGCGGGTCGAAAGGCATACCGGAGACTCTCGGCGGATCGGACCGACAACCGAACAGCATAGAAAGAGTTATTATATATCTCATGAATAATCATGATGTATGGCGCACAGTCATAGTCGACCACTCGGTGACGACGAACCGGTGAGCGAGGCCGTGTTGGATGCAGTTGCGGCGGCGTCGGAGCGACCGCTGGTAGCACTTCCCCCACTCGGGGAGTCCGTCGATACCGAGTTCGTAGACCGGCTGTTCGTCCCGTCGACCACCATTCGGTCGCTCCGGTTCAGCTACGCGGGCTGTGAGGTCGTCGTCGAACGGAACGGAATCCGCGTTCACTAACGGGTCCCAGCTGTTTTTATGGCCGATTCGCGCCGACAGCAGTCGGCCTGTGGCCCTCAGGCCGTCGTGTTCACCACGTGCTGGGGGTTCGTACTCCTCCGGGTTCGGCGTCCACTCGCCGCGAAGTCATCGAGCCCATCGAGTGGACCGAGAACACTGGGCTGTCAGCCGAACTGCTGATTCGGCCGCTGATGCGGGGCTGCGAAATTCGGGAGGAGCCGATCGCCGACCGCGAGCGGGCTGGCCAGACGAAACTCGACCCGATTCAGGGCGGCGCAGCGATCGCCAAGCCGATCGTCAGGGTCCGTCTCGAAAGGCGGTTCCGGGAGGCCGAGAACGCACCGGTCGACGCCCCGAAGCGAATACGAACAGGTCCGGTGGATAGCGAACCACGAACACGACAGCTCTGAGCGTCTGTTTTCGATCGATATCGATTCCGTCCGCTCCGAACGGGAAACCCCACTAACGTGATAGCCCCGACAGCAACCTGTGCTGGAAGGGAAAGAATTAATATATTCCTCATTAACAATCATGATGTATATGGCAACCAGTCGTAGTCGGCCACTCGACGAGAGCGAATCGGTGAACGGAACCGTTCTGGACACGGTTGCGGCAGCGTCGAACCAGTCGCTGGTGGCCGTACTGCCACTCCAGGAGGCGACCGAGCCATCGGCCGTCGTCCGTTCGACCGGACGGACCACCCGAACCTCACAGACAGAAACTCCGATACGGGAGCCAACTCCCCCGATAACAGGCATATCATGAGCGAATCGTCCACAGGCTACGACGGGTGGGACAGCTCACAGTGTCAGGGAACGGAGTACTGTCAGTCCCGCTGTCCACGGTTCGTCGACAAGGAGGGCGCGAGCTGGACGCTCCGACCGGCACGTGAGGCCGACGCCGACCGGCTGGCCGAGATGTACGCCGACATCAGCGCGGCCGACCGCGCACAGGGGCTCCCGCCGGTCGTCGACCACGAGCGCCGGTCGTGGATCGAGATGCTGCTCGACGAGGGCCACAATATCGTCGCCGAAGGCCCCGCGGGACTGGTCGCCCACGTCGCCTACACGCCACTCGAGGCCGCCCAACCGGAGTTGGTCGTCTTCGTCCACCCCGCGTTCCACGACCGCGGGATCGGCACCGAACTCTGCAAGCGGATCGTTACGGCCGCCGCCGACGCCGGCCGCGAGGCGCTGGAACTCCACGTCGAGCGGGGCAACCGCGCTGCGATCGCCGTCTACCGACGGCTCGGCTTCGAGGTCGTCGTCGACGACCACAGTATCGAGATGGTCCTCCCGCTGGACGAGGCGGTCGCAGCGTCGGTCCGCGCCCCGCTAGCCGAACAGTCGCCGAAAGCATGAAAACACTCACCCGGATCGAAGCCGCGTCTCGAACTCGACCCACGAGGGATGGGCGTCGGGGTCGTCGGGGATATACGTCCCCTCGCTGCCGCACATCGTCACCAGTCGACAGGTGGTCCGCTCGGGCGGCCAGATCGCCTCGACTTCGCCACCACTGGACCGCACTGCGGCCTCCTGGCGGTAGGTGAACGTCGACCCATCGGGAGCCGTGAACGTCACCAGGAGCCGAACCTCGTCGGGATCGTCGATCGGAATCGGCGCCGCGTCGCTGCTGTTGATCGACTCGGATTGGTCGCCCGAGGAGACGCGATCGATCCGCGCCTCGTCGGGCGTGATCGTCCAGTCGACCGAGACGTCTTCGGTCGGCGTCGAGAGGTCGTAGCTCGTCTCGGTCGCGTCGGTTTCGAGCCGGACGGTCGCCCGGCTGATGCGGTTCGTGATGCCGACGGTCGACTCGGCGGCCAGCGTCTCGCCCGACCGGACGTCGAGCGGTTCGAGCTTGGGCGTGACGTAGTCGTCGGGGTTCGGCGTCCACTCGCCGCGGTAGTCGTAGCGGTAGAGCGTCCGGTTCGGGTAGGCGTCGACCACCGCGAAATCGCCCGCCGGATCGCGGTCGAGCGCGTACACCACCTCACCGTCGAGCCCGGGGTCGTTCCGCAGCGGCTGGAAGGGGTGGTTCTGCCACGGCCCGTAGGGATCGGGAATGAACACGAGGGCGTTCTCGAAGTCGGCCTCCTCGATCGGTTCGTAGGCGACTTCGAACTTCTGGGTCGGGTCGACGTTCTCCTCCAGCGGCTCGGCCAACAGCGCCGCGTTCGCCCCGCCGACCGCGAGGACACACACCACCAGGGCGGCGACGGCGAGCCGACGCCGCGTGGCGGCCCCGAACAGGGGAGCCAGCCGGTCGACCGGTCGGCTGTCGCGGAGCCGCCGCCAGCCGGCGACGGAGCCGACCGCCGCAAACACCGACAGCGGCACCAGCAGGTCGAAGTAGTAGAAGGGGCCGAAGTGGGCCACCAGCCCGTTGGTGGGGTCGTCCAGCGTCGCCAACATATTGTAGTTGCCCCAGAAGGCGAGGTTACCCAGCGGCACCGAGACGAACAGCCCCGCCAACAGCAGGCCGGTGGTGGGGTCGACACGCTGGCCGCCCCACCGCCACCGACGGACGACGACAGCGAAGCCGACGACGGCGGCCGCGATGCCGACCAGCCCGCCGGTGAACCACCGGGTGCCGAGGTACTGGAGGGCGTAGCTGTTGGCCTCCACGGCCAGCGGGAGGGTGTAGTCGACCGTGTGGCCGAGGATCTCCCGCTCGCCGAACCCCGGGCCGTCGCGGGGGGCGAACACCTGATACGGGAACACCAGCGGCGAGCCGGTGAGCCGGAGGTTGTAGGCCAGCGTGAGGCCGACAAAGGCGAGGCCGCCGAGCGCGGTCAGCGTATTGCGCCGGACCGGGTTCGGCAGCGACCCGAACCGCAGGTCGGTGCGACCGACCGGGAGGCCGGTTCGACGCAGCGACCGTCCGACGGCCCACAGCGCGTGGACGATGAAGGGCGCGGCGAACAGCACGGCGGTGTAGGGGCGGGCGAAGAACGCCAGTCCGATGGCGATCCCCGCGGCGGCCGCCGCCCGTGTCGACCCCGTGCGGACGCCGCGCAGATAGGCGACCGCGAAGGCGAGGTTGAGGAACGTCGTCGGCGCATAGGGGAGAAAGACCGCCGACGTGAGCAGCGTCATCGGCGCGGCGGCGAAGACGGCCGCGGCGACGACGCCGACCCGGCGGTCGGCGACCATCGAGCCGAGCCGATACACGAGTCCGGTCGACCCCGCGGCGACCAGCGCCAGCGTGACCCGCGGCTCGCCGAAGATCGCCATCGAAACCGCGTACATCGCCGCCGGCACCGGGGTGTACTTCGAGTAGAGCCCCCCGTCGTCCTCGATGAAGAACCACGGGCGGAAGGCGTCTGCCAGCTCGCCCGCGTGCAGTTCGAGCTGCCCCTCAAGCAGCATCGCGGCCTGCATGAGGTAGACGCCCTCGTCGTGGTTCGTCGAGTGGTACGGGAAGACGACGAGCGAAATGAAGAGAACAATGGCTCCCGACAGCGTGGCGACGCCGACTGCGAGCCACCCCTCGCGGTCGAGATCGGCGAGCCGGTCGAACCGTCGGGAGTCGGACGTCACGTCTTAGGTGTCGATACCGACGTCGCGCATCAGGTCGATGGTCGCCTGCACGTTCGACAACTCCGCGAGCCGGAGATCCGGCACGTCGAGTTCGTCGATCGGTGGCAGCCCGCCGACGGGTTCGACCTGCGGGATGACGGGATACTCGAAGGTCGAGACGGCGAAGTACTCCTGGGCCTCGGCCGACAGCAGGTGGCGGACGAAGTTCTCGGCGAGGTCGGGATCGCTCGCGCTGTCGAGCACCGTCGCGCCCGCGACATCGAAGATCGACCCCGCATCACCCTCGGTGAAGGCGGTCTGGATCGGCGCGTCGGGCGAGCCGTCCAGCACGCGCTGGATGTAGTAGTGGTTGGCGAACCCGGCGTCGAGTTCGCCGTCGGCGACCCGTTGGGAGACCACGAACTCGTCGGGATACGCCTCGATACCGGATTCGACCATCCCTTCGAGCCACTCGCGGGTGGCCTCCTCGCCTTCGATTTCCCGCATCGCGGTGACGAACCCCTGACACGAGGGGTACGAGGGGGCCCATCCCATCTGGCCGTCGAACTCCGGGAAGTTCATGACGTCGTCGGGGATGTCGGACTCGCTGTAGGCGTCGGTGTTGAACGGGACCGACCGCGCGCGGCCGGAGGTCCCGGTCCACTGGTCGCTCCGGAACTCCTCGCGGACGAGGTCGGTGATCTCCGAGGGCAGCTCGCGGGTGAGCCCCTCGTCTTCGAGCGCACCGAGCCCGCCGGAGTCGACGGTGTAGAAGACGTCGGCGGGCGATCCCGCCCCCTCGGTTTCAATCTGGTTGACCAGATCGCTGCCGCTGCCGTAGCGGACGACCGGCTCGAAGTCCGGGTAGGTCTCGTCGAGGAACGTGATCAGCTCGCCGACGAGGAACTCCGCCCGCCCCGAGTAGATCTCCAGTTCGCCCTCCAGGTCCGGCATCTCCGCGACGGGCGTGCCGCCGGGTTCGTCCCGGCCCTCGCGGCCCGACCCGATCTGGCCGACCGACGAGTCGGTTGGTTCCTCGCTGTCGTCGGTCCCGCCGCCGATCAGTCCTGTACACCCTGCGAGCGTCGCTGCGCCGAGCGCCGCCGATCCCGCGAGGAACCGTCGACGGTCGGAACGTGTCGAATCGTTCTGTCGTGTCATACTTTTAGGCTAGCCTAAAACAACTTATAGTCGTCGGTTCGTCCGGCGTCAGGCCGCTGCCTCGATCTCCTCGAGGCAGTCGAGGTAGTCGTTCATGAACTCGCCGATGTAGTTGAAAAAGTCGCCGTTGTTGTAGTCGTCCCAGTCTCCCTCGGCGAGTTCGTCGGCCATCGCCGCGAAGATCTGCGCGTAGGGGTCGTCGTCGTCGGGTGAGACATCGCCGCCGACGTCGTCGACGATTTCCCACAAGTGTTCGTTGAGTTCGAGGCCCGGGACTTCGTTGTTGAGGTCGTCGAAGGTGCTGCGGGGAGCTTTGTTGTGCTCACAGAGCGGCGCGCCGTTGTAGATCTGCTTGCCGAGGATGTCGCAGGCGCGTTTGAGGAAGACGCCCGACCAGATGTCGTCGAACCGGCCGACGTCCCACTCGTTTTCGTCCATCGGCAGCTGGTAGAACGCCGGGATGACTTCGCGGCGGAACGCGAGGTTCATGGAGCAAACGGTGAGGTACTGACCTTCCTCGGCGACGAAGTCGCCCTCGAAGTCGTCTTCGGTGGTTCGGGTCTGGGCCTGCCCCTGCAGGTCGCCGTCCATCAGGATGCGGACGGCATCGAGGTCGGGTACATTGGTCCACAGCCCCTGTGAGGCGACGATCTCCTCGCGCTCAATCTCGGTCTGCTTGGTGTCGACGCTCTCGTGCATCGCCGAGTAAGGGTAGCCGCGCGGGTAGAGGTCGTGCTCGTCGGCGTTCTGGTAGAGCACGTTGACCCACTGCTCGTCGGAGGAGACCGACTCGATCTCGCCCTCGAAGGCGAGGTTCTCCATGTGGGTGCCGAAGAAGTCCTCGTCGTGCGGCAGGGTGTCGTCGTCGATAAAGAAGCCGTAGTCGTAGTCGCCAGCCCACATGTACAGCAGGCCGAAGCTCGTTTCGGCGTGGCTTGCGGCAGGGATGATGTGGCTGTACTCGGAAACGTCGTGCTCGGCGAACCACACCTCGCGGCGCGAGCCGTCGAAGACTTCGCCGTCGACGCCCTCCTCCTCTAACATCGCTTCCATCTCGTCGGTGTCACAGAAGTCCTCGGTGATGAGGACGACGTGAAGCCGCGAGAGGTCGAAATCGTGGTTGCGGGCGTTCTCGAAGTACGAGCGCATACACTCGTACTCCCGGATCGTCGGCACCATAACGCAGATGTCCTGACTCATTTGGGTAGCTGATACCTTTTTAGGGACCCCTAAAATATTGTCGGTCTCCGGCGGTCGGCCTTATTGGGCGGCCGCTGCCGCCGGATTACTGGGCGGCCTCGGCGGCAGTCCCTTGCTGGGCGGCTTCGGTAGGCGAGACGCCGAGCAGAACGATCGCTCCGGCCCCGCCAGCGAGGGTGACGCCGTTTTTCAGCGCGTGGTCGACGACCGCCGCGGCCAGCGCGGTGCTCGCGCCGATAGGAGTGAGTGCGACGACCAAGGCCGTAAAGGCGGCCTCATACAGGCCGATCCCGCCCTGCGACAGCGGCAGGACTTTGGCGAGATTGCCGACGCTCACCGCGAGGGTGCCGACCGCGAGCAGCGGGCCGAGGGCGAGGCCGCTGTCGAGGGCCGCCAGCACGAGGATCGCCGTCCCGACGTCCAGGAGCCAGATCACGAGGCTCCCGCCCCCGATGACCGCCAGCGCGCGCGGGTTCCGGGCGACGACACCCACGTCGCGGCCGAAGTCGGCCACTGCTGCCACCGGCTTGCGGAGCCGCGGCAGGCGGTCGACTACCGCCGCGCCGACCGCGCCCGGTCGGAGCCGCGAGCGGACGACGACGAGCGTCGACACACCGACGGCAAGCGTCGTCGCAGTCACCCCACCGGCCGCAGCCAGCGCAGTTCGAGCCCCGTCGGCCTCGGCGACCAGTTCGAGGGGACCGACACCGCCGGCCGTAAGCCAGAGGGTCCCGAGACCGCCGAGGACGGCGATCGCCGCCAGATCGAAGACGCGCTCGACGGCCAGCGAGGCGAACCCGGCCGGATACGGCACCTCGCGCCGCGCGTTGAGGACGTAGGCCCGCACCGCGTCCCCGGCCCGCGCCGGAAGCACGAGGTTCGCCGTCTGGCTGATAAACACCGTCAGTGTGAGAAACCGCGTTCCGAGCGGGTGGCCGGTCGTCGACAGCACGTCGCCGTACCGTTTGCCCCGGAGGGGCCACGAGAGGGTATACAAGCCGACCGCGGCAGCCAGCAGCCACGGGTCGGCGCGACCGATGGCCGTCAGGACGGAGGTAACGTCGACATCTCGAAAGCCGACGGCGAGGCCAGCGAAAACGGCCAGCGTCCCCACCACAGCCAAGCGGCGGCGCGTCACTAGGGCTCGAAGCCTGCCTGTCCACTGACCGCCGGAGCGAAGCATACTCCCTCGTTTGTCCAGAAGTTTTTAAGTCTACCTAAAACTGGTCTCGGTGGCGGCGTTGAGACTGCTTCCTACAGAATTATTAAAAACGGATCGAGTGGATTTCAGCAGAGTTCGTCGATCAGTTCGCGTGTCGACCGCCGAACCGCCCGATCACTGCTCAACTCGGGCTCCCAGCCGAGCGCCGAGAGCTTCTCGATCGAGAGCCGCATCTTGGGCACGTCGCCGGTCCAGCCGCGGTCGCCGCCGGTGTACTCGTAGGCCGGATCGAGTCCCATCTCGTCGGCGACGATGGCGGCGATCCGGTCGACCGAGGTTGTCGTCCGCGTGCCGAGGTTGTAGGTGTTCATCGGCTCGTCGGCGTGGGCGACGATATGGAGCATAGCGTCGACACAATCGGTGATGTGGAGATAGGACTTCTCCTGGCGGCCGTTGCCCAGAATCGTCAGCGTCTCGGGGTTTTCGGTGAGCTTCTCGATGAAGTCAGGGATCACTGCGCCGCGGAGGTCGGGGCCGACGACGTTGGCAAATCGGAAGTTCCAGACCGTGAGGTCGTGGCTGTGGGCCCGCGCCGACAGCAGCCCCTCGTCGGCGAGTTTGCTCGCGCCGTAGGCGCTAATCGGTTCGAGCGGGGCGTAATCCTCGGGCGTAGGCCGGGGGGCCTCGCCGTACACCGTAGAGGAGGAGGTGTAGGCAATCTCCGTGACACCCGCCTCTGCCATCGCCTCCAGGAGATTGAGCGTCATCTGCGTGTTGTCCTCGAACTGACCGTGGGGACGGTCGGTGTTGACGAGTTTCGACGCCGCGAGGTGGAACACGAGGTCGACGTCGTCCAGCACGCCGTCGAGGGTGTCGGGGTCGGTGAGGTCGCCTTCGACGAACCGCGCGTCGTCGGCGACGCGGTCACGGGAGCCGTTCGAACAGTTGTCGACGACCGTCACGGCCGCGCCGTCGGCAAGCAGTCGGGATACGAGATGCGAACCGACGAAGCCCGCGCCGCCGGTAACGAGGATGCGCTGATCCGAGAGGTCCATACGCCGACGAATCACCGACTGGTAATTAACCGTTCTGCTCCGGGTCGACGAGCCGCTCGGCGACCCCGACGAGCGTCTGGCCCGCCGTCACCGTCGACTCCCGAGCCACGGAGTAGACGATTCCTTCGCGGTCGGCAGTTGCCTCCTGTAGTGGTTCGTAGCTCGTCGGCTCGTAGACCGTCCCCAGCGAATCGCCCGGCTCGACGGACATCCCCAGTTCGACACCCTCGTCGACGACGAACAGTCCTGAATCGCTGGCCCGCACCCGGCCGAGATGGTTTCGAGCGCGTGTACCATCCCACGGGTCCGGCTCGCCATCGAGGAGACCGAGCCCTCGACAGACGCCGAGGAGGCCGTCGAGACCGGTTTCGATGGCCGCCTCGCCGAGCTGCTTGTTGGAGCCGAGTTCGGGGGTGATCGAGGGAATCCCCTCGCGGGTCGCGGCGACCCGGAGCTTGCCGTCGAAATCGCGGGTGTCCCACTCGTCGTCGGCCTCGTCACCGGCGGCTTCGGCCAACAGGAGGTCGGTACCAAAGGCCTCGGCGAGTCGCCGTGAGTCGTCGTCGCCACGGAGATAGACCGTATGCGTGAGCATTTCGGGACTGCCGGTGTGGAGGTCGACGATGGCGTCGGCCCCCTCGATTTCGGTCCAGAGCCGGGCGGCCATCCGCTCGTGGATCGACCCCTCGGGGTCGCCCGGCCAACACCGGTTCATGTTGGGCGCGGCCGAGTCGATCGGCTCGGGCGTGGTGTAGGAGACGCGGTCGAAGGTGAGCGGATCGGCCACCGGCACCGCGATCAGCGTCCCCGAGAGGTCGGGGAAGTCGGGAGCGGTGAGCCGACCGTGGAGCCGCCGGAGGAGTTCGGTGCCGTTGATCTCCCGGCCGTGCTGGGCGGCCTGAATATAAAGGGTCGGCCCGTCGCCGGTGCCGTACCGGTGGACGGTGGTTTCGACCCGAACGCCGGAGGGGAGCCGGGCTAACGTGGTGCGCTCGGCAGTGTGCATACGCCTCCCACGGTCTGCGGCCTTGTATCGGTACGGGATGGTCGACTCTTTTATTTAGGTCCACCGCACTGTACGCCGTATGGCGATCGAAACCCGGGATCATGCCCATCTCATCACGCATGCGCTGGCTCAAGACACGCTGTCGACGCTCCGATCGACCGAGACCGAACAGGTCGGCTTCAGGAAAGGCCTCGTTCGGCTCGGCCGGATCTGTGGCTACGAGATCATCGACGGCGCGATGGACACCGAGTTCGTCCCGATCCAGACGCCGCTGGCCGAGACGACTGGCGAGCGGGTCAAAGGCCTCGACAACGTGGTAATCATCAACGTGCTGCGGGCCGCAACCCCCTTCGTCGAGGGGCTTTTAAAAGCCTTCCCGCGGGCCAAACAGGGCGTCATCTCCGCCGGGCGTGACGAGAGCGCGGGGATGGACGACGACGGCGAGTTCCCGATCACCATCGACTACGTGAAGCTCCCCGAAATCAACCCCGAGGACACCGTCATCGTCGCCGATCCGATGTTGGCGACAGGCTCGACGATGTGCAAGGTCCTCGATCACGTCCTCGATGTGACCGACAGCTACGAGAACCTCTTTGTCCTCTCGGCTGTCTCGGCCCCGGCCGGGCTGGTGCGAGTCGACGAGGGGTTCCCCGAGGTCGACCTCCTGACGGTCGCGATCGACGACCGACTCAACGACGACGGCTACATCGTCCCCGGCCTGGGCGATGCTGGCGATCGGGCCTTCCGGACGACCGACTAGTCAGTCACAAACGGTCAACGAATCAATCGAGGTCGACGCGCCCGCTGGTCGCATTTAAAAGGCGTTCGCGGAGGTCGGCGGCCTCGGTGACGGGGACGCGGACCGCAAACGAAGCCCGCTCGTCGTAGCTCGCCTCGAACTCGGTGTCGGTCGATTCGAGGATACCGCGGATCGTCCCCGAATCGTCGTAGTCGACGGTCGCGGTGAAGCGTTCGTGTGGCACCTGTTCGACGATGCCGGCGTCGTCGACGGCCCGTTTGACCGCCGCGGAGTAGGCACGGGCTAAGCCGCCAACGCCGAGGTT
>SDGW01001199.1_pt1 | contig 11078 bp, 9 predicted proteins | sample 2873831 | NCBI WGS metagenome assembly SDGW01 (sample SAMN08132700, study PRJNA421101) | hypersaline lake metagenome | isolation source: celular fraction 0.22 microns magnesium sulfate-rich crust from ephemeral... | place: Spain: Penahueca Lagoon, Toledo | collected 2011-07
GTCTCCTCTTGGGAGGTGTTGAGCGTGATCTCCGTACAGAGGTTCGAGCTGTTGATCGTGCCGTAGTGGTCCTGCGGCGAGCGGACGTTACAGGGGTCCTTGAACGTGATCCACGGGTGACCCGTCTCGAACAGCCGGGTGAGCATCGTGCGCCAGAGCTCCTCGGCCTCGACGCGCTCGTACTGCCGGAGCTCGCCGTCGTCGGCGGCCTGCTCGTACTCCTCGTAGAGTTCCTCGAACTCCTGTCCAGTGGCTTCGTGGAGGTCGGGCGTCTCGTCGGGCGAGAACAGCGTCCACTCCTCGCCGGCACGGACGCGCTTCATGAACAGGTCGGGCACCCACGCCGCGGTGTTCATGTCGTGGGTGCGTCGACGCTCGTCGCCGGTGTTGCGCTTCAGGTCGAGGAAGGCGGGGAAGTCCATGTGCCACGCCGCGAGGTAGGCACAGGCGGCGCCGCGACGCTTCCCGGAACGGTTGATCGCGCCGGTCACGTCGTCGGAGATGTTGAGGAACGGGACGATCCCCGTCGACTCGACGCCGGTGGACTCGATCAGCGAGCCCTCGGCGCGGACGTTGGTCCAGTCGTTGCCTCGTGAGGTAGCAGGAGGAGAGCTGCGGGTGGGTCGTGCCGGCGTGGAACAGCGTCGGCGTCGAGTGGACGAAGCGCAGCGTCGACAGCGCCTCGTAGAACTCGATCGCGCGCTCCTCGCGGTCCTCGGGGGGCTCCGCGAGCGCGACGCCCATCGCCACGCGCATCCAGAACGCCTGCGGGAGCTCGAGCGGCTCGTCGCCCTCGACGGTCCGGAGGAAGTAGCGCTGGACGAGCGTCGAGACGGCCATGTAGCCGAACTCCTCGTCGCGCTCGGGCACGATCGCCTCGGCGAGCGCCTCGAGGTCGTAGTCGGCCATGCGCTCGTCGAGCAGATCGCGCTCGACGCCGGTTTCGATCGCCTCCACGAACGAGGCGCGGTAGGTTGCCTCGCTGAGCGGCCCGTCGGTCCCGGTCACGTTCCGGGCGTGGCGCCAGCGCGCGACCCGCGCGGCCGCGTCGTCGTGGGCGGGGTCGCGCTCGGTGCGCGCGGTCAGCACGCCGATCAGCGCCTCGTCGATCTCGTCGGCGTCGGCGCCGTCGTAGCTGTCGCGCTCGGCGGCGCGGGCGAGCCCCTCGCGGTCGCTCGCGAGGTCGAGATCCGCCGTCGCCGCGGCGAGTCGGTCGTCGATTCGGTCGGTCGTCGGGTGGTTGGCTTGGGTCATGTCCTCGGCGAGCCCGGCGGGAGCGATCGACGGCGTCGCCACTCACGACGCCGCTGTCGGTCGTTTTCGGCTCGCTCCCGCGAACCGAGCCCTGCCACCCGACCGGTTCTCGGCGACCGGGTTAAGAGTTTCCCACCTAGTTTGTAGTAGTACAAACTTAGTTGTTTATCGCGGCGGAGACGCCCCCACTCGTCGCTGTTCGGCGGATGCGGCGCCGGCGAAGAACGGGCGGTGGCGGCGCGCCGGCGCTACCGGCCCTCGCGGAGCCGTTCACCGATCTCCGGGGGGAGTCCCGCGTCGGCGACCGCGTCGACGACGGCGTCGACGTCGTAGCTCACCCGACGCTCGTCGACGGTTCGATCGTCGAGGTCGACGACCGCGTAGGCGGCGTCGGGGTCGCGGTCCCGGGGCTGGCCGACGCTGCCGGGGTTCAGGACGATCCCCTCGTCGAACAGTTCGTGGTGCTGGACGTGCGTGTGGCCCATCACCAGCAGCGCCTCGCCGTCGAGCAGGTCGGGCGCGAACTCGCGGGGGTAGGTGTAGTGGTCCGGGTCGTCGGGGTGGCCGTGGACGAGCTTCACCCGGCCGTCGGCGACGTGGCGCTCGGTCGGGAGCGCGTCCAGCCAGTCCAGCGCGTCGGCGTCGAGCTGCTCGCGAGCGTAGTCGACGCCGGCCTGGGCCATCCCGTTGAAGCCGGGCGCCCGGCCGCTGGCGACCGCGCGGTCGTGGTTCCCCTGCACGCACGGGACCTCCCGCTCCCGCATCGCCTCGACGCACTCGGCGGGCCAGGGGTTGTAGCCGACCACGTCGCCGGCACAGGCCAGCGCGTCGACCGCCGGCATGTCGTCGAGCACCGCCTCCAGCGCGGGCAGGTTGCCGTGAACGTCGGAGATGACGCCGAGTCGCATGAACGGCGAAAGCGCGGCGACCGGGAAAAGCGTCGCGCTACTCGCCGTTGTGAATCGCCGTCTCGACGCCGTCGGCGTCGACGCGCACGCCCGCCGCGCAGACGGCGTGTTCGAACGCGTGGTCGTACAGTTCGCGTGCCGCCGTCCCGGCGCCGTCGCCGTCGAGCGCGAACGGCTCGGGGTCGTCCTTCTCGTAGGTCGCGACCAGGGTCGGCTCGGCCACCTCGCGAACGACGAGCGCGTCCCGGCGGACGGTCCCGACGTACGCCGTCTCGGCGTCGACGACGGCGGCGATCCGCGGGGTGTCGTAGTCGTCTTTCTCGAAGTCCAGCGCGAACAGGGCGTTCACGAGCGCGTCCCGGGCGGGGTAGCCCATCCCGAGCTTCTCCGCGATCGGGTCGACGTGGGAGCCGTTGCCGACGACGGCGCGCTCGCCGTCCGGTCGATCGACGGTCCGGACGCAGTTGTAGGAGACGTAGGGGTTGTCGGTCGGCTCGGCGTCGTCCGTGGGCACGACGGTGAGGCTGCCGTCGCGCTCGATGACCTTCCGGTGGGGGAACGAGCGCGAGGAGACGCGGTAGGCTGCCAGTCCGGGTGCGGCGACGAGGAATCGGCCGACGTACATACCGGTTCTGGGGGCGAAGCGGCCAAGTAGGTGGTGGTTCCCGGCCGCCGAGAACGGCCGTAATCGGCGTTCCCAGGGTTCGGGAACGGCCGGCGGGGCATAATACCCGTCCGGTTCTCACTCCAACCATGGCAACTCAAGAAGTAACACTCCGGAGCACGGTGGCAGGGTTCACCGCAGAGGGGAAGCTCCACACGCTCAGCGTGTGGTTCATCCTCGCCCTGCGGCTGATGATGGGGATCGCGTTCTTCCAGAGCGGCATCGACAAGGTGCTCTCGGGGAGCTTCTCGGCCGCGGGCTACCTCAACAACGCGCCGCGGGCCAACGGCAGCCCCGTCGCCGGGCTGTTCGAGGCGATGGGGTCGTCCCAGCTGTTCCTCGACTTCGTGAACGTCGCGGTGCCGTGGGGGGAGCTGCTCATCGGGCTCGGCCTCCTCGTCGGCGGGCTCACCCGCCTCGCGGCGTTCTGGGGCGCGTTCATGATGCTCATGTTCTACCTGGGCAACTGGAGCGTCTCCCACGGCTACATCAACGGCGACTTCGCGTACATGCTCACGTTCCTCGCGGTCGCGGCGTTCGGTGCGGGCCGCATCCTCGGGGTCGACCAGTACATCGAGCAGTACGAGATCGACGGCCGGCCGTTGGTCGAACGCTACCCCTGGGCGCGGTACTTCCTCGGGTAGCGTCGCGGTCCCGAACTTCTTTCGTCGACGCTCCCGGAGGCAGCCGCCGGGCTACCGAACCGCCGACGGGCCGGCGATTGACTCCGAAACACTCATACGGTCCAACGGACTACTGGGTGATGCCGAGAAAACGCCGTCAAGCGAGACGACGGAGTACGTGTCAGTCCATTGGGGTAGTGGCCAATCCTGAAGCCTTCTGGGGGCTTCGACCCTGGTTCGAATCCAGGATGGACTACTTCCTTGCCGTTCTCGACCGATCAGTCACGCTGACGTAGATCACGTCGGTGAGTCGCACCCCTACTTCTCCACGTCGAGCAGCGCCACGCGCTCGAGCACCAGCTCCGTCAGCCCGCCCTCGACGGCATCGAGTTCGGCGTCGCCGATCCCGAAGAACGCCCGCACCGCGCCAGCGTCGTACTCGCCGAGCACCGGCGCCTCGTCGACGTGCTCGCGGAGCAGTTCGACCGCCTCGGCCTCGTCGTCCTCGTCGCCGCTCGGGGAGTCGACGAGCACGACCACGCGGTGCTCGCCCTCGGCGACGCCCATCTCCAGCGCGCGGTTGATCTGCCGCCGGCCCGCCGCGTAGCAGAGCAGCTCCACCGCGCGCTCCCGGGCGACGTTCTCCCCGCGGGCGATCGCGCGGTCGGCGCGGTCCAGCGCACGCTCGAGGTGGGCGGCCGAGACCACGTAGTCGGCGTCGAACGCCTGCACGGTGGTGCCCGTCGCCGCGGCCACGTCGTCCAGCGTCGCGAGGAACGCGTCGAGGTCGTCGACCGTCGTCGTCCCGTCGAGCAGCCGCATCAGAAATCACCCAGCGAGGCCTGGCCGTCCTCCTCCTCGCGACCCGCGCGCTTCGCGTCGGCGTCGGCGCTGACGCCGTCCATCGACGGGTCCTCGCGGCCGACGTTCTCCAGCACGGTCTCGGCTGTCTTCTGGCCACGGAGCGCGCCCAGCACGACCGACTTGTCCGCGTCCCGGAGCTCCGCGCGAGTCTCGATGCCGGCCTCGAACAGGCGTCGCGCGCGCTTGCGCCCGACGCCACGGACGCCCGTGAGGTCGAGCAGCTCCTCCCGGACGCCGTCCTCGACGCGCTTCTTCGCCTCGCGGACCGAAACCACGTTCGAGAGGTCGAGCTCGCCCGCAAGCCGCTCGGCGGCGTTGAGCAGCCACTCGGCGGTGTCGACCTTCCCGCGGATGTCCCCCGGGCCGACGCCGTAGCGCTCGGCGATGCGGTCCTCGTCGACCTCGCTGGCCCAGTCCTCCAGCATCCGGGCGGTTTTGAGCGCGGAGAGCCACTCCTCGAACGCCACGTCGTCGTACTCCGAGGGCGTGCGGCCGAGCAGTTCGGTCTCGCGCTCGAACAGCTCCTCCTCGTACGTCTCGCGGTCGCCGGACTTCAGGTAGAGCTGGTACATGTCCGGCGTGCGGGAGACGAGGTGGTAGAGGCCGAGCGCGGAGATCTCGTCGGCGTCGTCGTCCGCGGCTTCGTCGCCGCCGTCGTCGCCGGACGCTCCCCCCTCTTCGCCCCCCGCGTCGGCCAGCGGGTCGTCGTCGAGCAGGTCGTTCGCGGTGGTGAACCCCGCCGACTCGTCGGCGTCGTCGCCGCTGAGGCCGCCGCGGGAGCCGTACTGCCGCGCGCGGCCGTCGTCGCCGCCCTCGGCGTCGCGCAGGCCGTCGATGATCTCCGCGGCGCTCATCGGGTCGAGGTAGAGCCGCGAGACGGTGTGGCCGATCTCAGTCGCGGTGATCGTGTCGCCCTCGCGGTCGACGAACTCGTTGGCGTCGAGGTAGTTCAGCACGGTGTCGGTCACCGACTCCAGCTGGGCGTTGCCGGCGCTCTGGACCGCGTACAGCGTGTTGTCGAGGAACTCCAGGATCTCCTCGCGGGTGTTGGCGAAGCCGGAGGCGACGGTCGCGAGCAGGTGGGTGCGGAGCGCCGGCTCGGCCGCGAGCTTCGAGCGCACGGGCTCGGGCTCGCCGTGTATGTACCGCTCGAACAGCTCCTCCTTGGTGTCGTTGTTCGACGCCAAGAGCACCGCCTCGCCGTAGGGGTCGAGCCCGGGTCGGCCCGCACGGCCCATCATCTGGTGGATCTCCAGCGTGTCCAGCGGCTTCATGCCGCCGAACTCCGGGTCGTAGCGTCGCCAGTCACGGACGATCACCCGCCGGGATGGAGTGTTCACGCCCGCCGCGAGCGTCGGCGTCGCCGCGATCACCTTGATCAGTCGGTCGCGGAACGCGTCCTCGACGAGCGAGCGGTGTTCGCTGGAGAGGCCGGCGTGGTGGAACGCCGCGCCGTCGGCGACGCAGTCCGCGAGGTCGTCGCTGGTGGCGGTGTCGGACACGTCGCGGATGTCGGCCGCGAGCTCGCGGAGCTCCCCGCGTTCCTGATCGCTCAGGTGATCGCCCGTGACCCCGCCCAGTCGACTGGCGGCGGACTCGGCGTTGCGCCGGGAGTTGACGAACACGAGGCTCGAGCCGCCCTCGTCCAGCGTGTCGTCGACGAGCGCGGGAGTCTGTTTGCCGCCGCTGTCGACCGGCACCTCCCGCTGGGAGCCGTCGGCGAAGTTGATCGCGTTCCCGAAGTGGACGCCCGTCTTCAGGTCGATCGGGCGCCAGTCGGAGTCGACGAGTTCGGCGTCGAGCCAGTCGGCGATCTCGGCGGCGTTGCCGACCGTCGCCGAGAGCGCGACCGTCTGGAGGTCCGCGTTGATCCGCCGGAGCTTCGCGAGCGTGACCTCGAGCGTGGGGCCGCGCTCGCGGTCGTCGACGAGGTGGACCTCGTCGGCGACGACACAGGAGAGATCGTCGATCCACGGCGCGCCGTTGCGCACGAGCGAGTCGACCTTCTCGCTGGTCGCGACGACGATATCCCGCGAGGCGAGCCACTCGCCGTCGGACTCGTAGTTCCCCGTCGAGACGCCCACGTCGATCCCGTACGCCTCCCAGCGCTCGAACTCCGCCTTCTTCTCGCTGGCCAGCGCGCGCAGCGGGACGATGTACAGCGCGGTGCCGCCCCGCTCCACGGCGGAGAGCATCGCGAGTTCGGCGATCAGCGTCTTCCCCGAGGCGGTGGGCACCGCGGCGACGACGTTCTCGCCGTCGGTCACCCCGCGCTCGACGGCCTCGGCCTGGGGCGGGTAGAGCGACTCGACGCCCTCGCCCTCGAGGTGCTCCCCGACGCCCGCAGGCAGGCCCGACAGCTCCGTCGGCTTCATTGGGAGAGGGTTGCCCGCTCTCGGGTTTAAGTTGCGGGGTCCGGCGCGGCGACGGCGGGCGAACGACCGACTGCGGCGCCCTCAGCGGTCGGTGAGCTCGTAGGGGTCGGCGTCGTCGGGCAGCGGCGACTCGTACTCGCGGTCGCCCTTGCGCGCCTCGAACTCCGCCGTGGCCTCGGCGAGCAGCTCCTCGTCGGTCAGCAGGTCGTACAGCGAGCCGGCGACGACTTTTCCCGCGAACAGCATCGCGGCGGTGCCGAGCTCCTTCCCGGCGGCGACGGCCTGCCACGAGTGCGCCGGGGTGCCGGCGGGCCACGTCGCCGCGCGGAACCGGCCGAGCGGGACGGTCCACGACACGTCGCCGGAGTCGGTGGAGTAGGAGCCCGTCTCGCCCTCGTCGGGGGCGTCGATGGGCTCGGTGAACATCGCCGACTCCGCGGCCTCGTCGCGGCGTTCCGGCGGGACGCCGGCGTAGGAGGGGTCGTCGAGCGTCGCCTTCAGCTCGGCCGCGAACTCCGCCTGGTCCTCGGTCAGCGGGAACTCGGCGGCGTCCATGTTCGCCCGGATCGACTCCGCCAGCGCGTGGTTCGGCAGGACGCCGTACATCCCGGTCGTCTGGGTCACGTCCACGTCGGTACCGGACATCAGCGCCGCGCCCTCGGCGGCGTCGCGCACGCGCTCGGAGACGGTCTCGACCGACTCGCGATCGGGCGCCCGGACCATCACCTCCATCGCCGCCTCCTCGGGGACGACGTTGGCGGCCTCGCCGCCGTCGGTGACGACGTAGTGGATGCGCACGGCGTCGGCGACGTGCTCGCGCATGTACTCGATCCCGGTGCCCAGGAGCTGGACGCCGTCGAGCGCGCTCCGGCCGGCCTCCGGCGACTTGGCGGCGTGGGCGGTCTCGCCCGTGAACGCCACGTCGAAGGAGTCGACCGCGAGACAGGAGCCCTTGTTGGGCGCGTTGATCCAGTCGGGGTGCCACGAGACGACGGCGTCCACGTCGTCGAACGCGCCGTCCCGGATCATGTACGTCTTGCCGGCGCCGACCTCCTCGGCGGGCGTGCCGAAGTAGACGACCGACCCCTCGGCGTCGCTGCGCTCGATCGCGCGCTTGACCGCGATCGCGCCCGCGAGGCTCCCGGTTCCGAACAGGTTGTGGCCGCAGCCGTGCCCCGGCTCGCCCGCCTCGATCGGCTCGCGCTCGGCTTTCGCCGCCTGGCTCATCCCCGGCAGCGCGTCGAACTCGCCCATCGTCCCGACGACGGGGTCTGCGTCGCCGTAGCGCGCGACGAACGCGGTGTCGATGTCGGCGACGCCGGACTCGACGCTGAACCCCTCCTCCCGGAGCGCGTCTTGCAGCAGCGCCGCGGAGTCGTGCTCCTGGAGGGCCACCTCGGGGTTCTCCCAGAGCTGCTCGGAGACGTCCGTCAGCCAGTCGCGCTCGCCCTCGATCTCCTCGAACAGGTCCTGTTTGCTCACGTCGAACGGGTGTTACCGCGGCGCGATAAGGGTTCCCCGACCGCGATCAGATGTCCTGGACGAGCCCGCCGAGGTCGTCGACGGGGATGATCTCCATCGTCTGAGTGTCGAGCCCGTAGCGCTCGATGGAGACGGAGGTCTGGAAGGCGCCGTCGCGGCCGTCGGCCTCGAAGATGACGAGGAAGTCGTGCTCGCCGAGGATCGCGTACGCCTCCAGCAGCTCACCGCCCAGCGCCTCGATGTCGCCAGTCAAGTCGCCCCAGATGGTGGCGAGATCCTGCACGTTCTGGACGGTCTCGTCGGTCACGTCGACCAGCGCCATGTACGTACCCATAACCGTGCCAAACGTTGCCACGTAACGAAAACGTTCCGGCCGGCTGAAGCTACTCGGCCTCGAGGCTGCGCTCGACGAACGACTCGGGCAGGGCCTCCATCTCGCCGACCTGCACGCGCCAGAGGTTGGCGTACAGCCCGTCGGCGTCGATGAGCTGTTCGTGGTCGCCGCACTCGACGATCTCGCCGCCGTCCATCACGAGGATCTGGTCGGCGTCCCGGACCGTCGAGAGCCGGTGGGCGATGGCGAACACGGTTCGGTCCTCGGTGAGGGTTTCGAGGCTGTTCTGGATCACCGCCTCCGTCTCGTTGTCGACGTGGCTGGTCGCCTCGTCGAGCACGAGCACCTCTGGGTCGCGGAGAATCGTCCGGGCGAGCGCGATCCGCTGGCGCTGACCGCCCGAGAGCTTCACGCCGCGCTCGCCGACCATCGTGTCGTAGCCGTCCTCCAGGTTGGCGACGAACTCGTGGGCGCCGGCGGTCTCGGCGGCGGCGTGCATCGCCGCCTCGTCGTAGTCGGGGACGCCGTAGGCGATGTTGTCGGCGACGGTGCCGTAGAACAGGTACGGCTCCTGGCTCACGTAGCCCACGTGCTCGCGCAGGCTCCGGATGTCGATCTCCCCCACGTCGCGGCCGTCGAGCCGGATCGTGCCCCCGTCCGGGTCGTAGAACCGGAGCAGCAGCTTCATCGTCGTCGACTTCCCGGCGCCGGTGGGGCCGACGAGGCCGACGTAGTCGCCGGCGTCGGCGTCGAAGCTGATCCCGCGCAGCACCGTCTCCTCGGCGTCGCCGTCCGCGTCGCGGTAGGCGAAGTTCACGTCGTCGAACTCGACGTGGCCGCGGACCTCGTCGAGCTCCACGCCGTCTGCCGCGGACCCCACGCGGGTGTCGTCGTCGAGCAGGCCGACGATGCGCTCGCCGGCGGCCTCGGCGTACTGGTAGCCGTTGATGATCTGGCCCATCTGGCGCATCGGGTAGACGAACCGTCGCGAGTAGTTCAGGAAGAGGACGAGCGTCCCCGCGGTCAGCGTCGCCTCGGGGTCGCCGCCGGAGAAGAACGGGTGGGGAGGCGTCCCCGTCACCACCCACCAGCCGCCGACGAAGAACACCGAGACGTAGGCGGCCGCGGTCGTCGCCTGCAGGCTGGGGAAGAACTTGATCCGGGTGGTGATCGCGTCCCACTGGGAGTCGAGGTACTCACGGGAGGACTCACGCACGCGATCGGTTTCGAACGGCTCGGTGGTGAACGACTTGAGCGTCTCGATGCCGCCGATGTTGTTCTCGAGCCGGCTGTTGAGCCGCCCGACCGCGCTGCGGACCTCCTGATACTTCGGGTGGATCGTCTCGACGAACCAGTAGCTGAGGTAGCCGAGCGCCGGGATCGCCGCGACCGGGATCAGCGCGAGCCGCCAGTTGATCAGCAGCATCACCGCGCCCATCCCGCCGACGCGGACGACGATGGTGATGAGGCTGTTGAGGTTGTTCGTCAGGAACCCCTCGAGCTGGTTCACGTCGTTGTTCAGGATGCTCATCACCTCGCCCGTCTGGCGGTTGTCGAAGAACTCGACGCCCTGCCGCTGGAGGGCGTCGTAGCTGTCGACGCGCACCGAGTGCTGGAACTGCTGGGAGAAGCTGTTCCAGAGGTAGTTGTTCGCCCAGCTGAAGATCGAACTCAGCGCGTAGGAGGCGGCGACGAGGCCGCCGGCGAGCAGGAACTGTCCGCCCTGATCACCCGGGATCCACGCCGCGGGAACGAGCGGGAGGGAGAACACCCGGGTGTCGAAGAAGAGGGAGTCGATCGCGACCGCGAGCACGAACGATGGCACCAACGCCATGAGCATCTGGACGACCGCCGCGACGGCGCCGCCGACGAACGTGAGCAGGCGCTCGCGGCCGTACTCGAGGAACAGTCGGAGGATGGCGTTGCCCTCCTCCGCGCGGAGCTCCGCGAACTCGTCGTCGTCGTCCCGTGACACGTCTCACTACCTCCGTGCCCCGTGGGGAAAACGGCTCGGTGGCGGCGACACGGGTGGGGTTCTCACCAGTCGATCGACACGTCGTCGCCGACGCCAAGCCCGAACGCGTCGTCCCCCCGACCCCGGTTCACCGCGAACTCGACGTTGCCGTGGCTGCCGACCGTGACCAACCGCTCGCCGGGGTTCATCTCCGCGTAGGCGTCACGGACCGGCGCCGACTCGCCGTTCACCGTCACCGACGCGAGCCCGTCGAGCACGCTCCCGGGGACGTTGGTGATCGCGTTGCCGAAGTCGTCGACGACCAGCACCTCGCCGGTCGCGCCGTCGTCGCCGATCTCGGGGTCGGGGAACGCGAGGTCGACCCACTCGTCGGTGCGAGTGACGCGATCGGCGTCGCCGACGGCGTCGGCCTCGTGCACCCGCGCGGCGGCGGGCGCGAACACGTCCCGGCCGTGGAACGTGTTGCTCGCGGTCGATCCGTCGTCGTACTCGATCTCGAAGGCGCGGATCTCGGCGTCTCCCTCTGACCGCTCGGCCAGCCGCCTCGCGGCCGGGAGCGCGACGCCGTTGTCCGGCGCGACGATCCGGTGGCCGCCCGC
>SDGW01001421.1_pt1 | contig 11072 bp, 10 predicted proteins | sample 2873831 | NCBI WGS metagenome assembly SDGW01 (sample SAMN08132700, study PRJNA421101) | hypersaline lake metagenome | isolation source: celular fraction 0.22 microns magnesium sulfate-rich crust from ephemeral... | place: Spain: Penahueca Lagoon, Toledo | collected 2011-07
CGATTGTTTAACCTGAAGGTCGATCAATTTGCTCGAAAACACCAGCTTTTCAAATATGGTGCAACCATTTTAATAGGAGTTTCTGGAGGGCCTGACTCTATGGCCCTTCTTCATTATTTGCTTCAAAAAAGGGAAGCTTGGCAGTTTCGACTTGTTGTCCTGACAATCGACCATCAATTGAGAGGGTATGAATCAGAATGTGATGTGCATTATGTCGCATTACAATGTGAAAAATGGGGGATAGAGTATAAGGTGGCCTCATTAGATGTTCCGGCATATAAGCGAAAACATGGATTGGGAACTCAAGCTGCTGCAAGGGCTATGCGTTATCAATTTTTTGAGGAATGCATGAACACCTATCAGGCGGACCTTTTAGCTCTTGGACACCATGGTGATGATCAAGTGGAAACATTGTATATGGGGATGATGCGAGGGGTTGAACCCATGCATATACACGGAATCCCTGAGAAACGACCTTTTGGGCAAGGTCAGCTTATCCGTCCCTTTTTAGGGGTGACGAAAGGTGAGATAGAAGCGTATTGTAAGCAAAATCGTATTCAACCTAGATACGATGAATCAAATGAATCACCTTATTATACGCGTAATGCTTTCCGGATGAAAGTTCTTCCCTTTTTAAAAGAACAAAACCCGAAGATCCATGAACATATGCAAAAGTATCATGAATATCGGGAGGATGATGAGGACTATTTGCAACGTGAAGCAAAACGAATTTTTGACTCTTCCATGTTTCAAAAACAAGGTCGAAAAATAATTGTAGACCGGACCAAATTTCTATCCATTCCTCGTCCTTTACAAAGGAGATCCTTTCATCTAATATTAAACTATCTTTATCAACAGACCATTTACGATGGTTCTTACCTTCATTGGGAACAATACATACGAATGATGGAAGATGACCCTCTTACCGTTCGTACAAGGAACCCTGGGGATCGTATCTCCCTAAGGGGAATGGATGGACATAAGAAGGTGAAGGATTTATTTATTGATGAAAAAATCCCTCAGATAGAGCGCGATCAGTGGCCAATTGTAACAGATGCTACAGGAAAGATTTTGTGGATTGTGTCACTAAAAAAAGCACGAATCAAAACAAGTTCAAAGCCCGAAGCCTGGTTACATCTCATGTATAAGAACCAAGAGAACTTCTAGGAGGATGGAAAATGCATAATGACATGGAAAAGGTCTTAATCTCTGAGGAAGAGATTCAAGAGAAGATTAAAGAAATGGCTGGGAAGCTAACAGAAGAGTATAGCGGTAACTTCCCATTAGCTATTGGGGTTTTAAAAGGTGCAATGCCTTTTATGTCTGATTTACTAAAACGCGTTGAAACACACCTTGAAATGGATTTCATGGACGTTTCTAGCTATCATGGCGGAACCGAATCATCTGGAGAAGTGAAAATCGTTAAAGATTTAGACACAAAGGTTGAAGGAAGAGACTTACTCATTATCGAAGATATTATCGATAGTGGTTTAACGCTTAGCTATTTGGTGGACTTATTTAAATATCGTAAAGCAAGATCCATTAAAATTGTTACACTCTTGGATAAGCCATCCGGACGTAAGGGGGATGTGAAGCCAGATGTAGCTGGTTTTGAAATTCCTGATGAATTCGTTGTCGGGTATGGGTTAGACTATCAAGAGAAATACCGCAATCTTCCGTATATTGGTGTTTTAAAGCCATCTGTATATGGTGGAGACAAGTAGTCATAAATAAGCCTTTATAGCATAGAATTGCTTAATCAGGGTTTAACTTTGCCCCCTTTATGGAAAAAGGGGTATCAGTTGTATAACAACTTTCAAATATGGTACGATTTACTATAGTTTTCTCGCTTGGGAGGAGGTAGGCAATGAACCGCGTATTTCGCAATACAATCTTTTACGCTCTAATATTTCTAGTTGTGATTGGGGTCAAATGTTAAACATTGCTCAAGAGCAAGGTACAGTAGTTGAAAACCTAAAAGCAGAAGAGCCTAGTGGATGGGTGCGCTTTTTCACATCCATTATTCCTTTTGTGATAATCTTTATTTTATTCTTCTTCTTACTTAACCAAGCCCAAGGTGGCGGCGGTAAAGTGATGAACTTCGGTAAGAGTAAAGCTAAACTCTTCAGCGAAGATAAGAAGAAAGTTCGTTTTAAAGACGTAGCTGGTGCGGACGAAGAGAAGCAAGAGCTTGTCGAAGTAGTCGATTTCTTAAAAGACCCACGTAAGTTCGCAGCAATCGGTGCTCGTATTCCGAAGGGTGTACTTTTAGTAGGACCACCAGGAACAGGTAAAACATTGCTTGCACGTGCTGTAGCAGGTGAAGCAGGTGTGCCATTCTTCTCCATCAGTGGTTCTGACTTCGTGGAGATGTTTGTTGGTGTAGGTGCATCCCGTGTACGTGACCTATTTGAAAACGCGAAGAAGAACGCGCCATGTATCATCTTTATTGATGAGATTGATGCTGTTGGTCGTCAACGTGGAGCTGGTTTAGGTGGAGGTCACGACGAGCGTGAACAAACGCTGAACCAATTGCTTGTTGAAATGGACGGCTTTGGAGCTAATGAAGGTATTATCATTATTGCTGCAACAAACCGCCCTGACATTCTTGACCCAGCGTTACTACGTCCAGGACGTTTTGACCGTCAAATCACGGTTAACCGTCCAGACTTAAAAGGACGTCAAGAAGTTCTTAAAGTACACGTGCAAAACAAGACAATGGATGAGGATTCCGTTGATCTAAAAACAATTGCAATGCGTACTCCAGGATTCTCTGGTGCCGATTTAGAAAACTTACTGAACGAAGCCGCGCTTGTAGCAGCTCGTGCAGATAAAGAAAAAATTGATATGCAATCCATTGATGAAGCGATTGATCGTGTTATTGCTGGTCCAGCTAAGAAAAGCCGTGTTATTTCTACTAAAGAACGAAATATTGTGGCTTATCACGAAAGTGGACACACCATTATTGGTATGGTTCTGGATGAAGCAGACGCTGTTCACAAAGTTACAATCGTTCCAAGAGGTCAAGCTGGCGGTTATGCTGTTATGCTTCCAAAAGAAGATCGTTTCATGATGACGAAGCCAGAGTTGCTCGATAAGATCATCGGTTTACTCGGTGGACGTGTTGCTGAGGAAGTTATCTTCGGCGAAGTAAGCACAGGTGCTCACAATGACTTCCAACGTGCTACAAGCATTGCACGTAAGATGGTTACTGAATATGGTATGAGTGAAAAGCTTGGACCATTGCAATTCGGTGGCGGAGGCGGCCAAGTATTCTTGGGTCGTGACATCCAAAACGAACAAAACTATAGTGACCAGATCGCTTACGAAATTGATCAAGAAGTACAGCGTATTATTAAAGAATGTTACGATCGAGCGAAGCAAATCTTAACGGATAACAAAGAGCAGCTTGAACTCATCGCACAAACATTGCTTAAAGTTGAAACGCTTGATGCTTCTGAAATTAAATCCTTGTTCGAAGATGGTGTAATGCCTGAAGAATCAGAGCATAAACTAGAACTAGCTGAAAACAAGGAAAAAGAAAAGAATTCTTCTGAATCAAATTCTGATGTGAAAGTGAACATTCAATCAAAGGATGACGAACAGAAGCAATCAGACGAAGAAACAACGAATGATGAAGAGGAAGAGAATCGTAAAAACGATTAATCATAAAACTGCTCCTGCCAAAAGGCTGGAGCAGTTTTTGCGTATAAGAGCATACAGATATATCTATATTTACTGATGTGGTATGATGTATTCGTTATCGAGTGAATGGATAATGAAAAGGGAAAGATACGTTATAAGAGCTTTTAAAAGAGGAAGTTATGACGTGCCCATAAGGGAATATAAAAGAATTTGTCTGCTGTAAGCAGGAAAAATCATCAATAAAGGAGAATGAATCATCATGAGTGATTATCTAATAAGAGCGACTGCATTTGGCGGTCAAGTACGTGCGTACGCAATTGAATCAACTGAAACGGTAGCCGAAGCTTGTCGTCGTCAGGATACGTATGCAACTGCATCAGCAGCATTAGGTCGTACGATGTCCATTTCAACGATGATGGGCGCTATGCACAAAGGAGATGACCAGCTTACGATAAAAGTTGAAGGTGGAGGCCCTATAGGTGTTATTGTCGCTGACGTTAATGCGCATGGGGTTGTAAGAGCTTACTTGTCCAATCCGCATGTAGACTTTGACCTTAACGAAAAAGGGAAATTGGATGTTGCTCGAGCAGTGGGGACAACAGGTACACTAAGTGTTGTGAAAGACACCGGATTAAAAGATTACTTTACTGGTGAAGTTCCTATTGTCTCTGGGGAAATTAGTGAAGACTTTACCTATTACTTTGCGAACTCTGAACAAGTACCATCAGCTGTAGGTGCTGGTGTTTTGGTAAATCCAGATCAATCAATTAAAGCATCAGGTGGTTTCATAATTCAGATGATGCCAGATGCAGATGATGAAACGATTACGAAAATTGAACAAAAACTAAATGAACTTCCTCCTATCTCGGCCATGATTGAACACGGTAAGTCACCTGAGGATATTTTAAAAACCATTCTAGCAGATGGTGATGTAAATATTCTTACGCATACGCCTGTTCGATTCCAGTGTCGTTGTTCTAGGGAACGTCTAGAACAAGCATTAAAGGGACTAGGAGATGAAGAGTTAGATAAAATGATTCATGAAGATCATGGTGCAGAAGCAGCCTGTCATTTTTGTAATGAAGTGTACCACTTTACAGAAGATGAGTTAAAAGCTATAAAGTCTGACGCGTAACAAGATCAACTGGGGAAAAGGTGGTCATCATGACGAGAAAGTTCTTATGGGGGATTATTGTCGTGTTGTTAATTACAAATTTAACGACACTTCTTATTTGGGTGAATGTTAGAGGACAAGTTGATGATGCTAAAAATCATGCAGCGAAACCTTTAGTCGAAAATCGAAATGAACCCGTGGCACTTGTCGGGGGAGAGCCGATTGAGTACGAAGAATGGGAGCAAGAGTTGCAAAGTCAGTACGGAAAATCAGTGTTAAGCCACATGATTGATCGTCAGGTTGTATTCAAGATGGCAGACCAATATGACGTCCGAATTGACGATAAGCTGATCCAACGTGAACTTTCTCTCATGGAAACCATGCTAGGTGTAATGGAAATAGAAGAAATAGAGGCAAAGCGAAAAGAATGGATCGATGATGTGCGTTATCGATTTTATCTTGAAGAACTTTTAACCAAGGATATTGGTATAGAAACTGAAAAAATCAAGTCCTACTACAAGGAGCATGAAGATCAATATGACTTTCATGAAACCTATCAACTCTCCCAAATCTTAGTGAAAACTCAGCAAGAAGCAAATAAGGTGAAAAAGGAACTTGATGAAGGGGCTTCATTTGAAATGCTTGCTCGAGAGTATTCGGTTGATGGTTATACAAAGGACAATGGTGGTTACCTTGGGTATTTTTCAGAAAAAAGCCAGTACCTTCCGGGAATTTATTATCGGACAGCTCAGGATTTATCCCCTCAATCCTATAGTTCTCCTTTTAATACAGATCAAGGATTTGTATTACTCTATGTACACCGTAAACTGCCGTCTATAACGTTTTCCTTTGAGGAAGTACAAAAACAAATTAAAAGAGAGTTAGCACTTGAATATGTAGGTGATTCGTTTTCTGCAAAACCCCTTTGGGAAGAGGCCCAAGTGGATTGGGTGTTTGGCGATTAACGTTTCGCCTATTTTTTTTATTATAAATGGGGGTATAAGCATTAAATAGAAGTCATATTACTTTAGTAGGCAATCGACACTTTTTGATTGACAATTCTTACGATTTTGCATACATTGTATATAAATCATATAAAAATACTTGGAATTTGAGGTGGGCTGAATGAGAATAGCAAATTCAATTGCTGAGTTAATTGGGCAAACTCCGATCGTAAAGCTTAATGGGATGACGAATGAAGATGAAGCAGATATTTATGTGAAATTGGAATTCATGAATCCAGGGAGTTCAGTTAAAGACCGTATTGCTTTAGCGATGATTGAAGATGCAGAAGAGAACGGTCAATTAAAACCTGGTGATACAATCCTAGAGCCAACAAGCGGAAACACGGGAATTGGTTTGGCTATGGTTGCTGCAGCTAAAGGATATAAATCTGTATTAGTCATGCCAGATACGATGAGTCAAGAACGTCGTAACCTCTTAAAGGCGTATGGTGCTGAATTAGTATTAACGCCAGGTAGTGAAGGAATGAAGGGGGCTATTAAAAAGGCAGAAGAATTGCATGAGGAAAAAGGTTACTTTATGCCCCAACAATTTAATAACGAAGCAAACCCTCGTGTTCACGAACGAACAACTGGACCTGAGATTGTTGAACAAATGAGTGATGGTCTCGATGCATTTGTATCAGGCATTGGAACAGGTGGGACGATTACTGGTGCAGGTAAAGTGTTAAAGGAGCACTTTAAAGATATTCAAATCTATGCAGTAGAACCTGAAGGCTCTCCAGTTCTATCAGGTGGAAAAGGCGGGCCACATAAGATTCAAGGTATTGGTGCTGGCTTTGTTCCAAAGATCTTAAACACAGACATTTATGATGAAGTGTTGAGCGTTACAAATGAACAATCCTTTGAAACAGCTCGTGAAGCAGCGAAAGTTGAAGGCTTACTTGGCGGGATCTCTTCCGGTGCTGCGATTTACGCTGCACAACAAGTAGCTAAAAAGCTAGGAAAAGGGAAGAAAGTTTTAGCCATTGTTCCTAGTAATGGAGAACGTTATCTATCTACACCCCTTTATCAGTTCGACTAAATCTGATTTAAAACCCTTTCTCACCGAGGAAGGGTTTTTATTATGTAAAAAGATCAAGTACAATAGAAGAAGAAATGTAAGACGGTAAAAGGAGTTAGATCATGGAACATTATTTACAAACAAGTGTGAAATCCTATGATTTACAGAAGCAAACTCTCGTAATGGGGATTCTTAATGTCACGCCTGATTCATTTTCTGATGGTGGTCAGTTTAATGAATTAGACGCAGCTATAGAGCAGGCTAAAGAAATGGAAGCGAATGGAGCTCACATTATTGATATAGGTGGTGAATCAACTCGACCTGGGCATGAACCTGTCTCTGCTGAGGATGAGTTAAAGAGGGTACTGCCTATTATAAGGAAGTTAAAGTTAGCAGTGAATATTCCGATCTCAATCGACACCTATAAGGCTGAAGTTGCACAGCAAGCTATTGAAGCAGGTGCTTCTATTATTAATGATGTGTGGGGAGCGAAGTATGACTCAGAAATGGCGAATGTCGCAGCTGCTTATCAGGTACCTATTATCCTCATGCACAATCGTGACAATCGAGAATATAACGATCTAATCCAAGATATGAAAGAAGATTTAAAAGAGAGTGTTCGGATTGTGAAAACAGCAGGAGTAAAAGACCATAACATCTTCCTGGATCCAGGAGTAGGATTTGCAAAAACGATGGAGGATAACTTATTTGTTATGCGCCATTTAGATGCATTTAAAGAATTAGGTTATCCGATCTTATTGGGAACGTCACGCAAAAGGTTTATTGGCCATGTGTTAGATCTTCCGGTAGAAGAAAGAATGGAAGGTACAGGGGCTACAGTATGTCTTGGGATTCAAAAAGGTGCTGATATCGTCCGCGTTCATGATATACAACCTATTGCCCGTATGGCCAAGATGATGGATGCTATGATTGGGAAGGGAGATGAGATCAATGGATAAAATATTAATGAATCAGATGACATTTTACGGCTACCATGGTTTGTTCCCTGAAGAAAACAAATTAGGTCAGCGTTTTATCGTAGAATTAGAGTTAGAGTTAGACTTGAAAAAAGCAGGAGAGACGGATGACATGAATGAAAGTGTCAATTATGGCCATATTTACGATGAAACACAGAAAATTGTGGAAGGTCAAGCGAAACAACTGGTAGAAACAGTTGCTGAAGACATTGCATCAACCATGCTAGACACCTTTCAAAAAGTACAAGCAATTAAGGTGAAGGTCATTAAGCCAGATCCTCCTATTCCAGGTCACTACGACTCGGTTGCGATCGAAATTTATAGGGAGAGATCATAGATATGGTGCATGCCTATATTGCTCTTGGGTCCAATATCTCCCCTCGTTCAGAATACCTTTATCAAGCCATTGATCGAATTGAAGAACATGAGGGAATTGATGTTTTACAAAGATCATCTATTTATGAAACGGTTCCGGTAGGTTATACTGAACAAAGTGATTTCTTGAATATGGTTATTCATGTGGAAACGAACTTAAGTGCTAAAGAACTGCTATCTTACTGTCAGTCTATTGAACAAACGTTAGGTAGAGAACGATCAGTAAAATGGGGGCCTCGTACGATAGACCTTGACATTTTACTGTATAATCAAGAAAATATTGAATCAGAGCAGTTATTGGTCCCACACCCAAGATTACAAGAACGAGCTTTTGTGCTCGTTCCTTTATATGAAATAGATCAAGAATTACACGTTCCGCATATGCAGCAATCTGTAAAGCAACTGTTATCTGCTTTAGCGGATGAAGAGATAGAAGGGGTCAAACCATGGAAGCCGAAAAATGGGGAAAGCGAATCAAAGCATACAGAAAATTAAAAGGTTATACACAAATTAACTTTGCTAATAAAATCGATATTTCTGTATCGGTATTAGGTGAGATTGAAAGAGGGACACGGGCACCGAACGAGAAAATGATCAATAAAATGTCCATCGAGCTTGGTATCCCCGTTCAAGAACTCGCCCCAAAAAGTGACCTAAATTGACATTAAGTAGAGAGTTTTCTATACTTACGTTTAAGTTCAAACGATCGATCTTTTACATTGTATGAGGTCTCTGTTTTTGTCATTATGCTACTCAAACTATAAAAAACTGCCGGTATTTTCTGGCAGTTTTTATTAATCACGATACCCCCATAAATGATACTTAAGATTAATCATGTGAACGATACGTTCATAATAAATGGAGTGATAAAACATGACGGAAGAATTAAATGAGCACATGCGGGTTCGCCGTGAAAAACTACAATCGTATGCTGACCAAGGCATCGATGCTTTTGGTAACAAGTTCGAGCGTACTCACCTATCTGAAGATCTAAAAGAAGCCTATGGCGAAATTTCAAAAGAGGATCTTGAGGAGAAAGCTATTCAGACAACAATAGCTGGACGTATCATGACAAAGCGAGGTAAAGGTAAAGCTGGATTTGCTCACATTCAAGACCTTAAAGGCCAAATCCAAATCTACGTACGTAAAGATACAGTTGGTGAAGAGGCATATGAACTTTTCCAATCTGCTGACATGGGAGATATCGTAGGGGTAGCGGGTACGGTTTTCAAAACAAAAGTAGGTGAACTCTCCGTAAAAGCCAGTGAATTACACATGCTTACAAAGTCACTACGTCCTTTACCTGAGAAGTTCCACGGACTTAAAGACGTTGAGCAACGCTATCGTCAACGTTATCTTGATCTAATTACAAATCCAGATAGCCGTGACACGTTTGTTACAAGAAGTAAAATCATTCAGTCTATGCGCCGTTATTTTGATGGTCATGGATTCTTAGAAGTAGAAACACCAACTATGCACGCAATTCCTGGTGGTGCATCTGCTCGCCCATTTATTACACACCATAATGCATTGGACATGCCTTTATATATGCGTATTGCTATTGAGCTACACTTAAAGCGCCTTATTGTAGGTGGAATGGAGAAAGTATATGAAATCGGACGTGTATTCCGTAACGAAGGTGTATCTACACGTCATAACCCAGAATTCACAATGCTTGAGCTGTATGAAGCCTATGCAGACTTCCATGACATCATGGCATTAACAGAGAATGTCATTTCTCACATTGCAAAAGATGTACTTGGAACGGCTACTGTACACTATGGTGAATATGAAGTGAATCTTGAACCGGAATGGACAAGACTTCATATGGTAGATGCGATTAAAGAATATACAGGTGTAGACTTCTGGCAGCAAATGACTGACGAAGAAGCTCATGCATTAGCAAAAGAACATGGTGTAAAAGTAGAGAAAAGCATGACGTTTGGCCATATTGTAAATGAGTTCTTTGAGCACTTTGTGGAAGAGAAGCTCATTCAACCTACATTTGTTTATGGTCACCCAGTTGAGATTTCTCCACTAGCGAAGAAGAATAAAGAAGATGGACGCTTCACGGATCGCTTTGAATTATTTATTGTAGGTCGCGAACATGCGAATGCATTCTCTGAGTTAAATGATCCAGTAGATCAACGTGAACGTTTCGAATCACAAGTGAAAGAACGTGAAGAAGGAAACGATGAAGCTCACTTAATGGATGAAGACTTCCTCGAAGCTTTAGAGTATGGTTTACCACCAACAGGCGGGTTAGGAATCGGTATCGATCGTTTAGTAATGCTACTAACGAATGCACCATCCATTCGTGACGTGTTACTGTTTCCACAAATGCGTCATAAAGAATAGATATGGAAAAACGTCCTCCAATGAATAATGGTGGACGTTTTTTTGTTCACGCCTTCTTAATAATAGAGCATGAACAGAAGAGGGAGTTATAGTCTTTGTAATAAGTGAATTGAACCTTTTAATCAGTGTTGTTTTCCTATTAAGGAACTTGTTAATATAGCTTTAGAAATGTCTGAATTAACTTACATTAAAAAAGTATAAATAATCTATTGCATTATCCATTGGAGCCATGGTACATTATTAAACGTTGCGTTAGCGACACAGCAAAGCAGCACAGCAAAACAACGCAACAAATCAATCGAAGTCATCGAAAAAAACTTAAAAAAGTTATTGACTTAAGGTTGGCGAGATGGTATATTAATTAAGTCGCTGTTTTGAGGCGACGAAATAAAAGAAACGCGATTTGATCCTTGAAAACTGAACGAAACGACATGTTACGTCAATGAATTACTTTTTATTTTTTAAAAAGCCAGACATCATTTTGATGCAAGGCAAACTCTTATGGAGAGTTTGATCCTGGCTCAGGACGAACGCTGGCGGCGTGCCTAATACATGCAAGTCGAGCGCGTGAAACAACA
>SDGW01001142.1_pt1 | contig 11052 bp, 7 predicted proteins | sample 2873831 | NCBI WGS metagenome assembly SDGW01 (sample SAMN08132700, study PRJNA421101) | hypersaline lake metagenome | isolation source: celular fraction 0.22 microns magnesium sulfate-rich crust from ephemeral... | place: Spain: Penahueca Lagoon, Toledo | collected 2011-07
GGCAATAAACCTGCCCCCCTATTCCATGTCAAGACTAGTATTTTAGTGAAAATTTATCTATTATTTTACATACAAACCTACCATAAGGAGGTAATTCGTTTGACTACTACAGAAAGTAAACTAAATTGGTTAGATATACAGCAACATGTCAAAAAAGATTTTTTAGCACACGTTTCGAAAGAGGAACTAGCGGAAATTGCGAAGACGTTTGAATTAGAGGTACCTGGATTCTCTAAAAAGAAGTTAAAGAACGCTCCTTACATCCGCCTTAAGCCAGTGATTTCAAAATTTCTAGATTCACTCACTGAGCTGAAGCAATTTTTTAAAGGATATACAGGATCGGCCTATGAAGAGATGGAAGACTATGATTACGATACCTTTCTTTTAGAAGCTTCCTTAAACGAGAACATGTCCAACACACAAAAGCTTGTCCTTTTAGCTATTCTATTTCCCGAACAGTATGAACAAAACCGAGAACAAATAGTAGCAAATATCAAAAATGGTAATGAAGCCTTTCTCGGCCTTCAAGAATTTTCGTTAAAGGACATTCTGGATGTACATATCAAAAAAAACGAATCACATTTTCAACAGCTACTTAATCAATTTCTAGACCATTACGTACGACACGAAAGCCTCTCCACCCCTTTCGAATTCAATACGTTCTTTAGTAATGAATATGAAGACCTTGACCAAGGGCAAGTTCTTCAAGTGCTAAATGAGATAGACCTAGATGAGTCTCCATTATCCACAGAAGAACGTCTAGCATTCCACCAACTAGCCTTAAATGAGTTAATGCACATTAGTATCGAACAAATTAACACCCAGCAAAAAGATGTTCAGGAAGCACAAGATGGACAACAAGAGGCAGAGGCTAAAGTAGAACGCCTTTCGAAACGAAAAGAGACCTTATCCCAAAGCATTCGTGAAAAAGAGAAAGAACTCAAGCAACTCAAGCAAGACCATCAAGCAGAAGTGAACAAACTTACAAAACAAAAAGATCAAATCGCCGATGAGCTCAGTAAAATCCGTGCCACCCATCAAAAAACGCTTGAAGACCATGCTGCTGATACCTTTGATGTTATTGATGATCAGGATGAATTTATGTTCATTACACCGGATCATCCCGACAACTTTTCAAAGTTCATCCCGGACAAGATGATTTATACCTATTCAACGAACCGATCGTTTGCCGAACAATTTAAATCCTTACCTGACCATAAGTTGATTTTTATTGATACAAAGCATGTTACATCGAAAGAACAAATGAAAATTCAACGTTTTCTCAATCAAAAATCAGCGCCGTATAAATTCGTAAGTGGATCACCAGAAAAAGTATTCCGTAAGATCATTTTCTACTTGGAAGGAGATACAACCTATGACTCTCTCAACTAAAATTCCACACGCCATCGAAAAACAATTAGATGATAGCGTGTTTGTTGGACGCCTAGCCACAGAAACCGAAATCCATAGCCAAACGTTTCATGAAGCACCGATTGAAATAAGTGAGCGCTCGAATCAGCTATTCTTTTATATCAAATGCCTCTCTCCACTTCCGAATGAATTAACGCGTCATTTTGGGAAGATGCACCATTTATTAACCGGGAATACGATCACACAACAACACCGTCGACTGTTCAATGAACTCACTGATTTCGAGCGATTGCCTTTCCCTAGTATTAAGCCGAAAGTACAGGAAATGTTTGAGGACAAGCTGATTCTATTTAAGCTGATTTCCGTAAATGACAAGTTATATGTAGAACTTTTGAAACTTGAGCCGATCAAACCTAGCGAATCCTATATCACCATTCCAGCACCAGACCTTCGTACTGGAGAGACGGCAGATGATTTACAGAAAAAAATCACAACAGAAAAACGTCCGATTACGCTTAGAAAATACCCAAAACTCTTTTCATCCCCTGAGTTCATCATGCATGAAGAGACCTTTTATAAAGTGGACCTTTATAGTAAAAGTAATGCCACTACCTATTTTCAAAACGATGGTGTAGAAGTTGAGTACGCCCCGGTTGATCCTGATCTGCTACTCGACGCTGTGGATGCCGTCTATGAACATCATCTTTATTTTTTATCACAAGAAAACTACAACAGAATACTTGAACAATTTCAAAAGAATCGAAAGTCATTACGGGAATCCTCTGTCAAAACTAGTGAGCCTCAAACAAAAGCGGAACCTGAGGTAAAACAAGTCGTTCCATCAGCTGCACCGATCTCGATGCATCATACCGATTCAACCGAAACGGAATTTCTAGAGAGCCTAATCCATAAGGCAAGCTACGAGTATAAGATGTTTTACCGTAATGAGGATCTATATTCCTTCCATATTAGTGTCAAAACAAACCCGCTCACCATTTTGGGAGGGATGTCTGGAACAGGTAAGTCCCAACTTGCACGGATTTATGGAGAGTCACTCGGTCTTGTAGAGGGGGAAACGATGCTCTTCTTGCCGATATCACCATCTTACCAAGACCCGAATGACATACTTGGTTATATGAATCCAACGACAAATGAGTTTTATGAGAGCGATACAGGGCTCATCAAATTGCTTCAACATGCTGAGGAGTATCCGGACGAGTTGCACATGGTGATTTTCGATGAAATGAACCTATCCCAAGTCGAACATTGGTTCAGTCCCTTTCTCTCCTTGCTTGAAAATAAAGGAGATCAGTACCTTTCGATCTTTAATGATGACATCGAAGAGAAATCTGGACGATATCGATCAAAAATTAAACTTGGTGACAACTTGATCTTTATCGGAACGGTAAATTTTGATGAAACGACGAAAACATTTTCCGATCGTCTGCTTGATCGAACCAATATAATCACGCCAGAAAAACCACCATTTAAGGATACGATCGATTTTTATAAAAGGGTGCATCAAGAAGATACAAAAGCACCAGCACAACTCTCAGTCAATGCTCAACAACTACGAAGAGAATGGCGATATGATCCTAAAGACATCGGACTCCATTTATTAAATGAATATGAGATTCATACGTTGGATAAGATCCATCGCCTAATGAATGACAGTGATCCACAAAAGGGCGTTTCATTCCGTGTAGCGCTAGCCATTGTAGAGTTTTTGTATAACGTTCCTCAAAATCAAGAGGGTGAGGATCTGATTTCGAGAAGACGCCTTTTTGACTTCCAAATTAATCAACGTATTTTAACGAAAATTAAAGGAATCGATACGTTTGCAGGACCGATTGTTGGAGAGATGAAGCAACTAGACGGGCAATTTAACTATTCAGGTGGTACACTTGCCGACCTATTCACTTCAGATCAGGCTCAATTTGCCTCTGATTTTGAATTGTCTCTTCAAACCCTGAAAAACAAAGCAAAAGAGCTGATGATGTATGGCTTTACCAACTAAGTCGTCCCCTCTTTTGCACGTAAAGGATATGAATGTGGACCTTTCTTTTCAAAGTGGTCAAAACCAAGTCCCTATACACACACTGAGCCCGGATAAGCAGCGACATCACATTCTTGAAACGATCGTAGAGGTGTATGAGTATAAAGAATGGAGCATGCTTCTTTTGGATTGGAGTTATGGACGTCAAGTTAACGTTCGCATTCCTTTTCCAGACCCAGATCAAGACATGCTCACTCTCTCTTTATCACGATCCGAGCAGCGCCAGCATATTTTTCATCCGTTTCAAGATGATCAATTCCCCTGGCCTTGTGGGACGTTTGTTTATGAAGTGGACCTAGAGGGACAGACGTATTATGGAGCGATTCGCATCGTGCCCCACCACTTTTCAAAAGATCAATTCAATGACATTGCAACCTATTTAGAACAAGAGCTCGATGGGTTAACCATGAACTACTATAAGCACGTGAGCCAATACATCAGTGTCGACTACGTTTTACCGAGAGATGATCTTCAATTCCTCCAATGGCTAGATGAATCATTCGTAAAACTGACGCGGGCTTTAAAATGGATTGAACAAGAAAACCAGTCGAACGTTAAGCGACACTACCAAGCCGAAAGCCGTCCTGGCCGTATGGACCGTCATAGCGTGAAGTGGAAAAGTTCCTTCAAAGGCGCGGTTCAAGGGGAGTCCAAGTTTTACAACCGAAAACAGATCCAAGACTTTAACCTCCCCGAAAACCAGATGGTGAAATATCGGGTGAAAAAACTGCTTCAGCGAATGGATGCGATCACGGCTTCCTTACAAGGAGATTTATCAGAGGCATTGAACGAGACCACAGAAACTCGCCAAAACGTTGGACAAAAGCGCCAGCAAATTGAGGAACGCATCCAACACGTTCAGAAGTATGCCCAAAAGCTTCGATACCAAATGAGACAACCGTCCTGGAATGGGGTTGAGGATACACTTCCGAGAATCCCATCTACCACACATAGTCGTGGATATATATCGTTTCACAAACTATGGCACGAACAAAATGAATGGGGAAGTAAACAGCCTTACTTACAGCACCAGACGCAAGCACCATTACTCCACCCAACAGCAAAAATCTATGAGTATTACACGCTGTTAATGGTGGTCAAACAATTTCTCGAAAACGGATATGAGTCGAAACACGACACGATCGCTCACCAATTGAAAAAAGGGTATCTTCATTCAGGCTTGCAAGAAGGAACAACCGTCATTTTAGAAAAGGCAGATCAGGAGATTCATATTGTCTATGATCAAGATGTTGAATACCGCTCCCATGCTGCAATTGAAAAGAAAACGTACTTCTTTTCCAAGTTCCGTAAAAGAAAGCCAGATATCCGTATTGACTATTATAGAAAAGAGAACGGACAACCTTTCTATCATTCTTCTGTTGTGATCGAGGTGAAATATAGTCCGCTTCGCAATATTTATTCAGAGTATGGCCATACAAAAGCTGCTGAGCAAATGAATGAATATATCGGAATCAAGTACTACTGCCCCGTACGCAAGGAATATTTAAACCGAATACACGACGTGATTTGTGTTTATCCAGGCAACCGATTCGAGAACACCCTCCTCCATACAGAGGACGGCAAGTTTCTGCAATTTTATCCAACAGAAGAAGGATTGGTTGGCGGCGACGAGCTTTATGATGTTCTGTGGAAATGGTTAGGTTCATCGTTTGGTCTAGGAAACTAATTTACAAGAAAATAAAATAGTAGAATGGAGAGAACCCTATGAGAGTTATGAGAGGATTTGGGAAGGTTGTTAATACTGTAGTCGGAGGTACTGCAAAAGGTGGCGTAAAAGTCATAAGTAAAGCTGTATCCTCCAAACATGAAAGCACAGGCCAATACATTGATGAGCTTGGAAACACCGTTATTGATGCGTCAAAAGGAGCCGTCGATTCTATTACTCAATTCGCTGATGGTGCTGTACAAGGCGGTTACGGCGTCGTTAAAAAGGACGACTATCATAAACGCCAAGGATGGGACGATATCAAAGATTCAACAGGACGAACGGTCAAGGGAATCGGTTCAGGGATTACCTACACTGTGAAAAGTGGCGGAATCACCTTAAGAGGCCTCCAAAACAAAGATCGAGAGCAAATTCTATATGGGGTAAAAAACTTAGGGAAAGTCGCTGCAGTCACCACGTTCGCCGTAGGTGTAATCGACGTGGTAGACGGATCAGATTCCATTTATGCCGATGAAGTCGAAACCCGAAACGATCACCTGAACGGATTGGATCACGCTGAAACAGGAGTTCCTTTTGAACAAAAACAAGTTGAAATGCCAAACGGAGAATTCCAAACAGGAACCTTCCCTGTCTTTGATTCCAATTTTAGCGCTGTCCTAGCAGAAGAAGTCTATACAGAAAGTGATCAAACCCATTTTACAATAGCTAACGAAGCTTTATATGAATCGATTCAAGAAAACCCAAGCCTGGCAAACGAACTAGGCTTAACGAACACAGACCTTCAAGGCTTAGCTAATGGCGAAACACCCGAAGGATACGTGTGGCACCATAACGAACAACCAGGTGTAATGCAATTAGTCGATGAAGATTACCGGTCATACAGGTGGCCGTGAGATGTGGGGCGGTGGTGGTGAGAATCGGTAGGTTATATATACAAAAAGGCCAGTCAACTGTATTGACTGGCGCTTTATTTTGTCTCATTTTTATTAAGGCAATTGAGTAATTTGTGAAAATATCTCAACTCTTAGTAATTAAAAATCCAAGTTCATTTTTTTCTGATATGTTCCTATTTTAATACTAACTATTCTACCATTTTCTATTTCTGGGGTAAGAATAACGTTCCCGCTTAGCATTTAACCCTCTTCCACGTTCATCGAGAGGAGCATTTGAATTTGAGTTAAAGTACATTGGCTTTACTTTTGTACGATAATTAATATACCCTTCATCATACTTCCACGAGTCCTTGTTATATTGATCCTCTTGTTGTGGTGCTTTTGAAATGATCGTATCAATTTTCGTTAAGAAAAATAAAACTTGCTCCAGAAAGTCATAATCACTACTAAGTTCGTGACAATAACATAAGAATTCATATGCTCCATCTAAGTTTAATTCAACCATTTTATCATTATACTTTGCTTTCGTTTCTAATGATTCATTAGGATTTGGATATTGCGCTTCAGGAAAGAGTTGAACGCTAAAATCTTTTAATAACTCTTTCATTTCCTTTTTCAAATCAGGATTCTCAATTTCATAGTAAGCTGCTTCTAAGTGAATATATGCCGCATCTAGGTTTAATGAAATATCTAGATCTAAATCCATACAACAACCTCTATTCCGATATCATTCTTACTTTTAATATCGGATGGAATCAAAATCTATTTAGAGGTGGATAGGTCTTACTTAACACTCTAACTTCTGAGAGACCTCAGCTCTGAATTGATTCCTTTAGTATTTTCATATACTTCTTTATATAGTTGATAAATTTGATTATATTTCTCAACTATAGCTTGATTTGGATAATAAATATCTCCAAATTCAAGAAAAGATTTCACGGATTCTTCTAATGAAGAAAACCACCCACACCCATAAGCTGCAAGCATTGCTGCCCCTAAACCTGGACCTTGTTCATTCTCTAAACTTTGTATAGAAGCATTAAAAATATTAGCTTGAATCTGTAGCCATGTGGGGTTTTTAGCTCCCCCTCCAATCGAAATAACATGATCAATCTCTTTTCCTGAATCGCGAAGTATTTCGATAGATTCCTTTAAAGAAAAAGTGATTCCTTCAACAACTGCTCGAGTAAAATGTTCAGCTGAATGAGAACGATCCATTCCTATAAAACTTCCTCTAATGTTAGGGTCAGAGTGTGGAGTCCTTTCACCGACAATATACGGTGTAAACAGCAAACCATTAGCACCTGGTGGAACAGAATCTATACCAGCCATTAAGTCATTGTATGAAGTGTTTGGTGCAAAGGTTTCTTTATACCAACCTAAACTATCTCCTGCAGCAAGGGTAACACCCATTGAATAGAAAGCATCTTCTTTTCCATGATTAAAAAAATGCACCCTTCCTTGGTAGTCATATTCTTCTTTCTCATAATTTAATATAACGCCAGAAGTTCCAATACTACATAATGTTTGATCAGCTGAAAGAATCCCTGAACCAATAGCACCGCAAGCATTATCTGCACCACCAGCAAAAACCTTTGTTTTGCTACTTAAACCAGTAATATCAGCTACCTCTCTTGAAATACTTCCTACGCATTCATGTGACTCGATTAATTCTGGACAGAGATTTATATCAATATTAAAAGAATCACATATTTCTTTACTCCATCCCTTTTCAGATACATTTAAAAGTAGTGTTCCAGCTGCATCAGAATATTCACTATTAATACGTCCTGTCATACGATATCTAAGATAATCTTTTGGTAACAAAAACACCTTTGCTTTCTCATAATTTTGTGGTTCATGCCTTTTAACCCATAGAAGTTTTGGTAACGTAAATCCTTCTAATGCTGGGTTTTTGGTGATTTGCAATAAACGATCGTCTAGTTTCTCTTCAATTTCCTTACACTCTTGCGTTGTCCTTGTATCATTCCAAAGTATTGCATTTCGAATTAATTGATTCTTATCATTTAATAGTATCAGCCCATGCATTTGTCCTGAATAACTAATTCCTACAACATTTTCTTTTTTTATCCCCGATTCTTTTAGTACTTCTTGAATAGCCGCCAATGACTGTTTCACCCACTCATCTGGGTCTTGTTCCATATAACCTGTTTTTTCTTGTAGTAATCTCAATGGTTTTTTAGTTTCACCTACAATGGTTCCTTTTTGATCAAGTAGTAACACTTTGACTGCACTAGTACCTAAATCTATACCAAGAACATAATTCATACAAAGCCCCACCTTTTATCCTTTGATTTGAGCGCTGTCACCTTTTTTTCTTTTTAGTTTCTCCCAAAAACCAAATTGTGAAAGAATCGTTATAAGGATTAAGACTACAAAAATAATAGATATTGGCCGAGTCACAAAAGGCAATAAACTTCCATCAGATTCAAGCAAAGTCCTACGAATGTTGGTATCTGCAATTGGACCAAGAATGGCTCCTAAGATTAATGGGGCTGGAGGAAAGCCCATTTGAATCAAGAAAAAACCTAATAAACCGAAAGCTATCATAACAAATACATCAAACATACGAATATTAATTGCGTAAGCACCGATAACACAAAGTGCCCCAACAATAGGGAGTAAGTATGCTGGTTTCACCTTTAATATCTTCACCATTACTTTTGATAAGATGATCCCACATATAAATAGGGCAACAGCAGCTAAAAGTAATATCGCTGTCATTTGGTATGGAAAACGTGGCATTTCAAAGCTTAACATTGGCCCCGGACGAATCCCATGTAAATATAATGCCCCTAACAGCACTGCAGCAGGCGGGCTTCCCGGGACTGCAAGTGTTAACAACGGAATAAGTGATCCACCAATACATGAATTATTACCAGTTTCAGATGCAATCACTCCTTCATAAGACCCCTTCCCAAATTCCTCAGGATTCTTACTTGCTTTTTTTGCACGATCATAAGCCATCCAAGAAGCAATATCCTCACCAACTCCTGGAATGGAGCCAACTCCTACCCCTATTAAACCCGAACGCAAAATGGTCTTCCAATTTTGAATCACTTTCTTTATCACAGGTACCTTTTTTCTAGGTGTTTCCGCAACTAATACATCTGTTTTATTTTTTAGAGTCATCATGATTTGAGGAATACCAAATATACCGATCATGGCTGGTATAAATGCAATACCACCGAGCAAATCAGGGTTTCCAAAAGTAAACCGCTGATATGCATAAATTTGTTCAATCCCTACAAACGAGATCATTAACCCTATCATCCCAGATATCCAACCCTTAATAGGTTTATCCATTGAAGTCAAGGAGCCACAAATAATGATACCGAACATAGCTAACAAGAAAAATTCAGGTGAAGCAAATGATTTCTCAGCAACCTTACTAATAATAGGTGTAAAGCTAACAATGACAATGACTCCAAATATTGTTCCAATAAAAGACCCAAAGCGTGTAACATATAAAGCAGGTTCAGCCTCACCTTTTTGAGCTAGAGGAAAACCGTCCATAGCCGTTGCAGCTGAAGCCCCTGTTCCTGGAATATTAATTAACACCGCTGAAATGGATCCACCATAAATGGCCCCGACATAAATACCCATAAGCATAGGTATAGCTAGTTCTGTTGGTAGATTGTATGTAAACCCAGTTAATAAAGCAATTCCCATGGTAGCAGATAACCCTGGCAGCGATCCCATAATAATACCGACTGATGTACTGACCACAAGGGCTAAAATAATCTCCCAGCTCAGTAGTTTCACTAACTCTTCCAAAACTATCATTATACCCAACGGACGTCCCTCCTTTTACGGTAACGGAATGTTTATAAGAGTCCCAAATATATACGTGATTAAGTAAGAAGTTACCCCAGCTGTTAGAACCATTGATATGAATCGACCAGCCTGAAATAAAAACATAAATACAAAGATATAGATAAATGTTGCCCAATAAAAAGGAATATTTCCAATAAGACCAAATATATAAATAACGAAAATAAATGAAATTAAAATTATACGTAAACTTTGTTTCTCTTTAAGTACTCTAATAGTATTTAATAGATCTATTTTCTTTACTCTAGCACCTGATCTCCAAGCACTAATCACTAATGAGAGACTAAGAACCATGATAATCACAGACACAACACCTGGCAGTACTCCAGGAGAAGTGTACGCCCCCTTTGAGGTAGATGGTAAAATATCTTGGTGCATTAATAGCGATTCATAAAAGAAGTAAGCAGATACTATGAATAAAAAAGTTCCAAAAACTAAATCTGTTTTTCTCATTGTTTTCTTATTGTTGATCAACGGTTTTCACTCCTTTTATAATTGAAGGAGACGGTTACCCGTCCCCTTCATTTTCACTCTGGGCGAGGTATCCCATATTCTTCTGGAGACCTTACCGCAATTCCTTTGTCATATAAAATCCAAGAGAAAAGACTCTCCATACGTCTAGCATATTTTTTCGCTTCTTCACCTGTTAAACCAACAATATTAATGTGTCCTGTTTCAGCATATTTCTGAACAGCATCAGATTCTAACGCTTTGTCAAAAGCACTCTCCAATTTATCTACAATTGGTTGTGGGGTATCAGATGGTACCGCAAACCCTACAACTTGGTTAACTGGCAGTTTATCTTTCATTTCAGGTAATGTGTCCGTAATGGCAGGTACATCTTCATATCCTGGTACATCCATGCTTTCTTTTTCTATCATTGCCAATGGTCTTAATTTTTTCGCTTTCAAGTATTCTGACTGTTCACCAACACCTGTAATAACTACATCAACTTCGCCAGAGAGCGTTGCAAGAATGGAAGGATTACTTCCCTGATACGGCATGAATTTATATTCAACATTAGAAGCTTGTTGGAAGAGCGCTGCCTTAATATCCCAGATAGCACCAATTTGGGAATTTGCTAGCTTAACCTCTCCTGGGTTTTCCTTCATTGCTTGGATAACATCTTCTACTGTCTTATATGGTGAATCTGCTGCTACAGACATAACAGCTGGCGTTCCACCAAGGAA
>SDGW01001143.1_pt1 | contig 11046 bp, 11 predicted proteins | sample 2873831 | NCBI WGS metagenome assembly SDGW01 (sample SAMN08132700, study PRJNA421101) | hypersaline lake metagenome | isolation source: celular fraction 0.22 microns magnesium sulfate-rich crust from ephemeral... | place: Spain: Penahueca Lagoon, Toledo | collected 2011-07
CGGGCGGGGGGGGGGGGGGGGGCGGGGGCCCCGCCGCCGCCGCCCGCCCGCCCCCCCCGGAAGGAACCCCGGGGCCGCCGCCGAGCCCCCCCGGGGGGGCCGCCCGGGGCGGGGTCGTCGCCGGCCCCGCCCCCCGCGCCCCGGCGGGCGCCCCCCCCGGGCTCGGCGCGGGGGGGCGGCGCCCGCCGATTCACTGGACGCCGCCCACCCGAGACCTCACGCGCCTGCTCGCGGAGGACACGCTCAAGCTACAGGGCGGCGGCGAGCGCGGCGGCCGCTACGACTGCCCGTTCACGCGCGCGGAAGTCGCCGCGCTCGGTGAGGTCTCCGAGACGCACGGCTACGGAGAGACCTTCGAGGCTGCCGGCTACGAGGTGACGCTGTACGACGCGGGCCACATCCCCGGGAGCGCACACGTCCTGGTGGACAGCGCGGGACGAAGTCCCGCGAGCAATCGGGCCAAGTCCGATGACGACGGGGACACCCGGCTGCTGTACACGGCGGACTTCAACACGGAGGACCAGCGACTGCTCGCCGGCACGACCGCCCGGCCCGACGCCGACGTGGTCGTCACGGAGTCGACGTACGCGGACGTGACCCGGGACGACCGCGCGAGCATCGAGGACGCGTTCGCGTCGTCGGTCGCGGAGACGATTCGCGGCGGCGGGACGGCCGTCGTTCCGGCGTTCGCTATCGGTCGCACACAGGAACTGTTCATGGTGTGCGCCGCCCACGACATCCCGTGTTACGTGGACGGGATGGGCGTCGCGGTCACCGAGCGGTTCAAGCAGACCAGCGAGTTCCTCCGCGACCCCGAGGCGTTCCGCGCGGCCTGCGGGCACGCGCGCTTCCTCGACGCCTCGACGCGGAACGGCCAGCGGAAACGAATCGCGGAGAAACCGACGGCCATCGTCACAACTGCCGGGATGCTCGGAAACGAAGATCCGCTAGCAGTGGCTGCTGTCTGAGAACCTTTGCCGAAGGGGCCAAAGACAGAATAGCCAATTTTCAATTAGCCTATTCTGAGTTTGGTTATCCGGTGCGCTTATGGCAGTGTCCGAACATCGGACAGTATGGACCGATTCGTGGACCGGCAGACCGAACTCTCGCGGCTTCGAGACTGCTACGAGACCGACGAAGCCGACATGGTCGTCATCTTCGGCCGGCGTCGCCTCGGCAAGTCGGAACTCGTTCGGGAGTCGCTGATCGACCGCGACGACGCCGTCCGCTACCAGGCGACCGAGACGACGCCGCAAGTACAGCTCGACGAGTTCGTCGACGTCGCGTCAGGGCCGTTCCCCGGCGTCGACCGCATCAAACAGGACTGGGAGTCTCTCCTCGGCTATCTCGCCGAACAAAACGCGGTCGTCGTGCTCGACGAGTTCCCGTACCTCATCGATGCAGACGAGAGTCTCCCGTCGGTCATCCAGCGGCTGTGGGATCAGGAGATTCAGCATACCGCTGCAACGTTCGTGCTCGTCGGCTCGTCGATCAGTATGATGGAGGAAGCAACGCTTCTCGGGAACAGTCCGCTATACGGTCGATTCACCGAAAAGATCGACCTTCGACAGCTCGACTTCGACGCCGCTCGCGAGTTCTTTCCCGGGTCCTACACGCCCGAGGAGCAGGTGTTCGCGTGGGGCGTGTTCGGCGGTACCCCGTACTACCTCAACGGCGTCGAGTTGAACCACGACCTCGGGACGGTCGTCCAGCAGTCGATTCTCTCACAGCAGGGTTTCCTGCACAACGAGCCCGAGTACGTCCTCCGCACCGAACTAACCGAACCGAACCGGTACTTCGCGATCCTCAAGGCGATCGCCGCGGGGAGTACGACCGCGAACGAGGTCGCGGGGACGGTCGGTATCGACGGGAAGCAGATTTCGACGTACACCCAGAAGCTAGAGCGACTTCGCCTCGTCGAGCGCGAGGTTCCGATCACCGAGGACAAGGCGAAATCACGACGGGGCCGATACCGGATTCTCGATCCGCTGTTCCGATTCTGGTTCCGGTTCGTCTACGGGAACGAAGACCGATACGAGCGACTCGGTGAGGAAGCGTACAGGACGGTCATCGAACCCGAGATGGCAGACTTCGTGAGCCAGGGGTTCGAAACGCTCTGTCAGGACGCACTCCCCGGTCTGTATCCCGGCGAGACGTTCGTCGACATCGGCCGGTGGTGGTACAAGGAACACGAGGTCGACGTGGTCGGTCTGACGGACGACGGAACGATGGTCGCCGGTGAGTGCAAGTTCACGTCGTCGCCGCTCGACTACAGCGCGCTCGCGTCACTGGAAGACCACGCCGACGAGATTCGGTGGTCCTCCGATAGCGGTGACGTAGAACGGGAATACGCGCTCTTTGCTCGAAGCGGATTCACGCAGTCAGTTCGTGAGGCCGCCGCTGACCGCGACGACCTCGAACTGTTCGACCTCGAAGCGATCATCGACAACGTTTGAACGCACCCGACAGAATCCACCAATCATCGACCACAACGGGTGACGTCACCGGCTAGTGGCGTGCTGCTCGACGGTCCCGCCTTTCGACTCCACCACTTCAGGGCCTCTCTCGGCCCCTTCGTCGTCGAGGGTTTCCTTGAGAATCGCGTAGAAGCGCCACTCGTCGCCGTAGTCGTAGAGGTAACAGATTCGGTCACGTTCGTCGAGTCCTAGCTGTTCGACGGCGTCGCTGACCCTCGTCTCGCCGGCATCGTACGTCTCCTCGCCGAACCCCATCGCTGGCCCACCCTGTGAATCTTCGAACTCCTGGGGACACTGGTACTTGACGTTGCTGTCCCAGTAGTCCTCGTCGGTCCCGATGAACCAGAGATGTCCCTGATCGAGTCCCATCGAGGCGTTGATCGTTCCCTGGAGTTCGTCGATCGTGCGGTCCGAGCCGACGACGACGTCGCGCCACAGCGACGTCGGGTTTGGGGCGAACTTGACGCGGAAGCGGTACGCCGTCGTCCTGGTTTCAGGATCGCTGTTCTGCCTCCTTAGCGTACCGGTCGACCACCGCTTTCACCGAGCCGCGACCACTCGACGCGAGTGGCTATCGTACTTAAAGAAAGAGGTGCAGAACTCAGATTCCCGGAAAGGCGGTTTATCGCGGCTGCTTCGGGGTGCTACTCGCTGGATGCTCTCGGGCGGCCCCGCGATGACGTACGTCCCCGAAATCGCGGGCAATCCCCAGCACGAGCTCGCACTCACCGGCTACCAGGTCGAGGGGACGCCCGGCCGCGAGCTACTGGACACGGGCAGCGCCGAAATCGACGGCCGCCACCTCCGCGTCGCCGCGCGCGTCCACAGCTACGATTTCTCCGCGCACGCTGACCGCGAAGGACTACGGGAGTTCCTCGACGACTACCGCGGCGCCGAGGTGCTCGTCAACCACGGCGACCGCTGCGAGTGGTTCGCCGACGAACTGCGCGCGGACGGCTACGACGCCAGCGCGCCCGAGCGGAACGCGACAGTTTCGGTGTAGCTACTCGTCGCTCTCGGCGCGCTCGGCGTAGGCTTCGAGTTCGCCCGCGAGCTCGCGGGCCTCGTCCGGGGAGAGCGTCGCGCGCTCGGCGTGGGCCGGCACGCGCTCGGTGTCCGTGTTGTCGAGTTCGAGTTCGACGAGCACGTCGCCGTCGTCGGTGGTGACGTTGAGCACGGCGAGGGCGTCCTCCGTCCAGCCGTGGCCCTCCGCCTCGCCGTCGAGGAGCGTGAACGTCGTGTACGCGTTGACCTTGATGATGCGGTCGGCCATGCGGGACGAACGCGGGACAACCCCGTGGGTGTTACGACAGCGACAACGGAGACGCGGAGAACGGGGAGAGAGGAGAGCGCGGTAGCGGGCGTCGTCAGTCGTCCGCGGAGATGGGTTCGCCCTCGCCGTCGGTCGGCGCGGGGCTGGCGCCCATGTCGTCGTCGTCCGCGTACGGGTACCACGTCATCTTCGTGTTGTGCATGTACGGATCCTCGTAGTCGGTCTCCTCGGGGTCCGCGAGCTCCTGGAGGGCGTCCTCGTCCTGGCGCTGGATGAACTCCCGGAACGTCTCGCCGTCCTGGCGCCGGTCCTCGTAGGTCCCGAGTAAGTTCTGGATGTAGCCCGGCACCTCGTCGGCGGGCACGCGCATCTCCACCCACTCCGCGAAGTGGGGGTTCTCGCCGAGCCCGCCGCCGAGCCCGACGTCGAGCGCTTCGACCGGCTCGCCGTCCTTGCGGGTCTTCATCCCGCGGAGGCTGACGTCCGCGATCTGGGGCTGCGCACACGAGGCCGTGCAGCCCGAGAGGTGGATGTGGAAGTCCGTCACGCCCTCGGGGACGTCGACGTTCTCCTTCAGCCAGCGCGCGTACCGCACCTGGCGGTTCTTCGTCTCCACGATGGACAGCGAGCAGAACTCCGTGCCAGTGCACGCGATCGAGCCCCGCATGAACGGGTGGGGGTCCGGCGAGTAGTCCTCCAGCAGGTCCTCGGCGAGGAAGTCGTCGAGGTCCTCCTCGGGGATGTCCGTCACGATGACGTTCTGGCGCTGGGTGAGCCGCACCTCGCCGCTGCCGTACTCGTCGGCGAGCTCCGCGAGCTCGTAGGTGGCGTCGACGCCCATCCGCCCGACGAGGACGTTCAGACCGACGTAGTAGTCGCCGTCGGGCTGCTCGTGGACGCCGACGTGGTCGCCGTGTTCGTGGCCGCCCGCGTTGTACGTGTACTGGTCGCGGAGGTCGTCTCCCGCGGTTTCGAGGTCCCAGTCGGTGTAGTCCTCCTGGAGGACGCGCCGAACCTTCTCGGCGCCCCACTCGTCGACGAGGAACTTGATGCGGGCGTTGTAGCGGTCCTCGCGGTCGCCGTGGTCGTGGAACAGCTCCGTCGCGGCGGCCGCGATGTCCGTGGCCTTCTCCTCGGGCACCCAGATGTCGACGTCGCGGGCGAGCCGCGGCTCCTTGCGGGAGAGCCCGCCGCCGATGCGGACGTTGAACCCGAGCTCGCCGTGCTTCTCGGCGGGCTCGAACGCGAGGTCGTTGATGTCGCCCTGGCCGCAGCCCTGGTCGCAGCCCGTCACTGAGACCTTCCACTTCCGCGGGAGGTTCGCGTAGTCGTCGTCGCCCTTGAACGTCTCGTGGAGCTCCTCCGCGACCGGCCACGCGTCGATGTGCTCGTGGGTGTCCTTCCCGGCGACCGGGCAGCCGACGATGTTCCGCCAGGAGTCACCGCAGGCCTGCTGGGTGGAGAGGCCGTTCGCCTCGAGCTTCTCGAAGATGTCCGGCACGTCCTCCAGTTTGATCCAGTGGAGCTGGATGGACTGGCGGGTCGTCCAGTCGCAGTACGCCGCGCCGAACTCCGGGTTGTCGACCGGGCCGCGGGCGTACTCGTCGGCGATCTCCGCGACCGTCTCCAGCTGGCCCGGCTCGAGGACGCCGTTCGGCGTCCCGATGCGCATCATGAAGTAGCTCTCCTGGCCCTTCCGCTGGTGGTACAGCCCCCACCACTTGAAGCGCTCGAACCACTCGTCGTGCTCCTCCTCGGGGATGGCGTCCCACCCCTCCTCCGCGAACCGGAAGAGATGCTCCCGGATCTCGTTACCGTAGACCTCGTCCTTCCAGCGCTCGACGTCCGTGGGCATATACACACATACTGGGGGCTCTCCCTTACCAAGGCGCGCTTGGTGTCAAGGTTCCCCGCGGCCGGCCGGTACCGGATACACTTACCGCTATCGCCGAACACCTTCGACCGGCTCGAAGCCCTCGTCCGTGACCTTCCCCACTGGTAGCCACGGCGTCGTTCCGGACTCCCCGCAGTTCAGGCAGTGGCCGTGCGCGCGGGCCTCCACCCGTCGACCGTCCGCGCCCACGTCCACGAACGCTTCGACCACGAGCCACGCGAGCGCGCACGAACAGAAGCCCTCCGCGACCGGCCACACCTCGCTCGTGCCCGCCGCGCGCTCGTCGTTCACGCTCACCCACGCGGCGTCGTCGAGCAGCCGCAGTCGCGTCGCCATACCACTACTCCGCGAGCCGCACCCGTCCACCCATCGGCGCGGGCAACGCCTGCCAGTCGTCGGAAGTACCGTCAAGGCCCGCCGGTATCGGCCAGTGCTGGCGGGCATTGCGCCCGAAGCGGCAGTTAACCGTTCCCGCGCCATACCGGGAAACATGCCTACCCGAGTGCGCGGCAAGCGCCAGCACGCGTCCGTCGACGCCGCACCCGAGCTGTTCGACGAGGAGGTGGACGGCGAGTGAACCAGCACGCCGAACGCGACGCCGACCGCGCGGAGACACAGGACCGCGACGACGACCACCTCGCCGACGTGGAACCCGGCGCCGGCTGCACGGAGATCTGGGAGCACCTCTCCGAGCGCCGCGAGAACCACGACGACGAGGAATAGGTGTTTTACGCCCCAGGCCGCTACTGGACGTATGACTGACGAGGAACCGATTCCGCCGACGGACCGCGAGTCACCCGTCGGCGAGCCGGTCGTCCGCGGCGACGAGCGGGTCACCGGCGAGCACGCCCGCGAAGCCGTCTCGTTCGACCCCGACGACCCCGAGAGCGTCGCCGAAGCCGCCGAGACCGTCGGCGCGTTCGCGCGCAACGAGCTCGGCGACAGCCACCTCTACATGCTCCGGGGCGCCGCCGCCTGCGCCGCGCTCGTCCGCGCCGAGAACTCCTACAAGGCCGCCGCCGAGCGCGCGGACGGCGACGTCGGCGTCTCCTTCATCCGGAAGTGGGCGCGCGTCCACGACCTCCCGCGGGCCGTCCGCGAGCACGTCGCCGCCGGCCACATCCCGCCGACCGCCGCGAAACACATCGCGCGCGTCGGCGGCGACGACCGCTACCTCCTCGCGTGGGCGGTCGTCGACAACGAGCTCACCGTCCGTGACGTCCGCCGCGCCGCCAGCGCCGTCAACGACGGCGACGACCTCGACGACGTCCTCGAAGAGCTCGGCGTCACGCCGGGAGCGCTGACGGTCACGCTCCCAGCGCCCGTCTACAGGGACCTCCGACGGCAGGCCACAGTTTCGGACCGCGACCCCGACGACGTCGTCGCCGACGCGCTCCGCGAGTACCTCTAGTTCTCCTCGGTGAGGAAGCCAGCGGCCGCGTCCGCGAGCACGTCCACCGCCGTGTCCGCCTCCTCGAAGTCGATGGTCTCGTCCGGGAAGTGCGCCTGCTCGATGTCCCCCGGCCCGAACATCACGGTCGGAATGCCCGCCTCGATGTAGTGGCGGGCGTCCGCGCCGTACGTCACCCCCCTGGGCTCCGTCTCGTCGAGACCGTGCGCCTCCATCGCCGACTGGACCGCCTGCACGACCGGCTCGGCCGGGTCGATCTCGGAGGCCTCGAACTGGACGGTGAACCGCTCGAACGCCGGCGGGTGCTCGGCGAGCCACTCGCTGTCCGCGCCGACCTCGGCGAGGCGCTCCTCGAACGCCGCCTCGACCTCGGCGACGGTCTCCCCCGGCGCGACGCCGATGCGCCACTCCGCGGTCAGCGACGCCGGCACCGTCGACGCCCACTCGCCCGCCTCGACGGTCCCGCAGACCACCGGCCACTTCGTCGGGAACTCCGCGTACAGCGGGTGCGTGACGTGCTCCTCGCGCTCGGCAGCGAGGGCTTCGAACGCCTCCCGGACCGCGTCGAAGTGGTCGAGGACGGACTCCCCCGCCCACGGCGTCGCCGCGTGCGCGGACCGGCCGGTCAGTTCGAGTCGCTTCATCAGGCTCCCCTCCGAGGCGACGACGGGCGTCAGCGACGTCGGCTCCGCGATGATCGCCGCGTCGCGCTCGAACGGGTACGGGTTGTCCAGCGCCGCCGTCGCCGCGCCGACGCCGCCAGCCTCCTCGCCGACCACGCCCTCGACGACCACGCGGCCGTCGACGTCGTCTCGGTCCGCGAGTTCGAGCGCGGCGTACACGCACGCCGCCAGCCCGGCCTTCATGTCCGCCGCGCCGCGCGCGGTCAGCTCGTCGCCGTTCCACCGCGCCTCGAACGGCGGCGACGACCACACGCCCTCGTCCGCGGGCACGACGTCCACGTGGCCGTTCAGTACGATCGTCGGGCCGGCGTCCGGGTCGCCGAGCTCCAGGACGCCGCCGACGCTGCGCCGGTCGGCGGCTCGAATCTCGCGCGGGTCGTCCGGGAACGACCGGTGCCCCGCGAGCAGTTCCGCGTCCACCTCCCACTCGTACGTCTCGAAGCCAAGTTCGGCCAGTCGCGCCGCGAACCACGCCGACACCGGCGCCTCCGCCGCGTCCGTCGACTCGAACGCGACGAGCGCCGACGCGAACTCGCGCACTCCGTCCATACGCTCCGGTTTCCCGACGCCCGCGTAAGCGTTTCGCTGGATGGTAAACGTTTAACCTCGCGCTGCCCGAGTTGGAATCGAGGGCCGATAGCTCAGTTCGGCAGAGCGTCTGGCTTTTAACCAGACGGTCGAGGGTTCAAATCCCTCTCGGCCCGCTTCTGCTGCGAAGACCGCTACCGCGCAGCGTTGCCACTCGCCAGCGTCGAGAACTGAGAGAACGCTACCGCGTCTGCGTGTGTGCGAGCCAGACGAGCGCGACGCCGAGCGCGACGGCGGCGAGCGAACCGACAACCTGGAGGACGGTGACGCCGGCGCTGTTAGCGTGCTGCCACGGCATCCCGACGAGCGTCCCGATACCGACGAGCGCGACGAACGCGCCGACGAGAACGCCGTAGACGTCGAGCGTGTCCGCGAACGGATGTTGCATGCACGACGCCTCGCCGCGGAACACGTTAACGGTGACGGAACGACCCAGCGGCGTCAGTACCGCGACGGCAGGAACGCCAGCATGATCAACAGCGCGGCCGCCAGCCCGCTCAGGATGACGATACCCCAGAGGCCGTTCGTGCGCTCGTGGAACTCCTGCTGGGCCGCCACGTCGGAGTTGTAGTCCGCGTAGTCGGTCGTCAACTGGAGGACCGTCCCGCCGCTCTGCTGCTCGAAGTGCGCGAGGTACGGCGTACCACTCTCACCGAGCGTCGCGTTCGCGCCCTCCTCGAAGCTGACCTCGTTCGTCCGCGGCGCGAACCACTCGATCGTCACCGTCTCGTTGGTGACCGACGCCACGGTCGTCTCGTTGTCGTTGTCCGGGAGCGCTATCTGGTCGCCCTCCGAGAACGAGTGCACCGTCGGCTCGCCGACGTACTCGCTACGTTCGACGAGGCGGCGCTCGCCATCCTCCTCGACGATGACGTACGTCGTACCGTTCTGCTCGACGGTCGGCCGGTCGACGGTCTGGACCTCGCGGAGCTCGAACTCCGTCGGGTCGGACTGGTTCGGGACCGCGACCGTGTAGTTGTCGCCCTCGTAGACGACCGTGTCCTCGGGCGCCCACTCCGCCGTGTACCGCGCGGACTCGTTCGTCCACTGCGCGGTCGCGGAGCCGTCACCGACCTCCGTGAAGTTGTACGTCGTTCCTTCGATCGTCGGCTGGTCACCCGCCACGACCGTGTGATCCGGGTTCTCCAGGGCTACCTCCGGCTGCTGGGCGACACCGATGAACGAGTACGCACCGGCCGCCAACAGAAGGAAGATTGCGACGGACACCGCCGCAGCACCTCGTTGCATACTCGATGCGTGGAGAGGCCGGCGTATAATCGTTACTTTCCAGGCCCGTGCTTGACGACGCGCATGTAGACTCCCGTCGACGAGGCCGTGGGTACGATCGGCTACGAGGAGAACGAACTCCGAGAATGGAAGCCAAGGGCCGGCTATGTGGCTAAGGGTTAAAGCCCAAGAATATAAAATTGATAAATAGAGCATGTCCACCCGGTCACGAATCGAGAACCTGAGAACCCGCATCAAGACGCGGTCGAATCTCTCCGACGACGAGCCAGAAGACGAAGATGCACCGACAATAGCAGATGAGGACGCAGACAAACTTCTCAAGTTCTCCAAACAATTAGACCTGCTCAATTCTGAGTACACTGATTACCGTCACGAAAAGTTGCTACGACACTGCACAATCATGGCCGAACAAGTCGGCGGGCTCGCCGATGCTCTAGAAAGCCGTGAATCTGCTGAGCGTGTCGTAGCGTGGATCAACACTGAAAGGAATACAGAAGATTACAGCGAGGAAACCAACCAGGACTACCGAATTGCGCTTCGTATCTTCGGTAAGAGAACTCAGAGGCTTGACGAGGTGCCTGACACACTGGCGTGGATTCCGACCGGAACCAGCAACAACTACGATCCGGTTCCCAGCAGAGCGGACATGCTGGAGTGGGAAGAGGCGGTGAAGATGTCTGAAGAGGGCGCACTAAACTCACGCGATGCAGCTCTGTTTCCTGTCGCCCACGAACTCGGACCAAGGGGAGAAGAGATGCACGAGGTCAAGATGCGGCAGGTACAGGATGCCGATCACGGACTGCAAATCTACCTCGATGGCAAGCAAGGTGAACACTCGGTGACGTTGATCAACAGCGTTCCATACCTCCAACAATGGCTCTCTGACCATCCTGCCCCAGATGACCCCTCGGCGTATCTCTGGTGTAAAATCGACGACCCGCATGACAACGCATCCTATCATTCGTTCCTTGGTAGGTTCAAAGACTGCGGTAGACGAGCTGAAATCGACAAGCCGGTGACGCCGACAAACTTCCGAAAGTCGAACACCTACTGGCTCGCCAAGCAGGGCGCGAAAGAGTCAATCATCAATCAGCGCCAGGGTCGGAAACAGACTTCAGACCATGCGCGGCGGTACCTGGCCAAGTTCGGCCCTGAAAACGAGAACAACATGTATGCCGAACTCCAGGGTCTGGAGGTCGAGACAGAGAAGACCGAAGACAGGACCCCCCTCACTTGCCCGCGCTGTGGAAAAGAGACACCTCGCGACGAGTCGTTCTGCGTCTGGTGCCATCAAGCGATGGAACCAGAAGCAGTCGACGAGTTGGAGGCAGAAGAAAAGGAACATCGGCGTAAGCGCCTGAAAGTCGCAAAAGAGAACCTTGAACTACTGGATACGTTAGAAGAACTGGAACCGTTGATCAGTTCGCTGGGCGGGGATGCAGACGTGATCAGCGCCGCAAAGGAGTTCACGG
>SDGW01001144.1_pt1 | contig 11045 bp, 13 predicted proteins | sample 2873831 | NCBI WGS metagenome assembly SDGW01 (sample SAMN08132700, study PRJNA421101) | hypersaline lake metagenome | isolation source: celular fraction 0.22 microns magnesium sulfate-rich crust from ephemeral... | place: Spain: Penahueca Lagoon, Toledo | collected 2011-07
CCAGGAGGACGCGCTCGGCGAATCCAACCCGGGGGGTTAGATTCCCCGTTAGGGGTGTGGCTAAGGCCACAATTCCAAAACACTCCCCACCGTTCCGCAGCCGCACCCGCAACCGCCCCCTGGGGCGCGCAAAAATTTTAGAATCTGTGAACGCCCCTATTCAGGCGTACGCGCCTCATATTCCTCCTCTGACTCTCGTGTTAGGGTGATATTCCTTACAGGATACGGCAATCCGATGTCGATCTTTTCCATCGTTTCCCCCAGAGCGTCTAACTGCCCTGGTGGAATTGGGATTTCAACATCTTCACTGCCGTGTAGTGCTACTTCATCTGAAGGAATTCGCTCTCCGTCTTCATCGAGGTAGAATGAATTTATGACCACCAATGGAGGGTCAAAGCTGAAATGAATCGAATTGCCATTTTCTGATGAATCCGCGCTCTCGTCGCCCAAAGACACACGACGGGTGGTGTAGCTGGTATTATGCTTATACTCGATATCCGGTCGGCCGAGTTCTATAAACACAATCAGAGATAGGATGAATGTGAGATATGGAGTGCTGAATCGGCCACCAGAAAAAGCCTGAACTACCCCGAAACCTGCTAATGAGAGCTCCGCGACTACTCGAATCCAGCCCAACAATCGAAGCCGCTCATATAGTTCCTCAGGAACGCCAGCAAGTACAAATTTGAGTCCTTCTCTCCTGATTGCCACTCCATTCAATTTGAGCATAGCTCTAGACAAGGAAATCACCAAATGAAGTTTGCGACACCTTCTGCGATTGTTTGGTCTATTTCAATCGAACGTCACTGACGCTTCGGGATCAGAGACGTCAACGTCCACGCGTCGAGTCGAAACCGTTTCGGCGAGCTCTTCGCGAAGATTCGGCGGGAGATCGGGATGTTCCAGTGCGTCCTCAACGCCGTCCAGGACGTCCCCGACGACCTCACAGGAGACCAGCACGGCGTGGGTCTTGTTGCAGCCCAAGCGGTTCGCGGCCGCCTCGATGGTGTCCTCGCGGTGTGCATACTCGCCGTCAGTGCGGATTCGCATACTCGCCTCGTACACACGAGCCCGGATAACCGAACGAATTTGGCTCACTGAACACCCGAAAATCGGGGTAAATCCCCGTTTTCCTATCACGGGAGCGGTAGGTCACGGGTGCGCCGAGGCGACCGAGCGCGAATATGCACACGAGCGAGCGCGGTCTCGTGTGCATATCCGGGCGAGCACGTTCTCGGACGCGTAACCCCGTGCAGTTGGATGCTCAACTCCCTATTTTAATAACGACTGGTCGTATATCACGGTCTAATTCAGGTAGCCCCTATCGCATTAGGAACATTTATTTCCGTTATATGCTTTGAGTGGGGTTATGAGCTTCTATGATTACGTCTCTCAGGTTCGTACCTTGCTAACCCACTATGGGCTTTCCTCTGGGTTACGAATGGCTATGGAGCACGCTTGGCGGCGTTTACTTCGTCGGACCGGCCAGAGAATAAACTACGGCCAGCGACCACTTGACGCCGACTGGGATGTCTTAATTGTTCTCGATGCATGCCGGGCCGACTTGTTCCAAGAATTCGCGCCACGCCACGAAATCTCCGACCAATTTGATGTAGTTGATACTGTCCACTCCTGTGCTAGTTCCAGCCCTGAGTGGTTCGAAAAAGGGTTCCGGGAAGCCGCTGACGAAGCCGTAGCGGACGTTGCCTACGTCACTCAAAATGCGTTCTTCGAAACCGTTGATCACGATAGGTTCCATGATACGGTTCCGTTAGACCGCTCTGACACTGACCGTTCGAGTGGCCTACTCGCTCCAAGTACGGTGACTGATTCAGCACTCGAACTATATGCCGATTCTGACGCGAACCGGTTCGTCATCCACTACATGCCACCACACGCACCGTTTCAGTATACAGATGCAGACTATGACGTGGAGAACGTTCCGTGGATAGCCGACACACAAAGCGTTTGGGCAGGACTCCAAACTAGGAAGTTCGAATTTGAGGAGATCTGGACGGATTACGGTAAAAATCTACTTGGTGTTCTTGACGAAGTTCAACGTATTGTTGAACATGTTACTGGTAAGGTAGTCATCACAGCCGACCATGCAAATGCAATGGGGGAATGGGGGCTTTATGGACACCCCGAGTATGTACCAGCACCCGTTATCAAAGCGGTTCCCTGGGTCGAAATACAGGGTAACGGAAAAGAATTCGATGAAAGTGAACTTACTACGCCTGCAATTGAGTCTGACGAAAGCATTGTCGAGAATCGCCTTGACGCATTAGGATACCGATAGCTAGGTTCGAGCCCACTAATCATCACGCAATCCTTATATCATTTGTAGTATTGCGGTGGGTTTTGGGTGCGTGACCTTAGCCACATTCCTTTGCAAAAATTATCCTTTATCGATCACTCTAGTAGAATCGACACTGGAATCTTCCCCTGCTGGGTGTCGCGGTGGTCGCCGCCGCCGTGCCACGTCGTCAGGGGGAGACGCGAGGAATGCCGGCGCTCGGTCGCCAACACCTGCACGCCGGTCCCTCGGCGCCTGTAGACGGCCAGCACGTAGTGGCCGCCGTGGCTCCGCAGCTTCTCGTGGTACTCTCGGTAGATTTTGAACGAGCCGGGCTGCCCGTCGGCGGTCTCGCGCATCGCTGCCTTGATTTCGACCGGCCGGCCGGTCGAGTCCACCGCGTCCCGCCACGACGCGCGTTCGAGGTCGAGGCCGTACTTCTCGGCCATCTTGTACTCAATCGCCGTTCCGTAAGCGTTCGCGCGGTGAGACGGCACTACTCGGCCCTCGCGTCTCGCGTCTCGCCTCGCGCACTTTTATATATATACCGGGCCGGGCCGCCGTCGACGTCGGCCCATCGGGGCGAGTCGCCTTCGGCGACGAGTCCCCGCCGCGATGGGCCAGTCCGCGCACGTACGTTGGCGGGGGGTCCGTGGACGCGGACACGCGGACACCTCGGCGCCGTCATGCAGTTATCGCCTCCACAGTGTCCAAGGCTTCTTCGTGCTCGCCAGCCTGGATTTCAACCCATCTGTCCGACACCCAGGACTTCCCGAACGGCACGTACGTGGCCGTGTCGCGGTGCGAGAGGCCGTCTTGCTTGCACTCTCTGACGGTCCACATGGCGACGTCGTAGGCGACGCTGCCGGGCTCTGGGTTCTCGTCGTCGTCCTCGTCTGTCCACGACCACTCAGACGTGTCTTTCGTGTCATAGCGCCAGTCAGTCGGCGGAATCCCCTCAATCTCGAACTGCTTTTCGCGGAGTTCGGCGCCCTTGATCTTGTCCGCGACGACGGCGGTCTTCTTGTCCAGCTTCTTGACGATGACGCCGAGGCGCCACATGAGCGGATGAATCGAACTCTCGTCGTGGGCGATGTAGATTAGTAAGCCGTTGTACTTCCTGATTTTGTACACGAGCGGCCCCAGCTTCTTCCGCATCATGTACCCGGACTTCCCGCTGCCGTCGCCGACGCTGCTCCACTCGTCGCCGATAAACAGCTTCTGCGACTGCTCGTTTTCGAGCGGGTCGCCGTCCTGCGTCACCCAGTCGTTCATCGTGCCGTGGTCGGCCACGTAGCCGGTGTGCGCTTCGCCCTCGACGTCGACCCACGGGTCCGTCTCCTTCAGCGACGAGATGTTGCTGGCGACCTTCTCGACGCCGAGGAGGTGGCGGGCGCGCTGGCCGAGCAGCGAGCCAAAGTCGGTCTTGCCCGCGCCCATCTCGCCGAGGATGACGATGACCGGCGCCGGCGACGTGAGCAGCTGGTCGACCTTCCCAATCGCCTTGATGCCGGAGATGTCCGCGCGTTCGTTCTGGTCGCCGGTGAGGTGTTTCGCCATCTCCATATCGCCGTTCTGCATGGCCTCACGGACGCGCTGGCTGGCGGCGACCGAACGGATGTGCTGGACTTCTTCGAGGCCCTGCGCGGTCCCTGGCATGCTGCTCGGGTCGTCGTAGACCGACGGGTCGTAGTGGTGTTCCTGAATCGCCAGGTACCGATTCAACTTCTCGTTCTGGACGATCCCCGACGCCGCGTGAGCGTCGGGGTCGCGCTCGTGGTAGCCGTCCAGGTGCTCGCGCAACTGGGCCGGCGTGTAGAGGTCGTTCCCGCCGTCGCCGTCGGCGTCACTCATAGCTGGTGCCTCCGTTGGATTCGGGAATCGGTGGGTCGTCGACGCGCTCGACGGCGGGCTCCAGCCCACGGAACGCGGCTTCTTCCTCTCGAATCGCTTCCTCGATGCCGGGCATCTCGTCCTCGTCGAACGTCGGCAGGTCCTCTTTCACGCTGTCGACGGCGTCTTGAACCGCGTTCGGGTCCAGATTGGTGCCGTGCTCGCGGGCCTTCGCGCCGTCCTGCATGAGCGTTTCCTGCACCTCCAGGCCGATACGCGAGGCGAGTTCTCGAACGCCGATGAGCTCTCGAACGCGGGGAATCAGCCAGTCGTGGATGTTCTCGATATGGGTCTGAGAGGTGTACCACTCGACGTCAGAGACGTTTGACGGCCAGCAGCCCTCGACTTCGAGGCCGGCGTCTTCGTCGTACTCCAGGCGCCGGACGCCCCAGGAGTCGCCGCCGTTGACCGGGTAGGGGTCGGCGCCGTCGACGTCCTTCTCCGCCCACGTCTCGGGGGCGACGAGGTACTTCTTCAGCACGTCGCGGCCGGCGTCGACCTCGTAGACGGTGACGGCGCGGCGGTTCCGCAGCCAATTCACGACGAGGAACGCAATCGGGACGCCGACCGGCGAGAAGATGAGCACGGCGACCGGGTAGGCCAGCAGCCAGCTGGGCGCGGAGACCGTCGGCACCGTGGGCCGGATGTACGCGACCGCGCCGATGAGCCCGAGCACGACCAGGGTGACGAGCAGCTTGTACTCGCCGAGCAGGTACGTCACGCGGTCGCCGGTCGAGGCGAACGTCGGCACCACGTCGCCGCCGTCGCTGCCGGCGCTCATATCGTACCACCCGCCTCACGGACGCCGGTCTGCTCGCCGGCCAGCACGACGTACGCGACGCCGACCATGTAGGTGAGCATCGTGGCGCCGCCGAGCACCCAGGGCACCCAGCCGGCGCCGACTTTCTTCAAGAGGCCGTCGCCGCCGCTGGTGTCGTTGCTGAACCAATACAGGTTCTCGCCGACGCCGATGGTGATGGTCTGGTCGCTGCCGCGGTCGGCCGTCGACGCCGGCACCTTCACCTCAAACCGGCCCTGCGGGAGCGTGTACTCTTCGTAGGCGACGGTGCCGCTGCCGCCGCTGGTGTCGATGCTGTTCGAGTCCGTGACCTTGAGCGTGACCGCCCGCGGGCGGTCGTTCACGACGGTCACGAGCGCGAAGCCGTCCCGGTACTCGATGTTGGTCACGGCGAGGTTCGGCTGGAGCGTCTGAAGGATGCTCGTCGCGTTGCCGGGGTCGCCGCGCTCGGCGTCGAGGATGCCGAACCCGACTTCCGACGGCGACGGTGGGCCGGTCGTCGTCTGGTTCGCGGTCGTCGTGTTGTTCTCGTCGACGGATTGCATATCTGAGACGAGGACGTCGGCGCTCGCCTCCTGGTCGGCGTCGACGGTCGCGGGGATCGTGCTCGTCGCACCGGCGACAGTGCCCGGCAAGACGAGAGTGGCCGCGAGCGCTACCACTACGAGAATCGTCGTATGAGTGCCTGAAAACATGGATTGGGTGAAAGGTGGGGTACCCGAGTGGTGGTTAGCGGTCGCGGTATCGTTCGATGCCGCGGCCGCGGGCGTCGGTGAGCCCGGCGGCCTTCTCGGCGGCCTTCCCGCTGCCGCGCGAGACCTTCCACGCGAGGCTGATGATGCGGCCGGTCGGGCCGGCGACGAACAGCACGACAACGCCGGCGACGGCGACCATGCCGATGGCGCCGAGGTTCACGGCCAGCGAGTTGAACGGCAGCCCGATGCTGCCGAGGCCGGGCAGGTCGATGTTGATACCGCCGCCGCCACCGGCGCCGGGGCCGATGGTGGCGTCATCGTCTTCCAGCTGGTCGCGGTAGAGTTCGATAGCCTCCGAGAGGTCGCTAATCTGCTGGTTCAGGTCCGTGACGTTCGTGCTCTCGGGGTCGTTGTCGTCGTGCTCGATGACGGTCACGCTCTCGCCGTCCGAGGTCGTGAGTGAGTTCACGGTGAACTCGCCGCTCTCGATGTTCGCCATCCGCGTGACGACTTCGTACTTGACCGACCCGTCTTCCTGATAGGAGTTCGTGGCCTCGTAGTTGAGGCCGGCGAGCCCTCCCACGTCGCTGACGCTGTACGTGGTGTCCGCGCTCCAACTCGCGTTCGGCGGCGGGCTCGTCGCCCACAGGGTCGCCGTGTCGTAGGTTGTGTTCTCTTCGAGGGTCTGGCCGTTGACGACAGCGCCCTTGTGGATAGTCACGGATGCGCTGGCGCCGGAGTCCGAGCGGCCGAGCCCGAGGCGTTCGCGAGCGAGGTTCTGGGTGGCCGTCGACTCCATCTCGTCGGGCGCCATGCGGACGCGGTCGTAGCTCCAGAGGCTTTCCGTGATGTTGATTTCGCCGTTCTCGTAGGCGTCGAAGACGTCGCTGAGGTAGCCAGACGAGGAGTCGCCGAGCCCACTAATCACGTCGTTGTCGACGGACTCGATTTCGTTATGTTTCTCGCGGAAGGTGTTAGTGTACGACTCTTGCTGCTTCATCACGGCGAAGTTCTGACTCTCCACGGTCACGCCACCGGGATCGAGATTTGTCTTCGCGGACCAATCGACGGTCACACCAGATTTGAGGGTCTGGCCGTTCGCAATGAGGTCCGCCGTCGTGTTCCCAGTCCGCGCGATTTCGATGGAATGCGTTCCAGCGCCGACGTTGTCGACGTAGTCCCCTCCGCCATCCCAGCTACTAACGTCGGTCGAACTGCTGATTTCGACGCCGTCGTCCCCCTCGCCGCTGTAGGTATAGCTGCCGACGACGAAGCCGACGCCACCGACGTCGAGCGTCAGCGAGTCGGTCACAGTGCCATCAAAGGAGAACGACATTTCGATGGATTCGCCGACTGCAACGTCTGTCTGTCCGGTTGCGGGATAGCTAAACATGCCGGTGTTCATCAGGCTAATCCATTCGCCGGCTTCGGGGTCGTGGACGCGGACGAGAAGATCGTCGTCGAGGGGGTTGAGTTTCTTCGAGGTGTTGCCCTCCTTGACGGCGGCAGGGAGCGTGACCTTACTGCCGTTGGTGACGGTGACGTTCACGGTCGCGTCGGTATGGAAGGTGTACCCCGTTTCGTAGGCGCCAGAGGAGTTGACGTGCCCGATTTTCATGGACTCGCCGCGGATGCCTTTGTCCTCGGCCTTGCTTTCGAGGGTGCCGATGGAGTCCGCGAGCGAGCTGTAGTAAACCCAGAGCTCCCGCTGCTGGCTCGCGGTGCGAGCGTGGGCGGCGCGGCGGGCCTCGGTGACGGCCTCGACGCGGTCGCTGCCGTTGGCGACGGCCTCCACGAACGTGATACGAGCGTCCGAGTAGGCCGGATTCTTCATCTCGTTGCTGTAGGTGTCGAACTGGGTTTCGTACGTCTCCCAGTATCGCTTATCCTCCATCGCCTCCTGGGCGATGATTCGCTTCGCCTCCTCGGTCGTGTCGGCGTCGGCGATGTTCTCGGTCTTGATACAGGGGTTCTCTTCGCTGGTGGCGCCGTCGAAGCCGCCTTTGCCGAACCCGACGATTGCGCCCACGGCAATCGAAACGGGGTCGTCGCAGGTTCGGACCTGCGTCTCGTCCTGGGCGGCGGCGGTCCCGACGGCGCCGACGCCGGCGAGCGGCGCCAGCGCCATCGAGGTGACGAGCACGAAGGCGAACGCGACGGCCTGGATTTGAGTGCGTCCCATCAGTTTAGCTCTGACTGGCGAGTGCGCGGGCGGCCTGCCCGATGCTGGCCTTCTTGTCGTTGTCACGGCGGAACGCCACGATGACGTAGCCGGCGAGCGCGAACAGCGCGAAGGCGGTCCCCTCCAGGTGGCCGGTCAGCATGAAGTCCTCCAGCATCGCCCAGTTGTCGACGATGACGGGGAACGCGACGGTGCCGATGACAGCGGCGAGTTCCCACGCGGGCCGCTTCATCAGGCCGTCAATCGTGAGGTTCCCGTTCGTGAGGAAGGCGATGAGGACGGCGGTGCCCATGCCGAGGGTGTACATGGGAATGTCGAGTCCGCCGGCGGCGAAGGCGGATTCGGTGAGGTTGATGCCGTAGATCGAGGGCGAGCCGATGCCCGTCCAGGCGACGATGCTGGTGTACATGAGGATGGACCCGGCGACGTCGCCGAGGTCGTACCTGTTGCTGAGGATCGTTCTGCTCATGTCAGTAGGTGGGTTTGGTCGCTTCGTTGGTCGAATGGGAGGGGTGTCCCAGGTCTGTGCTGTCGTAGTCGTTGAGGATGCGCCGCGCCGGGTGCGCGAACGTATCCGGGTCGTCTGGGTCCATGCTGCGACCGGACCCACCGAGGGACGCTATTTAACCGAAGGAAACTACCGGGGTGGCGGGCGATTCAGCGGGTCTCTCGCGGTTTGGTGGCGGACTGTCGGAGCGACTTCCCGCGCTTCTCGAATTCGAATTCCCCCGAGGGAGTGTAGACAATGAATTGAGAACGGCGGTAGTACCACGCCAGAGCGAGAAAACCAGCGGTAGCGAACAGTCCGCCGAATAGTACTGCTTCGGGAATCCCCGTGTTCTGGGACATGAAATCGGGATAGAGCCGAGGCAAGCCGACGGCGAGAAGTAGCGAGTAAAGCGCCCACTTGAGGTATTTCCACGGCCAAGTCGCTTTCTGGTACTCGAAGGAGTCGATTGCGTCGAGGCTCACGTCCACGATCGCGTCGTCTCCGACGAACGCGAGTCGCTTCGGGGTGAGACCTAATCGGCCTGCCGTACCTCCCTGTGCGCCCTCGTAGACCTGCGATTCGGCGACCGGCTTTTCGCCGTCCGGGAGATAGTTGTTAATATCCACACTCGACCGCTATGAATACGGGACGAAAAACGTCTAGCCTTCGAGGTCGTCGGCGTCCAGCTCGCCCTCGATGAACGCGCGGCCACGGTCAGTCAGAGAATACAGGCCGTTCTCCCCCTGCTGAAGTAGCCCCTCTGAAACAAGCTCCTTCAGACGCTTACTCGTATAGACCCGCTCATAGTCGATGTTTGCTGCAACAACCTTTGGAGACGCCTGAATGTCGTGCTCCTCGTAAAAATCGAGGATGAAATAATCGATAGGCGACATCCAGTCGACCCGTTCAACCATCGTATCGAGTGGGGAGTCTCGGCTCATTGGTATAAGTGGGAGTGGAATCCGGCCTCTGGAACTATTCTAATAGTTTCTTTTCACTATTAGCATAGTTAGGACTAAGTGGGCCGGGTCGGTTGGTGGCCGGTAGGGACGCGCCGGCCCGAGTGAGAATAGTGGCTTGCCGGCCGACGCGTCCTCCGAGCACAGAATGAAAGTGGAGGATGCGGTACTTAACCGAAGGACACCAGCGGCCCACGCTTCTCGGCGTCGCTACCCGTCGGTCAGTCCTTCGACTCGGACAGTTTCACTTTCACCACGCGGCAGGAGCGCGTTTATCCGTTCTACCTGTCGATGTGAGAATCCCGTCGCGGCGACCCCCGGCCGCGCCTCCGGTCAGGTGGCACTGAAGAGGCGCAGCCGGGCCCAAACCGCGGGACGCGTAGGCCCCGCCGCGACGATCCACGGACCGAACCGCGGACCCTACACGACCGACCTACACGACCATGCAACACGATGACCAGAACCCCCATAGTACTGACGCACAGGGCAACCGCACGGCCCCGGACCTCGATATCCCGGACGCCGTTGACCGCTTCATCGCGCGGAAGCGACCGAACTGGAAGGGTGCGACTGAACGGACCTATCGGAAGTCGTTGAACACCTTCGAAGAGTACACCGAGGAGGAGGGAATCGAGACGCTGTCCCAGCTGGAGCGGTGGAGTCTCGGCCGGTACACGGACTGGTTGCTCGCCCACGAGCGGGACTACGCGAAGGCCACCGTTCAGTCCAAGCAGAAGCAGACTCGGCGGTGGGTGAAATGGCTGGAATCGCAGGGCTACGTTGCCGTCGGCCTGCATCTCGCTATCGAGGTGTTGAAGCTCGACGACAGCGACCAGACGAGCGACCAGATTCTCCGGCCCACCGAGCTCCGCGAGCTCCTGGCGTGGTACCGGAACGACCCCCGGCACCGCTACTCCAGGAACCACGCGCTCCTGGAGATCGTCGCTCACGTCGGCGCCCGGCGCTCTGGGCTCGTCGCCCTCGACGTCGACGACTGGAACCCGGAGGCACGGACTCTCACGTTTCGGAACCGGCCCGAGAGCGACACCCGACTGAAGAACGGCGACGACCACGAGCGGAAGGTCGTCCTCTCCGAGACACCCGCGGAGGTACTGACGACGTTCGTCGACCGCGAGCGCCACGCGAAACACGACCGTCACGGCCGCGAGCCGTTGCTCGCGAGCCGGCAGGGCCGTCCCGGCAAGAGCACGGTCACGAACTGGGTGTATCAGGCGACGCAGCCGTGTCTAAAGGAGGCCTGTCCGCACTCGAAGAACCGGCACAACTGCGAGTGGACCACGCAGACCGAGGCGAGCAAGTGCCCGTCGTCGAAGTCCCCGCATCCGGCCCGGCGCGGCTCCATCACCTGGCAGCTGAACATCGGCCGCGAGCCGTCGGACGTCGCAGCGCGGGCGGCGACGACGCCCCAGGTCATTCGCCGGTACTACGACCGCCCCGACCTGGACGCCGAACTGCGGCGCCGTATCACGGAGTTCGACGGCATCGACATTTGCGAGCACAGCGACCCGACCGACGTCGACGAGGTGGTTGACCGTGCGGAGTGAGAAGCCGTCAGACGCCGGAAATCACGCGCCTCTGCGGGAGTCGTTATCCCTCCGGCCCCATTCTGAAATAAAGTGTTTCGGAAGCTCTTGCCGGCTTCCGTTCACCTCACGTAAATCCGACAGCGCCGGCTCCGCGGGGTGGTCCGCGTGAGCCTGTCCACGGACG
>SDGW01001410.1_pt1 | contig 11045 bp, 8 predicted proteins | sample 2873831 | NCBI WGS metagenome assembly SDGW01 (sample SAMN08132700, study PRJNA421101) | hypersaline lake metagenome | isolation source: celular fraction 0.22 microns magnesium sulfate-rich crust from ephemeral... | place: Spain: Penahueca Lagoon, Toledo | collected 2011-07
GGCTCGCGCTGGCTGGCCAACTCGAAGAGGTCCCGGACCAACTTCGCGCCCTCGCCGATGAACTTCTGGACGAGTTCCGACCCGGCCATCTTGATGAAGGTGGCGTCGGTCTGGTTGGCGACGGCTTTCGCCAGCATCGTCTTGCCGGTGCCGGGCGGGCCGTGCAGGAGGACGCCGCTCGGCGGTTCGATGCCGACTTTGTCGAACTGCTCGGGGTTCTCGAGGGGTTGTTCGACCGCCTCGCGGACCTCGCGGGTCTGTTCTTCGAGACCGCCGATTTGGTCGTAGGTGACCTCCGGCGACTCGTCTACCTCCATCGCCTGTGCGCGAGCGTCCTTCTCGGCTTCCAGCACGGTCTGGACGGTGAAGGAGTCGTTGACCGCCACGCGGTCGCCCGACTCTATCTGCTCGCGGAGCTTGGGCGAGACTTCCGTCAGCACCTCTTGGTTGTTGCCGTGTTGCTTGATGACGATACCGTCGTCGGTCAACTCCTCGGCGGTGGCGACGTACAGCGAGGTCGTCTTCAGCGTCTCGTTCTCGCGTTCGAGCCTATCGACTTCGTCGCGGAGGTCCTCGCGGCGCTCGCGGGCGTCGTCGAGTCGCTCCTCGAGCGTGGCGTTCACGTCCACGATATCGGCGAAGTGTTCGCGGAGCGCCGCCAGCCGCTCCCTATCTGTCATTTCGGGGTCGAGTTCGAGTGTCGGTTGGTCGGGGAGAGGTGGGCTACGCGACATCGTTGCTACCCGACCGTAGGTCGTCGGCTTAAAAGTGCCTTTGGGTCTCGGCCGCTTCACCGCAAAAAAATCTTTCGAAGCTGTCAGTCCGCGCCAGCGGCCCGTCCGTCCGCTCGACGCCCCGATTTCTCCGTCTCCGCTCCCGTCCGGCGAGCGGAGTCGGGAAGTTTGAACTCGCCCAGTAGCGCGTCGAGTTCGTCGGCCTTCGACGCCAACGACGCCAACTGCTCGGAGACGCCCGACAGCGAGGAGGCCTGTTGCTCGGTCGCGGCGGCCGCGGTCTCGGACTCGGCGGTCGTCTCCTCGCTGATGGCCGCGACCTCCTCTACCATCGCCACCACGTCCTCGGCGGACTTGGCCTGCTGGTCGGTCGCGTCGCTTATCTCCTGGACGCTGGCGTCCACCTCGCCGACCACTTCGGCGATGTCCTCGAAGTCCCCCAGCGCGTCCTCGACGGTCTCGACGCTGTGGGTGACTTGCTCGCGGGTCTCGCGGACGTCTTCCAGCGTCTCCTCGGAGTCGGTCTGGATGCGGTCGATGCGCTCGGTAATCTCGTCGGCGGCCTCCCCGGTCTCTTCCGCGAGGTTCTTCACCTCGTCGGCGACCACGCCGAAGCCGTCGCCGCGCTCGCCCGCGCGGGCCGCCTCGACGCTGGCGTTGAGTGCGAGGAGGTTCGTCTCGGTCGCCACTTGGTCGATGAACGAGACCACTTCGTCTATCTCGGCGATGTCCGCGACCAACTCCTCGACCGCCTCGGCGGTCCGGTCGATGCCGTCCTCCACCTTGTCGAGTTCCGCGGCGGCCTCGCGGGCGGCCTCCCGGCCCGAGCGCGTGCGGTCGGTCGCGGTCCCCGCGGTCTTGGCCACCTCGTCGGCCGACGCCGCTATCTCCTCGACGGTCGCGGACAGGGTGTTCATCTCCGCGGCGGCCTCGTTGAGGCGGTGGTCGCGGTCAGGTCGCCCGACTCGGCGTCCTCGGCGGCGTCGCCGAACGCCGTCACGAGTCGCCGGAGGTTCTCGGAGCGCCGTTCGAGGTCGGCGGTCATCGTCTCTAACTCGTCGGTCGTCGCTTCGAGGTCCGTGGTGTACTGGTGCAGGCTCTCGGCCATCCGGTCCAACGAGGCACCGAACTCGCCGGGCACCTCCTCGTCCATCACGGGGTCGTCGAACTCCTGTCGGGAGAGCGCGGCGGCCTGTTCGGCGACGACCCGGAGGTACGCGCGCATGTCGGCGAACGAACCCACGAGGTGACCGATTTCGTCGTCCTGCTCGGCGTCGGGAATCGGCGCGTCGAGGTCGCCGTTCGCGATGGCGTCGGCCGCCCTGTCCAACGCCTTGATGGGTTGAGTGATGTCCCGGCGGCCGATGAGAAGCGTGTTGGCGAACGCGACGACCGACGCGACCAAGAGCGCGGCGGTGAGTCCGATTCTGGCGAGGTCGGAGACCAGAAACGGCAGGACGGCCTGTGCGAGCGAGATGCCGAACTGGATGCCGACCGCCGCTAGTACTTTGCGTTCGACCGATTCGGTGACGCCGAGGTGGTCCATCGACCACCACAGCGCCGACTCGTAGCGAGCGAGGAGCGACCCGTTCATGTTGGGTACATACCAACCCCGTTAGATAAATGCGGTGTTGGATTCTCAGCGAGTGAAAACGAGTCCGCGGACGCGCCGACCGGCGGTGACTCCGCGCGGGCCGCCTCAGATGAGCGATTCCATCTCGTCTAAGTGGTCGTCGTACACGTCGAGCGCGCGCTGGATGGGTTCGGGCGAGGACATGTCCACGCCCGCGGTCTCCAGCAGTTCGAGGGGGTACTCCCGCGACCCGCTCTGGAGGAACCGGAGATAGCGGTCGGCGGCCTCGTCGCCGTCGTTCAGGATTTGGTCGGCGAGCGCGACCGCGGCGCTGATGCCGGTGCTGTACTGGTAGACGTAGTAGGCCCGGTAGAAGTGGGGAATCCGTGCCCACTCACGGGCGATGCGGTCGTCCACGACCGCCGGTTCGTAGAACTCCGCTTTCAGGTCGCCGTAGATTTCGTCGGCCTTGCCGGGCGTCAGCGCCTCGTCGTCCTCGACCAACTGGTGGACCTCGTGTTCGAAAGCGGCGAACATCGTCTGGCGGTAGAGCGTCGAGCGGAATCGCTCCAGATACTCGTTGAGGACGTGTCGCCGGAAGGTCGGGTCCTCCACGGTCTCCAGCAGGTGGTTGGTCAGCAACGCCTCGTTGACGGTGCTGGCGACCTCGGCGACGAAGATTTCGTAGTCGCCGTAGACGTAGGGCTGGTTCTCGCTGGTGAGTTGGCTGTGCAGCGAGTGGCCGAGTTCGTGGGCCAGCGTGAACATCGACGAGATGTCGTCCTGATAGTTCATCAGGATGAACGGCTGGGTGTCGTAGGTGCCGCCGCTGTACGCGCCCGAACGCTTGTTCTCGGTCTCGTAGACGTCCACCCAGCGCGACTCGAAGCCCTCTCTCACTCGGTTCTGGTAGTCGTCGCCGAGCGCACCCAGCGCCTCCACGACGTACTCGCGGGCCTGCTCGTACTCCACGTCGGGGGTCTCGGTCTCGGTCATGGGCATGTAGAGGTCCCACATTCGAAGCTCCTCGACGCCGAGGCTCTCGCGCTTGAGTTCGGCGTGGCGGTGGAGTTTGTCGAGGTTGTCCCGCACCGTGTCCACGAGGTTGTCGTACACCTCGACGGGGACGTTGGGACCGTCCATCGCGTCCTCGCGGGCGGTGTCGTAGTCGCGGATTCGGGCGAGTTGCACGTCGGCCTTCACGCTGTTTTTGAACGTGGTGCCGATGGTGTTGTGGTACTCGCCGATCTCGTCGAAGAAGCTCTCGTAGACCGTCTGGCGGAACTCGCGGTCGGGGTTCTTCAGGAGCTTCGTGAGGTTGCTCTGAGTTATCTCGACGGGCTCGCCGTCGGGTTTCTCGACGGTCGGGAACTCCATGTCCGAGTCCATCAGCATGTTGTACACCTCGCCGGAGGCCCCGGTGACTTCGCCCAGTTCCGCCAGCACGTTCTCGACCTCCGCCGACCGGGTGTGTTCGGCGGTCCGAAGCACGTCGTAGAGGTAGTGATCGTACAGTTCCAGTCCGTCGGTCTCTTCGATCATCCGGTCGAGTTCGTCGCGGTCCACGTCCTGAATCTCGGGTTCGAGGAAGCTACTCGCGCTGTCTACCTGCGAGGCCAGCGACATCCCGCGGGAGGTGAGCGCCTGATAGTGCTGGTCGGCGGTGTTCTCGTCTTTCCGCATCCGGGCGTAGCTGACGACCTGTTCGAGGGTCCGGTACACCTCGTCGCGGAGTTCGAGCACCGCGAGCAGGGTCTCGCCGTCCTCGGTGGCCCGGCCCTCGTAGGCCGACAACTCGTCGATGCGGTCCTCGACCTCCTCGTAGGCCTCCTCCCACTCGTCGTCGGTCGCGTAGATGCTCTCCAGATCCCACTTGTACTCCGACTCTATCTCCGACCGTTCGGGAACCGAACTCATACCCCGTGCTTAGGAAAGAGCAGATGTAAGGCTTTGTCATTTCGGAGTCGAGGCGACGTCGAGCGTTAGTCGCGATCGTCGCTGTTGAGGCGCTCGACGGCGTCCTCGATATCGTGCACCATCTCGGTCTGTTGTTCGGTCGCGGTGGCCACGTCCTCGATCTCGTCGGAGATGTCTCGGGCCTTCGCGGCGGCTTCGTCCACCATCGCCGCGATCTCTTCGGTGCTGGCCGCCTGCTCGTCGGTCGCGCTCGCCACTTCGTCGATGCCTTGGACGGTCTCCCGGACGCCTTCGACGATGTCGGTCAAGGTCTCTATCGTCGACCCGACGTTTTCGAGACCCTCCGTCACCTGCCGCTCGGACCGCGCGAGGCTGTCGACCGTGTTCTCGGTGTTCTCCTCGACCTCTCGGATCATCGTCTCGATCTGCTCGGCGCGCTCCTTCGACTCTTCGGCGAGCGACTTCACCTCGTTCGCGACGACCGCGAACCCGTCTCCCTCCTTGCCGGCACGGGCGGCCTCGATGTTGGCGTTGAGCGCGAGGAGGGTCGTCTGCTCGGCGATGTCGTCGATTACTTCGACCACTTCGTCGATCTCCGCGACGGTCCGCTGGAGTCGGCTCACGTCCTCGCGGACGGTATCGTGGGCGTCGTCGATGGCTTCCATGGCGTCGATGGCCTCGCTCGCCGCGCGTTGGCCCTTCTCAGCGAGTTCCTCGGTCTCGCGGCTCGTCGAGGCCACCTCATCGGCGCTGGAGGCGATCTCCTCGACCGTCGCGCTGAGGCCCGACACCTCGTCCGCGAGTTCTCCCATGCTCTCGGACTGTTCGCTCGCGAGACTGCTTATCTCGTTCGAACTGGCGGCGATCTGTTCGGACGACGTGCCGAGTTCGCCGACCGACCGTTCGATGGACTCGGCGGTTCGCTTCCGGGTCTGCAGTTCGGAGGAGAGGCGACTGCTGTAGGACTCGATGTACGTGTCCATCACTACCTGCTGGTCGAGGTTGGTCAGACGTAGCACCGAGAGGACGTCCTCGATTACCTCGTCGAGAGCGCGTCGTCCCCGGTCGTCGAGGTCAGCCTTCGCGTTCTCGGCGATCGCCCGCAGGATACCCTCGTAGTAGATGACGTATGCGCCGAGGTAGATCTTCGGTCCGAGGTCGAGCAGGTCGTGGATCTTCCCGATTCGGGCCCGTCGCTGGAAGTACTCCGGACCGTACTCGCCGCTACCGAGGTCGACGAGGTACTGCGTTTGGGTCCCTTTGAGCTGGTCGATGGTCCGAGTCGAGCGGTCGAGAATCGAGACCGTCTCGTCGTACTCCTGCAGATGGGCGTAGAAGTCGGTGACTAACTCGTCTGCGACGTCGTCGAACAGGGGTTCGAGTCGGTCAAGTCGGCGCACGTCTGCGTCATCGAACCCGGTGTAATTCTTGCGCCACTCTATCTCTTGGGCGTCGAGTCCGATGGCCGACCGGACGTCGTCGCCATCGACGCGTGCGGACAGTTTTTCTGACATACTGTAATCTGGTCCCGGCCGCCGGCAGCGAGCTCGCGATGAGCGTCGCATCAGCCGACCGCCCCGACACGTCCCGACGGCGTTGGGGTAGAGCGATACGACGGTCAAAGTTCTTGGCGCAAATAATTCGACCCTTTATTACGATTTGTTTCTGTCTTGTCTCTCTAGGGGATTAATAAGCGAACAGAAACGTTCAAGCGGGGGTCGTCCTTGGAATCGTCCGTGGCCCCAGGGTTCAACGCTTGCCTCGGTATCGTCCCCGACAATCCATGCCCTCTGGTGGACATGGCGAAGGACGGATTGATCGACGGGTTCGTTCCGGCAACGAGCGACGGCACCGATAGTCAAATAATCGTCGACAGCGAACGGGCGGACGACCTGGATGGGTGGACGTACCTCACGCGAACGCTCCAGACCGAGTCGCACACGTTCTATCGGTTGACCGGGATGGGTGACGTCGTGGAGGGGGCCGGTTTGACGTGTTCGACCTGCGAACGCTGTGAGGTCTCGGAGTGTCTGCTCTGGCGGTTCTCCTGTCTCCCGGTCAGCCCCTACGAGTGTTTCTGGCGCGACGGGCGGCTCCGTCTCTGGTTCGCCATCCGGGAGATCGAGGAACTCGAGGAGATTTCGAGTTCGCTTCGCGAGATTGGGTACGCCGTCGACCTCAAGCACCTCTCCCGAAGCGACTCAGCGTACGACACCAGATCGAACGCCCACGTGAACCTCGAAGTGCTAACATCCAGACAGCGAGAGGCGGTCCGTCTGGCCACTGAGGGCAACTACTTTGCATCGGACGGCGCGGACGCAGACGAGTTAGCGACCAAACTCGGGGTGTCGACGTCCACGTTCTCGAAGCACGTCCGCATCGGCGTAGATAAAATCATAACGCAATTGCTGTGATCACGCCGCCCGGGATTTAAAGCCACCAATTGTCCGACGACGAATTCATAGCGACGTGTCGGAAACCGACGGTCAAGCACAACGATCATCGATGGACTCGGACAACGAAGACGAGAGCACGGTACTGATAGTCGATGACGAACCCAACCTCACGGCGACGTTCGCCGCGTGGCTCCGAGACGAGTACGAGGTGCGGGAGGCCCACGACGTCGAGGAGGCGCGCGAACGACTCGACGCCGACGTGGACATCGCGTTACTCGACCGCCGGATACCGAATACGTCCGGCGACGAACTCCTCGAGGAGATACGGGAACTCGAGTTCGACGTCCGCATTGCGATGCTGACCGCCGTCTCCCCCGACGTGGGCGTGGTCGACATGCCCTTCGACGAGTACGCCGTCAAACCTGTCAGTCGTGATGAACTGTCCGCTCTCGTCGAGTCGCTCAAGCGCCGGTCGACCTACGACGAGCAACTCCAGGAGCTCTACCCACTGGCCGCCAAGCGGGCGGCGTTACTAGAGGCGCGGGACACCGAGCAGCTCGCCGACTCGCGACAGTTCGGCGAACTCACCCACCGATTCGGGGAACGGCGTGCTCAGAGCGATGCCGTCCTGAACGAGTTCGAACGCGACGAGTACGCCGTCGAGTTCGAGATTGCCACGGAAGATGATGCCTGACGAGACTCCTGCGTACGACCCGGAATCGCTCGGAGACGAGAGTACTCTCCACGACCTCCGCGTGCTGGTAATCGGGCGTGACGCCGGAAGCGACGGCGAAGCCGACGCTCTCGGCCGGGACGACGACTTCCGGGTCGAATACACGCGGACGCCTGCGGAGGCTCTGGACCACCTGCGAGAGGAGTCGCGCGTCGATTGCGTCGTCGCCCCGCGGTCGACGCTCCCGGAAGCGATCGGGGAGTTCGTGAGCGACGTTCGGGCCGCGTCTCCCGAAACGCCGGTCGTCCTCGCCGACTGGGACGGAGACGAGTATCTCACCCAGCGAGTTCACCGCCGGGTGGCGGAGCGTCGGGCGCTGTCTCACCGCGACGGGTTCCGGCAGGCCGTCGAACACGCCGGCCACGTCATCATGATCACCGCCCGTGACGGTACCATCGAGTACGTCAATCCCGCGTTCGAGGAGACCACCGGATACGAGTCGGCGGAGGTGGTCGGTCGCCGCCCCAGCGTCCTGAAGTCCGGCATCCACGACGACGAGTTCTACGCCGACCTGTGGGGAACGATTCTCGACGGAGACGTCTGGGAGGGACAAATTCTCAACGAACGGAAGTCGGGGGAGCTGTACCCGGTCGAGCAGACCATCGCACCCATCGAACGGAAGTCGGGTCGAGTCGAACGTTTCGTCGCCGTCAACCGAGACGTCTCCCGGGAACTGAAACGGAAGGCCCAACTCGAGCACTCCCGGAAGAAGTATCGGTCACTCATCGACCTCGCGCCCGACCCCATCGTCGTCACGGACGCCGAGACCGGGGAGATCGTCGAGGTCAACCGCGCCACCATCGAACTGACGGGGCGGTCCGAGTCGGACCTCGTCGGAGCCGACCACACCGAACTTCACCCGCCGGACGAGCGCGAGCCGTATCGGCGACTGTTCGCCGACCACGTCGAAGCCGACAAACTCGCGAGGCGTGAGTTCCCCGACGGGTCGAGTATCGAAGTGGTCGACGCGGACGGCGGAACGACCCCGGTGGAAGTGACCGGTCGGACCATCCGGATCGACGGGCAGACGCTGTTCCAGCGCATCTTCCGGGACGTCTCCCATCGGGAAGCCCACGAGGCCGAGTTGCGGCGGCAGAACGAACGGCTCGAATCGTTCGCCCACACGGTCGCACACGACCTTCGAAATCCGTTGAACGTCGCCCAGGGACAGCTCGAACTTGCCCGAGAGACGGGCGAAGCGAAGTTCTTCGAGAACGCCGAGCAGGCCACGAACCGGATGGAACGGTTGATCGAGGAGGTCCTCGAACTCGCCAAGCAGGGACGGACGGTCCTGGAAACCGAATTCGTGGCACTGGGCGACCTCAGCGACGACGCGTGGGAACTGGTGGACGCGCCCGAGGCAACGCTCGAGGTCGAGGCCAACCCGCGACTCCTGGCCGACGAAGGTCGACTATGCGAACTCCTCGAGAATCTGTTCGCGAACGCGACCGAACACGCCGGGCCGGACGCCACCGTCCGCGTCGGGGCGCTCCCGGACGGCTTCTACGTCGAGGACGACGGCCCCGGCATCCCCGCCGACCGGCGCGACCGCGTCTTCGAGTCGGGGCACACGACCAGCGACCGAGGAACGGGGTTCGGCCTTGCCATCGTCGATCAGATCGTGACCGCCCACGGCTGGGAGGTGTCCGTGACCGAAGGCACCGAGGGTGGCGCTCGGTTCGAGGTCTCGGAGGTCGAACGACCCGACTGAGTCAGCGGGCCGGCACACGCCTTTTTACTCGCCGGTCGTCACATCCAGACACATGACCAACGTCGACAGTGCACTCGGCGAGGCGTGGCGCGACGACTACCCGTGGAAGTTCATCACGCGACTGACCGAAATCGGCGACCGGATGGGCGGGTCGCCCGGCGAGCGCCGCGCCGCGGACCTCGTAGCCGAGGGGTTCGAACGGGCGGGCGCACGCGAGGTCGAAGTCGAACCCTTCGAGATGACCCGCTGGTCGCGCGGCGACGCCGAACTCGCGGTCACCGACCCCGTGGAACGGTCGTTCGAGACCATCGCGCTCCCCTACTCCCCGTCGGGCGAAGTCAGCGGCGAACTCGTGGACGCGGGCCACGGCACGCCCGACGAGTTGGACGCCGTGGACGTGAAGGGGAAAATCGTGGTCGCGTCCACGACGACGCCGAAAGGCTCCAGATTCGTCCACCGCATGGAGAAGTTCGGCCACGCCGCCGCGGCCGGGGCCGAGGCGTTCGTCTTCCGGAACCACAAGGCCGGCCAACTGCCGCCCACGGGGTCGCTCCGGTTCGACCACGAAGCCGCGATTCCCGGCGTCGGCGTCAGCCTCGAAACCGGCGACTGGCTGACCGACTACGCCGACCGCGGCGGGCGGGCACGGGTCCGCGTGGACGCCGAGACGACGCCCGGCACGAGTCACAACACGCACGGCGTCCTTGGGCCTGACACCGACGACGAAATCCTCGTCGTCGGCCACCACGACGCCCACGACATCGCGGAGGGCGCGCTCGACAACGGCTGTGGCATCACCGTCGTCGTCGCGGCGGCCCACCTGCTGGCGGAACTGGACCTCGACACGCGCGTCCGGGTCGCGGGCGTCGGGTGCGAGGAGACCGGCCTCCTCGGCGCGGACGCGCTCGCCGAGCGACTGGACCTCGACTCGGTCCGCGCTGTCGTCAACGTGGACGGCGCGGGCCGGTTCCGCGACCTGCGCGCGCTCACCCACGGCTCGGAGACGATGGCGGAGATAGCGAACGCGGTCGAAGACGAGGCGAACCAGCCGATTTCGATTACCGAGCAGGTCCACCCGTTCAGCGACCACTGGCCGTTCCTCAAGCGCGGCGTGCCCGCGCTCCAACTCCACAGCGAGAGCGGCGAGCGCGGCCGCGGGTGGGGCCACACCCACGCCGACACGCGCGACAAGGTGGACGACCGGAACCTGCGCGAACACGCGATGCTGGTCGCGCTGTTGGTGCAACAAATCGCAGGACGCGACGAGATTCCGCGACCGAGCGCCGAATCGGTCGCCGGGAACTTGCGCTCGGGCGACTACGAGGAGGGCATGAAGGCGGCGGGTATCTGGCCCGACAGTTGGGACTGACGGTCGTGCCGACGGGTCACGAAGAACGACGATGGGAGTGCGGTATCCGAAATGGTGGTGCCATGGGATTGCACTCGCTATCGTCGCTCGACGTTTCGGCGGCGGAGCTAATAACGCTACTCGCCACTGCTCTTCTTAAACGGAGCTCACTTTTTCGGGCGAGAGTTACGCCGGAACGAACGTTCGATACTCTGCCGACGATGCTTCGACACTTCACCGAAATCCGTCGTTACCCGACGCGTTCGAACTCCGAGTGGCACCCCGTCTCGGGTTCACGAGTCCGACGGTCGCGTCCGCTCCGCGACTTCGCCGGCCACGCGCGTCCGCGTGGCGCGCTCCTCGCGCAGTTCCGCGAAAATCTCGCGGGTACTCGCCGCCGCGTCGTCGTCCACCGAGAACGTCAGCGTCGGATACTCGGCGTCCACCATCACCAACGGATAGGCCGGAGCGGGCGCGACTCCCTCCGGTCCGTCGATTTGCTCCGGTCCCAGCACGCGCTCTACCTTCGCCAACTCCGCGTCGCCAGTCGCCACCGCCCGGACCAGCGAGACCACCCGGCGGACCATCTCGCGGACGAACCCGCCGGCGCGCAGGTCGAAGACGAGGTAGTCG
>SDGW01001145.1_pt1 | contig 11041 bp, 5 predicted proteins | sample 2873831 | NCBI WGS metagenome assembly SDGW01 (sample SAMN08132700, study PRJNA421101) | hypersaline lake metagenome | isolation source: celular fraction 0.22 microns magnesium sulfate-rich crust from ephemeral... | place: Spain: Penahueca Lagoon, Toledo | collected 2011-07
GCTAACTGTCTTATCCTCGTCGTAAGAAATGTACGGATCGTCAATCGAGCCACTACGTCTGTGGATATAAATTGGCTCAACGGATTTAGGTAAAAAGAAACTCATTTATTTTCCTCCTTATTGTTATAAATTAAGTTTAATACTCTTCGAGCCATATCTATTTGTTCTTTATCCACCTTTCTACCCATGTGTTTACCTTCTGAGATTTTTTGAACATAAAAAATATCTTCATTACTTAGATGTTCTAACTCTTCTAAGCAATGAAGATAGTAATGTAATTTGGCATTAATAAGACCACCAAATTTATATAATGCTGTTAACAATCCGTTTAAATAACTGTCTTCAGGTTTTTTAAGGTAACTAGTTGTTAGGTGGCAAATTTTACAATGATTTTCTTCAATATATCTCAGCCTGTCTGTTATTTCTTCTAAGCTCCAGTAGTTGTTTGATGAATAAGGTACACCTTTGTTGTAGTAACTTGCAAACTCTTGATAATTGTTGAATCTTTTTGATATTTCCGTATATATCCCATAATTATTTTTAATGATAGTACTTTGTTTGGGTAAGACATCGTTGCTGTAACTCATATCTAGGCAAATTTCTAGCAATTCTTCGTTGGTTAGAGAGTTGTGGTTGAGTAGTTGTGTGTAACCTATGTTTTGTAAATTTATATTTAAATGATTTGAAAGCAACGACCTTAAATTGTTCGAAATCTTATCGTAACTACCTTTAAAAATATATGGCTCAATTGATATAAGAGTTATGTTATCATAGTTTTTATACAAATCTAACTTCTTCTGTTTTGTGTCTAGGTATAATTTAGACCTTTTACTGTTGTCATTTTTTCCAGAGAGACCCCAAACTTCGATATGTATCTCTTTTTCGCTAGCATATAGCGTGAAATCACTACGATATCTCTCATTTTTAAAGGGGTATTGTTCTCTTTTATACTTATCTTTTAATCCGTTTGCTATAAGAAAATTTGCTACAATTAGTTCATAAGATGATTTATTAACATCACCCCTATTATCAACCAAGTCACCGTTATTGTAATACCCCATTTTCCTTTTTATACCATCTACACCACCGTGCTTTTTTAAAACACCACTTCCTATGTTTAACTCGTAAATAAACTCTGATTGTGAGGGGAAATGATTGTGTTTTTCTATAAACTCGTTTATTATGTTCGTTAATCTATCGAAAGAGTTTATGTAACCTTTTGGAAATCGATTGAAAACATCTAAATACCGATATCCTATTGACAAAGCAATATCATAAGGGTTTACACCCAATTTAAAGCTACTGTTGTATATCTTTCTTCCCCATTTATTACCCTGAATATTATCTAAATTATTGTACATCTCCATGTAGTGTTTAATTTCTTTTTGTAGATTTTCATAAAAGTTCCAATATCCTCTTTCGCTTCTCTTTAACAGTCCAAGAAGTTGCTTAAGTTCTATGTTTTCTTTTCTTCGTATCGGCTCACAATTCTCGCAACAATCTTTCTTCACTAATAAATTCTTTTTTCTTTGTGTATAATTTTGATAAGTCTTCTTTAGAATAGCGTCACAATAATCACATTTCACTTCTACTAAAGCAGGACTGTTATTGAGTATGTCTTTAACGTCCACGGATATGTTGTCATGTATTTTTGTAAATTGATATCCTTTTTTAATTAAATGATTTTTGTTTGTTCGACTCCATTTTAACAAGACTTTTTTGGTTAAAAGCATAATAAAACCCTTTCTAAAATAATGTTTTGTAAAATAGTTTCATTTTATCTAGACCATTCCTTTAAATCTCTATCTAAATCACTTGTTAGTAAGAAGAGCCAAAACTTCTTATGAGAGGTTGGGCTTAATCCCACTAACTCGTACTTATGATTTTTAACTTCTGTCAAATATTTCATTAAAGGGATGCTATAACAAGCGAATACGTTGCCATGTTTTTTCTTCATTAATTAACCTCCTCATATTCCTCCTAGCCAGTTGTACACTATCCCTGACTCAACAACAACAAAGCTGTTAATAGGTGCATCGACTTCGCTTGAATTAAATCCTTGGTTAGCACGTAGATAAATCTGATCTCCACCGTTAATTTTTACATGACAATCTTGATCGTTTTGAAAACTGAAACGGTATAAATTGTATCCACGAGACCAGTTTTCAGGTTTGGTCGGTATTACCTCTTGATTGGATGTGCTTGTGGTTGGATCTGATGAACCGATATAATTAGAACCATACCTATAACCCATTTAACTTTTCCTCCTTTAAATTATTAATGTAATTATATTAAAAATGAAAAAGAGAGGCATTGACCTCTCTAATTATCTACAACGCATGCCAATTTATTTTTAAATCGAAACTGCCATCAGTGTTAGTTGATGAGTAGTTGTGAAACGTTAATCTCAAAGCAAGTTGATCAGGATTACTAGGGTCGGGCATAATATCAGCAGAATGAAGGAGGGTGTAAGTTTGTCCCCACACTTTCGGACTTAGTATGTACTCTCCGTAAGTAGCGTCATTTCTAATTTGTTGGAAATGACCTCTATTCCCATCAGAATCTGTATAAGATCCCCATAATGGATAACCTTGACCGTCTGCATTGTTGGCTGATTTACGTCCAACTTTCATTGTTGCACCATAGTTAACCGTGTCATAGCCACTACCGTCAGTTAGAGTGATAGAGCAATCAATCGAACGTTTACCTTTGCCGATATTAATATATTTATCGACATATTCTCCTGTGGCAACGTTTAATGTAAGTGTACTTGAACCATATGGAGTGTTAGATAACTCTAACTGGTTGTTGTTTACTTTGACTTTTTTCTCGTCTCTATATCGAATGTCGTGATAAATAAAATCTCTGAACACAGGAATTCCTTCTGGATAACTAAATCGTTTATCCGTACTAAGCGTACCATCTGGGCTTGATTCTCCGTAACCAGTGAGTATGTACCCAATTCTAATTGAACCACTTGGAGGATCTGGTGGATATTCTATTGTTCCAAAGAGAGTATCTGATTGATCAATGCTTACAACTCCATTTGAATCAATCCACAAGTACACATAAGTCCAACCATCCGTATTCCCTTGATTCGTTCCTAAAGTATAGCTTGAGAATCTAGTCTCGGTGGTATTTTCTACAATGCGATTGTTTTCGTAAGATGCTTTAAAAGGGCTTACAACGATGTCTCCTATAGGTTTTTTGAACTTATATATAGCCATTTGATCAAAAAATTCGCATGGATAATATTCGTACCCATTATCAACAATGATAGGATCTTCAAGCGAGGTGGTAGTTTTAGACCCCCATTTTAAATTGTAGACATTATCTGGATTTAATGTATGTCCAGACCCGTCTGATACACGTATCACTCTTACATGGTCTTTAAAAGTTATTTCAAACTCACCACTGCTCGGAGCAGAGGGGAGTGTTGATGTGTCGTCAACAGTTACGCTTGTCAAATAAGATGAACTAGTTGATGTGTCAGATTGATCCCCGTTTACGTGGGTGAATACTTCTAAATTTTCTTGCCTATTTTCAATTCCTATTGATCCACCATTGATAATACCCCAACCACTAATTTTAATCCCTCTAGCTTCATTCAAAGCATTAACAAGAATGGATTTCTTATCCTGAACAGCATTAAACTTTGTCCTTATTGTATCTCGTTGTGTAGTTGTAATATCTATTGGGTAAGAAGACGAAGATTGGTCAATCCAATAGGTTGTCAATTCCGTTTCAAGATCAGATAACGCATTTTGATAGTCGGTTTTTGCTGTCGTTATATTGTACTTGTTAGCAGCGTCAATTATATCTGTTGACTCATTTTGTACTTGCTTCAAGTCCTTCTTCAGACCTTGCGCTTCATTTTCCGTAATCACGTCATCACTAATAGCTGTTGTGAATCGAGAATCCAAGTTGCTTAAATCCGTATTCACATCGCTTATATCTTGCGATAGTTTACTATCTAAATTAGAATCTCTAACATCTTGAATTTTGTTTATCAATATGGACTTCGTATCCTGAACGGTTTGAAACTTAGTCTTAACGGTATTTCTGTCTGTTGATGTGATGCTTAAGGGGTAGCCTGATTGATTTATCCAATTAGTAGTTAGATAGCTATCTAAATCAGATAAAGCATTTTCATAATTTGTCTTTTCAGTTGTAATTCCTAGATTTGTAGCAACATTGACAACATCCTCAGACTCTTTGTTTACTTGATTAAGAGAGTTTTCAAGTGCGTTTGCTTCAGCTAGTGTTAATTTTAAGTCGTCGGAAAAGTCATTTATCTGATTTTGTAGATTTGTTGTTGTTGTGTTTACCTCATCAATTTGAGTGTCTGTGTAAGAATTTGCGTTAGCTTCTCTTGTTGATGCAATCTTATTGATTAATATAGACTTTGTATTCTGTACATTTTCCAACCTTGACTTTATCTCCGACCTCTGAGTAGAAGTAATGTTCAACGGATAACTTGATTGATTTATCCAATTATTTGTTAAATATGGATCTAAACCTTTAGCGTTACTATTTGTATCAAGAGTTGTGTCGTTTAGTGCATTGTTATAGTTTGTCTTTTCCGTAGTAATCTCCAAATTAGTTGCGATGTTAATGATGTCAGCAGACTCTTTTTGCAACTCAGACAATGTACTTTCTAAGGAGTTCGCTTCTGCAAGAGTCAATTTGTTGTCATCTGAAAAGTCGTCAATTTGCGATTGTAGGTTATTGGTAGTCGTATTTACTTGGTCAATCTGATTGTCTGTATAAGAGTTAGCATTACCCTCTCGAACAGATGCTATTTTATTAATTAGAATAGATTTTGTATCTTGTACGACTTCAAATTTATTCTGAATAGTTGTTCTTTGGGTTGCTGTAATATCTAATGGATAACCAGTTTGACCAATCCAATTACTCAATTCTGTCTCCAAGTCTGATAAAGCATTATTGTAATTCGTTCTCTCGGTAGATATATTTAAATTAGAGGCAATGTTTAATAAATCAGTTGATTCAGACTTTACTTGCTTTAAGAGGATGTCTAGTTGTTCTGATTCATTCTCCGTTACAACATTGTCACTGATTACCTTATCCACATAACTATCCAATGCAGATATATCAGAGTTTAATTGGCTAACTTCATCTGTAATTCGTTGGTCTAAAATTGCATCTTTCTCATCATTAATTTTATTCACTAATATAGATTTGGTATTTTGCACATCATCAAAAGCATTAGTGATATTTGTTCGATCAGTAGAAAGAATAGCAATTGGATAATCTGAAGCAGATTGACCGATATACACACTTAACTCGTTAGACAATGTAGATAAGGCATTTTGATAATTTGTTTTTTCTGTAGTGATCCCCAGACTATCTGCAGTATTAATTAAATCAGTTGATTCAGAGTTTAATTGATCTTGTTGGTTAGACATTAAGTTGGATTCATCTTTAGAAATAAACCCATCACTAGCAAACTTCTCAAACCCTTTGTTTAATTCAGAAATCGAAGTGTTCACATCACTTATCTGATTATCAATATACTGCGTAACTTGTGATTCCGTAGAATCCCATTCTCCCTTTTTACTATTTAAAATGTTAGCAGCTTCCTCAGATAAATAAAAATACTTCATCATTCTTTTTTCTGTTCCGATATAATCCGTTGTATTTGCTTGAACAATACGAATATCTTTATTATCGAAATCAAATTCAATTTCAATAACTTGAGATTTAACGTCTTGACCCATATTCTCCTTCTTAACACGCACAACTGAGCCAAGGGTTAACTTATCCCAATGTTTTTGTTCTGTAATCATTTCTTTAAAATTAGCAATGTTAGACTGAATCTTGAAATCAGGAATTTTCTTTTCTTGAAGTATATTTAATCCCTTTTCATATAAAGACGTATCTTCTGTTTGGTTGTCATCTTTAAACTCATCGACCTTAACAAACCCCTCTGAAGAACCAGATCCGTATAATTCGTCTAATTGTGCTTGAGTAAAGTTGTTTGACTCTGAACACTGGTTTCTAAGCGTACTAATTTCATTGTTTTTAGCGTCAATGTCGGCTTGCTTATTGTCAATTTCAGTTTGCTTGGCATCAACTTCTGCTTGTTTATTTGCCAAATCTTGTTCAAGAGTAGTGGTATCCAATCCTGCTTTTTGATCAATCCAAATCTCATCTTCAATCTGTCTCTTTTCATTTTGAAGTGTTTCCATTTGATTTTCTAATGTTGTCATGTCACTTAAAAGAACACTTTTTTCATCTAACAGCGTTTGGTATTCTGTCTTCTTTGTTTCTAACAAATCTTGATAATCAAGAATGGCATGACATAAACCATCACTCATATAATCACTTGAACTTAATACATTCCCTTGAGAGTCACGTTGGAAAGGGTAGAGGTAGTAAGAGAAATCATCAATGTAAGGGTTTCCCGTAGGGTTTAAACGATTAATGGTTATTCCATCTTTCCCAAACACATACAAACGAGTACAAAACTCTTCATCATTATGTTCACGTAAGAAGGATTGAAGATATCGTTTTTCTGAAATGACTAATCCCTTAAAGTTTGCAAAATAGTCTTTACTGTAAAAGTGAACCGTCTTGTTTACCGTATCGAAATGGAGAAGTGTATCAAACGTATCAGCAATTTCATTTAATACTTCGAGAACTGTTTTGGAAGTAATATTAAATTGTCGATATTCTCCGTTGGTAGGGTATGTACCTAATGTCCAACCTGTCCTGTCTAAAACAGTATTGGAGATTGTGTTGATTTGAACAGCATCACTTTTATAAGAAAAGATTTTACGACCACGTAGTTTATCCTCAATGGAAGCACATTGAACGGATAAAATGTCTGTATTTTCACTATTAGGATTAGGCTTCTTGATGACAAAATATTCTTCTAAATCACCATAAACCATTCGAATAAGAAAATCAGATTTAATTAAATCAATGTGTTTATTTTTAACTAATCGATTATGCTTTTGAACATAATAAGGGATATTAAATTCTAGTTTATTTACACCATTTAACTTTAAATGTAACCGTTCATCCTGAGTTTCTGTTAACGGTGCTATCGTTGTACGATTAGGTTTACATAGAAAAAATTTAGGTTTTTGAACAGATTTAGATAAATCTAATTGACTGTACATGATACACCTCCTTATCCGATATATTTATATTGGTATTTGAAACGAATTTCACAATCACCCGTGATATGTAAACGGTTTTTACCGTAAACCAATTGAAGATAATTTCCATTATGATCATCGTAATGGAGAATACCTTGGTCAGATTCAATATCTTCATACTGACAATCAACTGTGACTAATTCTTGGTCTTGTATATTTGATATAGACATTGTTCTACCACCGTCAGAATTATTGATGATTTGTACTGTACCAACGCCATATTTACCAATTTCGACAATAGGCAGACAAACTTCATCCCCATAATTCATAATTTCAATATCCGTACCACTTGTATTTGTAGATAAATCAAAAGTATCTTTTCTAAATGCTGAGAAAGAGAAGGGGGAATTACAACGGAACGATATTGTGACATAGCCTTGCTTTGCACCGTTATGATTTAATTCAGATAAATCAACTGGAACACAATAATATATCTTGGTTGAATCCTCACTAAATACCATAGGTTTATAAAAATTTACATTAAATAACTGTCTTAAATCTTGTAATTGGTCATCGGTAAATCCATCTTCAAAATACAACGTCAAACTAAATTGAATAGGTTGTCTTTTTATCTTTTGAAAAGAAGGGAAGTCGCTATCAGGCTGTTCTGTTTCAATGATTTCACGTTGAGACATAAAGTGTTGTTTGTATAACCCACTTGATACCTTGACATTGACAACGCCATACTGGTTGCTTTGTTCCCCGTCATACGTAAAATAAATGCTTTCGTGTATCAAATCACCACCGTCCTTACATTTCCTTTATTCTTTAGAAAACAAAAAAGAGAGAAAGGGTAATTATTTACCCATATCTCTCCATAAATCTTGCATAGTTTCAAATGCATCTTGACCAATTTGCTTTCCAATATTACGATCTCCACCACTAACATTGACGTTGAAAACGGGGGAGAAGGTAGGGGAAGAATTTGTCACATTTGGTTTGAAGTCTTTAATTTTAGATACAAAATCACGAGTTAAATTAACAGCTTTGAGAATATTTGAAGTGTCTGCTTTGTTTAATACAAGTTCCTTTTCATGCAACATAGCTAACTTGCCTTGCTGACTGCTATCAAATGAGCCTGTATAACCACCAGAAGCAAACCCTTCAATATCTCCTGCAACTAATGCATCAACATAATCATCGTAGGAATACGATTCACCTTTATAGACGATTTTCATTTTATCCGTGTCGGCAGATCCTTTATCAAACTCACCGAAATTATAATGCTCTCCCTCATAATAAATACCGTCTTTAAGTTTTCCTTGCGATGACTTTTGATTGTTATCAATAGCATCTTGCATATCTGTAATTTCTGATTTAAGAGCAGTAACAGATACCATCATTTTGTCTATCGCATTATTTGCAGAGTTAGCCATATAGTCATTTAACGTATCTGTGGCATCACGTAAGAGATTATTTACTTCCTCAACATTACCAGCAATAATATCTTTACGCATTTCAGCCCAATAACGCTCATTATTGAGTTTTTCTTGAATTGTATATTTGTATTGCTGTGCTTCTTCTTCAAGTTTATCCTTTTCTGCTTTAACTTGATCACGCTTGGCTTCCAACTCATCTTGAAGGTTTCGTTTACGCATATCACGCTTACGCTTATCCTTCATAGATTCAAGATCAAGAACTGTTTCGTTTAACTCTTGTTGTTTTTCAACAACTTTTGCATTTGCCCAATCCGAATTATTAAGAGAAAGAATATCAATTTCCTCTTGAAGTGACTGTTTCTTATCTTGTAGCTTTTTAAGGTCTCGTTGATGATCTTCGTCTTCTTGATTCCGATCCATCATTTGAATACGTTCATTATAGGCTTCTTCATACTTAGACATTTCTTCATCTATAGCATTGATACGTGCTTGTTTTTCTTTTTCGATAAGGTCAAGTTTTTGTTGATAATAGGACTTCAAGACACTTATTGTTTGGTCAGCAGCAGACTTACGCTCACCCATAACGTCACGTTCAACCTTGTTAACCTTATCAGCAAACTTATCTAATGCTTTGTTATTATCGTAAATAGTTGACTCTAATTTGTGATAGTCCAAGGTTAGTTTAGAGACACGATCTTGGAGTTCACGTTTCTTATCTTCAGATAAATTTTCCGTTTTAATGAGTTTATTAATTTGTTTGCGATATTTCTCATTAGCCTTACGTTGTTCTTCGAGTTGAACATTCTCATCATTTAATGACTGTATGTATTCGTCTGAACCTTCTTCCATCATACCTCGTTCAATACGAAGATGTTCAATTTCATTCTTAACATCATTTAAACTATCGATATAAGGAATAAGGGATTCTTGTGCTTCTTCCCAAGCCTTACGCTGTTTGTCTGCTTGTATCTCTTCATCACTTTTTGGTGTATCACCACTTGAAGAAGATGAGCCTGAGCCACTGGTAGATGGGGAGGAAACATTAAGATTCTTTAATGAAGTCCCAACAGTATCCAAATTAACACCATCTAATGTTATATCATCCATTGCATTTCTAAATGATTGTGCCTTTTCTCTAGCTTCTCGCATGGCTTTTAATTGTTCAGATCCAACAGCTTGAGGTGTTAAACCACTATCAGAAAAGTCGAATGAGTTTGCTTCAGCATCGTAATAATCAGCCCAAGCACCAGCTAAACGTTGAATTATTTTACGAGAAACACCTAATTTAGCTTCTTCCATATTTTTATAGTTATCGAGGTCAACATTATAAGACTTCAGGTTCTGATTAACATAATTCTCGATAAGGTTTAAATTGTTGTTGTATAGAGATTCGCTTAACATTAACTTTTGCTTAACAGCATTCTCAGCAGTTTCAACATCTTGATTCCTTAACTTAGTTAGATACTTAATCAATTCGCCTTCGTTGCCAAGATAACTAATTAATTCAGGAAATTCCTTAATAATAGTGTTGATGGAGTCAGCAGAAAGTTTATTGTTTTCTTGATATTCTTCAAGAATACCGTTAGCAGTAGATATACGGGATGTTGTTTCATCATATTCTTTTTGTAAGGTGTCTAATTTTTTAGCTAATTCTTCTGCAGATAAACTATTACCTTGTAATCCGTCTTTAGAATCATTTAATGAATTAGTAAGTGTATTCAAAAATGTAGTAACATTACTTGTTTCTACACCTAATCTCTCAAGAGTTTTCATATGTTTTCGTGCTTGAACATCCATACCATTAGCAATTGCTTCTTCTAATTTATTAAATTGACTAATCTGTGCGTCAGTAAATTCGCTAAGTTTCCCACTGGTAAAGGAATTTCTAAGAGTATCTGACACATTGGACAATTTAACAACGAAAGATCTAATGGCTTGTTCACGTTTCTCTAAATCATCATTCTCTTCGATAAGAGTGTCAATGTGTTTCTGTTCTGCTTTAGTGAGACCATTTTTGACATCAATATACTCAGCATAATCATTTGCGAAGTCTGAGTATGCTAAATCTAAGTCACGTATAAGGGCTTTCTCTTCAGCTAGACGGATTTGACGCTGTTCTATATCGTCTCTGCTTATCTCACCATACCATCTACCACCCATGATACCTGAATCTTCGGTTCTTACAAATCCTTCTTTTTGCAAATCCTCAAGTTCTTTTCTTTTATCCTTAATTTGCTGATCAATATCTGAAACTGTGTTTGAAAAATTGTCAACACGTTGTCCAGCTTGTTTGTCAGCCAATTCATCATAATATTTAATCTCTTCACGTATAGCTTCAACATTGCTACGGTGGGCTTTATTTTTATCTTCTAAATAGGCTGTAGTAGTAGGGAGGACTTTGGCTATTTCGTCTTGGATATTTTTATATTCTTTTTCTTGTTCAGTATTTCGATTCGACATATTACTTAGTCGTTC
>SDGW01001146.1_pt1 | contig 11039 bp, 10 predicted proteins | sample 2873831 | NCBI WGS metagenome assembly SDGW01 (sample SAMN08132700, study PRJNA421101) | hypersaline lake metagenome | isolation source: celular fraction 0.22 microns magnesium sulfate-rich crust from ephemeral... | place: Spain: Penahueca Lagoon, Toledo | collected 2011-07
GTCGAAACGGCGACCGAAGCGGCCGTCACCGAAACCCAACAGGAAGCGCTGGAACTCGCGTACGAGCGGGGCTATTTCGAATCGCCGCGCGAAGTGACGATGGAAGAGATCGGCGACGAACTCGGGATCACACAGCAGGCCGTCGCGTCCCGGCTTCGGCGCGGACTCAACCACGTTCTCGGAAACACGCTCTCCGACGTCTCGGTCGACCGCCGAGAGGGATCTTAAAAAGACTTTGAATACTAAAAAGTGAACGTGAAGCGCGAAGGCATGCTGAAGCACGGATAATGGGCGAGAATTCGATCGCGTTCGAAACGGTGCTCGATCTCTGTCGGAACCGGCGTCGCCGCGTCGTCCTCGCAGTACTCGACGCGGAGCGGCGGTCGTTGACGGTGAACGATCTCGGGTGGACGGTCCTCACGCACACCCGGGAGACGTCGGGCGCCGAAGCCGCCGACGGCGCGGTAGCCGAAATCCGACTCTCGCTCTGTCACACGCACATTCCGAAGTTGGAATCCGAAGGGGTAATCGAATACGACGCCGAGCGGAACCTCGTGCGACCGACGGACCGGTTCGACCAGTTACAGCCCCAACTGTCCGCCGTCCTCGGCGCCGATCCCGAACTCGAGGAGCGAATCGAACTGCGGGCTTGAACTGGCGGTCGGCCGCCGAGCGGTGGCGGTTCCTGCGTGCGGGGACCGTCGCCGCGACCACTTCTCTCACCGGCCCTATCGCGGTGATAGGGACGAAGTTCCCGAAAACGAGACGCGGCCGGTCTCGGGGCCGCTCCCGTCGCTACCCGTCGGGGAGCGCAGCGCGATCCTCGAGGAGGAAGACGTGGACCCCTGGCCCGAGGAGTCGTCTCGTTACTGGTCCGGCGGGACGTCCACGTCCGGTTCGCCGCCCGCCCCGGGCGACTCCTCGCCGGACTCGAGCGCGCCCGCGAGGACGCCCGCGAGCCCGTCGGGGCCGTGGCGGTGGATCGTCAACAGCACGTTCGCGACGAACAGGCCGACGCCGACGGTCGCGAGGGCGCTGCTGACCGCGACGATGGACGGGGGAAGACCGAGTAGCGGCGCGGCCGCGAGGCCGGCGAACCCGGCGAGCGTGGCCCAGAAGTCGGCCCGCTCGAGGCGGTCGTCGTAGAGGTCGTCGATCATCGGCACCTGCTCGAACCCGAGCCGGTCGCTGTAGCGCTCGATCCAGATGATGAAGGGGACGATGTGGTACAGCGAGCCGACGACGACGAAGCCGAAGACGCCGAACAGCAGGAGGTTACGGGCGTCGGGGTGGCCGAAGAGCGCGTCGTAGGCGAGCGGGTCGGCCCACCAGGTCGGCGCGGCCAGCGCGATCCAGGCCAGAAGCGCCGCGACGACGACCCAGTAGCGGGCGAGCATCGGCGACCGCTCGACGGTCGCGCCGACCAGTAAGCGGCCGATCACGACCGCGAACGCGGCCAGCCCGATCAGCAGCGCGACCGCGCCGACGCGGGCCAGCGGCTCGAGGGTGAGCCCGCGGCCGAGTGCGAGCGCGACCAGACCGACGGGGAACGCGACCCCTTCGAGTCGGAGCAGCCACTCGTCGAGCCGGTCGGGGTCGGCCTGCGTGAACATCTTCCCGAGCTGGTAGAGCGCACCGACGACGGTCGAAAGCAGGGCCCCGAACAGCGCGAGCGTCGCGTGTGCGAGGTGGATCTCGAACCGGGCGACGCCGATCGGATCGAACACCGGCCGCGTGAACCCGACCGCCAGCAGGAACCCGAAGGGCGCGACGAGGGCGAACGCGGCGAGCGCGAGCGCGAAGTGGCGCTCCGTGAAGTCGAACGGGCGCGCGCGGGCGAGCGTCCGTCCGACGTTGTAGACGAACGTCCAGAGCCCCGCCAGCATCAGGGCGGCGGGGAGCGCCAACGCGGCGTAGGACCCCGCCAGCAGCGCCGCCGCGAACCCCGCGACGCCGACGACGAGCAGCCACAGCTGTGCGACCGCGAGCCGCCGCGAGTGGATCGTCACGCCGGACCAGACGGGGACGAACTGGGTCATCGCGCCCATGATCGTCACCGCGACCCAGCCCACCAGCAGGGTGTGCAGGTGGGCCAGCCCCGACAGTCCGGGAAGCGTCGCGACCGCCATCACGAGCCCGCCGCCGACCCCGACGACCAGAAACCCCAGCGCGAGGACGAAGTGGCGCAGCGGGATCGCCATCGGGGGCTGCTGATCGGTCCGCAACCCGCCCGGTATCCCGTTCATGTCTCGGGGTTCGGCCCGGATCGCCGTCCCCTTCTTCCCGAACACGTTCGGAACGTACTGTTTGCCCGCTCGCGTCGTACTGCCGACCATGGAGACCGACCAGGCCACGCCGACCGAACCGCGATCGGCCGCGACCGAGACCCGCGACCTCGAGACGACGACCGTGACCGTCCGCTGTACCGGCCACGTCCGGACCGCCGTCGGGACCCACGAACTCGAGTTCACCTTCGAGGGCGACCGACTGCGGGACTTCCTCGAAGCGTTCTTCGCGGAGTACGACCTCGAGGACATGCTCATTGCCGAGACCGAGGCGGACGCGACTCACAGCGGCTGGGCTCCCGTCCCCGACGACCTTCCCGGAACCTGGCGCAAGAACCCGGAGGGCGACCAGACCCGTCCCTACGCTCGGGTCTGCGTCAACGGCCGGTTCAACGAACACCTCGGCGGGTTCGAGACGGAACTCGAGGAGGGCGATCGGGTCGCGCTGATTTACCCGTTCATGTTCTGCTGTTGATCGGGAGCGGCGGCGGGTCCGCGGCGACGGCCCGGGACCGAACCGGTTCGGCTCAGGCCTTTCCCCCGTCGACGGCCGAGTGACGACTATGACCGAAGACGTCTCCGGCGTCGAACCCGTGACCCGCCGCGACCACGACGCGTCCTGGTCGGCGAACCTCGAGGGGCCCGAACACGCGATGGATCGGGACCTGATCGTCGAGCAGGCGAAAGACGCGATCGAGGCGACGACCGCCGGCTACCACGTCAACCTCGTCACCCACGGCGACCACGGCCACCCCGAGACCTACCTCTGGGACGAACTCGAGGCCGCCTTCGACGACCTCCGGCTCGAGTACGTCGACCGGTGTGGCTGCGGCGGTCACGTCACCCGCGCGCACGTTCTCGGGGGATAGATCGGCCGACGGCGACGGCTCCTTGCAAACGTCAGCCCGGCGGCTATTCGCCCCCGTTTCGTAGCACGGTCGATGAGTTCCCGCACGACGTCGATCGACGAACCGGTCACCTGTCGGCACTGTGGCACCGAGAACGAACACCTCTACACCTACTGTCGGCGCTGCACCGGCCACCTGCCGGCGCGGCCCGACTCCCGACGCCGAGCCGGCGGTCCCGACTGAACGGTGTCCAATTCTCCCGTCAGTCGGCTCCGGCGCCGGCCGCACCGCCGACGGCCGACCCCGCGCCCGCGACCTCCTCGTCGGTGAGGTAACACTGCGGGTCCGGCGCGAACAGATCGCCCGTCGTCGCCAGCGCCCGCAGCCGCGACGCGCCGCGACAGATCGGCCTGTACTGACAGTCCGCGCACTTCCCGTTCAGCCGCTCCTCGCGGTTTCGCAGGGCCTCGAGCAGCGGGTTGGACTCGTCCTCCCAGATCTCGCCGAAGGGGCGGTCGCGGACGTTGCCGAGGCTGTACCCCTGCCAGAACTGGGTGAGGTGGACGTTGCCCTGGTAGTCGACGTCGGCGATCCGCTCGCCGGTCGGGTCGCCGCCGTTTCGCTCGAGGTAGTCGTAGACCGCCCGCGCTTTCGCCTCGCCGAACTCCTCGCGGGCGTACTCGACGAGGTAGGCCGCGTCGGCGTAGTTGCCCACCAGCAGGGTCTCGATCTCCTCCCCGCGGTCGTGGTACTCGAGCGTGAGATCCGCGACCTGCGTGACCGCCTCGCGTTTCTCCGCGGGGGAGAGGTCGGCGTCGACGATCTCGGCCCCGCGACCGCCGTAGTCGAGGTGGTAGAAACAGAAGCGATCCAGGCCCTTCTCGGCCAACAGGTCCACCACCCCTTCGAGGTCGGGGGCGTTGGCCTCGGTGATCGTGTACCGCAGGCCGGTCTTGAGCCCCTCCTCGAGGCAGTTTTCGATGCCGCGGACGGCCGCGTCGAACGCGCCCTCTTCGCCGCGGAACCGGTCGTTGCGCTCGGGAAGTCCGTCGACGGAGATGCCGGCGTACTGGAGGCCGGCGTCTCGCAGCGCCGCGGCCTTCTCGCGGGTCAGCAGGGTCCCGTTCGAGGACAGCACCGGGCGGATCCCTCGGTCGGCGGCGTAGCCGACGAGTTCGATCAGGTCCTCGCGGACCAGCGGCTCGCCGCCGGAGAACAGCAGGACGGGCGCGCCGAAGTCCGCGAGCTGGTCGATGAAGCGCTTCGCCTCGGCCGTCGAGAACTCGCCGGTCGCGGCCTGGTTCTCCGCGCCGGCGTAGCAGTGCGAGCAGTAGAGGTTACACCGGCGGGTGGTGTTCCAGACGACGACCGGGCGGTGCTGTTTCTCGTCGGTGATCTGGGGCTTTTGCGACTCGTCGGCCGCGTCGTAGCGCAGCCCGTCGCCCTCGGCGTCGAGATCGCAGAGCAGCTTGCTGATCGAGATCACAGGCTGTTCACCTCGGAGGCGCCGGCGGTCTCCTTGTAGACGCGGGGTTCGTCGCTCCCGTCGTCATCGTCGACATCGCGGTCTCCGGTGCCGTCGTCGGGCCGGTTCTCGGCGTCGTCGGCCAGCCCTCGCGTCGAGAACCGCTCGACCGACTCCGCCGGGCAGACCCACAGATCGACGGCGTACCAGCCGAACAGCCGACCGGCGTGTTCGTGGGCTTCCGTCGCGCTGGCCGCGGCGACGCTACCGACGTGGCGCATCGGATCGCCCGCCTCGTTGCGGACGAAGACCTCCCACTGGGGCGTCGGGTTCCCGCGTTCGTCGCTGTCGACCGCGGCGCGGCGTGCTTTCTCGACCATGTCGGTGTCTTCGGGACGAAAACGAAGGCCGTTGCGCGACCTCCCAGTACACGGGAATTCCCCGTCCTCGGCCCGAACATCTTCCTGTCTTCCCGAGACGCGGGAACAGGAGCGGCGTTTTCGGTCCGCCGGGGCCGAGATCCCGCCATGCGCCCCGGCAATCTCGACACGTCCGAACGGCCGTTCGTCCTCATCTGGGAACTCACCCAGGCCTGTGGCCTCGCTTGCGACCACTGTCGGGCCGACGCCCAGCCCCAACGACACCCCGACGAGCTCTCGACGGCCGAGGGAAAGGCGCTGCTCGAGGACGCGGCCGAGTTCGGCGACGGCCAGCTCGTCGTTCTCTCGGGCGGCGATCCGCTCGTCCGCGACGACGTTCCGGAGCTGATCGCCCACGGAGACGACCTCGGGTTGCGGATGACGATCACCCCCAGCGGGACCGGCTCGCTGACCGCCGATCGGATCGAGGAGATGGCCGACGCGGGGCTCAAGCGGATGGCGGTCAGCCTCGATGGCGCCTCGCCGGAGAGCCACGACGCCTTCCGCGGCGAGGACGGCAGCTTCGCGGAGACGATCAGGGCCGTCGAGGACGCCCGCGAGGCGGGGCTCCCCGTCCAGGTCAACACCACCGTCTGCCGGCAGACGGTCGAGGAACTCCCGGCCATCCGGGACCTGCTGACCGAGATCGGGGCCGTCATGTGGAGCGTCTTCTTCCTCGTCCCCGTCGGTCGCGGGCGGGTCCTCGACCCCATTACTCCGGACCGGGCCGACGCGGTCATGGAGTGGCTCCACGAGGTCAGCGAGACCGAGCCGTTCGGCGTCAAGACGACCGAGGCCCCGCAGTACCGGCGGGTCGCGATGCAGCGGCGGGCGGAGGCCGACGGCGGCAGTGGCGGCGACGGCCGGGCCGGGCCGGGGGACGGCATCGAGCGCCGGACCGGGATCGTCGCGGGCGACGGCTTCGCGTTCGTCAGTCATACGGGCGAGGTGTTCCCCTCCGGCTTCCTGCCGGAGTCGGCCGGAAACGTCCGCGAGCGACCGGTGACGGAACTCTATCGCGATTCCGCGCTGTTCCGGTCGCTTCGCGATCGCGACAACCTCACGGGCAAGTGCGGTGCCTGCTCGTACCGCCACGTCTGTGGCGGCAGCCGCTCGCGCGCGTTCGCCCACACCGGCGATCCGCTGGCGAGCGACCCGCTCTGCCCCCACGTCCCCGACGGCTACGACGGCCCGCTGCCGTGGGAGGGCGACGGCGACACCGCAGTCGGGGACTGACTGCGAGTGACTAGTACGAGCCGGTCGCTACTGGGAATCATCGGGGTCCGTCGGCGCGCTCGAGTCAGCACGCGCCGTCTACCGGGGATTCGACGCGAGAATTCGGCGGAACCGGAGTCGGAGACTGACCGAACGTCCACCAGAAGCGGGCAGTGCGTGGGACCGTGCTCCGGTCCCGGTCGACAGTCGATCGGCCCGGCGGGCTGACCAGTCGCCGGCCGATCGAACCACGCGGCGGCCGTCGAATCGGTTCGGCCGGATCCGCGTGCAGCAGGGCGTTTCGGGACCGATCACTTCACCGTTCGCCCGCATACGTTCACGCTTCTCGGTCGCGGGCTTCCCGTCGGTCCGTCGCGGACCGGGAGCCGTTACTCGAGGACGACCAGCGTGTCGCCCATGTCGACGCTCTCTCCTTCCTCGACGGCGATCTGCGTGACGGTGCCGCCGCGGGAAGCGACGATGTCGTTTTCCATCTTCATCGCCTCGAGAACGACCAGCACGTCGCCGGCCGCGACCTCGTCACCTTCCTCGACCTCGACGTCGAGGATCGTCCCCTGCATCTCGGCGTCGACGGTCTCGCCGTCGCCCTCGAGTTCGGCGCCGCCGTCGCCGCCGCCGGAGCCGCCCGCGGGCTCGGGACGGCTCGCCTGGCCGCCGGCCTCGACGTCGCCGGTCGGGATGGCGGGCGCGCCGTGTTCCTCGAGCTCGACCTCGAAGCGCTTGCCGTTGACCTCGACGGTGAACTCCCGCTCGGTGGACTCCTCGTCGTCCTCACTGGCGCCGTCGCCGGTGTCGCCACCCCACTGCTCTTGGGCCTCCTTGATGCGGCTCTCGTCGAGTTCCTCGTCCAAGTACTTCGTCGTGTGCGTACTCCGGACGAACTCCTCGTCGGTGAGCATCAGCCGGTGGAACGGGATGATCGTCGGGATGCCCCCGATGTCGTACTCGCGGAGCGCACGCAGCGAGCGCTCGATACACTCGTCGCGGTCCTCGCCCCAGACCACGAGCTTGGCGATCATCGAGTCGTAGTCGGTGACGAGGTCGTCGCCCTGCCGCAGGGCGTCGTCGAGTCGGACGCCGATCCCGCCCGGCGGGTCGTACGTCTCGAGCGTGCCGCCGGTCGCGGGCGCGAAGTCGTTGGCCGCGTTCTCGGCGTTGATCCGGAACTCCATCGCGTGGCCGTCGATCTCGACGTCGTCCTGGTCGAAGTCGACTTCCTCGCCGGCGGCGATCTCGATCTGGCGCTTGACGATGTCGAGTCCGGTGATCTCCTCGGTGACCGTGTGCTCGACCTGGATCCGCGTGTTGACCTCCAGGAAGAAGAAGTTCGCGTCGGGGCCGAGCAGTTCGCCCGCCTCGCGGTCTTCCTCCTCGACGAGGAACTCGACGGTGCCGGCGTTCGTGTAGTCCGCCGCGGCGACGCCGCGACGGGCGGCCTCGCCGATCTTTTCCCGCAGTTCGTCCGAGAGGGCCGCCGACGGCCCCTCCTCGATGACCTTCTGGTGGCGGCGCTGCAGCGAGCAGTCGCGCTCGCCCAGGTGGCGGACGTTGCCGTGTTCGTCCGCGAGGATCTGGACCTCGATGTGGCGGGGTTTCTCTAGGTAGCGCTCGAGGTAGACCGAGGCGTTGTCGAAGTAGGCCTCGCCCTCGCGCTGGGCGCTCTCGAACTGGTCTTCGACTTCGCTCTCGTCCCAGACGACCTTCATGCCGCGACCGCCGCCGCCGCCTTCGGCCTTGATGGCGATCGGGTAGCCGTGTTCTTCGCCGAACTCCTTGATCTGCTCGGGGTCAGTGACGGGGTCGGTCGTCCCGGGGACGATCGGCACGTCCGCGTCCTGCATGATCGTCCGGGCTTTGGTCTTCTCGCCGAGGGACTCCATCGCGTCGCCGGATGGACCGATCCAGGTGACCCCCTCGGTCTCTTCGACCTTGCGGGCGAACTCGGCGTTTTCGGCGAGGAAGCCGTAGCCCGGGTGGATGGCGTCGGCGTCTGCCTTCCGCGCGGCCTCGATGACGGCCTCGTGATCGAGATAGGAGTCGGCGGCCCGCGCCGGCCCCACGTTGTACGCTTCGTCCGCGTAGCGGACGTGTCCCGAGTCCTTGTCCGCCTCGGAATAGACGGCGACGGTACCGATATTCAACTCCTCACACGCCCGCATGACGCGGACTGCGATCTCCCCGCGGTTCGCCACGAGAACCTTCCTGAACATTCCTGTGGAAACCGTCGTCAGGGGCCTACCTTACTTTTTCGCAACGGGTTCGAGACCGCGTCAGTTTTTGCCAGTCGGCGATCCCGGTCGGCGTCGACTCGAGCCGGACGCGGGGACCGCGGACGCTCGCGGGGAACGACCCATGGTAGTTGTGGGCAATCGTTATCCGATCACGGACCCTTATTCAGGCATGTCCGAGTTCGTACCCGGTCCGCTGCAGACCCAGTCGCTGCTCGAGGATCCGCTCTTGCTCATCGGGGCCGTCGTCCTGCTCCTCGTGGTGATCACGGTCTGGCAGATGGTCGAGATCGTCGACGCCTACGATCGGGCTGCACTGACCGTCTTCGGCGAGTACCGCAAACTGCTCGAGCCGGGGCTGAACGTCGTGCCGCCGTTCGTCTCCCGGATCTACACGTTCGACATGCGGACCCAGACGTTGGACGTGCCCCAGCAGGAGGCCATCACGCGCGACAACTCGCCCGTCACGGCCGACGCCGTCGTCTACATCCGGGTGATGAACGCCAAGCGCGCCTTCCTCGAGGTCGACGACTACCAGCGCGCCGTCTCGAACCTCGCCCAGACGACCCTGCGCGCCGTCATCGGCGACATGGAACTCGACGACACGCTCTCCCGACGGGAGATGATCAACGAGCGCATCCGCACCGAACTCGACGAGCCCACCGACGAGTGGGGGATCCGCGTCGAGAGCGTCGAGGTCCGTGAAGTGACCCCGTCCGCGGGCGTCAAGGGCGCGATGGAAGAACAGACCTCCGCCGAGCGCCGCCGTCGCGCGATGATCCTCGAGGCCCAGGGTGAACGCCGCAGCGCCGTCGAGAAGGCCGAAGGGGACAAGCAGTCGAACATCATCCGCGCCCAGGGTGAGAAACAGAGCCAGATCCTCGAGTCGCAGGGTGACGCGATCTCGACCGTGCTGCGGGCGCGGTCGGCCGAGTCGATGGGCGAACGCGCGGTCATCGACAAGGGAATGGAGACGCTCGCGGAGATCGGCCAGGGCGAGTCGACGACGTTCGTCATGCCCCAAGAACTCACCTCGCTGGTCGGCCGCTACGGCAAACACCTCTCGGGCAGCGACGTGAAAGGAAACGGTACTGATCTCGAGAGCCTCGAGTTCGACGACGAGACGCGCGAACTGATCGGCCTGGACGACATCGCCGACATCATCGGCGAGATCGACGAGCAGGCCGAGATGGACGTCGAAGCGATGGAACAGCAAGCCCAGGCGATCAAGGAAGGCCAGGACGTGGGCATGGACCCGGACGAGCCGATCACCATGTCCGAAAGCGACGACGAACCGGAGCCCGAACTGGGCTCGGATTCGGAGTAGCGCTCCGGCACGCCGGTAGCGGTTCGCTCTTTTCTCGAGGGCTCAACCAAAAGGACCCGCAGTGGGTCAGAACTGCTTCGTCCGGCCCGCCGCGGACCACGCGTCGGTCGGCGCGCCGCGGGGCACGCGGACGGTCCGGTGTTGCTGTGCGCGGACCCGGCCGGCGAAGGCCCAGCGCTCGTCGTCCCACGTCTCCTCGCCCTCGGCGGCGGCCGCAGCGGCCGCGAGCGCGTGGTCGTGGAGATGAGCGCCGATCGCGGCCGCGATGGCCGCAGCCTCGTCCTCGTCGGCGTCGTCGGGCAGGTCGACCGAAACGTCGCCGGGCAGGACCGCCTCGAGGCCCGTCGACGCGTCGTCGTCCCCCTCGCCGTCCGCGTCCGCGGCGGCGTCGTCGGCCGGCGTCTGTTGCTGGGTGGTCATGTTACAACGGGATGTTGCCGTGTTTCTTGTCCGGATTCTGTTCGCGCTTGGTCTCGAGCATCTCGAGGTCGCGGATCAGCCGCGGCCGGGTCTCGGTCGGAACGATCACGTCGTCGAGGAAGCCCTTGTCCGTCGCGGTGTAGGGGTTGGCGAACTCCTCGCGGTACTCCTCGATGAGTTCGTCCCGGAGCTCGTCGGGGTTGTCCGCTTCCTCGAGTTCCTCGCGGTAGAGGATGTTGACCGCGCCCTGGGGGCCCATGACGGCGATCTCGGCGGTCGGCCAGGCGTAGTTGACGTCCGCGCCGAGATTTTTGGAGGCCATGACGCAGTAGGCGCCGCCGTAGGCCTTTCGCGTGATGACGGTGAGGAGGGGAACGGTCGCCTCGGCGTAGGCGTAGAGCAGTTTCGCGCCGTGGCGAATGATCCCGCGGTGTTCCTGGTCGGTCCCGGGCATGTAGCCGGGGACGTCGACGAAGGTGACGATCGGGATGTTGAACGAATCGCAGAAGCGGACGAACCGCGAGGCCTTCATCGAGGCGTCGACGGTCAGCGTCCCGGCGTTGACGCGGGGCTGGTTGGCGACGAGGCCGACCGAGCGCCCGTCGAGGCGGCCGAAGCCGACGACGATGTTCTGGGCGAAGTTGTCCGCGACCTCGAAGAAGGATCCCTCGTCGACCACCGAGTCGATGACGTTGGTCATGTCGTAGGGCTTCTGGGGACTCGGCGGGACGATGCTCTTGAGTTCCTCGTCGCGGCGGTCGGGGTCGTCCCAGGGGTCGACGCGGGGCGGGTCCTCGACGTTGTTCTGGGG
>SDGW01001147.1_pt1 | contig 11038 bp, 8 predicted proteins | sample 2873831 | NCBI WGS metagenome assembly SDGW01 (sample SAMN08132700, study PRJNA421101) | hypersaline lake metagenome | isolation source: celular fraction 0.22 microns magnesium sulfate-rich crust from ephemeral... | place: Spain: Penahueca Lagoon, Toledo | collected 2011-07
TGGTCCAGGGCCTCGTCATGTACGTCTGGGTGCTCGAGCGACTCGAGGGGCTTTCGGAGCGAACGAGCGGGTCCCAGCGGCTTCCGACGAGTTCCGATGAGTGGTGACGCGATCGATCGTCGCGCCGACGCCCGAGCCAGGTCCGAGAGCCGATCACGGGCCGCTCGGCTGAGCCTCGGCTTCGGCTCGCTGCTCGTCGTCGCCGCCGTGGCGACGATCGCGTTCGGTTCGCCGCCGCTCGTCTATCAGTACGTGCCGCTGGCGCTCAGCGTCCTCGTTCTCGGACTCCCCCACGGCGCCGTCGATCACCTCGTGTTACCGCGGATCCGAGACGAGCCGGTGACCCCGCGATCGCTCGCGTTCGTCGGCGTCCTCTACCTGCTCCTCGGGGGCGCCTACGCCGTCGTCTGGTTTCTCGCGCCCGTCGCCGCGTTCGTCCTGTTCATCCTCGTCACGCTCGTCCACTGGGGACAGGGCGACGTCTACGCGCTCCTCGAGTTCGTCGACGCCGACCACCTCGAGACGAGGGCCAGTCGTCTGCTCACCCTCGTCGTCAGGGGCGGCCTCCCGATGCTCGTCCCGTTGATCGCCTTCCCGTCGCAGTACGCGTTCGTCGCCGAGTCGCTCGTCGGAGCGTTCGATCCCGGCGCGGCGACCGCGCTCGAACCGATCTTCGCACCGGCGTTCCGGACGGCCGTGACGATCGGATTCGGGTCCCTGATCGCGCTCTCGCTCCTGCTCGGGTTCCGTCGGACGGATCCCGGCGAGCGGTGGCCGTGGCTCGTCGACGCCGCGGAGACGATCGGCCTCGTCGGCTACTTCGCCACCGTGCCCCCGGTTCTCGCCATCGGCCTCTACTTCTGTCTCTGGCACTCGCTCCGGCACGTTCTCAGAACGATGCTCGTGGATCCCGTCGCCGGCGCGGCCCTCGAACGCGGGGCGATTCTGACCGCGTTTCGCCGCTTCGCCCGCGACGCGGCTCCGTTGACCGTCGCCGCGCTGGCCGTCCTCGTCGGCGTCTGGATCGCCGTCCCGCGGACGCCCGCGACGGTCCCCGACGTCATCGCGGTGTATCTGGTCGCGATCGCCGTGCTGACGCTCCCGCACGTGGTCGTGGTCACGCTGCTCGATCGAGAAGCGGGGATCTGGTCGCACTGAATCGCGGTGTCTGCCACTCCGTAAAAATCTGCACCGAAAATCCGCTTACTCACTCGCTTCGCTCACGGGCTGACGCCCGTTCGCGTTCTCGCGGTTCTCGCTCACTTCGTTCGCTCCGAGCCGCTTACGAGGGAACGGCCGTGATCGGATCCTTCCGATCGATCGCCCGCTCGAGTTCCTCCGCGATCGCGCTCCCTCTCGACACCTGAATCTCACACGCGCACCTTTTTCTCGTCGGGTTCGTTCGCGTCGCTCACTCACCGCTCCTCGAAAAAGCTGCACCAAAAATCCGCACACTCACTCCGTTCGTTCACGGACCGCTTACGAGGGAACGACCGTGATCGGATCCTTCCGATCGATCGCCCGCTCGAGTTCCTCCGCGATCGCGCTCCCTCTCGACACCTGAATCTCGCCGCCGCGGCTCACCGTCGCGGTGAAGAGGTAGTCGCCGGCCGCCTGCACCTCGACGGTCTCGCCGTGGTTGCCGTCGACGGGGATGACGATGTGTCTCGAGGTGATCTCGGGCTGGACCATCTGGCCGGCCTGGGACGCGCTGCCGCCGTCCGCGTTCGCGCCGCCGGCAGCGCCGCCCGCGCCGTAGTTGGGGTTCTCGTCGTGGGTCCGCACGTCGATGTCGATCCCCAGGCGGTTCTCGACGTCGGTGATGCGCCCGCCGCCCTTGCCGATGACGCTCGAGATGTCGTCGTCTTCGACGTAGACCACGGCTTTGTCCTGACTCTTGAGTTCGACGTCGACGTAGCCGCGGGCGATCGAGCGGATCTCGCGTTCGATCTCCTGTTTGGCGATCCGGTCGACGCCGGACTCGGTGCCGGGGCCGCCCTCCTCGTCTTTGAGCGGGACAGTGACGACCTGCCGGTTGAAGGTGTAGATCTCGTACTCGGGCTCGCCCGTCTGGAAGTTGGTCACCTGGATGACGGGTCGGGCGAGGTCCTCCTCGGTGAGTCCGGCGGGCACCTTGACCTCCGTTCGCACGTCGTAGACGGTCTCGACCTCCCCGGCCTCGATGTAAACGACGGTGTCGACGACCTGGGGAATCATCCCGAGTTCGACGCGGCCGACGAGCCGCTGGAGGGCGTCGATCGGCCGGGTCGCGTGGACGACGCCGATCATGCCCACGCCCGCCAGTCGCATGTCCGAGAACACCTCGAAGTCGTTGGTCTTGCGGACCTCGTCGTAGATGGTGTAGTCCGGCCGGACCATCAGCAGGGCGTCGGCCGTCTTCTCCATCTGGCCGCCAAGTTCCGTGTACTGGGTGATGTCGGGGCCGACCTGCAGGTCCCGCGGTTTCTCCATCGTCTTGACGGAGTAGTCGTGATCGGAAATGTAGCGGGCGACCGCCTGCGCGAACGTCGACTTCCCCGCGCCGGGCGCACCCGAGATGAGGACACCGCGCTGGCGCTCGAGCAGCCGCTCTTTCAGTTCGTCGGCGTGCTCGTAGTCCTCGATGTCGGTCTGGGCGATCGGACGGACGGCGGTGATCTCGATGCCGTCGGCAAAGGGTGGCCGACCGATCGCGATCCGATAGTCCCGGAACTGGACGATCTTCATCCCGGGCTCGGAGAGCTCGATGAAACCGCCGGGGGCCTCCTTTGCGGCGTCGACGACCTCGCGCGCGTACTCGTCCATCGTCGCCTCGTCGAGCGGTTCGTCGGCGATCGCCTCGTAGCGCATCGCGCCGAGTTCGCCCCGCTTTGCCTTCGGCACGGCGTCGGTCTTGAGGTGGACGCTCATCGTCTGCTCGTCGAAGAACTCCTCGATGGCGAGCGTGCCGACCTCGCGGACCTCGGGGGAGACGTACTCGACGTCGAGCCCCTTCGCCTTCGCGACCTCCGACTGGACGACGTCGCTGGTGACGAAGGTCGCCTCGAGGTCCTCCGCGAGGTCCCGAATGAGGGCGTCGATCTCGCCCTCGGAGGCGTGGCCCCGCTCGATGGCGTCGGGGCGCTCGCCGACGTACTCGAGGTCGACGACGCCGTCGTCGGCCAGCTCGGCCAGCCGCTGGAGCTCCGCTAAGCCGTCCCAGCCGCTGTCGATCCCGTCGTTGGCCTGCGCCTCGAGTTCCGCGACGACCGCCTCGGGGACGCAGATCGTCGCTCCCTCGAACTGCCCGTCTTCGATAGTCGCCGAGACGCGGCCGTCGATGACCACGCTCGTATCCGGCACGACGTTCATACGTAAACTGGTCGTCGTACGCCCATAAGGGTGTCCACAGCAAATCCACGGGTCGCGTTCTCACGGCCCAAACACCGCTGCCGGCCTCCGATTCGCGTTCCTACCCGCTGGGAACACTCACAGCAAAGTAAACGACTGGCCGAACACGTTCTCGTATGCAACCGGAACAGACGTTTGGTCACGGGGGACTCAACGGCTTTCTCGACGTCGACGAGCTCGTCGACCGCATCGGACTCGACGAGACCGAAATCGCCTGGCGAAAGCAGTTCATCGGGTTCGACGAGGACGACGAGCGGCGGCTATCGGAGCTCGAGCCGCTGTTGCGCGACAACCGCGAGGAGATCGCCGACGACTTCTACGAAAACGTGCTGCGGTACGAGGGGACACGCGAGGTCGTCGATCGCTCGCCGAAGGGCGTCGACGCCCTCAAGCAGACCCAGCAGGCGTACCTCGTCTCGCTGGCGACCGGCGACTACGACAGGGCGTACTTCCAGAACCGGGCCCGGATCGGCAAGCTCCACGAGCTGCTGGACATGCCGCTGAAACACTACGTGGGCCAGTACGGCGTCTACTACGACCTCATCCTCTCGCGGCTGAACGAGCGGGTCCAGGATCAGGTCGTCGACGCCATCGAGGAGTGGGCCGAGGAGCGCGAGGCCGAGCGAGACGGGGGCGGACTCGAGCGGTTCGTCGGCGCGCTGGGACTCGGCGACGAGGACGACGAGGCGGACGGCCTCGAGGAGTCCTTCGAGGAAGCGGTCAGAGCGGCCATCGACGACGGCATGATGGACGTTCTCTCGCTGCTGCGGATCATCAATCTCGACCTGCAGGTCGCGACGGACACGTACGTCGACTCCTACGCCCAACGGCTCGAGGAGTCGATCGAGCGCCGGGAGCGACTTGCACAGGAGGTCGAACGCGACGTGCAACAGCCGATCACGGACCTCTACGACTCGAGCCAGGTGGTCGCGCGACGCGCCGAGGCGATCAGCGACCACACGGAGTCGCAGGCGGCCGGCGTGACGCGGGCCGCGAGCGAACTCAACGAAGTGAGCGCGGCCGTCGAGGAGGTCGCGAGCGTCGCCGACGAGGTCCGCGCGGAGAGCGATCGGACCGAGCGACTGGCCGCCGAGGGCGTCGACGCGGCCGACGACGCCCTGGACGAACTCGAGGCGATCGAGGACGCGACCGACCGCGTCGCCGACGCCGTCGACGCGCTCGCCGAGCGGACCGACGAGATCGACGAGGTGGTCGACCGACTCGACGACCTCGCCGAGCGGACGACGGTGCTCGCCGCGAACGCCAAGATCGAGTCTTCCCGCGGCGACGCCGGCGGCGGCGAGACGATGGGCGTCATCGCGAGCGAGGTGCGCTCGTTCGCCGAACAGACGAAGTCGGACCTCTCGGAGATCGAGTCCGCCGTCGAGGCCGTCCGCGAAGAGGCCGCGGCGACGGTCGAGACGACCGAGGAGACGGTCACTCGGGTCGACGCCGGCACCGACCGTGTCCGAGAGACGGTCGACTCGCTCGAGGCGATCCACGGGTCGGCCGAGGAGACCGCGGCCGGCATGGAGGACGTGGCGGCCGCGGCCGACCAGCAGGCCCGCGGCGTCGAAGTGGCAGCGGAGACGCTCGAGGACCTCTCGAACTCGGCCGATCAGGTCGCCAGTGCGGCGGAGTCGGTGGCGGCAGCAAGCGAGCAGCAGACGGCCAGCCTCCGTGAGGTGCGCGACTCGGTCGCGCGGCTCACCGACGACGACGAGTCCGACGCGGAACCGCCGGTCTACGAGCGAGTGGAGTGAGCCGGGGCGCCGACGCGCGGTGATCCCGGCCACGACAGCTGGACGGCGGTCGCCCCTTCCGGTGGACTGAACATCGCGGCCGTCGAGACGCCAGCTATGACCCTCGTCGACCTCACCCGCGACCTCGTTTCGATCCCGAGCCACGAGGACGAGACAGCCGCCGGCGACTTCCTCGAGGAGTGGCTACGCCGCGAGACCGACGCCGACGTGCGGCGGGACGACGCCGGAAACGTGATCGCGCGGAAGGGAGCGGGCGACGAGACGCTCGCGCTGATCGGCCACCACGACGTCGTGGAACCGGCCGAGTCGCAGGTCGTCGACGTGGACGGAGACGGCGCGACCGAGTACGCCGTCGAGGAACGCGACGGCCGGCTCTACGGCCGCGGGACGGCGGACATGAAGGGCGCGGTCGCGGCCGCCCTGCTGGCCTTTCGAGAGGCGGATCCGGTAGGCGAGCTCGTCTTCGCGAGCTTCGTCGGCGAGGAGACCGGCGGTGTCGGCTCGCAGCACGCGATCGACCACGGGTTCGCACCCGACTACGCGATCGTCGGCGAGGGGTCGACGAACTACTCCGGGCCGGATGTCACCGACGTCGCCGTCGCCCACAAGGGCCGGCGCGGGAGCACGATCACCGCCCGTGGGACCGCGGCCCACGCCAGCGAGGCCGACGCCGGCGAAAACGCCATCTACCGGGCCACGGCTGCCGTCGACCGCGTGCGTGAGCTCGAGCTCCCGTCGGTCGACGTGGCCGGCGAGACGCTCGACGGCCGGCTCACCGTCACCGAGATCGAGGGCGGCTCCGCGTGGAACGTCGTTCCGGCGCGCTGTGAGTTCACGATCGACGAACGGACGGTGCCGGGCGAGCGCGCCGCCCTCGAGCGCGTCGACGCACTCGAGGGGGTCGAGTGGACGGTCGACCAGGACTGGCCACCGATGGAGTGTACGGACGAGGCCTTCGCCGAGGCCGTGCTCGCGGCCGCCGACGATTCGCAAGACGGGACACCGGAACTCGTGACGAAACCCCACGCGACCGACGCGGGCTGGCTCTCGGCGGCCGGCACCGAGTGTGTGATCTACGGTCCCTCCGAACCCGGCGAGGCCCACACCGACGACGAGAGCGTCTCGATCGCCGTCCTCGAGCGCTGCCGAGAGACCTACCGGCGAATCGCAGAGGCGTGGCCGGCGGCGCGATGATGCGCCAACGCGTGCCGCCGGAGCCGTCGTCCGATCAGACGCCCGGGACGCCGACCGCGCCGAAGCTCGCGACGCCGAGCGCGGCGAGGACGTAGAGGACGATCAGGACGGTGACCCAGGCGACGAGCCCGATCATCGCCGCGGCGGTCCAGTCGCCCGGATACCGCCAGTTGATCACTGCGACGTACGCCAGCAGGGCGAGCAACGGCCCGAGAAGGGGGATCCAGCCGACGAGGAAGCCGACGATGGCCCAGACGATCGCGCCGATCAACGCGGTGACGATGGCGTGATCGTAGCTCGTCCGACCGACGACGATTCGCGCGCCGGCGTAGATGCCGAGCGCGCCGATCAGCAGGCTCACGAGGAACACGACGAGCGACGCGAGGGGCGAAGTGGCGACCATGCACTCCGTCGTACGTCAACCCGGCGGAACAGCCCGCTGCTTGCACGTTCTACACGGCTATCGCGGATTCTGCGTTCCTCCGACGCAACGGCTTCCGACGCCGTCCCGACGACGGTTCGACCCTCTCGACGCTCGAGACGTTCGCCTGCCCCGCGTCGCTCCTCGCGCCGCTGCCACCGACGCGCGACCGGCAGTTCGGGACTGACACGGGACCGAATCGTCTCTCCCCGGCGTCATAGAGGCCCGTCGTCCGTGGTTCGAGGGGGAGTCCGACGCTCGCGGTGGCCGGAACCCGGACGTTGATACAGCGTCCGGTCGAACGAGACGAACATGGCGACCGATCAGGCCCCCGGTGACGCCGAGGCCGACACCTACGAGCGGTTCGAACGGCGAGTCAAACGCATCTCGAACGTCGGCAACGCCGCCGGCATCCTCCAGTGGGATCAGGAGGTCGTGATGCCCGACGAGGGAACCGCCGCCCGCGCACAGCAGCTCTCGACGCTGTCCTCGCTCAGTCACGAACTGCTGACCGACGACGAGACCGGCGAGTTGCTCGAGCAGTTAGAAGGCGAGGACCTGACCGACGAGCGGGCCGCGGTCGTCCGCGAGGTCCGCCGGAAGTACGACCGCGAGACGAGCGTTCCCCAGGAACTCGTCGAGGAAATCTCCGCGACGGCCTCGAACGCCCATCCCACGTGGAAGCAGGCCCGCGAGGAGGACGACTTCGAGGAGTTCGCGCCGACCCTCGAGAAGCTGGTCGACCTCAAACGCGAGTACGCGGAGCACATCGACCCCGACGCCGATCCCTACGCCGTGCTCTTTGCGGACTACGAGCCGTACATCGACCTCGAGACCGCCGAGCGCGTGCTCGAGCGGCTGCGCGAGGAACTGGTCCCGCTGATCGAGGCCGTTCAAGAGAGCGACGCGGATCTCACCACGGACGCCTTCGCAGGCGAGTTCGATGACGACGATCAGGAGGCCCTCGCGCGCGACGTACTGGATTCGCTCGGCTACGACTGGGGCCGCGGCCGTCTCGACACCGCACCGCATCCGTTCTCCTCGGGGACGCAGTTCGACGCGCGCGTGACGACCCGGTTCGAGGAGGACGATCTACTCGGGTCGATCACGTCGACGATCCACGAGTTCGGCCACGCCAACTACACGCTCGGCCTCCCGGACGACGGGTACGGGACGCCGCTGGGCGAAGCCCGCGACCTCTCGGTCCACGAGTCCCAGTCGCGGCTCTGGGAGAACCACGTCGGGCGCTCGCGTCCCTTCTGGGAGCACTTCCTGCCGATCGCCCGCGAGCGGTTCCCCGAACTCGAGGACGTGTCGCCCGAGGAGGCCTACGAGGCCGCCAATCAGGTGTACGACGACAACCTCATCCGGGTCGAGGCGGACGAACTCACCTACCACCTTCACATCGTAATCCGTTTCGAGATCGAGCGCGATCTGATTCGGGGCGACCTCGAGGTCTCGGAGGTGCCCGAGGTCTGGAACGACAAGTACGAGGAGTACCTCGGCGTCCGCCCCGAGACCGACGCGGAGGGCTGCCTGCAGGACATCCACTGGTCTCACGGCGACTTCGGCTACTTCTCGACGTACTCGCTGGGCTCGGTGCTCGCCGCGCAGTTGTACGCCGCCGCCGAAGCCGACCGCGGCGAGTTCGACGAGCAGATCCGCGAGGGCGAGTTCGACGAACTCAACGGCTGGCTCCGCGAGAACGTCCATCAGCACGGCAAGCGCTACGTCACGCCCGAACTGATCGAGCGAGCGACGGGCGAGAACCTGACCGCCGATCCCTTCCTCGAGTACGTCACCGAGAAGTACGGCGAACTGTACGACCTCGAGAACTACTGAACGCGGCCGGCCGCGCTCTCCACGTCAGTTCGACCGGCGGTCGTACACCGACGGTCCCCTTCCGCTCCGCCACCCTCGATTTTAGGTCGCTGCCCGTCTAGCCGTCGACCGATGACGAACTCACTCGAGCAGAAAACGGCGATCGTCACGGGCGCGAGCACGGGCATCGGCGCAGCGACTTGCCGCGAACTCGCGGCCGCGGGCGCGAACGTCGTCCTCGCGGCGCGCAGCGAGGACCGACTGAACGAGATCGCGGACGATCTCGAGACGAGCCACGGCGTGGAGACCCTGGTCGTGCCGACGGACGTTCGGGAGGAGGACGACGTCGACGCGCTCCTCGAGGCGACCGTCGAGCGGTTCGACGGGATCGACGTGCTGGTGAACAACGCGGGACTGGCCCGCGGGGGCGAGGTCGAGTCGCTGTCGACCGACGACTACGAGACGATGCAAGAGACTAACGTCGACGGCGTCTTCTACGCGACGCGGGCGGCGATACCCCATATCCGCGAACGCGAGGGTCACGTGATCTTCGTCGCCAGCTTCGCCGGCCGACACCCGCGGCCGTCCAACCCGGTCTACGCCGCCACGAAGTGGTGGGTCCGGGGCTTCGCCAAGAGCCTCGCGGCGCAGGTCGGCGACGACGATATCGGCGTCACGATCGTCAACCCGGCTGAGGTCCGCTCCGAGTTCGGTGCGGCCTACGGCGAGAGTTTCTCCGAGCGGTTCGACGAGGGAGAGGTCACCGAACCCGAGGAGGTCGCCCAGGCGATCCGCTTCGCCGCGAGCCGCGGGGGCTCGAGCATCAGCGAACTCGATATCAACCGCCGGGATAAGTTCGCGGATACCTTCCACTGAGAGCGGTGGCGACGGGGAGCGGACGATCGGACCCGGCCGCCCCTATAAAACGAGGCTGGGAGTGCCGGGTGCGGACTCACCCGTTCCCGGTCCCTCTCACGGGTATGCGAGTCACCGTTCCGGGTGTTCCCGGCGTCTACTTCGATACCGACGGCGAATCGACGGCAAAGACCATCGCGCTGAGCGCCGTCGGGCGACGAGCACCGAAACCGCAGGGCTACGCCCTCCAAGTCCTCCCGTATCTCTGGTCGTTCGACGTCGACCTCCGCGAGGTCCCGAACGACCACCCGATCCAGTACCTCCACCCCGAGGGCGCGCAGAGCATGGGCGAACTCTCGCCCAGACGGGGCGTTCACGAGGCCGGCACCGAACTCGAGTCCGTCCTGCGGTTCGTCTGGTCGGTCAACCAGGAAGTGGAGTCGGCGACCGGCCAGTTACTCGGCATGTCGTCGGGCGACGACGGCGTCACCATCGAGGTTCAGGAGGGGGCCATCAGCGCCGATGGCTCGTCGCTCGAGACCGACGCCTTTGACCTCGACGAATCCGATATCGACGAATCCGGAACCGACGAGTTCGACGTTCACGAGCCCGACCACGACCGATTCGATCCCGACGACGAACCGTAAGTCGTCTGCGGTACCTCTCGAATCGACCCGCCTGCGACATCGAGCACCTCGAGCGGGGTGAACCCGTGGATCGGGGTGAGGGCACAGACCAGCGAACGCTGGACGCCGGTCCCGTACCCCGCCGTTGCGAGTCGCTCTCGTTCTGTTACAGCAGACCGAACAGCCCCTCGCCGATTCCGGAACCGTCGGTAGCGCTGTCGCGGTCGTCGCTGCCGGTGCCCGGCATCCGGCTCTGCGTACTCGGCGTTCCGTCGCAGGCGACGACCGGCCAGCCGTTTTCCCACCGAATTCGATCGATCATCATCGTGCTATCCCCCCGGTCGGCCGTGGCCTCGACGTGGTAGCGCATCCACCAGTCACCGTTCTTGTCCCGAATCGCGGTGTTGTGGCCCGGACCGACGAACTCGTTCGTTCCCTCGAGGATCGCCACGCCGCTGCGGTGTTCGTTCAGGTCGCGCAGGTCGGTCCCGTTCTGGTTGTAGTAGGGGCCGAAGAACGACTCGGATCGGCCGACCTCGACCCCGTAGGTGCTGTCGGAGCCGTCACAGCAGTGGCCGGTCGAGTAGAACAGGTAGTAGTAGCCGTTCTCGCGGACGATCATCCCGCCCTCGCGTTTGTCGCCGGCGAGGTGGAACGTCGTTCCCGGGACGTAATCCGTGCCGTCGCTCGCGAGTTCGACGCCGTGAATCCCGTACCAGCTTCCCCACACGAGATACGGCGTGCCGTCGACGACGCGAAACTCCCAATCGATGCAGTTGGTCATTCCGAGGTCCTCGGCCCTGAACACCGGTCCCTGATCCTCGAACGGGCCGTCCGGCGAATCGGCGGTCGCAAGGCCGATTCCGGGGTTGTCGGTGCTTCCCCACGTCGAGTAGGAGTAGTAGAGGTAGTACTGTCCGTCGTAGTAGTTGATATCGGGCGCCCACACGCCGGCGTCGGGGTCGTCG
>SDGW01001148.1_pt1 | contig 11037 bp, 10 predicted proteins | sample 2873831 | NCBI WGS metagenome assembly SDGW01 (sample SAMN08132700, study PRJNA421101) | hypersaline lake metagenome | isolation source: celular fraction 0.22 microns magnesium sulfate-rich crust from ephemeral... | place: Spain: Penahueca Lagoon, Toledo | collected 2011-07
CCTACGTCTTCTATTTGGGTTGTTACTGCTGTGCTTCTCAATCCTTCTCTTTTCTTCCTGTCGTATCCGCGTACGCCGTTGTGGTTTTCTGGTTTTCCTATCATGTATTCTATTGGTGCGTAGAATCGTTCTTCGTTGTCGATCATTGGTGCTTCTGCGGGTTTGGTTACTGCTGCTCCGCTTGGGTCGAAGTTGATCCATTGTTCGGTGTTTCTTTCGTAGAATAGTGCCTGTCCGTGTCCGACAGTGCTGAAGTGTCCGCCTTCCAAATCAATCTCCTTTTCATGTTCATACCGGTTCTCTCCTTCCGGTATATCGTTTATGTGTCTGTCTACTAGGGTCATAGTTGTCGCCGAGTTGTGGATCATGTCTCCGCTTGGTGGGCTTCCGAATTCTTCTGCGTAGTGTCTTAGGAAGGCTGTTCCTGCATCATTTATTATGCTCCGTAATTGGTCTTTACCGTGTTGTGTGAATTCTTCTGTGTTCCAGTATTTTTGTCCGTGTGAGTATGGTAGGTTGGCTGTTATTACTTCTGTTTCTGAAAACCTGACCGTTTCACTCTCCAATGTTGGTTGTACTATTCTGTCGTTCCATGCGTCTTGGTTGATTGTTTCTTGTCTTAACTGTTGGTATTCTTCTGTATCTACGTTTATTATGTCGAATTGGTATGGTGTTTTGTAGTTGTCTAGGTTTTCTCCGTCAACCTGTACTTCTGCTCTGTACGTATTAGGTATCTTTTTCGTTGTCGTGGTTTCTGCTGTTGCAACGGTTTCACCGTCCACCTGGGCTTTTGCGGCAACAGTGTTTTCGCCTTCCAGCAGTTCGTAGCAAGGGAGTTGATAGCCATCATCTGTTTCGACCACATTCTCGGATCCAATTTCAACTGTGTTCTCTCTGTTTTCCCCTTCAAGAATCAAGTTGACTTGATCTGCGTCCACTTCCTCACCATCCTCAAGGAGACTGTACTCAAATCCTGCGTAATCCTGCCAACCATCTTCTTCCCCTCTTACACTGTCGAAGCTGCCGAGTTCAGAAGTAGGAAGGTCAGTAAGGTTAACTTCGCCGTCAATAGAAAATTCAAGCTCATACTCGGGATCGGTACCGCCATTTTCATAGTTGTTGGAGTCATCGTTTTCTCCGTTCCAGAGCTGTCTGTAGTGTTGCAACCGGCTAGAAGCCCGAGTGCTGCTGTTCCTGTCGCTGCTACAAGCCTACGACGAGAATAATGGCTCTGATCTTTCATGATTGTTATTTCTCTTTTTGAAAACCAGCTTTCAAATAATTACCGGCGAGTAAATACAACCATTTTAAGCGATCTAGTCGAGTAAGGAGATTGGATTGTACTTGGAAGGGATTTTATCCAATATTTTTGAGAAGAGACCTTTGTTTCCGTATACTCTCTGGTCTTCTGCGTAGAATTCGTCTTCAATGTGGTCTGTAGCGACGTCAAACTTTGGTCCACGATCTATAAGGTTTCTGTCCTGGTTGTATTCTACCAGTTCTACATCTTCAAGTTTGTCGAGGTGGCTTTGATAAAGTGGGATGTAGACGTTTTTCCGTTCGTCTGAAGTAATTGTTTCTACAGTTTTCTCGTTTTCATAAGCAGCAATTTCTTCTGAAAGAGTTCCTAGGTCAACCGGATCTTCCTCTTCTTCTGAGAATTCGTGAAGGTATCTCAGTACTGCGCGTCTACGCGGATTTTTCAGGAGTTCATATATATCGTCCTTATGGATTCCAGGTTCTTCATCTTCCTCTTCTAGAAGCTCATCAACAGTTTGCTCTTCAGAAATTTCAGATTCGTCGTATTCCAGTACCTGGCCTGAATCAACGTTTTCATCATATACTGAATTAAATATACTCATCATCTCTGTGTACGATTCTTCGTCAGAGATGAGGTCTGGTACCGGTTTATAGCTGTCTTTACGTACTTCAGGACTTTCTCCTTTTGCTGTTGTCATGAGTCAATAGTTAAAATGTAAAACTTATAAGTGCGGCGAGCCTACATATTCGAGTAGTCTGTCAGAAACCGTCTTTCCGAGCGAGTTCTGTGCTTAGTTGCGCTCCTCAATCTTCCTGTTCTCGTTCTCTGTAGATTTTCTGGTCTTCTGCGTAGAATTCGTCTTCCAGTTCCGGAGTTACAATATCTAGGTCCGGGCCCTGATCTATCAGTTTTCGGTCTTCATTGTAGTTTATAAGGTCAAGTTCATCAAGTTGACCAAGATGTGTTTGATATAACGCTATCTGAACTCTTTGACGTTCATCGGAACTGATTTCATTTGGAGTTTTGTCATTCTCGTAGGCGGCGATTTCCTCTGAAAGTGTTCTTGCCTCCACAGGAAGCTCTTCCGGAAATAGATCAACGTATCTCAGAACTGCACGCCGACGGTTGTTCTTTAACATATTATAGAAATCGTCCTTATGCATACTGTCTCTTTTCTCTTCCTTAGAAAGGCTTTCGTTTACATCCCCCATGTTTTCAGCTTCTTCCTCGTATTCCAGAACCTGTTCCGGATTGTCTTCCTCTTCTAACTGTTCTTTTACAGAACTATCTTCATCGGTTAAACGGTCTGAAATGGGGGTGTAGAACTGTGAAAAATCTTCGACAACTGTAGAGGCCATTTCAGCGATCCTCGAGATACGTCCTTTTTCATGCGCGAGTACGTCGGAACCGTCTGCATACTTTTCGAAGGACTCAAAGTTCTCTCCGGGACGAACTGTTTTCTGCTCTTCTTCATAGTCTATGACTCCCGCATCATCCATTTTCGGAAAGCTGTTATCGTTAAGCGAGACGAAAACCGCTTTTTTATCGCTCCATTCAAGTTCTTCGACTTCTTTCCCTGACTCCTTGCTTGCCAGTGCATCAATTATTTCGTTTGTTTCGCATTCTATCTGAGAGTTGGTGAAGAAGTTCAGCAAAGGCAGATCTTTTTCCTGTTCTTTCAGATCTTGGAGATATGATATAACAAACCTTCTGCGCTCTTCTTTTAGGATGGAATAGAAATCATCGGCAGGTACTTCTCCACGATCTTCTTTTCTTATATTATTGAGAATATCAAAGTTTTCTCCAGTCTCAACAACGCCTTCGTCGCTATCATAATTGATTACTTCCTGCTCGTCCATTCTTTCGAGATGACTCTGACGTAGAGCCGTGTAAACTGGTTTCTTATCACTAAAGTCCAGTTCTTCAATTTCCTTTCCTACCTCCTTGGCCGATACCTCATCAATAAGATCTCCTACGTTATATTCAGAGCCTTCTGACTCCCCCATTAATCTGAGTATATCCCGTCTTCTTTCGTTGATCAAGATGTCAAAAGCATCTTCCTTACCTATAGCCTCAATTTCTTCATTTTCACTATCCTCTTCAGAAGGTTCCAGTTCCCTATCTATGTCTTCGATACTGTCTCTATATGTTAGCTCCTGTAGGTTCTCCGGAGAGGATACAGTTCTAGGAGGACGCGATTCACGCTCAACCTTAGACATAGATTTCATACCTATAGAAGATATTATAAGCATTCCTGCCTTCTTTACATGTAAAGAGTAGCAAAGACTCTTTTTCCCTATTATAGGATGAATTACATAGCCTCTTCGCGTTATACCATAGTTTTTGCATTATTTTTGGCATATCTGTTTCCTCCCATCATATATTGGAGTAATCCCGAAACGGCGGATTTTCTTTTTCAGGAAACTCCGGACTCAGGTAAACTAGTTCCTCCTCTGCCTCCGCCAGACCATTTTCTTCCAGTTCTCTAGATATTCTCTCAGCTTTCTCCGGCCTCCAACCGAACTCCACAGTTATTTCCCGGTAAGAAGCCGTAAAACCATCCTTTGATCTTATGTAATCAACCATTTCATACGCCATGTTCCGTTGTCCGGGGTAGTCTTCGTAGACTCTTCTGGACTCTAAGATATCCATAACCTTATCTGGACCGTTATCCTGTTTCTGATCTAAGGCTTCGATACCAAGATTTTCTGCTCTTTCTACATAATCAACATCTTCTATGCTATCACCAGACATTTTACTTCTGTTTTAGACTGTAGAAAGAGCTCTATGATAAACTTAGACGCAGAGATTAGAAATTAAATATAAAAGAAAGAAATAAAGTGAGGAGTTTCGTTACCGGAAAGTACCTCTTACGCCCTGGTAACGTTCCTGTACGTTGTCCCAGTCGGCAACCTGGAAGAAGTTTTCGATAAAGTCTCCTCTCGCCGGTCCGTAGTCGTGGTAGTAACTGTGTTCCCAGACATCCAGAGCCAGTACAGGGTGTGCTCCCCAGACAGCTCCCTGATCGTGTTTGTCGACCACCACGTTATGTAGTTCATCGGTTCTCGGCATGTAAACCAAGAGAGCCCATCCGGAGGCGTTCTTCGCGGCTTCTTCAAACTCGTTTCTCCAGTTCTCGTAGCTTCCGAAGTCTTCCTCAATCTTTTCTCTAAGCTCTCCCTCTGGTTCTCCGCCGCCGTTCGGACTCATGTTGTCCCAGAATGCTTCGTGGAGAACGTTTCCACAGTAGTTATGTGTAAAGTTTCTCAGTATTGATCCGGTTGATGTGAAGTCGCCACTATCTCTCTGCTCCTCAAGGTTCTCCTCTGCCTTGTTCCAGCCGTTAACGTATCCCTGGTGGTGGACGTCATGGTGCCATTCAAGCACCTGTTCGGAGATATGAGGCTGTAGAGCGTCGTATTCGTACGGTAGTTCGACCAGTTTATGTTCTGTCATAGAGTTCACCTAAGAAGTAATTATAGGTGCTAGAATAAAAGAAAAGAGAGGAGTAATATGGAAGGTAAGTTTACTGGGAAGTTGTGTTCCCGGTCTGAGGCTGCTGTGACTGTTGCTCTAGCCTGTTCATTGTCTCTTCAACGTTGATCGGTGTCTGCATCATTGGGCTCTGAACTTCTGGGAACAGCAGTTCTGCGTCAGGTGAGACGTAGAATGTCTGAGATGATTCCTGCGTTGTCCCGTTTACTTCCTGCTGAGTGGTGACGTTAGCGTAGTACATGCCGTTCTGGGAAGTGATTTCTACTGTTGCGTCAGTTCCTGTAGCGTCGAACAGTCCCTGAATGGACTCTCTGGCTTCTGCCTGGCTGACCTGTCCGTCTGCAGACCCCGGCATTCCTGCTACACCGAAACCTATCACGAGGCCGATAATAAGGCCGAGTGCTGTTCCACCGACTGCTACCTGTGCAGGCGAGAAGCTTCCTAGAAGACCTGAAGAAGTGTCGTTTTCGATTTCTTCGACAATTTCTTCCTCGTATTCTTCTGCTTCAGTTTCTTCTGCCTCAGGTTCGTTTTGTTCCTCGATTCTGTCTTCAAGGAAAACTCTTACTGTTTTTCTATCTTTACCTTCTCTCTCTAGTTCGAGAAGTCTCTGGTAGTTCGGATCGTCTAGTTCACGGACCGAACTCTTAACGTCTTCAACGTTCTGGTCCAGAATCTCCTCATAGTCTTTGTCTGACATATTTTAAGGTTACAGGAATCATTCTTAAAAAATTATGCGGGAGAGTGTAGTTCTCCCAGCTTAGAAAGTGTTCTTAAGCGAAAATTTCGTCCTTCCAGTCAGCGTCCTCAATCTCTTCCTGAGATCCTGTATCTTCGTCGCCGGTCTCGGATTCGTACTCCCTAATACATTTACTGCATTTCTTGATACCCTGGTGTTCTTTGATCTCGGAAGGACTTCCGAACTCAGTCTCGAGTTCGTCTTCCGTTCTTCCACATACTTTGCATTTCATTTTGGTCACTTGTCTTACATAGAACCCAAGATTTAAAAAAGTGTTACTCCTCTTTAACAACGATCTTGCTGAGTCGTTCATAGCTTTGTCTCCCGCCTTCATAGGTTCCTTATTTGAACCTTGTTCGAGAGCCTGTTGTAGAAAGTGAAGCTTAGACCCGGAGACAGCTCAATGAGAAAATGCTCTAGAAAGGGATGCAACAACGTGACAATGTTCGGAATATGCAACGAATGCAAAAACAAGGACGAACACATAGAAAGAGAGTAATCAAGGATCGCTGCAGTCTCTAATCATGCCACAGTCCGGACATTTCAGCTCACATGCGACATGTTTGGACATCTCCGAACCGCAGTTCCAGCAGGTCATATCTACCATGGAGAAAAACTCTGTACTGTTCACTTACCTTTCTTTCTACGGAGTTCACGGAAATGCTCGAGAGATTCCTTAATGTCTTCATTATCTACTTTCGGAAAGTTCTTCTTGATATGGCGGTACTCCGCATAGCTTGAGTTCCAGATCGGAAAGCCGGAAACACATTCCCTTGTCGGGTTGTCGCCCGTTCTTATCACAAAGTCGATATTTGTGTTGATCTCCAGGTTCTGTCTGAAGTTCTCCCTGTCCATAGAACCTGTCTCTTCAGCTGCCTGTAGAATATCGGACTTGCCGTCGTAGGAGATCAGGAGGTTCAGCTTCTTGTCGCCTTTATCAAATCTGTCTTCCAGGCCTCTTAACTCATCAATAAGATCTTCTGGAAGTGCCTGTGGATGTGTCGTCGCCCAGTTGAAGACAAAACCGTTTTTACTGTATCTCTCAGATATTTCGTTTACATGCTCTCTTAGAAGTGTGAAAAGTGTTTCAAGTTCCTCGTCGTCCCTTTTCAGGTTCTCCTCCGATAGAAGATAGAAACTTACTTCGTTTACGTCTTTCTCGTTCTTTTCCAGGTACTTGCCTATGCCTTCAATTACATCTTTGGCTTCCTGGTATGCTTTCCTGTTAGATATTCCTTTGTTATCTGCGTATCTCCTGTTACCATCAGGTATAATTCCAAGATGCATCTAGAGATTCCCTAGGAATCAGGTTTCTCCTAATCTTTTAATAAATGATCAGTTACGTTTCAGGAAAGATTTCAGATGGTTGAGACTGAAAAGAGAAGTCGGATGATCCATATGAACACCTATCTCTCCCTGGAAAATATTTAACGGCATCTTCTGGAGCATGGTCGGCCACGAGTAGAAGTTCTCGATGAAACCGCCAAGCATGATATCCTTGTTCAGGCTGCTCCTCCACCCGTTTTCGTAGTCCTCCAAGGTCCGTGGCTCTTCGACCTCTACCGTCTGTGAAGCGGTTTCCGCACATCTCATTCCGTAAAGTATCCCTCCACCGGTGAAAGGCTTGGTCTGACCTGCCGCATCACCCACAAGAAAGACTCTGTCTGATGTAACAGTTTCCGGAGGCTGGATAGGGATCGCCCCGGCACAGAAGTCCTTTCTCTCATCGCTATCAACGTATCTCTCAGTGATCCTATCCAGCCACTTCATAGGCGTCTCTCCTTTCGGCACTGCGGCACCGTATTCCACAGAATCACCTCTCGGGATCCGCCAGCCGAAGAAGCTTGGAACTTCCAGGAAGACATCGACAAAGTCCTGGCAGTCTTCCTCGTCCGTGAAACAGAGTATTCCCTGATAGAAATGATCCGGGTCAGGAAGTCCGGTTTCTTCCCTTACCTTCGACTGCGCTCCGTCACATCCGGCCACGATCTTCGCCCTGTAACTATCTTTATCGGTCTCTACAGAGACAAACTCTCCTTCTTCATCGACACTCTTCACAGTTTCTCCCAGATGTAGCTCTGCCCCGGCTTTCTCTGCTTCCTTGGCTTTAACCTTGTCAAGCCGCACACGGTCAATTACATACGAAACAGTTTCCTCTTCTTTGTAGAACCTGAACTCGCTGTCGTCCTCGGCATGGAAACGTGCGCCTCTGATCTGGTTCTGTTCCAGTTCTTCTCTCTTCTCTTCAGGCACGAAGTTCCATATATCGGGGGATACGTGTCCGGAACAGGCCAGAGGTCTTCCAACTTCGTCCGATCTTTCGATTATTAGAACATCTAGGTCTTTCTCCGCCATCTTTTCAGCTAGATGTGATCCTACCGGCCCTGCTCCAACAATAATTAAGTCTCTCAAGCTTTGCTTCACCTTTTAATACCAGTCTGGCTCGGAGATCTTGATATCTCCGTAGACCTTGACCTGGCAGCTTAAGCGGAAAGGTCCTTCAAGCACTTCATCTCCCTGGAAACGTCTTAAAGTGTTTTTCTCATCTTCCTGCATCTCAGAGACGTTTTCCTGCCCTTCCTCAATCTTGATCCTGCATGTTGTGCAGTTACAGAAACCTCCGCAGGCATGCATCCATTCCACCCCTCCTTCCAGAAGAGCGTTCAGAACGTCCTGTCCGTCTTCAGCTTCAACTGTTTCATCGCGGTCGACAATCTCGATTTTGTGTGTCATACTGAGAAAAAGGAATCAAAAACATAAAATAGAAAGGGGTTCCTGGTTAAAGACCAAGTAACCCTGCGAGGATCCCCATCAGTAAGAGCAGCCATCCGAACAGCGAGAACCTGTCCAGGTAGCTGACCTTGTCTTCCCCGACAAACCTTTCAATCAGCGTCTCGGTCACAAGACCTCCGTCAAGAGGTTTCAGAGGAAGCATGTTGAAGATTCCGATCAGGAAGTTCAGGAATCCGATAGTGCTTAGCAATGAGACAAACCACTGGAGACCTCCCTGATAGCTCTGGTACTCTTCTTTGATAACAGTGGAGCTTCCTATCCTTACTCCAAGATAACCTCCCTCATATCCTTCGCGGGAGGTGGCTGTGATCGTATAGTTCCCTTCGGTTGTCCAGATATCTACTTCATCGCCTGGCTGTACGCCTTCAAGCGCACTTCGAAGCTGTTCTACTGTCTCAACCTCCTGTCCATCTACCTGTACAAAGGTTCCGTTCGCCAGTCCTGCTTCAGCTGCCGGATAACCTTCCTCAGCCTGGTACATGAGACCCGAAGGCTCTGCAACGGCCGAAGCGACTGCCATACTTGCCAGGAGGAAGAACGCAGCTGTTACATAGTTGGCGAAGCTTCCCGCACACAGTACTTTGAGACGGGAAGTCCATGTTCCTCCCTCCCAGTGTCCGCCACTGGAGGTTGTTTCTCCGTCGTCCCCGGGAAGCATGTTCTCGCCTTTAGGCTCTACAAATGCTCCCGGAAGGATTCCCATGACGATCCAGCCGACCGAGTTAAGTTCGAATCCTTCCGTTCTTGCAACTACTGCGTGGCTCATCTCGTGGACGACCATCAGGATTCCGACCCCGATAACCCAGAACTCTACAGGGATGAAAGAGACCCCCGCCTGGAACTGGTTCTCCGAGGTAAGCCCTGGAAGCAGTAGTGAAGGCCCGTTCTGTGCACTTCCACTCTGGATCATCTCAATAAATACCTGTCCAACAAGTCCTAGAGAAACTACAGCTGTAAGCAACCCTGCAGCTACTCCTAGCCATCCGTAGATATTCCAGAAACGGGGGAAACGTTTAGCCATACTATCGATTAAGTCAAGACCTTTCTTGGTCCTTCTGTAGAAAAGTATGTAATGCCTCTGTACTTTTTCACGGTCCCACCAGAGAAACCCGGCAAGACCTGCGGTGAAAACTACAAGGAAAATAAGGCGTGGAGTTACGTCTATCATATGATTTGATGGCGGTTTCTATGTTTAAAAACAGGGCTGTCCTTTCCGGCACGCTATTAAAATTAGCAACCGGATTCTCCTTTTATTATGTCAGACCAACCCGTATTTTGGAGCGACCAGCTAGCTTTCGGAACAACGAGAAAATACCCGGATGAAGACGAATATGTATGTGCCTCCGGTATCTCACCTTCCGGAATTGTACACGCCGGGAACTTTAGAGAAATAATTACTACAGATTTTGTCGTAAAGTCCCTGAAGGAGAGAGGAGAGAACGCAAGGTTCATCTACTCGTGGGACGACTACGACCGTTTCCGAAAAGTTCCGGAGAATGTTCCGGACGAATGGGAACAGTATATCGGTCTTCCGCTTTCAAAGGTTCCGGACCCTGAAGGATGCCACGACAGTTACGCGGAACATTTCGAATCACAGCTGGAGGAAGAGCTTGAAGGACTACATATGGACATCGAATTTATCCGACAGACAGAGATGTTCGAGAACGCAGAGTACGCGGAACTGATCAAGAAAGGGATGAAAAACAGGGGGAAAATCAAAGAGATACTAGATGAATACCGACAGGAACCGTTGGAAGAACCTTACTACCCTCTAAGAGTCTACTGTACCGAATGTGAGAAAGACTTCACAGAAGTCAGAGACTACGACGGAGAGTACACAGTAACTTACCACTGCGATGAATGTGAGGAAGAGAAAGAGCTGAACTTCAAGGAAAAGGGAATGGTCAAGCCTCCGTGGAGAGTTGACTGGCCTATGAGATGGAAGTACGAAGGCGTTGATTTCGAACCAGCTGGAAAAGAACACTCCGCAGCAGGAGGATCAAGAGATACAGCGAACGAGATCGTCCAGGAAGTCTACGACGGCGAAGTACCTGTACACCAGATGTACGAATTTGTTACAAAGGACGGAGCCAAGATCTCATCTTCATCAGGAGAGGACGTATTCACAATCTCCGAGCTGAAGAAAGTCTACAGCCCTGAGATGATCCGATTCCTATTCTCGAATACAAAGCCTAACAAGGCGTTCGAGATTCCTTTCGAGACAGAAGAGATCTTCCAGAGATACGACAAGTTCGACACGATCGAAGAGACCTACTTCAACCCGGACAACATCGATAACGACAGAAAGAGAGAGCACTGGAAGAGAGTGTACGAACTGGCGATGGTCGAAGTACCTGAAGAAGAACCTGTTAGAGTTCCTTTCCAGCACGCTTCGTTCCTGGCCCAGACAGTACCAGAGGAAGAATGGGAGGACAAGGCGATTGAATCACTGAAAAGCACAGGCCATATTCCGGAGGACATCTCAGAGAAGAACGTTGAGAGAGTTCTGGACAGGATGAGAAGAGCCAAGAACTGGGCGAGAGAGTACGCACCGGAGGACTACGTCTACGAGATCAACAAAGAAGTGCCGGAAGAAGTGCTTGAAGATCTTTCAGAGGAAGAAAGAGAAGCGGTAGCTCTTCTAGCCGATTTGCTGGAGGAGGAAGAGTTCGATTCTTCAGACGATCTTGACGGGGAAATCTTCGCAGTAAAGGACGAATCCAAGCTTGGAACCGGAGAGTTCTTCACA
>SDGW01001149.1_pt1 | contig 11036 bp, 6 predicted proteins | sample 2873831 | NCBI WGS metagenome assembly SDGW01 (sample SAMN08132700, study PRJNA421101) | hypersaline lake metagenome | isolation source: celular fraction 0.22 microns magnesium sulfate-rich crust from ephemeral... | place: Spain: Penahueca Lagoon, Toledo | collected 2011-07
CACAGCAGTACCTGCAGCGTCGATGGGTTAGATTGGGAACTCGTCGATTCGATTTCGTCTTGGACAAAGTTGATGAATCGCTCCTGCATCGCCGGGTGGAGGTATGCCTCGGGGCTGTCGATGATCACGACGAGGTCCTCCTGTGACGAATCGTCGCCGCGGATGGCGTCAATTTCCGACTCAATCTTCTTTTCGACGAGATTGAAAATGAGTGAGATTGCGTCTTTCTCGCCCGAACTTAGATCATCAAATTCGATTTCGCTGCCCGAGCGATCATTGAATTGGATGTGATAATCGCGGTCATCTGTCTGTTGGACGCCATTGTATTCCAACCCAGGGAGGACAGCATCAATCCCTTTTTTCAGTGGGTCGCCAAAATCCGGAACAGCCCCTTCAGGGATGTGTCCTTGCTCATCATACAGTTCGGCCAATAGCTGACCACGATCATATTCGAGTTGGGCTAAGCGTTTCTTCAGTTCAAAGTATGGTGCGATGTCAGCCCGCTTTCGACTCCGCATATTATTACTATGTTGGAGGATCCGCGGGAGGTCATTAGAGTTGAAGTTATATCGTACAGAGCCAAGACGACTCCTCGAACTCTCACGATTAAGCGAGGAAAGGAGAGAGGCGCTCATATCACTCGGCGCAGGCGCGCGATGCGGGCTTAGATATACGGATTTTGTCTCCTCGTCTGCTTGAATACGAGCTTCAGATGGTCGATTGGTTCCAATTGCCTTGTTTATTTCCTCGAACATCGTCGATTTTCCCACGCCGTTCGGGCCAGCAACGACCATGAGTTCAGGAACTCCCGAACACTCTGCAGAACGGATTGCCCCGACATCTTGGAGTGAAAATTCTCGTAGTGGCATGTTGGATAGTTACGATGGTTACCAGTGTATCAAGTTTTTCCACGAGCAGAGTATTAAGAATATGATGTTTGCTCGTGGACGATGGAGTACGAGGGAATTCTGGATATTAGTGGCGAGTGAATGGCTCGAGCCGAAGGCTATTCAACCCGTGCGGAGGACTTAGAAGACAATCGATGTCTCAGGATATTGGCGCGTCTGAGGAGGATGAGCGAAAGACTCTGCCCATTGAGAAAGGCTTCCCAATCGAACGAGTGAATGAAATCGCAAAAAAGGAAACTACAGGCGGAGCTAGAGAGTACTACCGGCCGATCTATACGATGCATAAGTGGTGGGCGCGACGAGCAGGATCCGTTTTCCGCTCAATTTCCCTGTATTCTTTGCTAAATATCGACAGTGAGGTGGAGGTGCACGATCCAGGTGTCAACGCTGATTTAGGCACGTTTGGTGGCGGTCTCAATGATATTGAATCCTTGATCGAAGACTTGGATATAGACCGGCCAGAGACCCTTTGGCCACTCTACAGTAAGGACGTTCGAGTCGAGGGGAAGAAAGTCCTTGACCCCTTTATGGGGGGCGGAACGACTCTTGGGGAGGCTTCTAGATTCGGTGCTGAGGTCACAGGATATGACTTGAACCCAGTTGCCTGGTTCGTGACCAAGAAGGAAATGGAGGCTCACGATACTGACCTCGATTCCCTAGATAGCGGGTTTGAAAAGGTGAAATCCGATGTCAAAGAGGAGATAAAAGAATATTATCGTACTTCTTGTCCGAACGACCACCAGCATGACGCAGATGTCATGTATTATCTTTGGGTGAAAGAACTCGACTGCTCCTCCTGTGGGGAAGAAGTTCCTCTATTCAAAGACTACCGGGTTGGCAAAGGCCGATACGAAAACAAGGGTCATTACAATGTTTACTGCCCGGATTGTTCTTCCGTCACCGTAGTTGAAGATTGGCGGAGTGAATCAGAGTGTTCTGAATGCGGATACGAGTTCATCCCGCAGGATGGCAACGTAACCCGGGGAGGGAACTATACTTGCACATCCTGCGGCCAAAAGTATGGAATCACTGACGCAATTCAAGAGCAGGGTGGCTTTGATATCCAACTATATGGAATTGAGTATTATTGCTCCACGTGTGATGGCGCCGACCTACCCCGAAACAAAGTAAAGGGATATAAGACAGTCGACGAAGCCGATATCTCGTTATATCAGGAAGCCGTTGAAGAGTGGGAACAACGTGATGATTTGCAGAGTTATATTCCCTCCCAAGAAATCCCAGAAGGTGCGATTACGGCAGCTTCATCAATAAGTGGAAATGATGTTTTCCAGCATTCAATCACGAAGTGGGAGGATATGTTCAATGAACGGCAGCTCTTGTGCCTCAGTAAGCTTCTCAAATCGATAGATAACATCGAAAATAGAGAGGTCCGGGAATATCTTCTATTGGCCTTCACAGAAACTCTGAACCGAAACAGCATGATGGGGGGGTACAACTCAGCCCACAATGGGGCCCAACCCATTTTCAAGACGAACTCCTTTGATCCTCCTCAAGAGCCAGCTGAGAACAACGTGTGGGGGACAAAACATGGCGCGGGGCCATTCTGGCGGATGTATGAAAAGGTGAAAAACGCAGTCGAATATGCTAAGGCGCCAACAGAACGATATATCGAAGATGGGGAAACAATAGAAACAAAGCCATTTGCGAAACCGATTGGTGAGGACACGACTGTCCTTCAGGGAGATATTCGATCGATTACAGCTGAAAATGAATATGACGCCGTAATCACTGATCCACCGTACTACGACAATATTGTCTATTCGGAAGTTTCGGACTACTATTATGTATGGATGAAGATTCTGCTAGAAGACGAATATGAAGAGTTCTCCAGCGAACACACGCCGAAACTCGAAATTATCGTAGCCAATCCGTATCATGATAAAGGGACAGAAGAGTTTGAGTCCGAACTGCAGGAGGCGTTCGAAACAATCCGTGAAGCGATTAAAGAAGACGGAGTCCTCGCATTCACTTACCATCACAGCAGTTCCGAATCCTGGGGAGAACTACTAGAATCGCTCTCCGATTCTGGTTTTATTGTAACCGCTACGTACCCGATTACTGCGGACCTTCAGAAACTAGGTAAGAGCGAATCAGTTTCTTTCGACATCATCATCGTGGCCCGGCCGGCTCACGACCGCCAGCCAATTTCGTGGAACTCGCTCCGGCGCAATATCTATCGAACTGCTCAAGAAACCCGCCAGCGTCTTGAAGAGACCCGTGACCTCTCCCGGGGCGACATCGGTGTCATCGAGATGGGGCGGTGTTTCCATGAGTATTCGAAACATCACGGGAAAGTCAAACGAGCCGGCGAACCGATGGGAGCGAAAGAGGTGGTTGACGAGATTTATGGAGTTATCCAGCACGGGAGCGATATCGGTGAGGTGGACGTCTTCTTGGACTTATTGGAGACAGCTAATGCATCATATGACGACCTAAACAAGCTCACTCGTGGAACAGACGCAACGCCAGAACGGATGGAGGAGATGCAGCTGTATCGGATGGATAATGGCTTGAAGCTCGGTACGTGGAAAGATGAGAAGCGTATCGCGTATATCCAATCTCGGATTGACAGCGATGAGAAACTGACTGATCTCGACAAGGCCCAGTATCTTCGCTATCGCTACGAACAGGGGAAGTCGATTGATGAGTTCCTCTCCAAGTGGGAGACGACAGATGGGCTCCAAGAACTATGTGAGGGGCTCGCCGATGCGACAGGGGACGAAACGTATCGACAAATTCTGGAGTCACAGCTGAGCGACTACTAACCTCGTATAGTGTATTGAGAACTGAGCTCTGTTGAAGCCCTCCGCTCGTGGTAGATTCCGAGGTAAATAGCAAGTACCGGCCCTTCTCACGTACTACAGAAGTGAATTGACTAATTGGAGGAGAAAGCCGAGCGCTAAGAAGAATACCCCGTAAATATAAATTCTTCTGAGAAAACCCTCATATAATAAGCCATATACAGCAGACAGTGATGCAATAGTGCCAGTGTCAAGACGACTACCATCCTCAAACTTGACCCGCCGAGAATCAGAGAAGGTTAATTGCTCTCCATCAATTTTGAACCATCCGCCTTGAATGTCAACCTGGGCTTCGCGAGGGATTTGTTGTTCTACATGACGGGATAAGAATCGACTCATTGCCCACCAATCCAATCCATCCACTTTGACAGTTTTATTGTAAGGATAGGCCGAATTTTCATTTATTAGTTCTTTAGACGAGGCTTTTTTCTCAATTTTCCTCAGTTTCCTCATATATAGTCTATGAATTGGATCGGACTTTTTTATTGCAGTCTTAATTATGTCTATATCTGTACCAAGCAATATTATAGATCCTACAAAATTCAAAAGAAGTCCGAATGGCGTCAGCATTAGTTCTTTAATGGGAATACACAAGGAAAGGTTCTGGGTTGCTCTTTTAAAATGCATAGTGAGAAATTCTACAATAGTGTAACCCACTTTCTTGATGTTTCACCGTAAAAGTAGTTGATTGGCAGGAATTCAACAGTTCCAGAGAACCGAAATAGAATGAGTTATCCAATTGTCATAGCCGTCAAGTTTCTCGTCAACGAAGGGCCCAAAACCATTCTTAGATCGTCCTATTGCAGTCACTATCAGAATAACTCAAGCACGACAAGGACGACGGTTAGGAACACTAGGATGACGGTAAGTGCAGTTAGGATGACAGTGAGTTTGCGGACTCGCTCTTGGAGAGCCAAATTCTCATCCGTCGCTGCAAGACGAGTTCGACTATCGACGGAGGAAACGAGTGACTCGATTTTCTCGCTGACTTGCGTATAGCGGTCGTCCATTTGCTCCAGGGTGTGGTCCGATGCGTTCTCGAAGTACTCAAGGACAGAGTTAGTCTCGTCTCCGGGCCGTTCGACGAAATCGGGTTCATCCGGTCGTGGTAACGGGATATCGATCGGATTGCCGAACTGATCCGTCCCCTCGTCTGCTCGGTCACTGAAATTATTCTGGAACGATTGGTACTCAGCATCGAATCGGGTTTGGAACTCGGTGAATTCAATTTGCAACGCCTGGATATCCTCAGACACCGGCAACACTTCATCGACGTCGATTTTGGTTGCCGAGAGTTCAAGCAGCGACTCGCGAGCATCGTCACTATCCCGATCGAACTCATGCAGTCGATCCCAGCGTCTGTCTGCCCACTGATTCAACCGGTAGTAGCGATTCAATCGGGAAATTCCCTTGTACCAGTCCGGCCTCGTGATGAGTTCATCACTAGGGACAGAGTTGGGGTGTTTCTCCCGACGGACGACACCAAGCCCTTCGAAAGGGTTCATTGTCGCTGTCGGTGAGATGAGGAATTCCCCGTTGTAGAGTGAGAGATTGCCACCGGTTTGGAAGCCAAACGAATAGAGGGACTTGTGATGGCTTTGGAGCTGTTCTACAATCGCTTGCTCGGTGTCCTCGGGGACGTCGCCAAGTAAGTCACCGTCGCCCCATTCCACATAGTAGAGACCGCAGTGATTCGGACCGTCATGATCCACATACGTCGGCAGCTCGGTTAGATATTCATCGATGGTCCTACGGAGTTCTCGAAGACCGGATCGCTCATCCTCATTTTGAACTGCCTGAATTTGCTGATCGGAGAGCACAGCGAACGTCGTGACGTCAAAAATCCCCTTCGTGTTTGATTCGACAAGCGTTCTGACGGAGGCGAATTCCTCGCTGTCTTCGATGTCGTTTGTGTCGTTCCCGGCGACACGTGTTCGCCAGCTCCCGCCACTGAACGTCGCGCCACCGTACTGTTCGGGCTCCTCGCCATAGATGTCGCTGAGGCTCGTCAAGAGTTCATCCTCGACGTCCTCATCGACGAAATCCCAGAAGACGATCGCTGCAAAGCCGATAGTATCTTGGTCCGGTTCACTCCCCATTGGATAGGTTTGGATTCTATTTCTAGCATGTCTATATTTGTGGTTGCTAGCGTTCTTTCTTCGTGGTGTTACTGGTCCTGGTCAGTTTGGGTATGGGGCAGTGTCTGTGAGTGATTGGCCGTTGCAGGTGGAAGGTTGCCAAATACCTTAACCAACTAGTGATGGTGATCTACCGAATAGTTGGTTAGTGATTCGTCTGGAACTCTCCTGAAATCCCCCGAGTATGCTGGTGACCGGGACCCGCGATCGAGTCCAACAGATATGCACTGGGTACCCGGTTCGAGCTCATTCCACCTCAATTTCAGAAGGAAATTCAATGGTAATCGGGCGATTTTGAGTGTCAAAGGACCACTTTCACCTCGTTCACCATACATATTCAAACACCAACGGTCAATGATACGAATGGAGCAATGGGAATTCCAACAGGAGCGGTTAAATACTTCATCGGTGTCGGGACCAGCCTCTGGGGAATCCTTTCGGCGTATCTATTCGCCAAGTCCATTCTTGAACCGATGGACTACATTGAGGGCGTGAGAGTGTTCCTTACCCACCAGGATGATCCAAACCAGCTCGTCATCGGGATTATTGAGATTTTCATTACGACACCCGCTGAATTCGCGAAACTGGCTGTGGTCGGTCTAATGGGAATGACGTTTCTGTGGGTGTACGGCATGCTGAAGGCGCGATAACTTTGCCAACCGAGAAGTGTCTGTAATCACTGCAATATTCCGTTTTGTTGACTCACTCCTACCGACTCTTCCAGCGGAAATTGTCGGAACACTCCATCTCATCGGGCTTGCCGGCATTGCGTTTGCTGCGGATATAGAGACAATCAGTTTCAAAGGAAATCGAATCCGGGTATTGGGAGAGTTCGTTACCACGAAAGATGCGGTAGTCGGTCTTGTCGTGACTCTTGTCGTACTTGCCACCTACAATTGGTGGGCAGAACATGTGTATGGGATATTCATTCTCACAGGGTGGCAAGCCTTCGGAGCGATTGCAGTCGAGGTTCCTTGGATCCTGACGAGTCGAAGCCAACGAACGATGGACCCGCTCTTGTGGGGTATTGCCAGCGGGGGCGTGTTTCTGATACTGATGCCGTGGGTGTGATGGTTGTCCGTAGTACCTGGATGTGACAGGGACGACTGATTTGTTGGTCGTCGGTCAAGAGGAACTCCCGAAACTCGATTCTGAATCGTCTAGACAGCGATATGGTGAGCTCGTCGTATCAGCGTTGAGCTCAGGGCTTCCTGGTAAGAGGGGTCCTTTGATGCAATACAGGATGTCTAGTTTGTTGTTCCGGCGACATTTGGGAGGGCAGAACTGATGTAGAGGATCAAGGAGTTTGGCGCAGTGGGTTCTCGTTGCGAGCGCCGGATTGACCACTCGAGCGGAAAGCTATTCACCCATGCGGAGAACGTAGAATATAATCGATGTCTCAGGAATCTTCACGCTCTGTTGACCGAGAAGAGCGGACGGAACTCCCGATTGAACGGGGGTTCCCGATTGAGCGTATTAATGAAATCGCTAGCCGTGAAAGCCGGGCTAAGCGTCATTACCGGCCGATCTACACCATGCACAAGTGGTGGGCGCGGAGACTCGGCTGTGTCTTCCGGTCCATTTGTCTATATACCCTCCTCGATGATCCAGATACTGTCAATATTCAGGATATCGGGAAAAATGGAACCCTCGGCAATTTCGGTGGAGGCTATGATGAGGTCCGTGAGCTTATTAATTCGGTAGATATGTCTGACCCCGAGTCTCTTTGGGATATCTACACAAAAGATGTTCAAATTGAAGATAAGAAAGTCTTCGACCCGTTCATGGGGGGCGGAACGTCTGTTGTAGAAGCTTCCCGCTTTGGCGCCGAAACTATTGGAAACGACCTCAACCCCCTCGCATGGTTCGTTTCCAAGAAAGAGGTAGAAGCAGGGACCACCTCAACCGAAGAGCTGGATGAGGCTTTCCAACAAGTCAAATCTGAAGTTAAAGAGGAATTGCGCGGCTATTACAAAACATCCTGTCCGAACGCGGGTCATGACGCAGAGGTCATGCATAACCTCTGGGTGAAAAGGTTGGATTGTGTCTCATGTGGTGGATCGGTTCCTCTGTTTAACGACTATCGAATTGGAAAGGGGCGATATGGTGAAGATGGATATACGGTCTGGTGTCCCGAATGTGATTCAATCACTCACTCTGACGACTGGCGTTCTGAAACTGAATGTGGTGAGTGTGGATTTACCTTTACTCCGCAAGAAGGGACAGTAAGCGGCCAGAATTTCACTTGCCGTGATTGTGGCCAAAAGCAGTCCGTCCTAGATGCGATACAGGAACAGGATGGATTCGGAATGGAAATGTATGCGCTTGAGTATTATTGTTCAACATGTGACGAACGGGATGACCTAGGACGAGGAGACGTTAAGGGATATAAACCAACTGAGCAGCGAGATGTCGAACTGTTCGAAAAGGCAGCTTCTAAATGGGAATCAAATGATGAATTAGCCGAATATATCCCTGATTATAAAATTCGGCCTGGTGCTGCTACTTCTACTGATTTCGGCAGCAGATATGACGGATACGACCTCCCTAGCCGGGGGTATGAAACCTGGAGTGATATGTACAATGAGCGGCAACTCCTTGGGTTGTCCAAATTACTGAAGGCAATCGATAGTGTTGACAACCAGAATGCTAAGGAGTATCTGCTTTTGGCCTTCTCAGAGTCTCTCCGGTTTAATACGATGATGGTTGGCTATCAAGCAAGCGCAAATAAGATACAGGACTTGTTTAAGACCAACTCTTTCGACCCTCCCACTTGTCCTGCTGAAGCCAACATCTGGGGAGCTGAATATGGTATGGGCAATTTCGAAGCTACTTGGTCAATGGTGAAAGATGCCGTTGCGTATGCAAAGGCGCCTACTGAACGGTATATCGTGGATGGCAGTACTGAGGAAACAGCGCCATTCAATACTCCGATTGGGCAGAATGCCTCCGTTAGCCAGGGGGATTCGATGCAATTGGATTATGAGGATGAGTTTGACGCAGTAATTACTGATCCTCCCTACTATGACAACATAATGTACTCTGAACTATCTGACTACTTCTACGTCTGGCAGAAGCAAGTCTTAGATAAGGAGTATGAGTGTTACGAGTCTAGCCATACGCCAAGGGCGGAAAGTATCGTAGCAAACCCCGCAGAAGACAAGGGAACTAGTGAATTCGAAGACGACCTATTCCGATCGTTCGAAACTATCCTTCAATCCTTGAAAGATGACGGGGCACTTGTCTTCACATATCACCATAGCAATTCAGAATCCTGGGGTGAGCTGTTAGAGGCGCTCTGTGAAATTGGGTTCGAAGTGACTGCCACCTATCCAATTTCCTCGGATATTCAGAAATTCACAAAAGGGGAAGTCGTTGAATTCGATATTATCATTGTAGCCCGTCCGGCGAGTCAACGGAGTACGATAAGTTGGAACTCCCTTCGTCGAAATATCTACCGAACAGCGCAAGAAACGCATAGACAGCTCGAGGAAAATCGTGACCTCTCACAGGGGGATATTGGGGTCATAGAGATGGGGGAGTGTTTCCATGAATACTCGAAGCATCACGGGAAGGTTATGCGAGCGGGAGTGGAAATGAGTGCGAAAGAAGTGGTGGATGAAATATATGGAATCATCCAACAGGAAAGTGATATTGGTGAAATCGACGTATTCCTTGACCTCCTTGAGACACCAAACTCCAGCTATAATGATCTGAATAAACTTACTCGGGGAACAGATGCGAATCCCGATCAGATGGGTGAAATGAAATTATATCGAATGGAAGGAGGAGAGTTCATCCTTGGTACGTGGGATGACGAGAAGCGGATGGCATATATCCAAGGGCGGATCAACGACGAAGAAAACTCCCTGAACGTACTTGATAAAGCACAGTTCCTTCGATACCGGTATGAGCAAAGTAAGTCCACGGGAGACTACCTCTCGAAGTGGAACGTGGGTGATGAACTCCACGAATTGTGTGAAGGATTAGCCGACGCCACTGGAGACGATACTTATCGTCGCCTGCTCGCGGGGGATACTACACTCGAAGACCACTAACCAAATCTGAGAGTCCGTCTCGACCAATTCTCGAATTCGGAATAATTCTCTCATCGCCGCGGCTCGATTTTGACAAAACAAGATTAACCAACTTGTTACCGCCGCCAACCCAATTATTGGTTAAGCCCGCGGCCGTTGATCCCGCAACGGGGCCCGAAGCGTCCGATCGACGGGGACCCACCCACGATCGCCGTGGTCCAGCAAGTCGTACTCATCCAGTTTGTCGAGATAATTGCTCACTTGCTGCCGTGTTCGCGGGTCCGCCGATCGCTGTTCGTACTCCTCATGGACCTCTCTGAGGAGCAAACCCCGCTCTGCCTCCCGAACAACGCGATAGACGATGTGATGCTGGCGACTCAAACTGTTCAGTAATTGCTCCCGAATCGCCGCCTGCGCCCTCTCGAAGCAGTCGTCAATGTCCTCTGTAGTAACAGTCGTATGACCGCGTTCGATCCCGAGTTCCACAGCCGTCCGAAGCGCTTGAACGCCATACCGTGCTGACCCACCAACCCGTGCGGCGATCCGTTCGAGCTGCTCATCACTCACCGTATCGCGTTGCAGTCCAGCATCGACGCGAGCCTGCAGGATGTCCAATAACGCCGCAGTCGAATACGGTTCGAACTCCACGACTGGCGCATGCCGAAGGCCATCGGCGCCGTCGGGGACGAGCTGGACCGCGTCGTTGTGGTCGTGACCGATACACAACAGCGAAATCGTGTCGATATCGTAGAGGTCACTGAGCAATTCGGGTGCCTCGATCGCATCGAACTCGTCGAGGATGACCACATAGGGGTCCTCCACAGTATCGCGAAGCAGTCCGAGTAACTGTTCGGTCGACATACTGGCATGCGGCACAAGGCCGGGATGCTGTTGGGTGATGGACTGGAGGAGTTCCCATCGGGTTTGCCCGACACACTCGACATGTGCGTGGGCGACTTCGTAGCCTTCCAGGCGCTTTAGCAGATATTGAGCCGTCGTCGTCTTGCCCGCGCCACTGGGGCCGATTTCCCAGCAGTGTTCCGGCGGGGCGCCACTGGCGGCGGGGCGGAGAATGTTGCTGAGGCGTTCGAGTTCGCGGTCACGCCCAGGGAGGGACGTCGGCAGATGGTG
>SDGW01001150.1_pt1 | contig 11031 bp, 6 predicted proteins | sample 2873831 | NCBI WGS metagenome assembly SDGW01 (sample SAMN08132700, study PRJNA421101) | hypersaline lake metagenome | isolation source: celular fraction 0.22 microns magnesium sulfate-rich crust from ephemeral... | place: Spain: Penahueca Lagoon, Toledo | collected 2011-07
GTATCAAAATCCGACTGCGTCGGATCGCCCGCAAATCGAACTCGACGAGTGCGTTCGGCATCGAGAAACCGCAGGCGGGGACAACCGTTGTCTACTCGGGGAGGGCTGGGTGATCCGCCTCGCGGTTCCATCGCCCCCACTTCCAGAGGGGACTGCCTGGAAGCTCGAATCTCAGCAATGTTATCGTCCCATGCGGCTCGAATCCCGACGACTCGATCCCATAGCGCGCGACATTGTCGACGCCGGTATCCGTATATATCTGAGCGTCGGGATCACGCTCTAATATATTTTTTATTCTTACCCGATTAATTTCTTTGAACAGACCCATACCTCTGTAGTCTTGGTTCGTCCTCGTACCGAAAAGCCAATAACACTCCTCAGAACAGATCGAATCCGGTAAGGCACGAGGGGCACTGTCCGACTCTGGCGTGATTGTCCAACCACGGCTCATCCACTCGTCTCCGTTGTGGAGAATCGTCCCCACGTACCCCTCGTCGAGATATTCGAAGAACCGTTCTTGCCATATAGGCTCATCGTCGAAGAATTCGCGGATGGTTTGGTCGTCTACCTTAGCCAGTTCGTATTCAGCTGACGTGTAGCGTTCGTCTGGAAGGTCGCCAGTGTATTCGTAGACCGCGAGATCGAGTTTTGCTTTTTCTGCCTTGTCTTTTGCCTTGCTAACGAGAGACATAGAGGGCGCCTCTACCCATACCTACCTATTAGTTGGTGGTCGTCTGACTCTCGATATCTCCGGTTTATTGAAGGAGCACGGTGTTTCAGACGCCGTACTCACTGGTTACCAGACAGATGGTAACAACCGTTCCGGTCGTAATGAGGTACCTCCGACCGGGGATTGTGAGAGTGATTCCGATTCAGACAATTAGGCTGGATTAGTTACTGTCCCAGACATCTACTATAATTTTATTTTCGTGATCGTATCACTATCACGGACGGATGTGCGAAGTTATTAGACTGTGCCTCGCGTTACACACTGCACCCCGCAAGTCGATCCGCGTCAGTAGTTTGATTGTACAGAAATCAACGGCCTCGGCGGCCTGGCAATCGAAACGGATTCCGGAAATAGAGTTACACTGCTTGATAGCTCACGATCCTCTGTCGTTCCTGTAGACGAAACCACTCATCATCTCAATGGCAAGCAGACGGGTATCGAACGTTTTGTCGGATTTCAGTGGCCGAATAGTTCACGTTGCGTCGACTGGAGCTCTGTTGTTATTTCTCACACGCACACTCGGACCAGAGTCATACGGATTGCTCGCCTTCGCCTTGTCGATCCTTTCATTCTCACGGATTCTTAGCCAGTCTGGAATCCCCCTGTCGGGCGCAAAGTACATCGCGCAGTTCAGAGAGAATGATCCGAAGCATGCGATTGCAGCAGTGATTGAATCGGGACTACTGGTACTCGTTGCTTCCCTCATCGTCGCGATTTCGCTGCTTATCGGCGCAGATTTCCTTTCAGAGCTACTCGGCGAGTCTGGGCTCGCTCCGTTGCTCTTCGTCGGTTCAGGGTACGTGTTGTTCTATACGTTGAATAGGTACAACCGTGCCATGCTGCAGGGATACGAAGAAATAACTAGCACTGCGAAGCTCCACGCGATTGAAGGAATTGTTACAGTCGTCCTAGTAGCTAGTTCCGTTCTTTTCCGACCGACGCCGACGTCAGCCATGATCGGCTATGTGCTCGCATTCGCGATCACCACTCTGATCGGATTTTGGCTGGTTTGCCGTTCTAGCGGTCTCAACCGTTCGTCCGCGACGATGAGCAGGGACCTCCGAACTGACATTCTTCGCTACAATATCCCGTTGAGTGTCACAAGATTGTCAAACGAGGTTGACGGACACTTGGACGTAATTCTCGTCGGCTATCTCGCCAACCCCACTCAGGTAGCCTTCTACTCGGTTGGTAAGCAAATCAGCCAGCTGACTCGAGTACCGGCAGCTTCGCTTGGGTTCGCGCTGTCGCCCACGTACGGAGCGGAAACCGCGAGTGGACAAAAAGACTCTGCCATATCAATCTACGAAGAGAGTTTGACGAAGATCCTGATACTATATGTTCCAGCCTGTGTCGGGATTTTTGTCGTCGCAGACCCTGCGATAACGATGATTTTCGGCGACGGATACGCCGGCGGGGTGGTAGTCATTCAAATCCTCTCGTTATTCGTGTTTTTCGAAGCACTCGAACGCATCTCGGGCTCTGCATTGGATTATCTCGGCCGAGCCCGCTCGCGAGCAGTTGCCAAAGCTATTACATCTACAGCGAATCTTGGGCTGAATATTTTACTCATTCCGCAGTTCGGTGCGGCAGGTGCTGCAGTAGCGACAGTGATCACGTACGGTGCATATACGTTCCTCACCGTGTATGTCATCTACACCGAACTCCCGTTCGACTACCGAGTGGTAGGAACATGCTTCGCGAAAGTGACGCTGATCTCGGTTGGAATGGCTGGTGTGGTCTCCATTCTTCTGGCTGTCCTCTCTGGATTCCTTGCGCTGATGAGTAGTATTGCCGTTGGTGTCGGTGTCTGGCTCATTGGCTGCCACTCGTTCGACTTACTCGATATCGAACGCATCGCCGGGCAACTGCTCGGTTAGCATTGGATAGTTGAGTCACAAGGTTGCGAGAGAAGAGTTCCACTCACGTGTGAAACGTGACCGATCCCGAATCGTATACCCTATTCCGTTCCCGGAGTTCGTGTCGTGGGAGTTCCTCCGCTGAGACGTATCTCGAGAACTGTAGCGGTCTATCCTGTAACTCGCCTTCTCTGATGACGATGCCCCTAGATTCGTTGAACATCTGATTTCCCTCCTCGACGGTGACGACAGAACACGATGAATCGAGCAGCCAAAGCATATACCGGCAGGTGATCCTATCAGTGCCGATCTCGCCCCTGTAGTCGTTGTCAATCGACTGGAAGGATTGACGCTCTTGGTCAGTGAGGTAGAACGTGTAGAAAGGGCGTTCGACGACCGGATTGTCGGCGGCAGTGTATTCGTTTGAGACGGCTGTGAACGTAAAGCAAGTCAGAACAACCATGAGAACGAGAAAGAGCGGGATGCCACCGCGTCGGACCACCTCATACAACCCGTAGCCACCGGTGAGCGCGAAGAACATGTAGGTGTAGTGGCCGAACCGGCCGATATTTATGCCGGCGAGCGAGTCGAGCAAGAGCGTCGGTCCCGGGAAGGCCAGCGGAACGAGCAAAACAGTGAGAATCCCAATCGACGTGAAGGTGACGGTGTACCGGCTTGTCCAATCGCTCGCCTCGGTCGGCGCTTCGCCGTTCGCCAGTCGTCGTTGCCAGAACAGGAACCCGAGGAGGACGAACAACAAGATGAAGGCGTACGGGACGAAGTTCGCTACCTCTACCCAGGGGCTGGTGAACACCGAAGACGGTGTCGACGATCCACCGGACGATTCGACGAAACGTGCGACAATCGTTCCAACGATTCGGGTGACGATGAACTCTGCATTATAAAGCCAGTAAATGCTCGTGATCAGAATCGCGGCCGAAAACGTGTAGGCGTCCATAATTCGAACCGGAGCATCGATTGTGTGTTCGGCGATGGTCAAAATGCCGAGGATCGCGAGGATGAACGGGATCGAGACCGGGTGGTAGACAACGATTGCTACGATGAAAATGACAGACAACGCTCGCAGTCTGGCCGACGGACGATCAACGACGGTCAATAGGAACGCGAGAAAGAGGACCGACGTGACGCTGCGCGGGATTGAGTACATTCCGTAGAAGAGGTACAGCGGGAAGGAGATCATCACCAGACAGGAGATGAGCCCGACCCGTTCGTCGGGGTAGATCCGTCTGGCGATCCCGTACATCAACCCGATACCTGTTGCGAAGATCGCACCAGAGAGGAGGTACATCGTCGTGTGCGGTGCCACCCAGTCGCCGAAGAGCTGTGACGATATCGCGGCGTAGATGTGCCACAGCTGGAACGGCTCGTACTCCGGGACCGCCAGCGATGTCTGTTCCGTCTCGATAATGGTCGTCGTGATCGAAATGTGGGTCGTGAGATCCCCGTGCCCGATGAAGAAGTCATAGGTGAGGGTGACACTGTAGATGACGAGCAGTACGGCGATCGACAGGTGATAGAGATTGAGCGCACGCCCTAGTCGTCCGCTCTTCGAGGTCGTTATCAACAGAAAACACAGGAGATAGATGAACGAGACGCCACCATAGAACGCGTAGGTGCGGACAGGAGTAACAACGAGCAGATACACGAGCGCACCCACCGTTGCGTGAAACATAATCGACCATACTCTCCAGTCGACGGCGAACGGTATCGCTCGGTCGTTCCGTTTTCCGGATCCGACCCACCGCACTACGGCTGGCGCCACTACCATCGGCACGGCGAAGTATAGGCCGAGGATCGAGAAGTTCGGAGAACCAACCAGTAGCGGCGCAGTGACGCCAAGAACGGCAACTACCGGGAGGGCGAACATTGACAGGCCGTATACTCGATCGACGATTCGTTTCATGGCCTATCACTGGTGTAGATCCTCGCGATTTCCAGCAGGACGCCTTGGGCACGATGAAGCACTGCGTTTCGGAGTTCCGTCCGACGCTGGTTGACCGAGTCGTGAGAACGTGCTCTTGCTACGTGGACATCGCTGCTGACGATGCTAACCATCTATCGCTCGCATATGCGACCCCCTTCGAAAAATGTTTCATAACATTTAATTTTTCTGGTCAGTCACAAAACGGCATACCGATTGTCGTTCGTCAGTCTCGTGCACGGACACATCGTCTGAAGGCCAGATCCATACTCGCCTTCATCGTGTCCATCCCTGATTTGATATCCCGCCAGGGATTAATATAGTAACATCGTATTGTTCGACAGTTCCGGCGAATAATACTGAAATTCAACGTCTGAGAGTACACATACACTATACATCGTCGTCGCGTCTATGGCGTGATAATGGTTGACCGTCGGTCAGTACTGAAAGCAACCGGTGTCGCGGCTACCGCGAGTGGAATTATGGCGAGCGCAGTTGCCCTCCAATCGGATAACGGGTCCGAGGGTGGTGGGGACGGTGATACCGAGGGAAGTGGAAACAAATCGAGCAACTCGCTCGCTGACGACGTTAACGTGGGTCAAGAGAACGCCGAACTGATCCAAATCAACTACAGCCAGTACGACAAACCGGACGACGTGTATCGCGTCTGGACGGGATATCCAAAACGATTTTCGTTCGATGACAGCGTGACATTCGACGGGGAAAAGTCACTACGGTGCCGTATTCTGAAAGGTGCGAGCAACGGCAGTAACGCAACGTATTGGTTTCCTGCCAATGGTTACGGCCAACCAAAGGAGGTCCGTCAGCGGGCGATGATTCACCTCAGCGATGACTGGACTATGGAGGAAGACGACGTCTGTCGGTTCTGGTGTATCGGCCTCAACACCGAGGCCGGACCGCACGGTTCGGGTGTCCGCGGTCGCCCGTCGGGTGACGACGGCTGGTCGAGTATGCTGGCAGTCACCGACAGACAAAACGGGGGCAGCGATGCGTACAACCTAGCGACGTACACCTATCACATGGATCAGGCAGGTGCCAGCGGCGATTTCGAAGTCACCGACTCCCCGGTCCCCCCTGGCGAGTGGGTCGAACTCGAGACGGAGGTCGTTATGAACACGATCACTAACGGTGAGGCCGACCCGAACGGGCAGGTCCGCTACTGGCTCGACGGGGAACTCGCCTACGAGCGGACCGACTTTCGCTGGACGACGACCGAGGAACAGGCCGTCGAGTACGCCGGCCCGCTGGTCCGATACGGCGGCGCCGAAGTCGCGCCGATCGATCTTTCCGTGTTCTACGACGAACACGAGCTGTTCGCCGCAGGTATCCCCCAGATCCCATCGTACGAAAACAATCCCCACTTCGAAAATCCGGACAATCTAGACGATTACGACGGACGAGTTACGTTCGTCAACGGCGACGGGTCAACGAGGTACCAGATCTACGTCGACGGGGAGATCGTTCACACCCACTGGAGCAACGTCGACGGGTATCAGGCGAGGTACAACGACACCGTCGAGATTACCCCCGCAGACGAAAGCGAGAGCGGGTACGCGGTCGCCGAAGCGACAGCTGCACCGCAAACGGTCGACGGATACCTCTTCAACGGTGAGTTCCTCGCCCTCGACTCGGAGACGGAACCGGTCGACCTGTGGATCTCCGGTGACCGTACAGATCCTGATAACGTTCCGTCGTCTCCCAACGCCGCCTGACCTTGCCCGGCGTGGCGGTCGCCGGACGACGCGTTCGATCAGTCCAGTGAGTAGCTTAAAAGCGCCCCCTTTCCACGTAATGTGTACTACTCCTCCCTACTCGCTTTCTCCGGTCGCTCGGTGAGTGCGGGGACTTGGCACCCTCACCGCCACCACTAAGACTCTCGGACGATGCAGAGGCAGTCCACCACCTTATTCGGAGTATGGTCAATCGTAGATTCGATGCGCAAGGGATCAAGACCTACTCTGTCCAGAGCGACCGGTCACAGCTATCACGGCGGCATCAGTCCAGCGAACCGAGCATCACGGGGGTCTAGGCAATCGTTTTCACAGGGACTGTTTAACATACCGTGAGCGGCCCAACTTGTACAGCGGCCAGACGAAGCGCGAAAAACCCTTCTCCATTTGGAATAGTGGGACGACGCTCCCCCCGTACTTTTCTTTGAACCGGAAGACAGTATTATCGAAGTGCGAACCGGTTTTGCCGAAACTATAGTCTCTGTATCCCTGATCGATACCCCACTTGATCGCACGCTCGTGGAGCAATTCGGCTGGGTGATATTGGTAGTACGATGAGTCAGGAATCGCAGATAACCAGTTGTGTAGTGTTGCCCCCTCGTCGTCGAGCAAATAGACGTACCGTCCAATTTCCTCATCGTCGACGACGATTCTGAAGACGCGCAGGCGATCATCGAACAGTTCCGCAAGCGACTCGAAGAAGGCTTTCGGGAACACGGTTCCGCCGACTCGATCGATGTTTTTCACGTAGTACTCGTAGGTTGTCTCGAGGTCGTCGTCGAACGGAATAACGTCTATTCGGTAGTCCTGTTCGTGCCCTTTCCGAATTGCTCTTCGCCGGTCTTTATGCATATTATCGAGAATACTTTCCCACCCCGTCTGAAGATTGATAAAGAACAGACAGGAATTGAACGTCGCTTCGTATCCCCGGTTTTCCATGTACTGTCCGTACCGGACATAATCCAGGTCATACGTTTTCACGGTGTGGGTGACGACGTCTCGCCCGACCGATTCTTCGAGTGAATCGAACAACAGGTCGAGCGACTCGTTCTCATTAGAAACGATGATAGGGCCACCGAACCCGGTTGGGTTAGACGAAACCTGTTTCAATGGTTGCGTAAACGGAAGTTCCTCGGTTACAGTATCCGGAAGCGGCAGATCCGTGATAAAGTTCGGCAGTAATCCGATTGGATTGCCGTTCTTTTTTATGACGATATGTCTTGGTTCGTAGTCGAACCCTCTCTCAACGGCGCGAATCCATTCGTACCGGTTAAAGAGGGTCCCTCGTTCCGATTGGGAGACGACATTGTTCCACTGATTTTTGCTTATTTCGGTAATACTCTGATGGTCTTCTACTGAAAGATCTGGCATGGTTCCTGTGTGTTGCTGTACGGTGAACTCGATCCGCACGATACTGACGGGGGCGTTCCCTCAATTGTCTCTACGGTCTCTTGCGAACACGGTGATACCGTTGCTATGTCGGTCTGAGTCCTTCGGAAATGTCACTTTCCTCCTGCCTGATGTGTAGATGGTAGTCTCCCATCCATGAGGGACGTACGCGGGGACGTTCAGCGGTATGGAAATAAACAAAGAAGATCGTTCCCTCGATTAATAATTGTCAATCGAAACACTCTGTCTCGGCTATAGTATTTATACCGGTATTAAGAACTGGATCGGATTGCACCCGAGACGGGCGACGCTGTCACCCACGATATCCCCGCGGAGGATCTTCGTCCTCGAAAACGCGGAGCGTTTCCGGGTATACCGAGACGCATGAGGGATCTGCATCACTTCTGAATCGTGGCTACGCCGGTACGCCATTCGAATCCGGCGACTCGAGCGAACGCTTCTGAAACGAGTATTCAAACTAAACCCCGATCACTCTTGCGTCTCATCGTCCTCCGCAAGGCCGGAGGCAGTCAGGGCAGACCGAGTTGTGAAACGACTTCGCTTCACTCCCGGATTTGACCACGACCTGCGTTGCCCGATCGGCCGAGTCACGACGTATCGTAGTGACGAAAGGCGTTCCTGAATTCGGGCTGCGAGCGCAGATCAATTGACTTCGACTTCTGCCTGTCGCACGGCTGAAAAGGTCGGGTCAGATGGCAGGCTTGTTTCCCGGTCCCGACCGAATCGACGTTCGTTCCGCCGGTAATAGAATATTATCGAGTTCGTATCACCCGAAATCGGCATTATTGGGTCGTCTCTTGGAATTGGTATTCTCTCAAGAATTACAATATATCCAATTATATATACAGGATTTAAAAAGTATAAGCATATAATACGTTATTCTAGGATCATCTAGCAAGCCAGTTCAAGAGAAGATTTATAAAGTTAAAATTCTATTACCTGTCCGTATGGCACGCGACACTCCGGTGCGGAACAGCGAGGAAGCAAACGATATCGACGAAGACGCTCTCGGGCGGCGATCGTACCTCAAACTGACGGGGACGACGGCCGCGCTTGGACTGGTCGGTGCGGGGACCGCGTCGGCGGCCAGCGGTGACGTGATCAGCATCGACTACGACCAGTATAGCAGGCCGAGCGATGTTTACAACGTGAACGACATCCGGGGCAATCACACGCCGGAGTTCGTAACCAACCGGGCGACGACCGGCACCAGATCCCTCTATAAGGAGTTCACCAACAGTCAGAAGACTGCGAACGTTGAGTATCGCTTCCCCGAACACGTGGGTGATTACCAGGATGAGGTCTACACCCGGTTCAAAATCTACCCGGAGAACTTCAACCTCGGAACGTACGATACCGTTCGAATCTTCTGGGCGCCATTGACGAATGGAACGGGCTCCTCGGGCGGCGGAGATACCGACGGCACGAACGGCTGGTCGAACGCGATCGGCTTCGCTCACCGCAACAACTCGCCTGCGCCCGACGGCTACAACTTCTTCAGTTACTCTTACCACATGGACAACTCGGGGTCCGGCGACTTCGAGATGACTAACGTTCCCGTCTGGATGGACGAGTGGAACGAGATCGAGTGCTACATCCGCGTCAACAGTTACTCGGGGGGCTCGGCCAACGCCGACGGCGTCATGCGCTACTGGGTGAACGGCGAACTCGCCTACGAGCGCACCAACTTCCGGTTCACCACGACCGACGACAACCGGATTGAGGGCGTCGGTCCGCTCGGCTACATCGTCGGCAGCGGCGCCGGCGGGCTGTACTACGACGAACACGACATCTGTCTCGGCATGAACCGCGACGAGGCCCGCGCTGCGCTCCAGAATGCTGGCAATAGCACCGGTGGCACCGGCGATACCACCGAAGAAGAGAACACGAACGACGGGACGGACGACGCCACCGATCCTGACGTCGATCTGGCGGTCTCGATGGCCGACGTCCCAGCGGGCGACCCCGCCGAAGCCGAGATCACCTTCTCGAGCGGCGACGACGAGATCTACGAGGGGACGATGACGATCACGGTCGGTGACCAGACGCTCGAGCGTTCCTGGTTCGTCGGTGCGGAACACATCTACAGTCCCGAGTACAAGGGCTCGGACTTCCAGTTCGACCTGGCCGAGGGCAGCCACGAGTGGGAGGTCGTCGCTGACGTCGACGGCTACGACACCATCCTCACTGCCGCGGGCACTGTAGTGGTCGACTAGCCGGACGGCGAGACCTTCTGGAGAAAGACGACGCTGCCGAACGCGATCGGCACGGCGAAGGAGGTCCGGACCATCGGCCGAGCGGTTCGACGTCGCGAACCGACGCTATCCGGTATCTGCCCTCCCGCGCCCGATCCGTATAGACGCCGTCAGCGGACGGGGCGAACTTCCCCGAGCGACGGGTGTACAACCTGTGTCCCTGCCGTCCGGAATCCGGCCCTCTTGAAGTGATGCCTGTTCCAAGAGCATTAGTTCGACTTTTTGCAATATACTAGACAAATATTCAATAATATATGGATATGGTCCATATGTGACACTCACGCGAGAGAGAAAGTTTATATTGATAAATCCAATTGCCATTTTGTATGGCACGCGATACTCCGGTACGGAAGAGTGATGAATCATCCGCCGACGAGGCCAACCTCGGACGGCGATCATATCTCAAATGGGCCGGCTCAACGGCGGCCGCGCTCGGCCTGGCCGGCGCCGGCAGTACGTCGGCGGCAGCCGCCAGCAGCGACGTCATCAACGTCGATTACGACGCCTATGCGACACCAGACGACGTCTATGCCGTTAACGACGTCCGGGGCAGTCACACTCCGGAATTCGTCACCGATCGAGCGACGACCGGTACCAACTCCCTCTACAAAGAGTTCACGGACAGCCAGAAGACCGCCAACGTCGAGTACCGCTTCCCCGACCACGTCGGCGACTACCAGGACGAGGTCTACACCCGCTTTAAGATCTACCCGGCGAACTTCAACCTCAGCGAGTACGACACCGTCCGGATCTTTTGGGCGCCGCTGACCAACGGCAGCGGCTCCTCGGGCGGCGGCGACACCGACGGCACGAACGGCTGGTCGAACGCGATCGGCTTTGCCCACCGCAACGGCTCGCCCGCCCCCGACGGCTACAACTTCTTCAGTTACTCCTACCACATGGATAACTCGGGATCGGGCGACTTCGAGATGACGAACGTTCCCGTCTGGATGGACCAGTGGAACGAGATCGAGTGTTACATCCGCTGTAACACGTACTCAGGCGGATCGGCTAACTACGACGGCGTCATGCGCTACTGGGTGAACGGCGAACTCGCCTACGAGCGCACCAACTTCCGGTTCAC